>Ga0206682_10001498_pt1 | contig 22891 bp, 40 predicted proteins | sample M240m12015metaG_FD_155444 | JGI IMG/M metagenome (GOLD analysis project Ga0206682, IMG submission 155444) | Ammonia-oxidizing marine archaeal communities from Monterey Bay, California, United States - M2 40m 12015 | ecosystem: Environmental > Aquatic > Marine > Intertidal zone | place: USA...
TTGTGAAGAAAATTCGCAAAGAAAACCAAGCATTGTTCGAAGCATCCAAGATGAACGTCAAGGCATACTTCGAGAACGACCTTTCCAAAGAGGAAATGGTTGACCACTTCATTGGTCGTATGGTCAATGAACGTATGAATATGTCTGAAATCTCTGCACAGATTGTTAGTGCAGAAGATGATGCAGACCCAAGAGAATTAGAATTGCTTTCAAAACAAGCAGCAGACGAAGCAAAACACTACCGTATGGTCAAAGAAGTTATTGAACATATCACTGGTGAAGAAGTAAACGTCTCCCAAGCACTTGAAGCTGAAAGAAAAGCAGACACCGCCAAAGGCGCATCACTGCTTGAGAAGTATGACGCAGAGAACGACGAAGCAGTCCTCGCCGCATATCAGTTGGTTGCGGAAGGTCGTGCAGAAGCAGTCTGGAATCAGATGGCAGATACTATCGAAGATAGTTTCATCTCTGGTCGTTATCGTGAGATTGCCAAAGACGAAGGTTTTCACAGTGGTATCGGCGCATACATGTTACGCAAACTTGCAACGAATGAGTCTACACAAAGTCGTGTTCAAGGTATCATCGAAGCAATGCGTAAAGACCTGTTTGAAATCTCGTGTGAAAACACAGTAGAAGCAAAAGGTTCACGCGAACTCGTAAACGCAGCCTACGGTTGGTAAATGAGAATAGGACTCACACAACGAGTCCTCACGCACAACGGACAAGTTCATGACTCTTTAGACCACAACTGGTATAGGTTGTTGAAGGGTCATGAACTCATCCCCATTCCCAACCGTGAAGACTTAGATTATGAATCCCTTGCGGAGTCTCTCGACCTACTCATCATTACGGGTGGGGACAACGAAGAGATTCGCATCCTCACAGAAGTATCCCTCATAACCGAAATGTCGAGACTGGGTAAACCTATGCTCGGTATCTGTCATGGTGCGTTTCTACTGACAGAGATGCTCGGTGGCAGCACAAAAGACTGTGAGGGTCACTATGATACCGAACATCTCGTCTATGGTAACATACCTACACATAGACATGTGAATAGTTTTCATAATATTTGTATTGACAAACTACCCCAAAATGTGATACAATTATACATTGATGATGAAGGTAACACAGAGTCTTGGATGAAGGGTAATGTCTGTGCGATTGTCTGGCATCCCGAAAGAATGACAAACCCCTTTATACCTTATGAGATTAGAGAAGTGACAGGATTATGATGAAACAAATTGAGAATACAGAGACCTATCAAGTTACTGATATTTGGAATTATGATATCCAAGTTGTAAAGGGTATTAACACAACCTATCTCAACAATCACGAGTCTATCGGAACAAGTTATATCATGGGCAAAGATTGTAGTGTCCATATGAAGAATGGCTGGTCTGTCGATACAAACAGTTTTGCAGGACAGACAGATAATGAGTTCACGGTTGAGACACACAACGAGACATCTGTATTTGCTCACATCAAGTTCTACGGTCTACATCTCAACGATGACCGCATGTTTATACCACACGATAATCCAAAAGGCAACCTATCATACATGGATGGCGGCACGAACACCACCGCAGTAAACCCAGGCCGTCTTGGACTCCCCGTCATCAACTATGTCCACTTCCCCGCAGGAATGAAACAGACTCTCCACACCCACCCAAGTCAACGCATCGGATTAGTCCTGTCTGGTAAGGGTGAGATTGAACTTGATAATGGTGAGATGTTCCCTATCAAAGCGGGTGACTGTTGGGTTATGGAAAGAAATGTTTTACATAATTTTATGTGTAATAAGGGTGAGGATGTTACGTTATTTGTATTCAGTCCTGACTCTGCAACAGGGCCAACAGATGAAGTCAACCCATTGAAAGTGAGAACCTATGTCGGGCAACAAAGAGTATAAACGACTACTGATAGTCACAGGCCCACAAGGGTCTGGTAATCATCTATTCAGTAAAGTTCTTGGTTATCATCCGTATGTGAATGGGTGGGACTTTGGTGACAAGTATTGGATACCAAGTGACGAAGAACCCTTTGCAGAGTGTTGGGTTGACCCGTCAAAGACAAAGAGTATGTTGGAGGGTTCTGCGATTGTTGCAAATGTCAGTGTGCCTTTTGTGTATGACGGAGTGAAACAAGTCCCGAAGATACAAGAAGTTGTAAACGAAGCGAAGAATGCGGGATACGATGTGAAAGTCTGTGTCGTTGTAAGAGAAGAGAATATCAATAAAGAGCAACAGAGACGAGTCCGAAAAGAAGTGACAATGCCGACTGCACTACAATACTATTACAATCTAGATGCAGACCTACACTTCCTATCACACGAGTCACTCTATCTCTATGGCGGTGCATACCTGAAGTGGTTGTCAAAGGTTCTAGACTTCCCAATTGCATATGATGATGAACGAATAAATAAGACAATCAGTGAGAACCCGAATGAGAAGTATGTAAAGCATGTTGACTCTCACTGGCTTGATGAACAAGTATGGAATGGGATAAGACCAAAGAATGAACGGTAAGTATATCTTCGTAACAGGTGCGCCAGGCAGTCGTTGGAGTGGGTATGTAGAAGACCACCTATACACTCGTGATGACCTTGACAAGACAGATATGTCACCTGAACGTGAGTATTGGCGTGGTCGTGAGGGTTGTAAGAACCTGATGCATCGAGGTGCATACTTTGACCCCGGCATGGAGTTTAGAAACGAAGAGAAACACTGGGACGAACCTTTCAGTGGTGAGGGCATTCGCGTAATCAAGTCTCACACATTTGCATATCACTTACCATATCTCATGGACTTTGGTTGTCCTATTCATTTGGTATATAGAACTAACCAAGAATGTTTCGATTGGTGGCATCAATGTGGTGGTTGGAATATCTCGTATCCTGACTACAAGTGGTATCGTGACGATGACAATATGATAGAACAGATACAGATGCAGAACCTTCTCATCACGGAATTTGTTCAAGAACATGAACTTGAAAAACATAATGATGGAAAAAGAGATTACTATATATGGTTACCTACGACAGAGAATGGTTAAGAGATTATTTCACATATGATTGGCCGAGTTCTCGCACCGCAGGACTTGATAGTTATTACTGGACTGGATGGAGATTGATAGATGAAATTAATGATACAGAATCTGTGCTTGACGTGGGTTGTGGGGTTAATCCTTTTAAGAGACACATTAAAAACCTACACGGTATCGATATTACAGATGTTGGGTCAGACGAACAGGTGGCAATAGAGGACTATAAACCTCAAGAGAAGTTTGATGTTGCGTTTTGTTTAGGTAGTATTAACTTTGGTGAGTTTACGGATGTCGCAAAACAAATCGATAACTTGACTAAGTTCTGTATGAAAGATAAGTCGCGTATCTACTGGAGATGTAATCCAGGCCATCGTGACCATGACAATAAGAATGTGAACAAAGTTCCTTTCTTTGAATGGCATATAAATCATCATATAATGCTTTCAGAAGCAACGGGTTATAGGGTCACGGAGTTTATGCCTGACCAGAATAGAATGTATGTAAAGTGGGAAAGAAAATGAAACTATTTGTTCACATTCCAAAAAACGGTGGTATGACGATTCGCAAGAATATGGACATCCGCAAACAAGTGTTACTCGCACAACCTGACCATCATATCAATAAGAAATATACCAAAGGTCTGGTTGAGAAGATGAAAAAGACTCAAGACCATGAGGGTTATGAACATGCTCCACTGAGATACTGGCGGTCAGACCTTCGTGACCAGTTCCGTGCGGTTGCGATTGTCCGTAATCCGTGGGACAGAGTTGTCTCTCGATATCTGTTTGCAAAGAAAGTAATCTTGCACGAGGGGACACAACCACCAGAATATGCAGACATCTCTTCGTTTGAGGCATTCCTTGAGGAACGACATAAGTGGGGCGGGGAAGAGTATATGTGGCATCGTGCAGTTCGTAACTGGTATCCATCGCATTTTCATGTAGCCGATGAGAACGGTAATGTGAAGTGTGATATCCTTAGATTTGAGAACTATAATGATGATGTAAAACAATACTTCGGAACTCTCGCAAATCCCGAACCAAGAAACATAACCCGTGTGCCTAATGACAAAGGTAAGACGGGACACGGGATTCATTACAAAGACATATATACACCAGAGACAACACAGATTGTCGCGGATTGGTATAAACAAGACATCGACCACTGGGGTTATGACTTCGACACAGGCCCAACAAGGAACTATTGGAATCGTGGATAAGGAAAAACTACTTATTCATATACCTAAAAATGCAGGCACAACTTTTCAGAGACCTGAGTTTATCGGAAAGATTAAACTTCAAACGTGGAGTGGACATCGACACTGGCGATATGTTGACAGGTCAAAATCTTTTATGGATAAATTTGATACTGTAGCGATTGTCCGTAATCCGTGGGATAGAGTTGTGTCACGTTACTTTTACGCAAAGAAAGTTATCTATGAAATTGAGGAAAGTTTTTACTATGGATACCACAATTATGTTGACCTCACTTCATTTGAGGCGTTTGTAGAACAGAGACACCTATGGGGAAAACCCATGAAACCAAAAGACCTCAGCTCCGTGCATCATCTATGTTCCATTCGTAGTTGGTCGCCCTCATTTGATTTTGTCGTAGAAGATGATGGGGAAGTCCGTAGCGACATTCTCAGATTTGAAAACTTTGATGAAGATATTAATTCATATTTTGGATTTACATCAAATGTAGAACCGATGAATGTGACAGAAAATAGATGTTTATGTCGAGACCTATATACACCAGAGACAATTCAGATTGTCGCTGACTGGTATAAAAAAGATATTGATTACTGGGGTTATGATTTTGACACAGGCCCAACAAGGAACTATTGGAATGCTTAGAGAACTATTTGACAAATACGAGTGTGATAAAGGCACAGAGAAACATCACTACTATAAAGAGTATGAGAAATACTTTGAGTCTGTGAGAGAGAAACCAATCAATCTTCTTGAGATTGGAACTTTCAAGGGTGCATCAACTCGTGCGTTTCATGAATACTTGCCGAATGCGAACATCTATACGATTGACATCTTTGTGAGGACTCTACCAGAGGAGTTGGATATTTTGAGTGAAGAACGTGTTCACTGGTTAAAAGCAGACTCTATGGATGCGTCTCTTGGGAGTAAGATTAAGAGTGAATGGGGTGATGTGAAGTTTGACTTTATTATTGATGATGGCGCACATTGGCCCGAAGCAAATCGACTGACTTTTGAGAACTGTATTCCTTTTTTAAAAGAAGATGGAACATATTTCATCGAAGATATCTGGCCTTTACATAGAATGAGTCAAAACGAAATGTCTAACCCGTGGATTCAAAATCGTCTTGACTTATATGATGTATTGAAACATAATCATTTTATGACAACACTTGAAAAATATAATCATAAGACATATGATAGACGCAAAGAAACAAAGTGTGGTGACACATATATCATCGCATTGACCAAATGATTAAACTTGTCCTCTTTGACCTAGATGGTGTTCTGGTTGATACAAAGGATATCCACTACGAGGCACTAAACAAAGCACTGGGTCACCGTGCAATAACTCAGGAGGAACACCTGAGAGTCTATGATGGTATGACCACCAAAGACAAACTATCTCGTATGGGTTACTCTGAATCAGAGTCGAAAAAGATATTCGAAGAAAAACAACTGAACACATATGATAGATTAGATACGATACAACAGAACGATGACATTATAGATTTGTTCTTACGACTAAAGGAAGACGGTTATGATATTGGAATATGCTCTAATGCGATTAAAAAAACCGTGGAGAAATGCCTATCCAGAATTGGTGTTATTCATCTATGTTCATTTTTTATTACTGCTGATGATGTAGACCACGCAAAACCACATCCAGAGATATACTGGAAAGCAATGTCTCAATGTGGAGTGTTACCCGAAGAGACTATAATTATTGAGGACTCTCCAACAGGTCTACTCGCAGCTCATCGTTCAGGTGCGAATGTGATACGAGTGAGTTCACCCGAAGAAGTAAACGTTGACCTAGTAGAGAAGATAAAAGGTAAACCAGTGAAACCGAAGTGGAAAGATGATAAACTCAATGTCCTGATTCCGATGGCAGGGGCGGGGAGTCGTTTTGTTGATGCGGGGTATACCTTTCCCAAACCCTTGATTGATGTTGAGGGTAAACCTATGATTCAGACGGTTGTGGATAATCTAGGGTTTGATGCAAACTATATCTTTGTTGTTCAGAAAGAACACCGCAAACAATATAACCTCGACTCAATGTTGAACCTGATTGCACCGAACTGTAAGATTGTAGAGGTCGATGGTGTGACCGAAGGTGCAGCCTGCACAACTCTTCTTGCAAAAGAATATATCGACAACGATAACCCATTGTTCATCGCGAACTCTGACCAGTATGTTGAGTGGGACGCGATTGACTTCATGTATACAATGAACGAGAAAGAAGCTGATGGTGGTCTTGTCACATTCAAGGCAACCCACCCCAAGTGGTCATACGCAAAGACTGATGGTATGGGAATGGTTGTAGAGGTCGCAGAGAAGAACCCTATCAGTGACAATGCGACTGTTGGGTTCTACTACTGGAAACGTGGTAAGGATTATGTAACCTATGCCGAAGATATGATTTACCATGATATTCGTGTGAATAATGAATTCTATGTTTGTCCTGTGTATAATCTTGCCCTCAAAGAAGGTAAACAGATACACACATATGAGGCAGATACCATGTGGGGTCTTGGAACACCCGAAGACTTAGAGACTTACCTGTGTCGATAAATGTTTCGTTGTGTGTGTCGGGTAAGTGGATGGGACTTGATTTCACAGAAAGATTGCGTAGAATTATTCCTCATGATAATTACTTCACAGGAACATATACTGACTGTGTTTATGACTCAAATTTCAAGATGGGTGAGCCTGAGATGACTTATCATCCTGTCCTTGATACGAAACCATATGGAGACCAAGAAAGTCTACAGAGGAGACAATTTTTTAGGTATAGTGATGAAGACATTTTGGACACCGATGGAAATCATAGAGATATGGAAGGTAGTCGTAACAAATGGTTGAAGAAATTTAGAGACAAGAGTATCAACTGGCACAAACAAATACTAATCCACAATCATATGATGAAAAATATTCCAGAGTGTGATATTGTGATAAGGAGTCGGTTTGATGCAATTGCATCTGAAAAGATTGATTGGCAATCGCATATACAGAAGTCACATGATGAAGAAATACCTATAGGATTCAATACAATCAACATTGCAAAAAACTCGAAGAGGTATTACCATCAGTTGACTAAGATGCAGGATGGCGCAGTATTTTATATCAACGATGCATTGATTATACATCCATATAAGTCTTGGGATTGCGACTTAGTTGATGAACTATATAAAAACAAAGAACTAAAGGGCGCTGAAGAGGGTTGGTATCAAATTCTATCAGAACCAAATAATCATTACCACCTAACACATGTTGGTGGTGTTTATCTGGAAGCCTATCACGAAAACATTATGGATAAAGATGCAAGCCTACATAATCACTCTTCTTGATGACCGTGACTCTCGTGATGCATCTAATCGCGTGGTCAAGTCTATCGATGACACGGGTTCAGAACTTGAACCAATAATCTTTCGTGCGACTACACCAGAGTCTCTCGAAGAAGATATGTGGTTGAAACTTGATTGGACATATCCAACCAAACCAAGTCAAGATGGTATGGACTTTGCGACAGGACTATACCTTCAACACTATCAGACCGCAGACCTACAGAATCGTATTGCGTGTATGGTGAGTCACATGCGTCTGTGGCAGAAGTCAATCGACCTTGACGAACCGATTATGGTTCTGGAACATGATGCACTCTTCACTCGCAAGTTTAGATTTTTGGACTTGACAGATGGGTTCAAAGGTGGTATAGTAGGACTCAATGACCCTCGTGGTGCAACTCGAAAGGCGAGTTTGTTTCATTCGAAGGTCAGTTCGCGTATGGGGTTACAACCAGTTCCAGACCTTGAGGACAACTATCCTCACGGACTCGCTGGAAATTCTGCATATATAATTACACCAAAAGGTGCAAAGAAAGTATTAAAAATGACAGAGAGTATTGGAATGTGGCCCAATGATGCAATCATGAACAGACAGTTCTTTCCGTGGATGCAAGTGGTCTATCCTTACTATACAACTATTCAGAGGGGGTTGGTCTCAACCACAACGTCATGAAAGCAAAAGTAATTACACTAATCAACAATTCATCGAGTATCGATGTCGCTGAACGATGTATCGAGTCAGGCAAAAAACACGGTGTGACTGTAGAATGGTTTCGTGCTATCACGCCTAATGACGAACCACTCGAACTACTAGAACGTGAACGTATTCCACCAAGCGCATTTGACGAGAGATACTCTCGTAATCTGAATTGTATCTCTGCATTCCTGTCACACTATTCATTGTGGAAAGAATGTGCATCAGGTAAAGAGACCTATGCAATCTTTGAACACGATGCGGTCATCACCGCACCCCTCCCAACCCAACCATTTCAGTATGCGATGAACATTGGTGCGCCATCATATGGTAATTGGAATACGCCAGAGACTCTTGGTATCAATCCACTAACAACCAAGAAATACTTTCCAGGCGCACATGCGTATATGGTCACGCCCGCAGGCGCGAAGAAACTCGTAGAGGCTGCACCCAAGTTCGCGAAACCAACTGATGTGTATCTGAACCTTGATACTTTTCCGTGGTTACAGGAATACTATCCATTCTGTGCAGAGGCGAAAGATAGTTTCACCACGATTCAGGTAGAAGAAGGTTGTCGCGCAAAGCACAACTGGAAGAAGGGGTATAAGATTATCGATGCGTGAAGTATTTCTAACTGGATGTGATATCAACACAGAGTGGCAACTCCCGTGGTTCATTCATAACTTTGAACGACACAATGAAGGTCGCCTCATCATTGCTGACTTCGGTATGTCCGAAGAGATGTTGAGTCACATATCCATGTATCATATCATTCCTATCAAATCACAGGAAAAGGGTTGGTTCAAGAAACCCCGTGCGATACTGACAGCCTCACGTCTCAGAGATGTTGACAAGGTTTGTTGGATTGATACTGATTGTGAAATCAAAGGGAATATAGAACATATCTTTGACCTGTCTGAACCAAACAAACTTGGTATGGTAGAGGATAGACCGTGGACTGCTCGAAGGAATGAGATGGGTAAATGGTATAATTCTGGTGTTGTTCTGATTGAAGGAACACCTACAATACTTGGGGACTGGGCAAGTAACTGTGTTAGTAATCCAGTTCAGGGTGACCAAGAGGTTCTCTACTTCATGATGGGTGGAGATGAGTTGAAAAAACTTGCATATATAAATCCATTACCTCACACATATAATACATTGCGTATCGACTATCAAGATGGTATCGCGGTGAGGAAGCCACTAATTGTTCACCACACGGGTGAAAAAGGTAATCAAGCAATAAGGAAACAAATGAATGTATGAATATAGATGTAATGTCGTGAAGATTATTGACGGCGACACAGTTGACGTTGATATCGACCTCGGCTTTGGTGTGTGGATGCGTAAACAACGTATTCGAATGTATGGTATTGATACGCCCGAGTCACGCACACGCGACCTCGAAGAAAAAAAATATGGTCTTGCTGCAAAGGACTTTCTGACTGGTTTGTTGGATGACGAAGGCGGTATTGTTTTGAAAACACATAAGGACGGTAAGGGTAAGTTTGGTCGTATTCTGGGTGAGTTGTGGAGAACCACAAACTACGCAGACCAATCAATCAATGACTATATGATTGAGAAGCACCATGCGGTTCGTTACATGGGTCAGTCCAAAGATGACATTGAAGAACAACACCTAGAAAATAGAAAACATGTTTCTCTCGTCGAGTAAAGAAATAGGGTTCATCCATGTTCCCAAATCTGCGGGAACAACCATCAAGGGTGAACTAGAAAGAACTCTTGATAACGATTATCATATCGGTAGAGGTAAGTCAGTCGCACAAGAAATACGATATCTCAAGGGTGAGAATGACGGGTCTCCTGCATTCCATTCTGAGAAGATAACGCATCGGGAGAGTCATGACCTCGCACAATATCCTCATCACCTTGAGAGACATCTTCTCGAGAAACGTAATGGGAAATGGTGTGATTACAAAATCTTTGCGGTGATACGAAACCCGTGGGATAGATTGATGGGTGCGTTTCTGTATCGGGTGATGAAGGACGGCCCTGTGTGGGAGAAAGATGGAGACTATCTGAATGACTTCAACTTCGAATACTGGTTGAAGGAAGAACATGAGAAACAATGGCCTCACATCTTTGTTCACCCGTTATCAACATGGGTCAAAGAGACAGACGCGATTATGAAGTTTGAGAACTTAAAAAACGATATACATATTCTAAATGATTATCTAGGGTTCGAACTCGACTTGGGTATTCATAGAAATAAAAGTTTTAAACACCTGATGGGAATTAGAAACAGTAACGATTTGATTCAACCTCACATGAAGAAATGGATTACAGAAAAGTATAGTGATGAGATTGAGATGTTCGGATATGGAGACTATGAATGAGAGTTAACGTATTAGGAAATGGCCCTAGTGCTGGAATGTTCCAGAGAGGGACAAAGGGTAAACTATTAATATGTAATATGCCACCGTTTGCAATTCCTCGTAAGGAAGTCTGGGCGACCTGTATGGTTGACTTCAAGATGATGATGGCACTACAAGAAGGTCATATCAAACTTGACATGTATGATTGGGTTCTGGGCAATCGTCCAAAGATTTGGATGGAACAGAGCGGAACATTCTACATGAAATACTCACATCTTATCAAGGGTTTCCACCTTGAAGTTCCAGAGTATGCAGCACGAGAAGGTCAATCCAAAGGTCAGGCGGCCACTAATTTCAACTGTGGTCATTTTGCGGTTCACTACGCTTGCAAAAAGATGAAGGCAACAGAGGTTCACATCTACGGTTTCGATAGTATCTTCGATATGAACCTAGAGAGTTTCACGGACTTGTTATTGGAATCAGACCGTTCAATACAGAACACAGTTCGACTGAATGATAACTGGAGACATGTGTGGGTTGGTATGTTTAATGAATTCAAAAAAGTCCAGTTCCATCTGTATCATAACCATAGTGATATCAAGTTTCCTGTCCCAGATAATGTAAAAATAAACGTAGTGACTAAAAATAAGTCTTGACTTTGATAACCGATTGTGTTATTATATAAAAACAATCGGACGCATAGCTCAACTGGATAGAGCAACAGCCTTCTAAGCTGTAGGTTCGGGGTTCAAGTCCCTGTGCGTTCACCAAACATGGAGCATATAATGAGTGAAACCGTAACAATCGAACAAGTCCTTCAGGACGTTCATCCTGAACTTTCTGCCGACAACAACACCTATCGTCTTTTCAGACTGAACGAAGGGTTCTCCCTTGACCGTCTGTCTAACAACGACATCGCTTACTACAAGCGTGTCAACAACTTTGTCAAAGGTGACAAGTTGGCTGTTGTTCAGAATTCCAAAATCATCTACATTGAGGATTAAGATATGAATAAAGTAAAAGTATTTTTTGATACACCAACATCCAATATGTTTGGCATATGTCTAGGTGGTGCATTGATTGGTATCAACATCGTAGAGTTTTCTCTAATTGGTATTGTAGCAGGCGCATTTCTTATCGTTGCTGAAGGTCTTCAATATTGGGAACGTTCTAACTAATGTCAAAACAGTTAAACTCTCGTGCAGTCTTTGCTCCAGATGACTATGCGACAATCCGTAAAGCACTGCAAGTGTATATGCACAACTATGGTAATAGTTTAGATGAAGAAGAGTCTCGTAAGATTGCGAGTCTTCTTCACCGACTAGGAAGATTTGGTTATGAAACGTGAGAGTTATTGGGACTATATGGGTCGGAAGATTCGTGAGTCTCGTGAGGCCATGTTGACCGATAAAGAACGTATCGAAGACTTAGAGAGACGAGTTGTAACTCTTGAAGGTAAGTTGGAAAAGATAAGTGCCAGTTATAGAAAAGCCTCGTGGCGACCAAATCCACTTGACGGTTAACGAGTAATACCGCGCTTCTCTTTCTCTTGTTTAATCCACTTCTTGGCGAGTGGATTATCGGGTTCACGTTTGATAAACTTCTGAACATCACGATATGCACGGAGCGTTTCTTTCTTGAAGTCTTTACCAGTTGAATTATCAACTACGAGCATATCTTTCTTACCGAACATCTGTTGGAAAGCACCAATGTTCTTTTGAACATCTTTCCACATCTGGGTAACTTCTTTTTCACCAACTGAACGGTCACGCAACTTATCTCTTTCGATTGCAGTATCAAGGTCGGTGTTGACAAAAATCATTGCAGTGTCATAACCCAAGTCTTGAAGAACCTTGGCTTGTCTTCTCACCTTTGCAAAATCTTTACCAGTTCCGTCAATGACTAGACCAAGACGACCTGTGATATACATTGCTTGTTTCTTACCAGTCAACGCCTTTGCTCTACCACGAATCTCTTGACCTTCGTCGGAGAAGATTTCGTCAGGAGTCATCGCTTTACCAGCCTTCTTCATTGCATTCTCGAATGCATCATCAGAGTTGACGACTCTGAATCCAAGAACAGGAAGACCCGTCTTACCTACGATAAACGATTTACCAGACCCAGGCCCACCCGCAAGGAATACTGCCTTGAAGATTGCGGGGTCGTTAACACCCTCTTCGATATGTTGGAATTGATTAAATGATAACATTAGTAAATATCCAAAAAATATTCAAACAAAGTTTCGCTAGCTCTATTGAAACTTATTGTGGCTTCATCAAGTTCCTCTGAAAATAGACTGTAAGTATTTATACTTCTATACTCTTCAACAAAGTTTAGTTTGTTACCTTCGATTCTCTGAGGTCTCTCCAAACCAATTCTTTTTATTTCATCTGGGTTGTTGTGCGGCCATAGTTTTGCTATTTCTAACCTACTCTCATCAGACTCAAATTCGTCTAGTAGAATAAAATCATCAGTGCAATATGGTGCGAAGGTTGATTTGATGTCTTCGATGTTATGAACCTGACCGCTAGGATTGTCAATACCTGCCAATACGACAGTATCATATTTGGAATCTGGTTGGTCAATTTCCCAATCAGTCATACCAAGTTCATACTTCTTATTACAGTTTATTGATGGAACACCAAATTCACCGTGTGTATACTTCAACACACTTTGGTCACCTGATGGAAACGTAGATGTAAAGTTAACGAAACATCTACCTTCCATATATTGGTCAATAAGAGGTGTCCATAATAACCCAAGATTGGGTTTCAGTGATAATGGATTTAAAACTTCTTCGTGTATTAGATTAAAATTTGGCCATTCAGAATCATTAAAGTTAGTAACGAACAAAACGTTATTTCTACCCATTTTACTGAGTATGTTGTTCATACCCACTCCGTGATAGGTGGTAGCTCTGATGATAAAGTGTATCAAAGCACTGATTTCGTCTGCGTTGCCTGCAACAGGTGTATCAGTCCTTATGTTACTGTAATAATTAATAACTTTGTTAGAAACCTTTGACGCAAGTTTCTGTCTGAGTGATGGGGTGAATAAATCTATAGTATTTTCACTTGTATAAATGTATAAACTATCAGCCATAATTAGTAAACTCCGCAAACACTCTGAAAATATTCTAGACGATTGTCAAAGGGTGTTTTGACATCAGGATTACTGATTACCTTTGCATTTCTTTTGATGCGACTTATATCTTTTTGTTCAAGTTTTCTGTTCGGTTGTAGAGTTCTATTTTTACCAGCATACAAATCAATTAGACTAAAGTCTTCGGTGCAGTATGGAGCAAACATGTTTTTAACATAAGAAACACTATGTTTACCTGATGTCACAGATTCGCATCCCATAAGAACTACAGCATCAAACTTAACATCGGTTGATAGTTTCAACTTTTTAGTGTCGATGAAATATTCATTGTTTATCTTCACCACTTCTAATCCAGCATTTTCATAAAGTTTCGAAAACGGCGATGGTGTTGATACTATATAACATTTACCAGCAGAATTATTTCGTTGGTGAACCATAGGCGCAAAATGATAACCGATTAAGGATGAATCGTTAATGATGTCTCCCACCTTGTATGTTGGAACAAAAAGAATATTGTTATATGCTGATGTGACTAACATAGAATCTAGAATAGCACCGTCAGTAAATAATTGAATTATTTTTTTTCTGTCTAATTTTGTATGAAAGAAATCTCCAATCTCATTAGATATTTCCTCCAAAAAGAATTCCTTAAATGGTTTTGAGATATAATTACTTGTCAAGTTACCATTTATATCATAACCTACAGGTTGGTGTTTAACTAGAAACATTACTTATCGCCTTGATAGATTGATTGAATATGGTCTTCGAACTGTTCAATCTTCTCCGTGCGATTAGGCCATAGGATGTATTCCTTTTCAGGATTCAACTTCAGGTTGTTCAACAACGGTTGGATTGCATTATAGAGTTTATTGAGTTTCTCTTGGGTCTCTTCCACGTTAGAGGACACTGATGCGACCTGTGCGGTGGCAGTCTGGACTGCTTCCAGTTCGTTCTCATCTACAAGGGTAAACCCAAAATCAAATAATTCGTCAGACATGTCAGTCTCCTTTTCTTCTATTTATATGAAAAAAACGCTTGACAAAAGATGTTTTTTGTCGTAATATGTATATAGAGATTGAGAGAGGAAATGATTATGAATACTTTGTTGTTAGATTTAGAACGTATTGCCTTAGAAGATGATAAGACGAAGGTAATGCGTTTATTGAAGTCTATAGCAGAATGCACTGGTATAGAGATGGAATATCTCATAAAGCGCATGAAAGAGGCTCAGATGAGTCAGCTTGGTCGTTGTGATAATTGGACATAAGAGGTGAACTGATGATGTATATATGGCACGAATGGAAGCAACAAAGAGACCATCGAAAGAGTTTAGAGGTGGAGCGTAAAGCAGCCAATAAGCGTATCTGGAAGAATATGAATGAAGAACTGAGAGTGGCACGGAAGAATAGAGACTGGGAGAAGGCTAACCGTTTGAAAGTTGACATTTCTAATTACAGATACAATAAGAGTGGTCAATGGGGATTGAACTTACCATTCGATGGCAGGTGGGACTTCTCTAAGTGGGATTATTAGAAAGGTAGACTAATGAGTATTTTTTGCTTGACAAATTCCGCGAGATATGTAATAATTAAGTATAGTCGAAAGGATAAGAGATTATGGAATTGATTGGTAGAGATATTGTAGTAGTGGCGTGGGACGGTGGACATCATGGCATGATTGAGAAGACGGTCAAAGTGACTGATGTTCTTGATGGGCCTGGCAGTGGCCACCGTGACTATGTTACGGTTGAGGGTCTGCAAGACTGGGAAGTTGACATGCCTCTTGAAGACTTTATCAAGATGGTTAAGGAGGTTCGCTAATGGCTTTGCTAACATTTGCTACTGATGAGCGTATCGATGTTCTCCGTGAGAAGTTTGACACTCTCACAGAAGGCATGGACAACTGGAAAGACCCGATTGATACGGTCATTCCGATTGCTGAGTTCAATGACATGCAGGATGCGTGTGCATGGTTCACAGGTTCAGAGTTGTTTGTCCAAGAACAGATTATGAATGAAGCGAAGTTTCGAGTTACTGCGGAAGGATATTACAATGCAGTCGGAGCGTAATGTAAGTCATGTGTCGATAAGGAAACGTAATCAGTATCAGAAGACATATACTTTTGATAATGGGTATGGTGCGTCTGTGATTTGTAATCAGAGTTCGTATGGCAACACCGATGGACTTTTCGAAGTCGCGGTGCTTGACATTAATGGAAACTTGTGTTACAATACAACTATCGCTGATGATGTGATTGGTCATTTGACCTTTCAAGAAGTTGCTGATGTATTAAAAGAGATTGAGAATTTGGCATGATGTATTTTCTAGTTTTATTTACGATGACAGGTAGTGTCGAAGTCGTGGAGTTCACCAGTTATAATCACTGTGCGAATGCCTATGAGTATCTCAGTGAAGTCAGCACAGTCAAACAAATCGTGGGGTGTTTACCGAAATGAATATCTTTCACCTAGACAATGACCCTATCAAGGCAGCCCAGATGATGCTTGACAAACATGTTGTCAAGATGATTGTCGAGTATGCTCAACTGATGTCAACCGCACACCGTGTGCTTGATGGTGAACACTATTATGGTAAGACTGCGAATGGTCGTAAGATTGCTCGTTGGAAACATCCGACACTTGATAACTCACTCTACAAGGCATCTCATGTCAATCATCCAAGTAACATCTGGTTGCGTGAGTCTGATGATAACTACTTCTGGTTGTATCGTCACTTTCGTAGTGCGTGTAAAGAATATACTCATCGGTATGGTAAATTTCACTTGACAGACACTCGTTTATCTGATATACTACTAAACATACCAAAGAACATTCCCAAAGTGGGATTGACGAAATTCGCACAAGCAATGCCTGAGTATTGCAAACGTGAAGACCCTGTAGATGCATATCGCTTCTACTATATTAATGAGAAGAAGTCCTTTGCAAAATGGACTAATCGTGATGAACCAACTTGGTGGAAGGAGTGTGCATGATGAACCGCCCAAAGAAGAAAGTTGCTGAAGACCTGTTCGAAGGTGACTATGATAACCGTGACGTTCTGTATTGGAACGACACAAAAGATTATTTCAATGAGATTGGTGTTACCAACTCTTATCAAGACACAGTAGGATATGACAATGACTGGAATTGATTTTACATATGATAGTGTGATGGATACACTACAACAAAATATTGTGCGTCTGTCTTTCATCAAAGTGAAAGATGGCCAAGTTCGCAACATGCGAGCAACACTGAATGAGAAGTTTATCCCTGATGAACATAAACCTACTCAGGTTGTTGCTAATGAAAAGAAAGAAACTGTTCGTGTCTATGACCTTGATGTAGAGGGGTGGCGTTCTTTCCGTGTAAATTCTTTGCAAACTTTCGACACTATATAGTGTATGGCAAAGAGAAAACTCACTGCGGAACAGAAGAAGGCTGCGTCTGAACGTCTTGCGAAAGCACGGGCAGCACGAGGCCACGATGGTCGGATGGGAGTTCATGAGAGTATTCGTGACCTTCCTGAAGACTATTACCTTCATTGGAAGAAAGTGAAGCAATGGATTAAGTCCTGTGAGTTGGAACTAAAAGGTATTAGGCATCTCAAGAAATCTATTAAGTATACTGAGAGAGCCCAATACAAAGACCTTGAAGTCTACATCTATAATATGAAAAAATATTTGACTAGTGGTGTCTGGTTAGACTTTCGTTATGGAGAAGACCGTGAGAGTAAAATTAAATATCGTTGTCTTGCGAAAGCTTATGATGAATACGGTGAAGTGAAACGCACAGTCGGTGTCTGGTATGATGATATTGGTATGTGGTCTAAGGAGTTGAAAGAAGAACTTGAAGGTTGATTTAATTATTGGTGGTGTTGACTCTGACTCAAACGAGGAGGCAAACTTTCTAAGTAAGAAGAAGTTCTCTCGTATGATTGAGGACACCGTTAAACAAAACAGTCTGTCCTATATGGACGCTGTAATTCACCTCTGTCTAGAAAATACGATAGAGGTTGAAGATGTGAAGAAATATCTCTCCACATCAATTAAGCAGAGAATTGAGATGGAAGCAATGAAACTCAATTATCTGGATAAGGGTAACTCAAAATCCTTATCCGAATAAATAAATGTATTGACAAATACACTATATTATGATACAATGAATACACTTAATACAAATACATACGGAGAATACAAATATGTCTTTTGCAAATCTAAAATCTAATCGTCCTGATATTTCTAAACTGGCATCTGCTGCCCAAGAAATGTCTGGCACAAAACAAACCAAAAACAAATATGAAGACCTACGTTTCTGGAAACCAACTGTCGATGACGCTGGTAACGGATACGCAGAGATTCGTTTTCTTCCTGCTGTCGAAGGTCAGGAACTCCCGTGGGTTCGTTACTTCGACCACTTCTTTAAAGGCCCGACTGGTCAATGGTATGTTGAGAAGTCTCTGACTACTCTGGGTAACAATGACCCTGTGAGTGAATACAACTCACGTCTTTGGAACTCTGGTATTGATGAGGACAAAGAGCTTGCTCGTAAACAGAAACGCCGTCTGCATCACGTCTCTAACATCATTGTTATCAGTGACCCTGCCAATCCTCAGAATGAGGGTAAGGTATTCCTGTATGACTATGGTAAGAAAATCTTTGATAAGGTTATGGACAAGATGCAACCAGAGTTTCCTGGCGAAACACCAATCAATCCGTTTGACTTCTGGGCTGGTGCGAACTTCCAACTGAAGATTCGTAATGTTGCAGGATATCGTAACTATGACAAGTCAGAGTTCAAAGCACCCGCTGCGTTGTTCGATGCCGATGAGACCAAACTCGAAGCAACCTACAATCAGTTGCACGAGGTCACTGAGTTCACCGATGCATCAAGTTACAAAACCTATGATGAGTTGAAAGCACGTCTCGAAACTGTTCTGGGTCAAGCAACAGGTGGTGGTGCAACTGTCAAGAACGAAGCACTGACACAGACTGCCGAGACTGTTGAACCAAAAGCAACAGAACCGCAAGTCATTCAGTCTGCGCCTGAACCTGCCATCGCATCAACCGATGACGATGATGACACACTGTCTTACTTCGCGAAACTCGCTGCGGAAGACTAGGATTCATTCTCCTATGGATGATGAGAAAGGGTGGCTTCGGTCACCCTTTTTTAATTAGGCTTCTTGTCGGTATCGTCGGTTGCAGCCGAGTAGTCTTGAATAAATGAGTTTGATGACTGATAAACTGCACCAGTGCTATTGTCCACATAGTTCATTCCTGCAACACCTTGTTCTGTTGCCATCTTATTGATTGCATCGAGACGTGACTTCAATGCATCACCCTGTAGGTTTTCTTCTCTAATTCTCTGTAGTGCTTGATTTCTGTCTTTTAAGAACTTCTTTTGTTCATCAGACAAATCAGCTTTATTTACATCTTGAAAAGCATTGCCTTGCACTTCACTGTCGTCTGCTATTCCAAATTTGTCTTTTATAAAGTTTTTTACGTTTTGAACCAATCTGTCGAATAGTTCACCAACGAAGTCAAAAATACTCTTTACTTTTGGAATGATACTTTCTTTTACATAATTGTCAGCAAAGGAAAAAAGTTCTGCAACCCCGTCTCTCAACCAACCAAGTTTAAGCCATTCTACAAACGCTTGAAGAGTTGGTGAATTATTTGCTAATTCATTTAAATCTTCACCCAAGACAAATCCCGTCAAAAGGTCAATCGCTTCGTTGAATGCATCACCTATCTTTCCAACGACTTTATCGAAAATATTTATAATTTTTACACCAAGTTCCAAGTCGAAATATTCAAATACTTTTCTTAACCCACCTGTTATGAGTTCAACAAAGTCAAAGATAAAGAAGTTGAGGACACCTCGAACACCTTCTAGGAGACCGTTGACAATTCTTTGTCCAATATCACCCTCACCAGTAATCAGTTCTTTAATGAAATTAAATGCAAAAACAAATGGAGCTGAGAATACTCTACCAATTATTCCAACAAAGAAACGAAGAAATCGTCCGAAGACATTTAAAAAATTACCAATGGCTCTTACAATAGGATTTTTATCAGCTCCAAGTCCAAGTTGCTTTAAATTGTCTCTCAAGAATTTGAATGGTTCAGTTATTCCCTTAAATAATTGAGTAAGCGGTTCGAGAATACCACCAGCGAGTGACAATCTTAGTGTTGCACCTAGTTTAGCCATTTTAGTGGTAAAGTCTGAAACTTTGAGTTCTTTTAGACCTTTCACACCAGCATTTATCTCAGCTCCAATCTTGGTAAACCCAATCATGAAATTTTTGAATGGTGCGAGAATCCGTGTTCTCATACGACCAAAGAATCCTTTCCTACCATTCTTATCACCACCAGCGATTCTTTGAAACAAATCTTTATAGAAGTTTGCATAGGCTGATGCAAGACCAACAATAGCCCCGACTGCACCCGCACCCGCAACACCAAGTATTCCGCTTGGAGACAGAATATCTTTAGCACTCACCTTTGCTAATGGTGCAAGTGTTTCTTTTGCCTTTTTATCTTTATCCCTTTGGGATTCAAGTGCATCAAGTTTACTACGGTCATCACGTTTGAACATCTCAGCAAATTTGCCGACAATTTTACTAAGAACTTCGCGGTTCTCTTTTGCGTCTTCTTGTTGTTGTTCACTGTTATGTCTTAGTTGTTCAGTGACGGCGTTCATCTCAGCCATTTTGTTTTGCTCTTTCTTTTTCTTCTTCTAGGTGTTGTAATAACATACTGACATATATTTCCCTCTCCCACGGCATCATCATATCCAGTTCCGTTAATGAGTATTTAAAGTGTTGCATCATAGAAAAGTTCGTATTATAATGATTCACTAAACTCTCATGGGAGAGGCTTATCAGAAAAAATCAGCGACCCCTCTCAGTTCTTGTTTATTATCTGAACTACAATTCGAACAATTGAATTCGATGTCATGTTTCAGTGTAGGCATTTGTTCTACAAAGTCTGATACCATAGACAACTGTGCGGTTGTCATGGATTCAACAAATTCTTTTACTTCGACTGATTTAACTTCGTTGGTGTTGATTCTCTCGTCAGGAGTGATGATTGCACCAATACTTTTTTCAATTAGTTCAAATGCAAATTTACTTTCCTGTTTACCCTCTTCATATCCATCAACGACTTCATTGAATTTTGGGTATGTCATCTCAATAGAAATCTCTGGGGTAAGTTCAATTAGTTTACTCACATCTGATTTTGGAATCTTGATGTCACCAACAGGGACAACCACTTCATTCTGATGTTCACACTCAGAACACTTCACACCAATCGTTGATGTTTCACCAACAGATTTGGAACGAATTTGTAAGAACATATATTCAACATCAAAGGTTGTCAGTGATTGTGGATTTATATCCTCATACACACAGGCAACAACCGTGTCTACCATTGCTCTCATTGCTTGTTTCTGGTCTTGCGACTCAAATGCCATAAGAAGAATTTTTTCTTCCTTGACAAGATACGGCCGATATGATATTACACTTCCTGTGGAAGGGATTTCTAGTTCATACTTCGGTGTATCATTTAACTTAGGTAATGCCATAATTTAACTCCATAATTACCTTAATACTCTACGAATCAATTCGCCTGCGAGACCTTCAACCAAACCGCTGGAGATTTCGCCTTGTTGGGAGCGCCAGTCTTTGTAAGACAATTGGACTGACACTTCCACAACATCTTGCGTTTCATTATTTAGTGTGATTTCATTCAGTGTTGTTGGGTATGCATTCTCAAGAACACAACTGTATGCAATCTGGTCACCAAAGATACCGTTCAAATCAATCTCACCCTGTGCAAGGTCAAGTGGCCCAATACGAGGGAGACGATTACGAATACCACTAGGAATTCTACCAGTATCAAAAACTTTCTTCTTTTTGATTGGGAATGACACACCCTTCTTCAGTTGTTGAATGACAACTGGTTTGGCATAGTCTTTGAAATACCCAATCGTTTTTGTTTGTTGATTGTGTGCGAGGTTTTGCCATGTCTCAAAGTATTTACGAATGCCATAGTCGTTCATACAATAGAATGTCATATTCAAATCTGCAACTGCATATCCGTTTGCAACTTTGGTTAGAACTGTTCCAATCTGTTTGTCCGTTGACAAAACCTGACGGCCTGGCAAACTAGTTACACGACACAACATGTCTAGTTCTCTTGGGTCGTTACCACCCAGAGGCGCACCCTGAATACGAGGCAGTTGAACACGGAACATGTTCTGTGATGCGAACCCACCACCTCTGCTTACTTGCGCTCTAAAATCGTCTACGCGAAATACCATTATCCTATCATCCGTCTTGAATCTGAGAACACTTTGGAAGAGTTTCTCTTGCGGAAGTCTGCGGTTGGTAGGAAGGTTGCGATTTCCCACTCTGGTGCTTGGACTTCTGCGAACTTACTCTTCACATGGTCATTCAGATAGTGTTTGAAACATGGTTTGAAATACTTGAACTTACTTGCAGCCTGCAATCTCTTATAGGTGATATTGAACTTGGAATCATCACTTGTCTTACTGGACTGGATATCCAGAAGGGAGTCAAGGAACTTCGCACGAAGAAGTGGTGGAAGATAGTGAAGGTTCAATCCATAGAACCCACCTTCCGCAGGGCCAACCACAATCACCAGAGGAAACGCATCATAGTATGGAAGGGTGTCTTTGGTCTTCGGGTCATAGAAGAACATCTGCATCGAACCAATGATTTGTTTACCACCACGATTCAGTTCCTTCTCTTGCATCAACGCTTCACGGTTGACAGAACGAAGGTTCTTTGCTTTCTTACGAAACCATTCACGCGATTCCTTTGTGCGTGGTGTAATACCAGCACGGAATGCTTGCAGTTCCAGTCTTTGGAATAAGTTACTCATGCCAGTATTTATACTTATTTCTTACGTCTTTTGAAAGGTTTTAGTTGTTTTGTTGATTTCGGTATCATTGATTTCAATGGTTCGGTCTTCTCTGTCCATATAGCAAAACTCCAACCACGGTCTTTTGCATACTCACTGGCTGCCTTCCACTTATTCATATTCTTAACATAAGTCAGACTTTCGGTGATATATCGTTTCGTCCTGCGTTGACCTGTCGGTGGTCGTGTCTGTGCATCTGGTTTTATCTCAATT
>Ga0206682_10001504_pt1 | contig 22874 bp, 20 predicted proteins | sample M240m12015metaG_FD_155444 | JGI IMG/M metagenome (GOLD analysis project Ga0206682, IMG submission 155444) | Ammonia-oxidizing marine archaeal communities from Monterey Bay, California, United States - M2 40m 12015 | ecosystem: Environmental > Aquatic > Marine > Intertidal zone | place: USA...
ATCAAATGTATTATCATATGGAACTGTTGTATTTGGTTCAACTGTATCATAAGAAGTAAATGATATATATTTACTTTTATTATCCGGAATCAAATCATCAAAATAATCTTGTGTTAAGAGAGATTGTAATAAAATAATTTCATTTTCATTCAGATTATATTCTAAATTTGTAAAAGATAAAAACATCTTAGGTTTAAACATAAATTGTTTAATTCGAACATATCTTATTAATTCATCAGAAAGTTTACTATAGTATATTTTTCTATTATCCAAATTACTTAAAAGATTGGTTTTGGGAATTAACAAAACATCACCATTACTTTGTAAATTATCCTCGATTATTTTAATGTTATCTTCATTATTTGGAATAAAATTTACATTATCATTCATCAGTGATTCAAGTAATAATATTAGTTTTTCTAATTGAGTATAATATAACATTCTAGGAGAGTTAGAAACTTCCTCTATTTCACTTCTAGCATTTCTATTTTTATAATTATTTAATAGCTTTCTCAATGTATTTCTAAAAGTATTATATAACTCCGTTTCTAATTGAACTTTTTTAACATATTTTTCACGAGTTTTATCTTGTTTTTTACTTATTTGTGTTATTTTATTAACTTGTATGAAATTATCATCATTAATTGTATATTTAATACTTTCATCAGTATTTTGTTCAGGTTCAATTAATGGTATCATTTGATTTGTTTCAGTTAATATACCAATAACTAACTCATCTTCTATTATTTTAACAAGAGGTTTACATAAAATCTCATTATTAGTTGTATCAGATATTAATTTCAAAAATTGTAATGTTTCTTCCATATTTTTATTATTGTCATCATTTTCAATATCTACTAATTCATATCCTGAAATAATTCCTGACGGAAAACAAGGAATAAATCCATTACTTCCATCCTTGTTAATATTAAGTCCTACTACCTTATTATCATAATTAATAACTAGATCTTCTATATCAATATTATATTTTTCTAATATTTGCTTTGTTTTTTCTAATGTATTATTTCTTTTAAATTTTATTTGTTTATATTTATATTTATTTGGTAAACTTGGCATTGGTTTACATCTAGAACTATATATCTCTGTTATAGTATCTGAGAATACTTTTAAATGAGGAACTCTTGAAAATAATTCAGGTGTATAAAATTTAATTGTTGATAAGCTCATAATATTTGTTTTGCTTTCATCCTGAACAATATATATTGGTTCAAAATATTCATATTTTTGAAGAATGATAATAGTATCCTTATTCTTATCGTATTTATTTATTGAGTAAATATTTGTTGGACAAATTATATTTATATTAGAGGTGCTATCATCATAAGGTATGTTTAATATAATCATATTAACTCCATCTTTAAATAACAATTTATTAGGTTGACAAATTAAATCCCAGAGATAAGTATAATCAACATATGAAGTAGGAGATTGTAAATAATCTAGAAAATTTTTATATGCGCTACTAATTCTCTCTATTTGAATTATATTCTTGTCTTTTAATTTTTTATATATTTCCGAATCTTCTATATTTTTTGTATCTATATTTTTTAAATCTTTATCTTGGAATTGTGTTATAAGTGAACCATTCTGGAGATTAATAAACACATCTGGTGTTAACATTTTTACTAATACATCTGTAATAAAATTTTTAATTGATTTTACCTCTTTATCTGAAGCAATATCAGAAATACATCCAATAAATGATTTATTTTTATCTCCCTCAATTCCTTTTCTTAAAAAACATGGATATTTTTTCTTTAAATTTTTATTGGTAATACTTATTTGACATTTTTTATTGTCAGTTCCTATAAAAGTTTGAAGAATAAATGGGAGATATCCAAAACGACCTACTTGTAAAGGAAACTTATCAGGACCTTTTATATAATCATCTATATCTTGTTTAGATTTAGAATTTTTACTAATATTTCTCTCTTCAATAATTTCTTCGCCCTCTTCACTATCTACTGTTTTTTCATTTTGTTTACATTGTTCTCTTCGTTTTATTTGTCCTGGTTTGTCCCATGTTTTAAAACAACAAGGTATACAGAGACCATCAGGATGTTTATCGTCTTTCAAAAATCCAGGATAGTGTTGTGTATATTCTCCATCTTTTCCTATATGATCTTTTGACTTGAATTCCCAAATATTTGTTCCAGGAGGAACAACCTTAGCATCTTGAGGAATTATACCTCCATATTTACCACTATCAACTTCTTCTTTAGTTAAACTAGTATTAGTTTTTAAATCCCAATATCGTGGACAAATATACCAAAATTGTTTATCAGGATTAGACCCATATTTAATTGCGTGTTCATATGAACCTGGATGTTCCTTATCAATTTTATCTTTCTCATTATCAGTTAATATAACCGGTTGTCTTCGTTTATTCCATGGACATGCTCTAGAGTAATTATCATATTTTCCATCTGATTCGGTTAAGAATAACACAGGATCTTTTTTATTTAATTCTCTAAAAAATGGATTTGGGTCAGCTATTTTCATACCAGTAATATTTTGTTCTAATTTTTCTTCTCCTTGAATACTTAGTTTAGTTGGTTTACGAATATTTTTAGATTTTTTCTCTTTCATAGGAGAGGGTGTTTTTTCTTTCACAGGAGAGGGTGTTTTTTCTTTCACAGGAGAGGGTGTTTTTTCTTTTACACTAACTCTGTCATCTTGATCTCCACCACTATCATCCATATTAATACTAACCCCGTCATTATCATCCATATCCACGCTAACTCCATCATCATCACCATCCATATCAACACTAACTCCATCATCATCACCATCCATATCAACACTAACTCCATCATCATCACCATCCATATCAACACTAACTCCATTAGCATCGTCGTCATCACCATCTATGTCAACACTAACTCCATCAGCATCGTCGTCATCACCATCCATATCCACACTAACTCCGTCATCATCCTCGTCTAAATCGATATCAATGCCTTCATCAGAATTTCCGCCTTTTAATTCTTCCTCATCTATTTGAATTTCATCATCATCATCGTCATAATCATCATCATCGTCATCATCATATAAAAAATCTAATACATTAATGGATTTATCCTTAATAGTTTTTGTAGCTTCTCCGAATGTAAGATCGTCAGCAACAATCGCTACAGGAACATTTTCGGTTATTTTTTTCTCTGATGGTGCTACTATATCATCAACTTGATCTAAATCATCTATTTGTCTCGTTTTACATAATGTATCAATTGTTTCAATTTTAACATCGGATGACTCAGGATACTGGGTAATTCTAATTAATGAATCTAAATAGATTGGAATAATAGACATATAAAATATATTATTGATATTGTCCATTTCTATCATAATATTTTGTTTAAATTGGTCTTGTGTAATTTTGGTTAAGAAGCCGGGATTATTTTTAATTTTGAGTTTTCTTGTTTTATTTAATGTTTGAACAACTTGTAAACTATTTAATAAATCTGCTATTTTAAGTTGAGCATCTGTCTCTGATAATTGATAATTATCCATTAGTAGTTTAACAATATCTTCATCTTCGTTTGCTCGGTTCAATAATTCTACAATAAATGCTTCTTGACTATCCATTTCATTAAAATTTGATACGCGCTTATATCTCATTACGATACCCTTTTTAAGTTCACCAACTAACACATTAAATATACTAGAAACACACCCTAATAAATTATTCAAGTTAATATTTTTATCAATAGAAATATATGAGAAATATTTGATATTAATAATATCAATATTTTTATCATATAAATTGTTGAATAGTTTCATTGAATAACCACTCGATTCAAGATATTCTTTAACAACAGAAATAATTGGATTAACAGATTTTTTAACAATTTCTTCAATGTCTGGTATAGATTTTGTATCCTTGAATTCTATATTAACATAAATATTAGCAAGATTATCAAATTCTAACACTATAGGAATTTTATTATCATTTACAGTATGTTCAATGTAACACGATACGCGTTTGGACTGACCAATTGATTTTGTTAATTTAAATATTAATCCCTTTGATAAATAAGGAATTTTTCTTCCATTTTTCGCTACTTTATCACAATACAATCTATATATTTTTTCTTGTTTTTTTGATGGATTAAACTTAATCAAAGGAATTTTTTTAGTAGCATGTATCAATTTAAAAATAATATCAAGAGGAACATTATATTCAGAATCTTGAGCCATTGAAAAATGAATTGTGTTAATACCTTGTTCGATGTAATTTAATTCACTTTTTCTTGAATTGTAGATTTTATGAAAAAGTGATATATTATCAATCTGTTTATCAAATTTAACATTAATCAAATTTTTATTATCTTCCAATAGTTCTAATCTGTTATCATTCAATGATTTAATATCATTTATATTCTTAATATTTAAAAAAGGGAAATAAATTTTACTAGTTACTGTTTCAGAAATATTTTTGGAAATAACTGATTTAAATACATCCATTGCTGAACATAAATATATTGTATTTTCAAATATAAATCCATTAGACAATAATAAGTCTTTATTTGTTGTTGTAATAACATTGTCAGCATTAAATTTTAATATTTTATCAAAATCAATTAACTTGAACGGATTTGATGAAAAACTATAAATACTGTCGCCTAATATAGAACGTTGACCTAAAGGTATATTAACTAGTTGAGAATTTTCGGTTAGGTTTAAATCAATCACATCATTATATGAATAGATAGCTTTGATAGGGATTAAATCAATATTAACATTATTAATATTAGAGAGAAATTGAAAGAATATATTTTGAGTTAATTCTATCTTTCCATTTTGAGTTAAAAAATCATATATTTTTGAATTATTAAGTTCTTGAACTTGTTTTCCAAATAAATACATTTCATCAAAACTAATATTATTATCTAGAGCAATAATAATTTTTTTTTTAATGGTCTCAATAGTATCATCTAAATAAATTATTTGTGTAGAGAAAATAACTGGAATGTTTTGAGTAATTATTTTGTCCATTTCTTCCTTACTAAATATCCCTTCAAACATAACATTTTGTGTATCAGACAAAAATAATTTGGTTAAATCAATGTCGGTATCAGTATTACCATAAAACACAATCATATTCTTAACATTATCTTCATCTAAATGTATTAATTTATATATCTCGGTCATTTATATATAAAATCAAAATATTATTTTATATATATATAATGCTTATTAATGGAATTGTGGCAATGGATATAAATAAAGGCATAGGGAAAAATAATAATTTACCTTGGACTTTAAAAAAAGACCTTAGACGGTTTCAAAAAATAACTACAGGAAACGGTAACAATGCATTAATTATCGGAAGAAATACATGGAATAGTATAAATTTTCTTAAAGGGAGAGATCATTTTATATTGAGTAAAACAATAAAATTAAATTATGAACAAGACGGTAAACTTATAAAGTCTTTCGCAGATATTCCCGAACTACTAAAATTTTTAGAAGATAAAAAATATGATAATATATGGGTTATAGGTGGTTCACAGATATACAAAACATTCCTAGATATGTCTTTAATAGATGAATTATATATTACTTTAATAAATGATTCATATGATTGTGATACGCATTTTCCTAGTATTCCAGATAATTATTTTATGATTCATAATCAATTACAAGAAGAAGTTACAGAAAAGGGAGAAAAAACATCAATGGTTATTTTCAAAAAAATAAAAGAGGGTATGATTGTATATCACAATAACAATATATATAAAGTTATTAAGATTCATTATGATGATGCTCCAAATTTTTATTTTACGATAGTTGATAAACATGGTAATGAGAAACAAACTGTTAGATCAAAAATAGAACTAAAAATAGTTTAAGCCAATCAAGGGAATTGAACCCAAGTTTCACCCCCACAATTAGGGTTACTCGCAACCAGCATTGGCAATATAAGTTAATATTAATTTTTAAAATAATTTTAACTTATAAATCATAATAAGGATTGTCGGTAATATCCATTCCACAATAGTTTTCAGGTTCTTTTTTATAATCGACTGGTGTATATAGTTTTAATTCTACAGCATGTTCTAATAAGAATTTAAAGTTTTGCCAAAATTCATCAGTATGACCTACACTCTCAGTCATAATATGCGCTAATTCGTGAAAAGCAACAAAAGATAAGGTATTAGGATCTATTAAATTTTCATTATTTGATTTCTTTTTGTTAAGACAAAATGCTAATTTCTCTCCTTTATTTTCACTATATGCTGTATATTCACTAGTAGGTAATGTTTCTTTAATGGTAGTAGGATTAAAATTTTCTACCATTCTTTTAACATTATCCCTGTCTGGATATCTTTGTCCAAGATTTTCAACTAAATATTCTAATTTCTCAGTTGTTCGTGCTAAAAGATTGGAAGCTTTTGTGACATTTTTTCTCTCTCTGACACAATATTTTTTACCATCAACAGTCGATACAATACATCGTAGATTAAATACATCCGAATCGTAGTAAATTTTAAGACCAATCAATATTACAAATAAAATAATTATAAACCCAAACATATTAATACGAAGTTTCATCTATAATAAATTATTATAATAAAAATTATATTAATTTATTTATTTATTGACCACCTTGTCCAATTTCAAGAGGGACACGCATAGTGTCAGGAGAAATTGTAGTATTATTCCAAGGACCAACATTTAATTGAGGGTTAGCGGGTTCAGAACGAAGTTGTTGGTTAGCATTTCTTAAACTGTTACCAATAGTATCAATACCCATGTGGTAACCAGAACGAAGAAGGTTAACATTTTGTAAGTCACCAGAACCAGTAGGGTTTAATTGAGCCCATTGACTGTTGGTATCCTTAGGTAAAAGTTCAGAAGGATCAGCAACAGGAGCTCTAGAGCAAGAAGGAGGAAGACCTTGAGTAGAAGTAGAAACACCTTGTGCGGAGGCGTAAGTCTCATTTTGACCTAAAGGTAGGGAAGGTTGAACTCCACTAGCGGCAGCTTGTTGTTGTTGGTTGTAAGCTGCTTGTGTTCTACGAGCATCATTGCTCATCTGTTCAGAGCTAGAATTCTTATCAGCACTGTAAGAATTGATAAGGAATATTAAAAATAATGCTCCAATTAAAAAGAGGATTACATGTTCAACTTTGAGCTTTTTTAAGTTCTTCATTAAGTCCATTATATAAAATAAAGGATAAAATATTTTTTCAGAATTAAAAACATATTTTATAATATAATTCTGATATAGTTCTAAAGTTTACTAAACTATACCAGTTCTTCTACGATTTCATTAATTTCGTTCTTAACTTTTTCTGAATCACTATCTTCTTCTTCAGATGATTCATCACTATTATCTAAATCATCTAAAAGATATGTATTTTTAATTTTTTTTGCTTCTAAATAATGTGAGATAGCAGCCTTTTTATGTTGTTTGGCTTTATCTTTGGCAATTTTATAGATTTCATAATATACTTCGTTTGGTTTTTTAAGAGTAATTTTTGATTCATTATCATTAACTGATAATTGTGTCGTAATATCTTCTAAATCATTTGACTCCATCTCCTCAAGCTTTTCTTCTAAATTATCTTCGTGTAAATCTGAATTATTTTCTTGTGGTATACTGCTATTCGTTTCCACATAGTTATCAGATTCAATATTCTTATTATCAATCTCAGTATCTATGGTAGTATTATCATTACATTCATCATTATCGTCTTCTAATGTTTCTAATATAGAATCTTGAATAGTGTTACTTTCGCTGTTACTCTCTTTGAAATTAATAATTTCTTCAGAACTATCTCCTAAAGATGTATGAATATTATCAGTTACAACATTACTTGTTGGTTCTTCTAGTTCACTTTCTTTTTCGATTTCCTTGGTTTCAACAATATTTTCTTCGTGACTTCTTTTGATAACACATCCCTTGAACAATGGTTTATTATTTAATATCATTATCTGTTTACCAAGTAATTCTAATTGGAAATTTCTAGCAGAAAATTTAATACCTTGTATTTCAAGAACTGGTATTATAGAATGTTTATCATTAATCTCTTGAATAGGGATAATGTTTTCGTTTTCATCATACACATTACAATGATATTGTGAACTTAATGTTTTATTTCTAGGTATATTTATTCTAACTAAATGGAATTTACCTCCTTTAAATGGTCTACATATTGGATTAAAAAATGTTTCAATATCTTCCTTTTCCATTTCATTTTGAAACCAGATATCTTTTTTTTGGTATACTAAATCTACCAATTTATTCTCTAAATTTTCAAACCATTCAATAACATATTCATCATCATTTGTAAACATTAAATCCATATATGCTTTTTTATTAGTCTCGTTAAGACCTTGTTTCGTAACACATTTAGGTAATTGTATATACAGAGTATCATTTTTCATTTTAAGTTTTGTAAAATAAGCACCACCTTGAACCGATATAGGTTGTGATATTGATAATTGTGTGAAATCAAATTCATTATTCGTAAAATGTATTTCCTGATCCATTATAGAAGAATGAAGATTAAATAAAGAGAAATATAACACGCTAAATATTAAGAATTTTAATAGAATAATAAATTAATGAAGGACCAATTAATTGAACAATGTCTATTAATTTTATCTAGAGAAGATGTTAAAAAAGAAATGAAAGAATTATTTAAACCTATTATCAGTTTAATAGTTCAAGAAATATATCCATATATATATTTGTCATTGATCTTTGTTATAATAAGTTTTTTACTAATTTTAGGAATTTTCTATTTATTATTGCGTAATAACCTAAAAACACTAAATTTAAATAATATTTTCTAATTCAAATATATAAATGGATACTTCATCTAGTTCTGACAATTCTGATAAGCTTGCTGCTAACGCTCATCGCACACAAGTTGGTGATGGTTCAATGAAACAGGCTGTTAACGCGCATCGCGCACAAATGAGTGATGATTCTGCTACTGGTTCCGCAGATATGACCGGTGGAAGATCTCGTGGAAGATCCCGCAGAAGATCTCGTTCCCGTTCTGCCTCTCGTTCTCGTTCTGCTTCCCGCGGAAGAGCCAGATCTGCTTCCCGTGCTCGTGGAAAAGGTAGATCTGCTTCTCGTGGAAGACGCGCAAGACGTGCTGGTATGGGATGCTCCAAGAAGGGTGGATCATATGGCGCTCTTGTTAAAGAGGCTATTGTCCCATTCGGTCTTTTTGCTTGGCAAAAAAGAAGCCAACGCAAAAAGGGAAGTAAGAAAACATTTAGAAAAAATAGAAAGTCAAGAAAAGATAGACGTTAAATATATATATTTTCAAATATAATTAAATAATATTATATTTGAATGCGTATGATTATTTTTTGTTACATTAGTATATAATGACAGGAAGTGAATTAAGAGCTGAACAAAATATCGCCTCAGGATCATCATCTTGTTCTTACACAGATGGTGCTCAATATGGAGTGTGTCAAACCGAAGCTAGAGGATGGCCTATGCCACAATATATGTCTGGAGGTCGCAAACGTTCCAAAAAAAGTAAAACAATGCGAAAACGCAGCAGATGTTCCAAGAAATGTTCAAAGAAATGTTCTAAGAAATGTAAATGTAAATGTCACAGAGGAGGTATGTCTGCCTCTAGACGCAGAAAGGGTGGATTCTTAACACAAGCACTTGTCCCATTTGGATTATTCGCTGCTCAAAAACGCACTCAACGAAAACACGCACATGCCCATGGTCGTAAACACAAGTCTTACAAAAGACGAAGATAAATCAAAAATAATTAAATAGATATAATATATATAATTAATTATGACATCATTATTAAAAAAAAAACCAAAATTATCACTTGAATTACCAAGTAATGATGATTATAGTTTGGATTCAGGGCAAACAACCAACGAAACATATACAACACTATCTCCATTAGAAATTGACAGTAGCTCTGACGAAGATAGTATTGTAGACTTAATAAATCCGAATTTAAAAGAGTTATTAAATCATACTGTTAATGTTGAAAATATAAATAGTTTTGGACAGCAAATTGAGAATAAAAAAATAAAACATACATTTGCTCGTTCACTTAAACAAACTGACCGGTTAAGAGGTAAAGGTCTCCCAGTTACTTTAAATTATTTTTTAAATTCTGATATAAATCCTCCTATGTTTACAAAAGTATTTTTATTCTCAGCTATGGATGAATCATATAAACAATCTATATTAAATAAAATTTTATCTGAAATTCATTATCATAATCAGTTTGAAGAAATGCGTAGAGTTTATGAAATGGATGAGATAAGTTATGGAGAATGTTTATTTAAAATGCCTATGTTAGGAAATTATGGTTTTGTAGAAGACAAATCAGAATTATTGGGTTTTGAACCAGATGAAGAAATGGAGGCATTTTATATTCAAATGTCAGTTGTACCTAACGACTATTATTCAGTCTCACAAATAACTTCAGATACTAAATGTAAAATAATTAGAGACAAACTACTTGACATAACTGACTGCTTAGAGAGAAATAATCTATTCCATAATGATATTTCTCGATTTAATGTATTTGTTAATGACAATAATGATATATTCTTAATTGACTTTGGAGAAGCAAAAAATGAACCAGAAGCTGGTTCGTGGGAATGGAGTGATCAACTATGTAACTTTATAAAAAGAAAAAAAAGAAAAGATAGCCTAGGAGGAACAAAAAGAAGAAAAAGAGGAACAAAATGTATTGGTAAAAGAGACGGAAAAAAAGGATGTAGAACTTGTTGTAAAACAAAAAAAAAACATAAAAGATGTATTAAAAGATGTATGAGAGGTTATTAAATAATTACTTTATAATAATATCAACATTGTATAAGATAATCATAATATTTGTTATATTCTGAATTATCTATTAACTTATAATAAAAAATTGATAAAAGAAATAAACAGAAAACTATACTATAATATAATATTAATGCCAATTATGGAAAAATCGTGTCGACTATTAGATTTTAATATTTATGACGAATCGAATGAAGATGCCTCTAGTGGAAGTGATAATGATAAATCAAAAAATTGTGATAAAAAACAATTTATTATACAAGTTTTTGGAATAAATGAGAAAGGAGAAACATTTTGTTTATTTATTAACGACTATATGCCATTCTTTTATATCAAGGTTGATGAAGATTGGGATTTTGGTAAAAGAGATGAGTTTCTAGGTCATATCAAAAATAAAGTAGGTTCGTATTTTGAAGACTCTGTCGGTGAATGTAAGTTAATTAAAAAAAAGAAGTTATATGGTTTTGATGGAGGAAAAGAACATAAATTTATTAAAATTAGTTTCAAAAATACAATTGTTATGAATAAAGTAAAAAATTTATTTTATGATTATAATAAGAAAAGTGGAAGGAGATTAAATCCAGACGGTTATTATTATAAAGATAGTTACCTACAATTATATGAGGCCAATATACCGCCTTTGTTAAGATATTTCCATATTAAAGAAATCAGTCCATCAGGATGGATTTGTATACCTCTTAAAAAAGCGAAAAGAGCTATTAGTAAAAAAACATCGTGTAAATTTGAATTTACGATAAGTAATAAGGATATTCTTCCATTAAATAAAAAGGAAACCAGAGTTCCATATAAAATTTGTAGCTTTGATATTGAGGCAAGTAGTAGTCATGGAGACTTTCCTGTTCCAATTAAATCATATAAAAAACTGGCTAACAATATTATGGAATTTTACGATCACAGTGAGGACGAAGTATCTAAAACACAAATTATTAAAATTATCAAGACTGCGTTTGGTTTTGATGATATGATTAATGTTGAAAAAGTATACCCTAAAACCCAACCTACTATAAAGAAATTAAACGCTTTATTAGAGATATTATTCTCTAAAAATATTGAGAATCTTTGTAAGAAATCTTCTCAAGAATCGTCTATTGAAAGAATGTTTGAAAGAGCTATGTATGATGATGAGGAAAATGAAACAAGTAATAAAAAATCTAAGATTGATATGAAGACAACTATTATTGACTTAATTAATAGTGCTGGTGTTAAGCGTGAAGAAAAAGTAGATAAACTTACAGACGCATTTGCTGGTTCAGGATTTCCAACACTAGAAGGTGATAAAGTAACATTTATCGGTTCAACATTTCTCAATTATGGTGAACAAAAACCTTATCTGAATAACTGTTTAGCACTCGATACTTGTTCTGATGTTCCAGAAATTGATAATTCTGAAATTAAATGTTTCAAGACTGAACAAGAGTTGCTAATGGCTTGGAGGGATTTAATTTTAAAAGAAGATCCTGATATTATTATTGGATATAACATATTTGGTTTTGATTATCAATTTATTCATATCAGAGCGCGAGAAAATCAATGTGAAGAAGAATTCTTGAAACTATCCAGAAACTTAAATGAAGTATGTGGTAAAAAAAATGAAGATAGAGGTCAAATAGATATCGAAGAAAGTAAAATTGTTATTGCTAGTGGAGAACACGAATTAAAATTTATCAAAATGACCGGCAGATTACAAGTTGATTTATATAATTATTTTAGACGAGACTTTAATTTGACATCGTATAAATTAGATTATGTTTCAGGTTACTTTATTGGTGATGGTGTCAAACAAATTGAACATAATAATGACATTACAAAAATCCACAGTAAAAATCTTATGGGATTGGAAAATGGTAGTTATATTAATTTTGAAGAAACAAGTCATTCTACAGAAGTTTATAAAGACGGACAAAAGTTCAAAATTATGAATATGAATAAACACGAAGGAACATTTGAGATTAAGGGGATTGAAAATCCTGATATGACAAAGAATGTTAGATGGGGCTTAGCTAAGGATGATGTTACACCACAAGACATATTTAGAATGACTAATGAAGGTCCAAATGAACGAGCAATAATTGCGAAATATTGTATTCAGGATTGTAACTTGGTTCATCATTTGATGAATAAAATTGATGTAATGACTGGTTATATTGAAATGGCTAAAATTTGTAGTGTTCCTATTAATTTCTTGGTAATGAGAGGTCAAGGTATTAAGTTAACCAGTTATATTGCCAAGAAATGTAGGGAAAAGAAGACACTTATGCCAGTAATGGAAAAACCGTTATTTGATGATGGTTATGAAGGAGCTATTGTTCTACCTCCTAAATGTGATTTGTATCTTGATAATCCAGTAGCATGTGTTGATTATAGTTCTCTGTATCCATCGTCAATGATTAGTGAAAATCTATCACATGATAGTAAGGTTTGGACTAAAGAATACAATTTAGAGGGGGAGCAAATAAATGAAACTGGTGAAAAGGATGATGATGGAAACTTTAAATATGATAATTTATCTACTTATGAGTATGTCAATGTTAAATATGACACATTTAAATGGGTTAATAATAGTCGAGGAAAATCCGAAAAAATTCATAGCGGAACAAAGGTTTGTAGATTTGCTCAATTCCCTGAAGGTAAAGCTATTATGCCTTCAATCTTGGAAGAATTACTAGCATCTAGAAAAGCAACAAGAAAGTTGATTCCGCAACAAAATGATGAATTTATGAAAAATATTTTAGATAAACGACAACTTAGTTATAAATTAACAGCCAATTCTTTATATGGACAATGTGGTGCTAAAACAAGCACATTTTATGAAAAAGATGTTGCCGCTTCTACCACAGCAACTGGAAGAAAACTATTAACTTATGGTAAAAGAGTGATAGAAGAAACATATGGAGATTTAATAGTAGATACTAAATATGGTAAGGTTCATTCTAATGCGGAGTATGTATATGGGGATACAGATTCAGTATTCTTCACATTTAATTTGAAAACATTGGAAGGTGAAGATATTAGAGGACATAAAGCATTAGACATAACAATTCAATTAGCTCAAGAAGCTGGTGAAATGGCTAGTAAGTTCTTAAAGAAACCACATGATTTAGAATATGAAAAAACATTTATGCCATTCTGTCTATTATCGAAAAAAAGATATGTTGGAATGAAGTATGAATTAGATCCAAATAAATGTAAAAGAAATGAAATGGGTATTGTCTTGAAAAGAAGAGATAATGCTCCAATTGTAAAGGATGTATATGGTGGTGTTATTGATATTTTGATGAAAGAGCAAAATATTCAAAAAGCAATGGATTTTCTACAATCATGTTTACAAAATATAATTGAAGAAAAATATCCTATGGATAAGCTAATTATTACCAAGTCATTGCGTTCAAACTATAAAAATCCACAACAGATTGCGCATAAAGTATTGGCTGATAGAATAGGTAAAAGAGATCCTGGTAATAAACCAAGTAGTGGTGATAGAATTCCATTTGTCTATATTGAAACTAAGAATAAAAACGCACTACAAGGTGAAAAAATTGAACATCCTGAATATATTATTGAAAATAAAATTAGACCAAACTATGCGTTTTACATAACAAATCAAATTATGAAACCAGTTCAACAAGTATTTGCATTAGTATTAGAAAAGATGGATTCTTTTAAAAGAAAGAAAAAAAATTTTGAAATGAAAATAGCTACACTTAGAAATACATATGATGACCCAGATAAACTTGAAGACAAGATTAATGACCTCAAAAATAAAGAAGTGAAAATATTATTATTCGATAAATATCTCCGAGAAACTGACAATAGAAAAAATAATATGAAAAATATTACTTCATTCTTTATGTAAATCAAACTCCCAATCATCCATTAATCCTCCTGATATTATAGATGGAACATACGATGGTGGATTTATATCTCTTTTAATTAACTCCAATTTTTCATTTTGAGAAACACTATTAGATTCTAATAATAATAATAATTTTTTTTTATTAAATATTTCCTTTATTTTATATAATCTCTCTACTGAATCATCTGGATGATTAAACTCTACCTCATTATAACCACCCTTATAATCTAAATCATCTTCTAATAGTTTGGGAAATTGTGTAGAAAATATTGACGACTTTATTACATTACTTTTATGTAGTGAATTATTTAAAATATATAATCCTAAAGTCACTAGTATGTTACTCATTAATATATATAAAATATAATAATTTTTATATATATTGTTTATGATTTACACCCTTGAAGATTTAAAATGAACATATTTTTACTTATTTAAATTTTTCTAGAAGATCTTTTAGCTCTTTTAGTTCTTTTAGTTCTTTTAGTTCTTTTAGTTCTTTTATTCCTTTTTCTTCTGTTACTTTTTTTTGAATAATATGCTCCTCCTTTCTTTGGTGCAAGTAATACATCTAAGTTACATTTATTATATCTATTCACTCGTCCTGAATGGCACGCATTATTAAATCCGTCCAATATTAATTCATATACTTTTCCATTTTCATTTTTAAATTTATATGTTTCTTTTGAATTTTCATATAAATCTTTATAATCAGTTAGTGGAAACTTACCAGATACGAGTGTTAAAATTTCATTTATTGGAGGGAGGTTCTCATCTGGAGCCTCAAAATCTCCTGGCATCATATCTAGCTTTCCTAAACTTATAAATTTATAAGGTTCATTACAATTCTTCGATTTTTGTGTTTGTTCATCCCATTCACAATGTAAAAGTTCAAGAGTAGTCATATATAATATATTATATATTTAAATTTAATTTAAAATAATTTTTGTAGTTTATATGCTGTATTTTACTTATTGCTTTTTCTACTTCTCTTTTTAATTCTAAATATGTTCATTTTAAATCTTTCAAGGGTGTAAATGTTAATAAATTACTAACGGTCCATGTTCCTATACCAATCCACATAGTATAAAGGATATTTCCTGCTTCGTATATTACCCATCTGAAAGCAGTACAATGTGGAGCCATTGTCATAAATGGAGAAATAAATATACCATACCATGTGTTAGGAACACAATAATAAACATATAGTTGTGAACAAATATAATGTAAAAAAATCCATCCTGAATAAAATAATATTAGTGGTTTTATCGAAGTTAAGAAATTATATATAGCTACCTTATCAATCATATAATATTATTAACAATAACTTTAAATACATTTAAATTATTGTTGGCGATTTGGAGGTTGATTGAAATTTCTTAACATTTCACCTATACTGGACGCAGAGGCAGATGATATTGTGAATCCACCTGCTGGTGTTTCAAAAGAATATTCTAAATTTAATCCTCTATTATCTAAGTTATTAAGAGACAAATCTGAAACAGATGATAATTGATTACTTAATGTCTGTGACAATTGAGAACTTATTACATTAATTAATTCATTCATTGCTGGAGATTCTGAAGTAGTAGCAGAACTTTGTTCTTCACTAGATTCATCTTGAATATCATCATCTTCTTGAATATCATCATCTTCTTGAACATCATCATCTTCTTGAACATCATCCTCATCTTGAACATCATCTTGTTGATTATTAGATATGTCATTTATAGGTGTATAATTTCTAATATCATATCTACAAACAGGACATAATACACTACGTGTAAACCAACTATTTATGGCTTGTTGTAAAAAACAATGACCACAACCTCTTAATCTAATTATTATATCAGATTCTATAAATTCTCTCTGTGTAATAGGACACATATTATCATTAGAAGAGTTTGCTATCGATAATGGAATTGTTTCAGATACTCTTTCTATTTGACTTGCTGAAGGTCTTACAACTACAGGTGTTAAATTATTAAAATCTTCGTTTGTAAATGTGTTTGGAAAAAATGCTCTTAATAAATCATTAGAATTAGCATCCAATTCTGTTAATCTTGTTTGTGTAGATGACCCGGTTGTTGGTGTAGTTCTATTAGAAGGTCTAGTGTATGATCTATAGCTATTGTTTAAAGGTCCGAAGTTTGTTCTATTGTTCAAAGGTCTATTGTTCAAATGTCTATTGTTTGAAGGTCTATTGTTAATGCTATTGTTATAATTTGACATCTCTCTAATTAGAGATTCTGGTAAGGGATTTCTGGAATTTATATATTCATTATTATTATTATTAAAATTACGAGACCTGTTAGTATTAGAATTTCTAGAATAATGTATTTGATATTCTAATATCTCTCTTAGACCAGACTCTAATGTTCGGATGTTATTATTCAATTGAACATATGACTGGACACTAGATTCTAACATATTATCATACATAGTTAACATTCTATTAATAGTAGTTCTATTAAAATTCTCGTCGTTATTTTCCATTATACAATTATCAAATATATATTTAAATAATAATAATAATTAGTTTAAACATTATCCAGTATATAAAAGTAATATGTCAGGAGAAGGATTATCAGGATTAGCTAATTTAGGTAATACATGTTTTATAAATTCATGTATGCAAGTATTAAGTCACACATATGAATTAAATGATTTCTTAGATAAAAATGATGGAGAATATAAAAGCAAATTATCTGCTTACCATAACAAAAATTATTTATTAGATTCTAAATTATTAGTTGAATGGGATAATTTAAGAAAGTTAATATGGCAGAAGAATCAATTAATTTCGCCTGGTGGATTTGTAAAAGCCATTCAATATGTAGCAAAACATAAAGATAAGGATATTTTTACTGGATACGCTCAAAATGATTTACCTGAGTTTTTGCTATTTATTCTAGAAACATTTCATAATGGTATGAGAAGAGAGGTGGATATGGTGATAAAAGGAAATGTTAAAAGTAAAAAAGATGAAATGGCAAAACAGTGTTATGAAATGATGAAAATGATGTATAGTAACGAATATTCCGAAATATTGGATATTTTCTACGGTATTCATGTATCTAAAATTGAAAAGGATGGAAATGTTTTAAGTATGAAACCAGAACCCTATTTTATTATTGATTTACCTATCCCTTATCTTAAAAATAATGGTAGTATAATACGAACCAGTAATATATATAATTGTTTTGAACAGTATTGTCAAGGTGAAAGATTAGAAGGTGAAAATGGATGGTTAAATGAAAAAACAAATGAAAAAGAAGATGTCGATAAAAAAATAGTATTTTGGAGTCTGCCAAAAATCTTAGTATTAGATTTAAAACGATTTACACCTACTGGAAAAAAAATTCAGTCACCCATAGACATTGAATTAGACGACTTAGACTTAGGTGATTTTGTTGAAGGTTACGAGAAAGATAGTTACAAATATGAACTATATGGTATATGTAATCATAGTGGTGGGACATTAGGAGGACATTATACTGCGACAATTAAAAATAAAAATAATGAATGGTATTTATTTAATGATACAAATATTTCAAAAATTAATAATTTTAGTGGGAACAATAATACTTCTGGTTATTGTCTTTTCTATAGAAAAAAATTAAATAAATAATTAATATATATAAATAATGATATTATCTTATGATTCAGTATTAGGTGTTCCCATAGTTGAAAGTTCTGGAGAAAATACAAGTAATAGCAATAGCAATAGCAATAATATGGGTATTAATTTAGGTGTTCCAGCGCTCTTATTATTAGGTGTAATTATAATATTATTTGTAACCCTATTTTCTACTTTAGGAAAAAAAGAAGGTTCGTCTGAATCTATTAGTAATGGTTCTGGAAAAATTTTAACAGTTTTACTTGGTGGTGTAGTTATAGCTGTTATATTGTTAAATGGTTTACAATACTTTTTTAATATTAATTTAACTGCCCAGTTAAATAATTTATTTACCACAACTCCATCAATTGATCTTACTGTTGCTCAACCTGCTGCTCCAAATCAAGATATTGCTCCTGTTCCAGAAATTAAAATTAAGGAACAAGTATATCATGTTCCAGGTAATAAATTTACTTACGATAATGCTGGTGCCTTATGTAAAGCATATGGTGGAAGACTGGCTACATATAGTGAAGTAGAAAACTCTTATAAAAATGGTGCCGAATGGTGTAGTTATGGTTGGTCTGATAGACAATTAGCACTATTCCCTACACAAAAAGATACATGGAATTACTTACAAAAGGTCGAAGGTCATGAAAATGATTGTGGTAGAGCTGGTATTAATGGTGGTTATATTGCTAACCCTAATGTTCGTTTTGGTGCTAATTGTTATGGATACAAACCTAAGATTACACAAGAAGAAAAGGATTTAATGAATACACAACCTTTATACCCTAGAACATTGAAGGATATTAAAGAAGAAAAATTAGTAGATTATTGGAGACAAAAAATACCTGATATTTTAGTGGCACCATTTAATAAAAATGTATGGAGTCTTATCTAATATCTAAATAATATCCAAGACCTTTATCATCTTTTTTAAAGACATATCCCTTTTTCGAACCAATAAATGTGTCACTAGAAATAAATTGTTCTTGTTCTTGTTCTTTTTCAGATTCAAGTTCTAGTTCTTTATTTTTCATTGTTTCTTTAATTGGATTTTGTGTCTTCTGAATATAAAAATATACACAAAACAAAAGAGCAATTCCTATGGATATTTGTAATATCATATACTTCTGTGTATTATTAAAATTATACAAATAATATTTAATTCAAATTTATTCAATATTATTTTTTAACCTTTCGTGATTTTCTCTTTTGTTTTTCTTTCTTGGATTTACTTTTTCTAGCATATAATTTCTTATTATCTGGTTCGACCATATTTAATAATTTGTCATATAATTCTTCACTTAATTCTTCGTCATTATATTCATAATGAATTGATTTATTTTTCTGAACCTTCTTTTGAGTATAAAATAAACCAGCAGGAACCACTAAATTTTTAAAAGTATTCATTATATTTATATTACCACCTGTTTGGATATCCTTATTATTCATAGTTTCATTTAATAAATTAGATTCTATTTTAAATCCTCCTCCTCTTAAACATCCATTTTTATCAGTTGTAAACACAAAATCCTTATTAATATCTAAATCTGAATCCATATACATATTGTTAACATAAATTAATTATTATAAAAGCGCTTAATATCGGAATTATATTTTATTTCTCTCTTATCTTTTATATAATCCATTATTTGACCCACCTTTTCTTCATTATTAAATAGTTCCATTAAACATTTATCTAAGAAACCTAATGTTAATGGTGCTGTTTGTTTATTTGTAGCAAATTTTAATCTTCCATCACTAATTTTAATAGTGGATGATGAGAGATTATTATCATCCACAAAAGACATTATATTATCAGATAACTCATTTCTCTCGCCTTTTATATCTTTGGCTCTGTCATTTAAAACTTTTAATTGACTATCCAAAGTAACCCATTTCTTTATATCTTCTTGAAATCCCTCCATAATTAATATATCTAAATATCTTTAAACGTATTAATTTAATTTAATTTAATGTTTTTTTGAAAATTTTCTTTTTCTTCTTTTTTTTCTTCTAGACTTTTTTCCACCTGCTATTGATTCTTTTTCACTTAATCTATCATCAATAATATCATGAGTCTCCTCCATCAATTTTTTTGTTTCACGCTGTGATTCTCTAAGATCTTCTATAGATACTGGTTTATTATACCCATATGCTTCCAATAATGCTCTATATGAATCTTTTTTAACTTGTCTGCTCTGTATTTCTCGTAATTTTATCATAAAATTTTTATTTTCAACATCAGATTTATCTCCCTCAATGCTAAATCTAGTGTAATCACTGCTAGGTGTTTTCAACATAATATCTATAGCTCTCATACTTTTTATATAATCGTAACTTTCTTTAGCCAATTTTAGGTCATTTTTTAATCTTACATCACCTGATTTTAAATTATTATATTTCGGATTGAATTTTCTTGAACTCGGAACATGTCTGTTTCCAAAACCCGGACTATCTCTACAATTACTATAATGTTCAATACTTTGCTTTCCTGGACACTCTATCCAATCAGCACGATATTCCCAGGCTGGTGTTGTAACAAATCCTTTAGGTCTGAATACTTTATCAACACTTCTAATGGCAAAATCTTGCGTTTCCATATAAGTTATTGTATGACTAGTGTCAAAATAATTATTTAATGCCACTAAAAAAGGTTTTAACCATCTTTCATTTTCTACAAAATTAAAATCGTCTTTATCTCTCTTGTCAACAGTTGATTTACTATTTGATGTTCCAGAACCTTTTCTATTTCTTCTAGTATTTTTCCTTTTTCTTCGTTTACTTTTAGACTTTCTTCTTTTACTTTTTTTAGAACCTCCTTTCATTTTATGTTTTACATATCCACCTTTTAGTAGAAATTCTATCATATTATCTTTATTTTTAGGACCATCATATTCCGCAACTTTTTTCCCATTTTTTAAAATTACTATACTTGGAACATAATCTACATCACTATATGTAGCTGTTTTTTCCAGTTTACTCATTCCTGTAGGATCTATCTGGGCTAGAATCAAATCAGTATTATATTTATCATCAATATCTTTACACATATCGTCCCATTCTGATTCCATAGCTATACAAGCTGGACATCCCGGACTAAAATATTTCGCAAATACAGTATTTTGTTTATTTTGTTTATCGAATTCCAACGCATTAGTATCTTTGACATACACTATTTTCATATATATTTTTCCTATATTTTATTTTATCAAGAGAGAAATTATGAAAAATATTTATCATCATTTAATATATATATGTTAAAGTTAATCTCAATACTTATAGTTTTCATATTAGGATTATATTTTACTTGTAATTATACTTCCAAAGATATTATTGAAGGATTTGATGTTACTAAAAACAGTTGTCCTAATATTTTAATACAAAAAGGTAAAGAATTATATTTACATAATTCTCGATTGGCTAAAATACCTGGTGTTAATCCTATTAAATTTAATAATTTAGAAGAATATGTTGAGTTTTTAGATTGGCAAAGAAGTCAAAATATTAATTGTCCTGTATTATTTTTACAACATTCTTACGATACTCAAGGTAAACCTATTTATAAATTTAGACCTAGTCCTACTGACCCTCAAGGTGGACTACCACCCGTTTTAACTTATGGTTCTGACGCACAAGCTATTCCATTATCAGCTCAAAGACCTCCTCAAACTAAATTAATAGATGCTGGTAGGGATGATGCTCCTTATAATAATAATTCTTTCCCAGCATATGACCCTATGAATTTATATGAAGGTCAATACACGCCTTTAGATAAAATGTTTCATGAACAAGAAACTACTGGACCTAAGAGCACTAATGCTATGGATGTAAATTGGGGCGGATTAGAATACTCTGAACAAGCTGTTCAAGATGGTCTTTATAAAGGAGATTATGTTTACAAAAGACCTGGTCCTGATTAAATAATTAATAATTTATTAATTTTATTAATTATTTTTTATTAAGGTAAATTATCGTCTGCTGGTATAAAATGTTCAAATTGAAATTGCGCACCAAATGGTGCTGTCCAAGGTAAATCTGAAACAGGTAATTTTAAGGAACCAGGACCACTAATAGTAGTAGTAGTATTTGAAATAGTATACGTATAAGTGGAGAGCTGTGGAGTCGCAACGGCATTTAATGAAGTATAAGTACAAGGATTATTTGTAGTACCGTCCATTGCTCTTATAAATATGTAAGGGGCTAAATCATTGTATAAAAAACCTCCATTATCTACGGCTGTTGGTATTGTTTTGTTGTCTATTGGAACCTGTTGGTAATTTGGACTTGTAGTTTGATTAAAATAAGTATTTAATGATAAATCTGTTAACGATATAATGTTACTACCAGTACTCGAAATAGTAATAGAAGATGTAACTACTTTATGACATCTTTGAAAAATTGTTTGTCCTTCTGTTGACCAAGGATCTACTTGTACAACTCTATTATTTCCAAATCCAAAAACTATTTCAAAATAAATAGTATTATTTATACCCATTTGTGATGCGTTAATTCTATATCCTGTATTATATCCCTCGAATGTAAAATTTAAT
>Ga0206682_10001505_pt1 | contig 22862 bp, 21 predicted proteins | sample M240m12015metaG_FD_155444 | JGI IMG/M metagenome (GOLD analysis project Ga0206682, IMG submission 155444) | Ammonia-oxidizing marine archaeal communities from Monterey Bay, California, United States - M2 40m 12015 | ecosystem: Environmental > Aquatic > Marine > Intertidal zone | place: USA...
GAGGTCAAGAACTTCGCACGATTGAGCGGCATTGGTACGAAGCGTAAGGTAGTCGTGCTTGATGAGGCTGATGGCCTCACCAATCAAGCACAAGACGCAATGCGTGGTATCATGGAGAAGTATGCACAGAAGGTGTTGTTTATCCTCACCGCTAACTATGCAGACAAGATACGCCCCGCAATCAAGAGCAGGTGTACGGTGTACACATTCCACCGTGTATCAGCAGAGCAGGGTGCCTCTCATCTTACACGCCTCACTGAGTCGTGCGGTGTCCCTACAGATTGGGAGCCGTTCTACGGTGATGTAGTGGAGTACCACGGTGGCGACTTGCGTGCCGCTGTTGCATCCCTTGAGCGCATCCCTAAGACGGCTGATGCAATCAAACAATTCACCATCAAACATCAAGAAGATGATTGGTGGGATTTTACCGTCAAGAACAAGTGGAACGAATTGCGTGAAAACTTGCTTGACACATTACACTCTACTGGCGATAGGTTGTCCTTCATGAACAACTTCCATCGTACCATCCGAAAACAGTTTGATAGAGATGCCGACACGACATTTGCAATCATGGCTGTGTGGGGGGATATGATGAAGTATGTGTATGAGTGGCCCGGTTCGGGTGAGTCCTATGTTGAGGTACTTGTCGCACAGTTGAAAGAAAAAATAGAGGTGAAACAAAAATGAGTACATGGAAAGATACAGATGAATACGAAGACATTGACGACAGTGATGCCCCAACAGGCAACGGCTTCGGCACCGTGGTGGAAACAAACACTACGGGTGGCCTACCGAGTAGTGTCGTTGACAGGCTGAAAGCATACGCTGAACGAACAGGAAAGGGTATTGGAGAGGTAACGAATGAGTTCCTTGAAGAACTCAAGACACAGCATAACTGCGATGACCCAAGCATTGAAGACGAAGACTTGTTGATTGATTGGGCTGAACAAATGGTTGTACAAACCCGCCGACAAAGCGGTGGAGGTAACAGTAAACTACAGACATGGGTTGGTAGTTTCCTCGGTGTCGCTGACAAGAAGCGTGACCGACTGGCGAACATTGTGCGAGCCAATATCAAACTCTTCAAGGAAGACCCCGAAGAGGCAATCAGTAGTGGTCGTCTTGGTGTCTATTCAAAGACAGATGGCGTATGGCATTTGACTACTAAGGAAGGTACCGTAAGTACCGAGATTCCTACAGTGGAAAACCCTGTCCCACCACACGGTGTCAAGCATGACAACATGTGGGTATGTCTTACATCCTACGACAACAAAGCCGCCCCGTCTAAGAAGATGGGTCGCTACGCTTACTTCCTCGGTGGGGAAGAAGAAGACTTCGTGAAGAACGGTAGCATTGCACTATGGCGCATTGACCTAACAGGTGACAATGTGTATCAGCAAATCACTACTGGTCGTCCTTGTAAGGTACAGGTTGTACCGCCTCGTGACAATGCGAATGAGGCTTTCAAAGATGTGCTGACTACATACACTGACTTTGAGATTACATACACTGATGAGTTCGTTGGTGATGATGTGCGCCCACTACTCCATCCTTCACGGTTTTGGACAAATGGAGAGTTCCATGAGATGTTTGTACATATTGACTCGTTGGAAGAAGCCTACGAAGAGCGTAAGCAACACTACACAGCAGGTGGCGAGAAGCGTTCCTACGGGCCGCTTGTCATCACTAAGGGTACGGTGTCCCGTATGTCCACTGAGCCTCGTGAGAGCGAGTACGATGAGGAAGGACACAACTACAACATGACTCTCTCAAGCAGTATCAGTGGCGACATTGATTGTTGGGTGCCCGGAGCAGTGGGCAAGTGTACGCAACCCTTCACCTCTCATTGGGGTGATGATGCGTTCCCATACGCTGAGAAGTCCACCGTCTTTGTCTTTGGCCGTATCGGTATGAAGACACGAGATGGACTTACTACTCCCAAACTAACGGTGTTCGGTGTCTATGCAGACCCACGCCGCTCCCGCCGTCGCATGACTGGTGGAGATACAGATGTGGGGCAATTTAACTGAGGTGATGAACTATGGCGGGATTTGGAAAAACAGCAGAAGCACAGAAAGAAGTAGCAAAGGTACAGCAGGTAGCCCCTGCTCCTGTAATGGATGCCTTCGCTCACTTACGACTTGAAGAAGAAAAGATGGGTCAAGAAAAGATGACTCACATGTTTATCGGTGTAGCAGGATTTGACGGTACAGGAAAATCGGGTATCGTTGCCTCAGCATTTGATGAGTATGTCAAGGAGAACCCCAATGCAATGATGCACGCAGTTGACTTTGACATGGGAGTAGCCATGCTTAATTCAGCAGTAAATGAAAACCCGAACATCAAGTCATGGAAACCATGGCAGATGAGCGTGAGCGACCGTACTGCATACGACTATCCGGGCACGCATCAGCGTGTCATGGACATCATGAAATACATTCTACAAAAGGTGGAAAGTGGTGAAGAAGAAGTATGGGGCGTACTCGTAAGTGGTCTTGATTCATGGTTGGAGATTTGTACCAACAACATGCGTATCATTGACTTGGGACTTGCGAAGGACGGTATTGATTCCGCAGACATGCGTGGAGCAGGTGAAGGTAAGCGAGTGGAGCGACAGTCCGATTGGGCTATCCGTAACACCCGTTTCCACCAACTCACGGCTCTCTCCCGTAGCCTCGTGCGTGCGGGTGTCCGTGTCTTTTGGGAGACTCACCTTCGTGCTACTAATTTCTCCTACGGTAAAGAAACCGATACTACTTCTTGGATGCCCGAATGGGAGAAGAAGACCAACAATTACCTTCCTACCATCATTTGGATGGAGCAAGAGGAACACTACGATGATGACGGCGTACTCACTAAGACCGAGTACAAGGCCCGCTTCAAGAAGTGTAAAACCAACCCTGCTCTTCAAGACCAAGCACGCACTGTGTTTGTGACTCGTCCGAATGGTCAACCGGAATGGTTCGGACTTTCCGAACTATATGATGGGAGTTTGTGATACTCAAAGTGCATCCCGTACAATGAGAGGGGTTTTGGTAAGTAATGAATGGGTTGGTGTACTGGGGGCAGTCACCATAAAAGGTTCTATTCCGCCGACGAGGGGTGTGTTTCCCTCTCCCCATTCCCCCTTCTCACTGAGGTGATATTATGACAAAGATTAGAATAGACAGAAAAGAGTTGCTTGACTTCCTTACCTCATTCGGTAAGGGTGTGACTGATGTACGCATGAGTTGTGTAGGCAACCGCCTCACTGTTGAGGTAGGCTTTTCATCTTACTACTTGCGTAAGCAGGTGGTAGGGGTTACAGTGGATGAGGAAGGTATCATTCACATCGCTTTGTTGGAAAAGGCAATTGCATTTCTCAAGGCGAGTAAGCAGGACAATGTAACACTGCGTCAAGCGAAGGAAACAAAACCCCTTCACATAGAAGCAGGAGGAAACAAGTTGCAGATACCAAGTACAGATGATATTACCTCAGCGGCAAAGACAGTCGTAGTTCGTAAGATGCTTGAGCAGTCATCCGAACAGGGATGGAGTTCTTTTGCGGGTGATGAGTTGAATGTACACGCTACTCTCAAGACGAAGGACTTGATTTCCCTCGCAGGGATGAAAGGATTACTGGCGAAAGATTCCTTGTACAAGATGCGTATTCATTGTGGTGAAGGAGAGTTCGGTATCGTGGCTGGTAAAGCCGCTACTGGAAGACTCTTCACTACACTACCTGCTCTTGACACCGATGGGCCTAACGCTACCATTCAATCACACTTTGGTGAATGGTTACCTACATGCCTACAGTTCCTTGATGATGGGAATGCTCGGCTACATATGGGAGATGGTACCCTTGTTATCTTTGAACAACAGAATACTTTACTGATGATTGTAAACGAGAGTGATATTTGATGATTGTTGATTACCTGTCGGATGACCCCTACGAGCCACCCACGATTTATGTGCGTACTCGTGGGGCCGATGGGGTACTGAAAGAGCGATACATCACGCATGAGGATGATGACTTCGTGTACCCGTTTTGTTGGTTGCGACAGAATGCACCCAACTGGGTACTCAATCGCCTCACGAATCTTCATGGCCGTATCCTCAAAGATGAGGTAGGTGTTGGGATTGATGGTGGTAAGATATGGAAGGTTGAAGTGAACCATCCGAATGTTCTTTGGGAAATCAAAGAGAAAATCGGTAAGTGGACTTACGAGGCTGACTTGAATTACCTTGACCAAATCCTTCTCACCAACTATCCCGATGAACTACCGGAGTTCCATCCTCGTAAGTGGTACTACGATTTAGAATGGGCAACGACTGGTGATGGTATCATTACAGTCATGGCCGTGGCTGATACCCATGCTGAACACAATGTAGTGTTTGCATGGAGCGCAGAATCGTATCGTGATAACATCACTAAGACTGAATGGATAGACCGATACGAAGGATATGAACTTCGTACTTTCACTGACGAAGACAAGATGCTAATTGCGTTTGTTGAACACTTGGTAGAGTGTGACCCCGATATGCTGATTGCTCACGCAGGTGGTTGGGCTGACCTACCAAAGTTGTACAACAGGCTCGGTGCATTGCGTCATGACATTTCACCACTCGGTACATTCCTTCCACCCAAGAAGGATGGGTCGGGTTACAGGACTACGGCTCAACCCATCAAAGGACGACTGGTATTTGATACAGCGGCACAGTGGGAAGAGGGTAGTGGCTTTGAGGGTGTATGGCAAAAAAGTGGGCGTGGTAAGGCACAGCAACGAAAACTTGCATGGTTCGCTACTGAACTTGGGCTTGGCTCAAAACTTACTGATGAAATAGAAGGTATGACTGTACACAACGGATGGAAAGAATACTATGATGATTTCGTAGATTACTGTTTGGTGGATACTACCTTACTCCGTGACATTGATGTGAAGTTAAACTGTACTGATTTCCACCTCGCACTACAACAAGTGGCGGGTGTACAGTTCGGTAGTACCCACAATGTCAGTAGATACTTCCGTGGTTTAATTGGTCGTAAAACAAATCTCAAGGCTCCTACCTCTTATCTTCTTGAGCGGCCCGAACTACAGGCGGCTTGGGTTATGCCTCCTGTACCGGGGCGACATGAAGATGTTGCACTGGTTGACTTTGCATCTCTTTATCCTAACATCATTCTCTCAGCCAATCTTTGTCACACTACTATGTGTGACCAACCCGGCCCTAATGTTCTCACGCTTGACATACCTGCGAAGATGGACGACGATGGTAATTTCATGCCGGGTACGGGTGGTGTATTCCATTGGCGACAAGACAAGGAAGGTTTGCTTCCAAAGGTAGTCAAGGATATGCTCGCTCTTCGTAAGCACTACAAGGGGCTGATGAAGGCCGCTACAGACCCCGATGAGAAGATGGGTTACAACATGTTACAGATGGCCGTTAAGGTCGCTGTGAACGCCGTGTATGGTATGCTTGGTAGCCGTAAGGTTCGTGGACAATGGAGCAGTTATGAGATTGCTCAGTCCATCACCTACCTCGGTCGTGAATCAATCAGCATGTTAGTGAAGCGTAGCGAAGACATGGGCTACCGTGGCCTTGCAGGTCACACTGATTCGTGTTACATCCAAGTGCCCTTTGATGAGGCTGAGGAAGTAGCACAGAAACTCACTGACATTGCTCAAAACGAAATGGACTTGAAACATCTTGATGTAGAGTTGGAGGCTTTCTTCCCGTACTGGTTTACAGCAAGTGTCAAGAATCGCAACTTCGGTGTCAAGTCATGGCCTCTTGATGAGGCGGGTCAAATGAAAGTGACGGGCTTTTCTATCAAAGCCTCAAGTGCCCCACCACTGACAAAAGATTTACTGGGTAAAGTATTCACCATGATTTCCACTGGAAAAGATGAGGGCGAAATCTTTGATGAAGTACGCCCTAAAATCAAGAAGGTGTTCTTGGGTGAACGCCCTGCTACTGATGCTTCTTCATACGGTTCAGTTAGAAAGAAACTACATGAGTATGACAAGGTAGTACCTAACGCTATAAAGGCGGCACGGTATTCCAATGAGTATCTTGGTACAAACTATGAGAAGAACGACAGTGTACGATGGGTATTCATTGATGATGTACCCGAAGGTCAACCTTACTGTAATGTTATTGGCTACGAAGATGAGCGACAACTCAGTGAGTACAGTATTGACTGGACTACTATCGTGGACAAATGGATTCATCGTAAATTAAAGTCAGTGTACGAAACACTTGACTGGGATTTAGAAAGGCTTACGGCACGCCGAGTGCCGAGAAAATTATGGTGATAAAATGAGAAGAGATGTATGTTGGCTTTGTGGTGGAAAACTAATATGGGGTGCTGACTTTGATGCACAAGATTACGGTTATGAGGGTGATGGTATAGTTGCTACATTGTCATGTTCTAATTGTAATGCTAATGTAACTTATGTACTTTTAAACGAGGATGAGGAAGAATGAGTCGTATTGAAGATGAAGTGTGTAAGAAGATTGCTCAACGAGCAGAAGTAGGTAAGAGTAAGTATGGAGTTACTATGGAGACTGCGCCGCTATCCCGCCTTGAATGGCTCATCCATGCACAAGAAGAAGCAATGGACTTAGCCGTGTACTTGCAGAAGTTGATTGAGATGGAGGTGGAAGAATGAGATTCAATCCTAACGGTGATGATAGTCGTCCACGCATTGAAGACTACCTTGCTGAAACAGGTCACGATGAAGAGGCTGAGTCCTACCGCATGAGTACCTATGCTTGGAATCCAATGGACACGCCCGATAAGAAACTGCGGGTCACCAAGTCAAGCCTTGGTACATTCGGCTGGTGTCGCCAACAATACTACCTTGAGAAGTTCAAGGGCTTGCGTGGGGAAACAGTTGACCACCACATACGAGGGCTGAATGTCCACGACATGATGGAATGGTTTTGGGCTAACTTCACTCAAGAACAGGAACAGGCCGTACTTAATTTACTGGTGAAAGGAAGAGAGGGTGAAGCACGAGAACTGTTCTTTAGTGCGGTACCCCAACCTCCCGAACCATACGAGTTCGGGGAAGATGAACAAATCGCTCAGTGGTTGGAATGGAACTTCCGCCGACTGGGACACACTATGGGAGAAGAGTGGCGACCCGCAGGGGTTGAGGCTAATATCCATGCCTACCGCTTCGTTGAAGTTGACGGTGAGGCTATTCCTATTCACATCAATGGGTTCATTGATACACTGTTTCAAGACGGTGAAGGCTACGCCCTCATGGAATTGAAGACAGGTAAATACAAAGCCCGAAGCAAAGTACCCGCTATGCGTAAGGAGATGGCTTTTTACAAAATGATGTTGGAGAACAGCAAGCACGCTGAGTTCCTACCTATCACCCATTGGGGATGGGAGTTTCCCGGCGGGGGTATCAACGGGGGCGAAGGGCCAACACTATACTACGAGCCTACTGAAAAGAAGTGGGCGGCAATGAAGTCTGTGGAGAAAGCACTGGAACGCTTAGTGAAGGCTCACATAGACATGGACTTCCCACCCGACCCGTGGATGGGTAGGAAGCGGGAAGATGAAACTCTTGAGGACTTGTTAGAACGCAACGGCATGAAATGTTCGTGGTGCGACCACAGGGAACACTGTTCCTTTTGGTCACTAACTGATGAGTTCCTTGATGATATAATGGAGGAAGATAAATGAGAAATACAGTAATGTTATTGGAGAAAGTATTGAGAGAAAAGTTGAGTAGTGACAAATACACTTTGCGCCTTAATTCAACAAAGAGTGGTAACCTGCCTAATCGTGCGGCGTTTGTACGAAAGGTGTACAGGCAAACCACATTGGATGAATTTAATCAAAGTGGAATGGGAACTATCAAACCAGTCAGCGTGAAAGAAATTGTGTACACAGTACACGCACGCCATTTGAAAGAAGACAAGATTGGTGAACTACACGATGCACTTCTCAACGACTTGAATTTGTTTATGTACAAGCATCGGTGAGTAGTATGTCATTTGTGCCGATTGACTACCCTCGTGAGGTGCTTGAACTATCAAGTAGCGGCGATAAGGGCTGGCGGCGAATGGTAAAAAACGCTGATGAATTAGAATCATACTGGCGTGGTAAGAACGGTAGCGGTAATGTATATTTTACAGCCTACGGTTATACTGAAACACAAGCCCCTAAGCACCATCGTGTTGACTACAACACCCCACTGATACATCACTTCGTGATGGACTTTGATTGTAAGGACTTCAACAACAGGGGTGCTGATGTAGCGTTTGAGAAACCTCAAGAAGAGGTTCAGCGGTTACATCAATTCCTCATGAAAGAAAATACATTGCACTATGTATGGTTTAGCGGAGGTGGGTACCATGTATGGATTCCGCTTTCCGAATCTCTTGTACCACAAAACGGGGGCGAGGTATCACGCATCAAAACATCGGGGCGTGTATTGATTAAACAATGGGAAAAAGAAATAGGCTCATTGGATTGCAATGACCCCACCGTAATGTTTGACACCAGCGGAATGATACGCATACCTAATTCATACAACGCCAAGCGTGGTGCTTGGTCTGTCCCACTTACAAGCCATCAACTGATGACACTATCGCACGATGATTTGATGGACAAGGGGATGGAATCGCACCGTGGATATATCCCGCTTGGCGAAAATAAATTACTCATGAAAATAGTTGAAAATAAGTTTTCGGAGAATTTTGACTTGAAGCCCGTTGAGTTACCTACGGTAGCATTAAATGACATTCACATTCTTCCGTGTTTGTCCCAAGCGGCGATGGGCGGGGGTAACCCTCCCCACCGTGCGAGATACCATTTTGCCTCTTACTTGGCTGATAGGTTTCGCATGTTCTTTCCTGCTTGGAGAGTACCAAACGAAGAGAAAGAAAAACATGTACAAAACATTGTGAGTATTTGTGAACAACAGGAATGGGTTGATTACCGCTACGAGAAAACGGAGGAACAAGTTAGAAGCATCGTGATGACTGGATACTCACACGCTACATGTTCTACACTTTACACCGAAGGATTCTGTATGGGTAAATGCAAGTATTACGATGGAACAGGGGTGAATTAAAATGCCGAGAAAAAATGGAAGCCGACGAAACATACGCACAATAGAACGAATAGTAAAACTCATTGATGAAAGTGATGAGGGAGAATTATCAACACTACAAATCCATGACGGCTTCTTAGAGAAGTGGATAAATGGTACTCCCACAAAAGCACGCTTAGGTAATCTCCTTGCTAAATGTAGAGAATTTGAGCAAGCGGGTAGCGTGGTAATAGCAAGTGGATACGCAGGTCAAAGATACCCTATTGCTGTATGGAGATTGAGAGATGAAGCCACAACTAATTATTGACAGTAACGAGCGAGGCTTGCTTTGTGAATCTATAGAACGCAAGGCACAGAAGGCAGGGCTGACTGTTGCTCGTCAAGTTCTCGTAGTAGGTGATTACTTACTTGGGGGTGCCTGTGTTGAGGCTAAGAGCATAGGTGACCTCTTTCAATCAAGCCACAGTGGACACTTGTGGCGACAGTTAGATAACATGGATGCTAACTTTGAGCGGTTCTTTTTAGTGGTACATGGTGACATAGGAAAGTATGTTGCTATTGCTAAAAAGAATGGGCGAAGAAAGATTTCATACTCAAAGGTACAAAGCGAATTGCTTGGTACACTCGCACGCCTCATGTCCGATTTTGATTGTCAAGTATTCTATTGCAACAATGTAAGCGAGGCCGCATCATTCATTGTGAAACTTCACGGTAAGTTGCACAAGCCCGCCAGTAAACACGGAGCGCAGACAGTAAGGCGTGTAGCGTCTAATGACCTGCGCCTTGATATGATTATGACCGTGCCGGGTATAGGTCAAGAAACGGCTGAGAAATTATTAGAAAGATGTGGGAGCATAGAAGAAATGTGCTTCCCCGATTCAATCAAGCAAGTGAAGGGGCTTGGTGAAGTAAGAAGGAAGATGTTGGTAGATGTATTGACAAGTGAAGAGCCTGTGCGTCAAGAGCGCAGTGTTCGTCGTTAGTATATAAACCAAGAAAGAGAAAGGAGATGAGTAAAATGACACTAAAAGAATACCAAGCCGTTGAGAGATTTCCAATTTTGAAAGCCTACCTACATCACTTTTCACAAACATCAATGAAAAATGAAATGCCGGGTTTGCTATCATTCTTTTTCATTCAAGGTCAAACGACCTTACCATATGTTCGCCTACCTACTGGTGACACTCACCTTGACTTGCGAGTGCATGTCTTTTGGATTCAACCTTCCCGTACTGGAAAATCCATTGCTTGGAATTTTATCAGCGATGTTATGAAAGAAGCGGAGATTCCGTTTGAGTTGTTTGCTTCGGGTACTGATGCAGGGTTGATTGGTTCTACAAATGCTATTCTTGATGATGATAAAAAACCTACAGGTGAGTATGAAACCGTGGAGGGTTTACTCGCAGGTCGTAAAGCAATTAACTTTGATGAAGGTTCTATCTTACTCAATCCGGGCAAGCACGGGCAAGAAACTGTACTGTACTTACAGACCGCATGTAACCCAGTTGGAAGTGGAAACAATACACTGGTTAAACACATGAAGGGAAATAAGATTGAATGTCCTTCTCTCGTATCTCTATGGATTACCACTTACCCACCGAAGGGTGTCAAGGAGTATGTTCTAACAAAGGGTATCTTTCAGCGTGTCCTGCTGTACTATAGGCACTGGGATATGGAAGAGCGTCAAGAAGTGAGCAATCGTCGTCTTGGTACTTTCTTTGGCCGTGCTGAAAAGAATGATATTAGTAAGGATGAATTGTACCAATACTTCCGTGATACTGAGAAGCGCATTCGTGACCGCCTTCTTGACATGGCTGAAATCGGTTACACTTCATGGGACGAAAGTAGTAATGAAGAGAAGGAAGAGATTGTACAAGAACACATGTGGGATATGTTCACCCCTTCTAACGATTATCAAACGGCATTGTATCAAGCATCCGATGAGATATACGACCTGTTGCGTAACATGAGTCCATCCATGTCCGAGATTGTAGCATCGTTTACTCCCGCCATTGAGAATTACTTGGGTATCTTTTCAGTTCACATGGCTATCCTTGATGAGAAGTGGGAAGTCAATGCGGAGCATGTTGACTTAGCACACGAGATTCTTATTGACCTGTTCCAAAACCTCATTGCTTGGCTTGAAGACTCGGTAGAGGTCGGAGGTAACAAGCAGAAAGAGGCTAAGGCACACGATGGTATGATTGCCGCCTATAACGAAGGTACACCATACGAAATTGAAGGCTTAGGTGATGGGTGGAGGCTACGCAGTATCTTCTTCACGACATACATGGACAAGAGTAAGGTGTCCAAGAGTACAGCAGAAAGGCATTTCAAGGACTACGGTGGCTCACTGTTTAAGAGCAAGAAGAGCGGTGGCCGTGTCTTCATCCGAAAAATAGGTGATACAGAGTGAGTGACATATTAGCGTTAGATATTGAGACTGCAAACTTTTCTCATGAAATAGGTGGGTGGAAGAACACTCACCTGTTTGAGCCATCAGTGGTGGCTACTTGGGATGGTGACAAGGGTACCATTTACTGCAACAAATCCCTTAATCTTGATGATACTGTCAAAGCATTACACCCTCGTACATTGGGTGAGGACTTGTCCGACCATGTAGAAAAAGGTGGACAGGTACTTGGGCACAACATAAAGGCATTTGACTTGCCTGTATTGCGTGATGCTTTAGACTGTTGGACAGCCAGTGACTTGATGAAGTCCGGCTCCGTAATTGATACTCGCAACTTAGTTAGCAAGGCCGCATTGAGTGTTGGTAAAGTTGATACATCGCTTGGTATGCTTACCAAGCACACATTCAACACCAATAAGTTGATGAACAGTGCCGATGCACCTGTGGCTTGGAGAGAAGGCCGGTATGATGAGGTGGCGAAGTATTGCTTAAGCGATGCTCAACTTACCTATGACTTGTATCAGTTTGGAAAAGCCGAAGGACACATCCTATCAAGAAGTCTTGATACGGGTGAAGTTGTAGAAATAGAAGTGGATTGGTGAAAATTACATGACAAAACAGGAGACAGGAAAACAGGAGAAAGCACAGATACATAACATCCGAGCGGCTAAGACGGTAGCAGAAACCGTCAAGAGTACGCTTGGGCCTATGGGTATGGACAAGATGATGGTAGATGGTGGCGGTAATGTCATCGTCACCAATGATGGAGCAACCATCCTACGAGAGTTGGATGTATCTCACCCCGGTGGGAAGATGATTGCAGAAGTCGCTCGTACCCAAGAATCATTATGTTATGATGGAACAACAAGTACAGTCGTATTGGCTGGTCAATTACTCGGCAACAGCGAAATGTTGTTTGAGAAGGGACTACACCCCAATGTGATTTGCCGTGGGTATCACGAGGCCGCACAGATGGCCGTGAAGCATCTCAAAGACGAAATAGCATACAGTAGTGATGAGCGTGATGCTCTCATTGGTGTAGCCAAGACAGCCATTACTGGTAAGACACTTGAGACTGCGTTAGATGCAGTGTCGGAATTGTGTGTTTCAGCAGTTGAAAAAGCGGGTAGTGCTGAGAATGTCAAAGTGGTTTCTTTCCCCGGTGGTTCGCTTGAGGATTCATACCTCTATGATGGTGTGATTGTCAATAAGGACTTCGTGCTTGAAGGAGAAGACTCATACTCACAAATGGTACTTATCAATACAGGGCTTGAAACTGAGAAGACCGAGGACAATGTACAGGTTCAACTTGATGCAAAGTCTTACCAGTCTTTCAAGGGTGCAAGCAAGGCTGACTTGGTAGCCAGTGCAAAGTACATCGTTAATGCTATGCCTAAAGGCGGTATTGCTTTTGTTCGTGATGGTGTAAGTGATATGGTATGTTCGTATCTCAAGAAGAACGGCATTATGGCGGTACGCCGTATGCCCGAATCATCCATGCGTGCGCTCAGTCGTATGTCGGGTATTGAGATTTCTCAAACACCGGAAGACATTGAGGGTGCGGCTGAGGTTTCAATTACTCGTGAAAGAAAAAACGAAGTTTGGTATCTTTTTGTTAATAGCGACAATGAGAGTAACGAAGCAACCCTTGTACTGCGTGGTGCTACCTCACATACACTTGAGGAAGTGGAGCGAGGATTTGATGACGCACTGGGCGTAGTATCTCTTGTGATGAACAGCAAGCAGTATGTCGTGGGTGGAGGCAACGCCTATGTGCGTATGGCTACTCACCTGCGCCAACACGCCGCTTCGGTGGGTGGACGGGCACAGATGGCTATTGAGGCGTTTGCTGATGCCTTAGAAGTGATTCCTGCTACCATTGCTGAGAATGCCGGTCACGACCCATTGGATACGATTCTCGCTATGCGACACGATATTCTTCAAGGTAACCTTTCGGCTGGCCCCGATGTTACCGAGGGCGGTGTTAGGGACTTACTTGCTGATAGTGTGATTGAACCAGTAGAACTGGTGCGGCAAGCGGTCTTGAGTGCAGGTGAAGTCACCAATGCTATTCTACGCATTGACGACATTGTTGCTCGTCGCCCTACACAATGAGTGATTTGATGTTTATTTGTACGCTGTGTGATGAACCCTGTTCATATTTAATTGACGGTGATTTTTGCGAGGAATGTTGGAATGGGCAAACTAATGGACAGGTTAAGGCAAAAGTGTAAGATGTGCGGGGCGCATGAAATCCCCCGCCGACTTACTGGACGCTTTGTTGACTATGACAGTGAGCGTGTGTACCTACTACATTGCCGTCAGTGCGGTTTGTTTTGGCTTGACCCTTCAATCAAGAAGTTGAAGCCGTACCGCTTGAAGAACATCTACCTCCATCCGTCTATGGATGAGGAAGAGTAATCATTGCAACCGTACAAAGGTAGGGTCAGTAGCATGACTTACCGTACACACGAATCGTCCATAACCACCGTCAGCGTCAGCCGTATCCCCAATAGCCGATGTAGTAGAGTTGGTCAATGCGAAGGTACCAGTGTTTGAACCATGAGTGTTTTTTATTTCAATGATGTAGCCAGCAGGGAATGGGCCGCTGGTGGTGATGGCGAATGTACCACCGGGTGTCAGTACGAGAATGTTAGCATCAGCCGATGTAATGTCAATGCTCGTGGCTGTGCTGGTCAGCACACGGTCAAACACAGAACGAGTAAAGCGAGCGGCGTGGGTGCCGCTGTAGTACAGTACATCTTTCGCACTATCGCCAGCAGTTGTGCTTGCTATTTGGGCACCAAAGGACTGCCATAATGCACCAAAGCGACTTGTGGAAAGGTTGCCTGTGTCTTGATTGTAGGCATCAAGTTCAGTGTGTAAATCAACAGGCGTTGTAGCCGCAACAGCCCCGCTGGTCACTGGTGATAGGTACAGTGGGGTAGGGCGCACGAACACTCTCTTGTCGTTGCTTTCACTGATTGACAACTTAAGGTCACCACCCGATGCAGAATACACTACACGAAGAACTGCAAGCACCACGCTTTGTTTCACATCAAGACTCGCTAAAGGAGTGCTGAGGAATGCCGAAGGTGTAGTGGGGTAGGTGTTGGACGATGTAGCCACAGGTGTACCCATTTCCCATGTGATACATTCTTCCGCAGTATTGGTGCTTATATACACGACAATCAAGGCTTCTTGACCACTACTAAGTGCGCTATAGTTTGAAGTGCTGGTGTGACTACCTTGACGAGCATGATGACTACTTGTTTGCAACTCAACATCTTGGGATGAACCCGGCCCACCTGCGAACTTGTACAATACTCCATCAAGCACAGCGTGTCCACCTACAATGCGTACAGTGTAAGTATTGGTTACTTGCTCACAAACACCCGGTAGGTCTTCGGGATTATCACGAATGCTTGCCGTACCTGCTGTGTCTTCTTCCAACATGATACCGTTTCCATGCACACCCTCAAGCATGTTTGTAAGTGAAGGGCTGGTGATGTGTTCACCGTCTTCTAAACTGTCTGTAAAGACCCCGCTACCAGTCATTGCTGATGCGTGGTTTGCCGCTGTATGTCCCGATAATGGATTTCCTGTCATTAAGCCACCTCAATTGCGATTTGGATTTTTAATTCATTTGCTGATGATTTGTTTATTGGTGCAATTGTATATCGTGCAACAGGAGTGAAATCCGCACTGTCACGAAACTGAATGTACACCTCTTTTATTTGCTCAGTAAATGAAGTATCATAGGGTAGTTTGGCTTCTATCAGTAGGGATGTGTCATCAACAATTGTGATGGTGGGTGTGAGTGTGATGGCTGGTCGTCCAGCGGCACCATCGTCAGTAGTAGCAGGTGTACCATCAAAACCCAAGATGACTTCGTTGATGTTGCTTGCGAGAGTGTCAAGCAAGAGGCGGCGCATATAATCACTAATCGGCATATATGTTCCCCTTTACTGTTGTTTTATTTACCCCAATCGGTAAGCCGTTTCCGCCTATTAGTCCACGATTGTGTGTTCCCTTCACACCACCGATAAGGTAAGCCGTATTAAATACCCCTCTTTCCTTTACTACTGAAACAATTCGCAATTCAACCTTACCAAACAAGGCCAAGTTCTGTTCTACTACCTGTACATAGGTGGCGGGGTTGTTGTCGTTTGCACCCACGGTACTGCCTTCCGTGACTCCTTGAAGGATGCCCTCAATACCTGTGTCCAAATTGAGCATAGATATGTCGCTCATGTTTCGCATAGGCATGTGTTTAACCTCAGTGACGACCTTCTTTCCACCATCATAATTGACAGTCATACCGGGTCGCAATGTAAGGAGATTCAAGTGTCCTGCGCTTGAGATTGCACCCTTCATGAGTGAGCGTGATTTGAGAATCTGTCGTGCAACACGACGAGCGGCGTTAGTGGTACGGGCAGTGTTGTCAGTGATAGGTGAACTATCCTCACGCACTTCTTCTACCTGTCCTTCTACATCATCCACTGTGACAATAACCAAATCGTTGAGAGCCAAAGGATGACCCTGCACAGTAACACGATTGGAGATGTTCTCTATTGGGTTATCTTGCTTTGGCCCAAACCGCATATTCTTGTCCACCGTGTAGGCGGCTTCACTGAATGATACAGGAATATACAACAGGTTACCGAAGCGGTCAAGCAATATCATACGACTGTCGTGACGACCTAAGAAGCGCAGGGCAGTCATGAGGTTCATGTTGTTGAAGTCTTGACCCACGAAGCGTGTACTATGCTTGCGGGCAGATGAGGCGGTGGTGTTCTTTGCTCGTGAAATGTTTACGCTGGTAGCACCACTGTTGATAGATTCACCAAGTCGGATAGCCAAATCCGATGTACGCAACCCTACATCAACAGGCTGACCGAGTTTGACTTTACGGCCTGTGAAACCTATACCGTCCAGCGTCTTGCCCTTCATGTTTCGTAGATTCATCAATACACCGAATGATGATGATTCAATGTTGTGCGGTAGTAAGCGTTGGGCTGATGCGTCTGCGTTGTATATGAGCATGGGGCTGTTGGTGCTGGAAATTAAATCATCAGCAAAGAAAGGAGCGGTGAGTAGAGAATGACCGGGTGTACCGTTATGCGTCAACTGTATGTACGATTCGCCCTCAAGGATGCGATAGTTGCGTTGCGGCATCACTTGTAAATTACGAGTGTTTTTCTTCTCCACCGTAACCTTAGCCTTGTTCGCCTTCTGCACGCTGATACGACCGTGATGAATGGCGTTGTCCACGAATACGGGCTTACGCACATGTGTCATGACCTCATCTGCGTCAGTGCTGTACCGACCAGTCCTTGTGTTCTTAAGAACGGTCATTACCGCCATCCCCGTTCATTTTTTTCTTCGTCATAGAATGGCATAAGGGGGAGTTTGTCAATCATTTCTGCGTACATTTGTCTTTGGTTATTCAAATTTTCTTGGTAGCGAGGGTATTCTTCCGAATCCTCTTTGGGTGGATACCCGTAATACTCAGTCAAGAATGAGTCATTGGCGACCAAATCATCAACATACTTTTGCTTGTTTTCTTTAAATTGTTGAATGGGAATAAAGGGATGAGTCGGTAATGGAGTAATAAATTGTCTTGGTATGGGTCTGCTCACTGCACCTGCTCGTCCATCGTGGGTCAAATCCTTCATATCGTTGGGTTGGAAAAATCCTTCCCTTATACCAAAACCTGCTCTATTTCCTTCTACATCACCCCCACCACCCGTTTCCCAATAACCACCTTTAAGCCACGGGTTTTCGGGTGCTTGGATGTTGTTTTCGGTGTAAAAGTAGTTCTTATTCCGACCATCAATACCCATTTCGTTGATTTTGTGGGCACCAAGTTGTGGTGTACCGTGTGATGCTACTACCGGCCCATACGAACTGGGGAAATCGGGATGAAACTCACCCAATTCTGTTTGGCGTGATTCCTTGAGGAAAGCCCATGCTTTGTGAAAGGCGGTCATTCTCCCTTCGCCCCCCATGTCGCCTGTCCTTCACCTGTGTAATTATTAGGAAGTTGAGTCAAGTATTGCGGAGGAATATAATTAGTTATGTGCGCTTCGGGTGCTTCACCCATATACCCTAAATTTCTAAACTGACCTTGTAATTGTTCATATGGCATTCTTACGCCTATTTGTTTTCGCTTTCCTTCTTCTGCCATAAATTCATGTGATAAATTATTTTGTTCATCGGTTAATTTTCCGGTAGGATAAAACCAATTACCTAATGTAGTTTCATCTAAATTAAATGGTTTAACATTATTATCTATATTATCTTCTATATGGTCTTTTTCCCATAATACACTTTCTAAAGTTGGTGATTGTGGTTTTAATCCCTCTTGAATCAATTTTTCATACGGTTGAAACTCATCGGGGTCAAAATCATTATGAGTAGCGTACCCTGCATCAATTGTTTTTAACCATTCATCCCCCCATTCTTGTACAGGATGAAACCTTCGCATAGTCACTGGCCCATACGAACTGGGGAAATCGGGGTGATACTCACCCAGTTCGGATTGGCGTGATGCCTTGAGAAAACGCCAAGCCTTCTCAAATATCATTTCAAACCCTCAACAGTTCCATCGCTTCAAGGATGCTCCCTTTGGTGTGAGTTTACCCTTTTTACTGGTTGCACCTTTCATACCACTCATACGAGCGCAAAACGACTTACGACGCTTTGCTTTCTTTGAGCCGGGCTTGAGTTTGCTTGGCTTGGTTGTCACGGGAGGTTTGAGGTTTGCACCACTCTTACGCTTGGCGGCGGCACGACCCTTAGCATTCAGTCCACCCTTCGGGCTGTGTTTGTTTGGATTGTAGCCGTGGAATGGTTTTTCTTTCTTGGCTTTCATCACTGCAAAGGCTAATTCTGCTGGTGTACAGCAGTTACAAAATTCATAGTCGGTCATGCTCCATCCCCACTGTGGTCATTTGAATTGTAGGTTACATCTCCTTTATGTCCTTTTGGATGCAAAGATTGAGAGAAGCGAGGTTGAACACTGAAATCCATACGCTCTTCCTTACTCTCACCCTCTTGATGAGTGCGACGACGAGCGGCATCTGCACGGTAGTGTTGCAGGGTATTTTCGCTCATTACGATTCGTGTCACTTCGTTGTCCAATAACGATGAATCAAAGTTGCTTTCACCTGTACCAATAATTTTCGGGCCTTGACTCATAGGCACAGTGTCGCTTGCGCTGATGTCCATGTAGTACGCAGGTGCGTATGGAGGATTGGTGTCGGGGTTGGTAGCACGAATATAGGAACCAACGGACGCTTTACCACTGGTTGTCTCATAGACATACAATCCGTATTTTCCACCAGCCGTAGCACCGAAGTAGTTGCTACCGTACTGCGGGCTTGATGAGTGAAGGGCGAGGTTGGGACGGAACATCTCAGCGTGTTGTTTGTCCAGTAAACGAACTGGGCGTAGCATGTAGGAAATGCGCTTGTCAGTGACATTGGTACGCTGATGCCCGTTGGTATCAGTTTGATATGGGTTGCTTGACTTCCATTGCGAAGCATTGTTTGTGAATCCGTATTTTTCGGCAAGGTAGCCTTCTACTTGTTGTCTTTCTGTTGTACTCATAGCCCGATTGTACTGAATAATTTCTGCGATTTTACCTTTCAATTCAAACGAACCTACATGGCCGATACCATACGGGTCTTCATCAGCCACATACCAAGCACCAGTGCTACTTCCTACACTAACACCTTGTAAAAATAGTTCAAAGTTAGCGTTGCTACCTGCGCCATCTCCACCTGCTATGGTTCCAGTAACCAATTCTGCTTGATTAACGACTACAGCATTACTTGGGGAGTTTACAACAGTGTAAGTAGTGTTAGCACCACCTCTCCACTGCCATTTGTCGCTTGAATCCCACCGAATAAATAACGAATGACCAGCACGGGTTACTGGGCTGTTTGCGAATGTTTCCAAAACCCCTTGAGCATTTCCATCGTCGTCATCCGACCAAGCAACGACAAAGAGTGTTACATCGGTAGTGTTTAAGCGAGCATCAAATGGTGTACTCATAATGTCTGTTCCATCACAATCTACAACTGGCATGTTGTTCACATTGGATGATGACGCAATATAGACTGGTTGTTTGGATGCAGTAGATTGTGTGAACTCAAAGCCATGCGGCCCGCTGTCTTTCCATGATGTTACAGCCGCTCCATCGGCTAAATCAAGTGAGTCTGCCTTAAGCCATAGAGCCATGCCCGAAGTAGGTATTCCGCCCCATTCAGTATCATCAAGCGGAGAAACATAATTTCGTGCCTCAGCAATGTATGTACCACCGAGTGGGTTGAAGTTAGAGGTATGGGAAAGGCGCATAGCACCACCTTGCGGTTGCCCTCCAAAGTCAAGAGCAGTGAGGTCGTAATGTCCAAGTGATTGCGAACCTGCTTGCATACCACCTTGCATAATGACACGCTGACCAACACCACGGTCAGCGTGTAGGCTGTGCGCTTCTGTATTGATAGCAATGAGGTTATCATCTACACCTTCTACATTCTCAGTATCAAGTCCTATACGGGGCGCACTACGGCTAACAGCATCTTTGTGTGGTGAATCTCCACTCACTGTTTCTACACGGTCACTGACTACGGCTTCGGGTTTAAGCAACCCGTCTTCTGCAATATCAAGGCGTGCGCTGATACCACGGGGTACTTCGTCGGGTTGCAGTATATCATTGCGTGCCCGTATGTATCCATCATTCATATTTGGCTCGGCAGTATGATGTGAAAGAACAACACCAGTGGCGTGATACGGCTCGTCAAGAGCAGTGAGTACATCTTCATTGAAAGCAGTAGGATAGCGGAGGCCACGCCCGTGACCATCATCCCCAACACGGTGTGCGTTGGTAGGGAAGAATACATCCACAAGTTCAGTTGCATCGTTTGTATTTACATTGTTAAGACGACCACCAAAGCGAGGTATAGTATTCCCCGATGTGACACTTATGTTACCCGAAGCATCAACAAGATGCTTCATGTTTACAATAGGGTTTCCGCCATCGTATATGCGTTCAAAGGGTGATTTACCATTTGTGCGGTCGTATTCGTACACATCAGCGGCATCCCAAGCAGGGCGAATACCGAAGCCACGAACAGGGTGACGGCGCACATCTTCACCACGAGTGTTGCCCCACCAATCTACCAAGTAATACGACACGGCTTCGTCAATCTTAGCAATGTTCTTTCCATTTGCGTCACCCCACCAGTCACGCAATACCGTGTTGGCGTTTCGTAGTGTACGCACTGGACAACCGAATGGGCGTGAAACACGCATACCGTCACTGTAGCGTACTTGGAACTCCGGTTTGTCAACACCGAGCATACCGGAGAAGTTTGTTTGACGCTCCATAATACCGACTTGCGTGTTAGGATATGTACCGTTTGAAAGACTACTACCACCTGCGTATGTCCATGTTTCAGTTTCACCTTGCACAAGTGGCCCGTGTGGATAACCTACGCTGGTATTCGTGCTTGTGATAGCGGCTTCACGGAACGCACGCATACCATACAAAGACCACTGTGGTTTGTTGTAGGGTTGGCGTAGGCCAATACGATAACCAAACGGTCGGGTGCGAGTGGGATTGCTGATACCATCGTAAGAAGTTTTACTGATTCCACTACTCACTGTGTATGAACCATCATCATCTGCATCAGTCCACACAGGCCCATCAAAAGTATAGTCTCGTGGATAGTCCCATGCGGCGGAGACATATCCATATCCGTCAAGACGGCTCACCAGTGGCCCACCACGACTACCACAAGGCCAATAATGATTCAACATAACCGCTGTACTTGCATCACTACCGTCATACTGACCACCTTGATTTGTGTATTCAGCAGTGGATAATCCTTGCGGAGCCATTGCCGCAGTCATAGTTTGAGCGGTTATCATATCACCCGTACCTCCAATTAACACAGGTGAGTCAGCAGTAATTGAAGCGGCTAAAACTTCATTAACGGTTATTGTATTTGTACCAGCGTTAATTGATGCTACACTGTATGCTCTACCATCAAGCATGATTTTTGGTGTACCTTCAATAGATACCAATGCGTCAACTGTGAAAGTTGTATCACTCGCTCGTGTATTGAATATCATTGCTGTATTACTACCACCTGTAGCAGATGCAGAAGCACCTTTTGTATTAGCAATCTTGTAAGGTGGTTGAGGTGTACTTCGTTTGAATGCAAACGGCCCCATACTGGCGTAGTATGTTGCATCATGGTAGTGTACAGTCTCAAAGTGTTCGGGCATACTGTTGAGTGGCTTTTGTGCAACTGCTCGGTCAGTCAATGGGTTAAGCCATGTACGACTTGAATCCGAGTAGAATGTATGTGGCCGACCAAGATTTGGATGCCATAGGCATAGGAAAGCATCAGCCGTATGTAGGCTGTTTGTATCTCGGCTACCCTGCAACATTTGTGGGAGAATACGAGGTACCATGCTTGATAGCGATTCAGTGAAGATGGAACCAGCAGGACGGAAATCATAGGCACGAGTAAGCCGAATTTTAGTTCCAGCAGTTAAATTACTGGTAAAAGCACTGTTGGCTACAATAGTAAACTGTAGTGGTTTGTTCATGTTACTTGCATCATAACCGCTACGCTCGGTATAGGTGTGCGTGCGTCGTACACCGTTAGCATCCGTGTATTCCAATTTGTTCCCGTAATACGGTTTTTGTGGGAAGCCACGAGCGTCATTGACTTTGATAACGGTGCTTGAAGTAAGACTGACAAATGTACATACTGGATTAAGACTGATGTTTTCAAGCACTTCGTGATATATGTCGGGATGGGTACTTGGGTATCCTGCAAGAGTGATTTGACAAGCAATACTACCTGCGCTTGCACGAAGGAACTCGTAGTAGTTGTCAAAGCGAGAATGGTCAAGATGGCGGAAACCTGTAGCCGTGCTATCATCCGGCCCTACCTTGTGAATTATACTCCACCACGGAATGTTTGTTGTCATACCGGGTGATGACCTAACGAACATTTGAGGTTGGTATGGAAGTGACCGCTTAACAAATGCAGGACTTTCAGTTCCTTGTACACCGAGTGGATTGTACAACATCAATGGTGGGATATTGGTGAATTGGCTTCCGTGGTCGGGGTCATGGTCTATGATGAGTTCGTTAATGAATATCTCACAACCTCTTACATCAGCCATTATTGCTTCGGCTAATACAAGGCCCACTGCACCTGTAGCACTGTCGGGTTCACGCAAGCCTACAACCAATGCTACCTGTTGACTGGTGAGTTCATTAACTGACCCATCGGGAAGAGCAGTCGCCGCACCGTTAGCATGGTAGCCTAATAGTTGTGACTTGTGTATGTTGGGTTGAATGA
>Ga0206682_10001506_pt1 | contig 22854 bp, 15 predicted proteins | sample M240m12015metaG_FD_155444 | JGI IMG/M metagenome (GOLD analysis project Ga0206682, IMG submission 155444) | Ammonia-oxidizing marine archaeal communities from Monterey Bay, California, United States - M2 40m 12015 | ecosystem: Environmental > Aquatic > Marine > Intertidal zone | place: USA...
GGAAGCTTCGCTGAATAACCGTTTCAACGTGTGCTCTGCTTCTCTGTTTCTGTAAACTTCGAGTACGACGAATATGTCTTCATTCGCCGAGTCGAAGAATTCAATCGATCCGTCGGCGAGCCTTCGAGACTGCAAACGCAATCGCGCTGCGCCTTCATCGTGTCGCCAAAAGTCGAGAGATATCGCGTCATAAGCTCTCGCTACCACGTCTAGCTCCTTTGCGGATCCGCCGGCGTCGGGGTGCGCTCGCGCGAGCGCGTTTCTAAACGCCGCGCGCACAGTGACTTCGTCGCTCCCCGGCGCAACGTCGAGCGCGGCGTAACTCGATCGAAGCGCCGGGTCCAAACCACGTGAGTGCGTCGGCTCGGTCAGCGCCGAGCGGGTGTAATATCTCACCCACCAAGGATCAGAGTCGAGATACGACGGCTCAGCGTCTTTCTCAGCGCTCGTCGTCGTCGCGTTCTCCTCACCGTCGTCAGAATCGCTCTCGTAAATCGCCTCAGCGCCCGCGCGCGGCAAAGTCGCCGGCTCGTAAGAATCCACCGATACAAGCGGCAAGCAGCACGACGAACACGCGGTGAGTTTTGCGTGACACACGTTGCCGCACATCTTACATCGCTTGTGCTCGAAGCCTCCCTCGACTCTAGCTTCGACGACGGCGCGTTGCATCTCGATCGCCTTTTCCACCGCCAACACGCCTAGATCCATCAGCATGGGCTTCGACGACGAACGCCGACTCGGCGGTTGAGACGCTCGCGAATCGAACACATCCTCGTCGCAATCTATGTCGAGCTTTGGATCGAAAGTCACCACCTTCTTCGCCTTCGTCGTCGCCGCTGAAAAGTTTGGTTTCGCCTGCGCCTTCGATCCCATCTTTACTTGCATCCCCACGCGCGCAGCTTGTTCTCCTCGCGCCTCGTCCGCGTCTATCTCCGCCACCATCGCGTCCACGTCACGAATCATCTTCGTCTCCCCCTCCCGCGCGAGCAACGCGCGACACACCTTCAAACTCTCCCTCGCGCGCGCGTACTCCCGCTTCCCTCGCAGCGCCGCCGCCCGTCTCGCGTGCGCCTTCGCGTACCCCTCATCGCACGCGATCGCCCGCTCCGCGCGCTCCATCGCGTCGTCCCACGCCTCGACCGCCAGCGCGCACGCGCTCTGATTCGCCATCACCTCCGCGCGCCGTCGTCGCCCCTCCCGCTCGTCCCTCGCCTCGTCCGTCGCGTCTTCCGTCATCATCGCCAGCGCGTCGTCGTAAAACGCCCGCGCGAGCGCGTGTTTCCCCATCGCGAGCGCGCGTCGTCCCGCGTCGCTCGCCTCGCGCGCGCTCGACGCGCGCGCCGCGCGCTCGACGTCGACGCGCGCCATGGCGTCGTCGTCTGGCGTTCGAAACGCTCGCGAAACGCTCGCGCCGGTCGACGTTCGTCGCACACGGGCCTTCGCGCGTCTTTATACGGACACAGCGCGCACATGGGTCCTTCGCGCGTCTTTATACGGACACAGCGCGCACACGGGCCTTCGCGCGTCTTTATACGGACACAGCGCGCACATGGGGCCTTCGCGCGTCTTTATACGGATACAGCGCGCACATGGGGCCTTCGCGCGTCTTTATACGGACACAGCGCGCACACGGGTCCTTCGCGCGTCTTTATACGGACACAGCGCGCACATGGGGCCTTCGCGCGTCTTTATACGGACACCGCGCGCACGGTCCGCCAGCGCTGGCGCGTGATCCGCATCTCGGGTGTGCGCGTTGATAGTACTTCCGGGTGTTTCAATACGACCCCCGACCGACCGCGCGCGCGCTTTTCGCGCGCTTTTCCACCGCGCGCGCGCCGCCGGTCGACGCTCCGCGACGCGCGACGCGACGCTCGACGCGCGCGAAGAGCGCGCGATCGACTCGAGCGCGCGCGTCTCGCGACGCTCGACGCGCGCGCGCGACGCGCGACGGCGCGCGACGCGCGACGCGCGCGAACGCGGACCGGCGGCGCGGCATCGTGAACGTTCGAATCCGCGCGCGCGACGCGCGTCGCGACGGCGGCGGCGGGAGACGCGCTCGGCGCGGGACGACGATCGATGATGGTTCGCGCGGACGCGAGCGAAAGCGGAGCGATGGAGGACGCCGGACGAGGACGGGAGGGGGTGATGAGGGATGAGGGCGCGAGGGACGGGGCGAAGGCGACGCGCGAACGCCGAGGCGCGGGGTCGTCGAGCGAGGAGGAGGCGCGCGAGACGAATGAAGCGCGCGCGGTGGGTCAGGAGAAGAGACGGGGGGAGGCGAACGCGGCGGTGGAGGCGTGGGAGGCGCGAGAGAAACGCCGGAGGAAGGGGAAGCACGGGAAGAGTCGACGAGAGCGACGCGAAAAGGCGCGCGCGACGACGGATGAGAGCGCGAAAGCGCGCGAGGATGTCGATATGGGATCGGAATCTACGAGTTCTGGGGGAGCGAGAGATTTAGATTCCGCGCGCGCGAGTCCGCCGTTGTCCGATGAAGTGAGCGAGGCGGCGACGGCGACGGCGGATGGCGAGGCGAATATTCCTTTGGTGGGCGCCCAGGTCGTCGTCGGCGTGGCTTTCGAACAAGGACAGCGGGCGTACATGGAGGACAGGTACAGCGCCGTGACTGAGCTGAAACCTTTTGGGTTGACGGGTTGCGATGGCGTTCGTCGTTCGTTTTTGGGCGTGTACGATGGTCACAACGGTGACTGGGCGGCGCAGTTTGCGAGCGAACGCATGCACACTTTTCTCGCGCCAGACGTGCTCTTACAAGATTCGTCGCCGTCGTGCCCGGAAAGACTCACGCGGTTCAACGTTGATATGGAAACGTCTTTGAAGAAAATGTACATGGATTGCGACGACGAAATTCTCAACAGCACCGCCGCGGAGGGCAGGCGAGACGGGAGCACGGCGGTGTGCGTCTTGCAAGTCGGCGGCGCGCTCTTCACAGCGCATGCTGGCGACTCTAGAGCAGTCGTCAGCTACGCTGATGGACGCACTCGCGCCATGACCGAAGACCACAAGCCGTCGATGTCGAATGAACGGCGCAGAATAACCGCAGTGGGGGGCAAGATTGAATTTTGCGGCTGCTGGCGAGTCATCGCGGATCATCCGTACAAACCCGTGCGAGCGGCTTTGGCCGTCTCGCGTTCGCTCGGGGACATCGATTTCAAGCGACCGAAAGACTCTGGCGTCACCGCAGAACCAGACGTGTCGCGTTACGAGCTCACCGAAGATATCAATTTCATTATTCTCGCCTCTGACGGCATGTGGGACGTCATTCGAGATCAAGAGGCGGGTGACATTGCTCGCAAAATACTCGCCACGCGCGGCGTCTTGAGCGAAGGCAAGTGTACATCGACCGACAAGAAAGCCATCGAAGCGGCCTGTACGGCCGCGTCCCAGGAACTTCTGGATACGAGTATGCATCGAGGATCGAGCGACAACGTCACCGTCGTCGTCGCCATGTACCTTCACTGACTTCACTTGCCAAAAATATTACAGCCAAACAACATGTATTGAGTGGTTTCGCTGAACCACTTTTTCCCGAACGATACACACCATCATCATATAGGTTACACTCTATTACACAATAGATCTAGGTGATTATTTCCGCACTTTGCAACAATATCCAACGATTCTTTGCGAAAGCCCTACAACCAAGTAGCCGATTTCCACCACGAGGCCGCGTCGGCGCGCGTCGGCGACGAGGCGCGAGGCGACGTTGCGCCGCTCGCACCTCGACTCGCGCGCGGCAACAAACGCTCGCTCTGCACGCGTTCCTCATCCGGTTCGTTCGCATCGTCCGCGTCACGATCTCGCCGGGCGGCGCCCGCGCCGAGGCGCGCTTTGTCGTTGATTGCGTTCATCCCGAGCACGTACGCCTCCAGGGAATGCAGTATCAGCGGTGGTAGCCACGTGGACACGCGCTCATTCGTCACGAGCAACTTTTGCAAGAACGCCACCAACCCACCGCACAAATCCGCGCCGTACGTCAGGTACGACAGCGACCCACTGCCTTTGTTTTCGTACGATTCTTTCACCTGCGGTATAAACTTTAAGCAAATAATCATCGCCACCACCACGCCGATGGCGTTGCCGTACCACGCCATCGGCGCGCACTCCCCCGCCCGATGCAACACGATCAACGCCGGCGCCCACGCGCACGCCACGATCACCATTTGCAACAGCACTCCCGCTCTCACCGCCTTTTTCATCGACCAGTCCACGCCGCCGAGCGGCGTCGTCACCGCGAACGCGTGTTCGCTATCCTCCACGTACGCGTACGCCATCGGCGTCACGATCAGCATCGACAGCGTGTTCGCCAATTCAACCCATATGAACAGCAGGCTCGGCTGTCCGCGCGCCCAGCCCTTAAAATCCGCGAACGCGTTCCCGCTCAGTTTGATCTGGTCGTAGTGCAGCACGTACAGATTCAGCACGCACAGAAATCCACCGACGTTCCCGAGCGCGAGCGTCCAGAACGACACCCCGCGCGAGCTCTTGCGCGCGTAAATCTTGTACGCCTGCGGCGCCCCGATCAGCGCGCTCACGACGAAGGACATCGCGCCGAGGACGCGGAGCGACGGGGACACGTCCTCGAGCGCGGTCAGGCATCCCGCGGCGTCCGACGTCGACGGCGTGAACGACGGCATGCCGATCGTCGCGTCGTCGTCGTCGTCGTCGTCGCGTCCGCGCGCGCGTCCTCGCGCGCGCGCGCGCGCGCGTCCGTCGGTCGTTCCGTCGACACCGCGCGCGGGACTGACGACGCGTCGCGACACCGCGACGCCGCGCGTCGTCGCCGGCGGTCGCTCGACGTCGGCGCGCCATGGCGCGCGCGCGCGCGTCGTCGGTCGCGCGACCGCGCGCGGGCGTCGCGCGCGCGCGCGCGCGGGCGCCGCGCGCGCGGTGTCGACACCGCGGGTGGCGGCCGGAACGAAACTCGACGACGACGACGACGACGACGACGGCGCGGGCGACGGACGAGGACGCCGGCGGAGACGACGACGCGAGCGGCGTCGCGTCGGGAAGCGTGTCGAGGTCGGAGATCGTGCGAGCGGCGATCGCGAGCGGGGCGGTGGTGGCGGGGACGAATCGCGCGCGCGACGCGGCGGCGCCGCGACGAGACGACGTCGGGACGACGACGCTGGCGATCGATGACGCGAAGGCGTACGTCGGAAGAACGTGGCGCGTGCGAAGCGGCGCGAGCGCGCTGGACGTGCGGGAAAATGGGACGATGCTGCTGCGGAGGGTGGACGGGACGAGAGAGACGCGGGCGCAGACGTTGGCGGTGCCGCTCGGACGAGGGACGACGGCGACCGGAGACGGGGTTAAGGTTATTCGAATCGACGCGAAAGAGGACGAGGGGGAGTTGACAGCGCTGTGGAGCGATGGAACGGTGCTCCGGGTGAGGAAAACGAACGATGCGGATGGGGAGAGCGACGCGTGGTGTCGAAACATCGCGGACGGGTTATTGCTCGAGGTGAGCGCGCCGATGGAGGATTCGGGAGCGGCGGAGTTGACGGTGAAGCTGTGCGATGGAGCGGACGAAGACCACTGGTACGGTGGGTCGCATTTGCTGAAGCAGCTCTGGCCGCTCGAGCGAGCGAAAATCGAAATGGGACCGTTTTACCCGTTCGACCACGGTCCGAACGGCGTCGGCAACGTTCTCGGCACTCACTGGGTGTCGAGCGGTGGGACGTTGATATTCGCCGATCCAAATAGTGATTTATTACACGTCGGCTTGAACGCACCGGCATTCGTCCCGCGAGGTCAAGCGCCGCGGTATTTCGGTGTCGGTATTCAAAACGCTTCCCGGCCGTCGTTGCCGCTGGAAGAGGCTCTGACGTCGGAACGCGGCGACGGACTACTTCGATTGCAATCACGGGCGAATTACGCGGACGCGAACATGTTGCATCCGTGGCAAAGCATCAATACGAATGACGCGCGAACGCGCTTGCAGCTACGCGTCGCCGTATCTGCGCAGGAAGACGCGAGGAGCGCGACGAGAGTCGCCTTGGCGCAGCTTCCAAAGCCGAGCGCCGCGCCGGACAAGTCTCTGATGTTCTATCCAATCTGGACGACTTGGGCGACGTCGCACGCTGATGTCACGCAAGAGTCAACACTTGCAGTAGCTAAGGACATCGCAAAAGCCAAATCTGACTCGGGATTACCGAACGGTTCGATCATCGAAATCGACGACCGCTGGCAAGCGCGATATGGCGAACTTCATTTCGATCCCGTGAAGTTTCCGGATCCGAAAGGCATGATCAAGGAGCTTCACGACATGGGATTTTTAGTAACGGCGTGGGTGATGCCGTTCTTGCAAGAGAGTTCAGCGGCGTGCGAGGAGGCAAAGCGATTAGGGTACTTACTTGAAGGCTCGCAACCGCCGAACGAAGTCGTCGAGGTGCTCACGGGAGGCGTCGGTCAAGTCCTCGGGACTACTGTGAAAGTGTTCGTCGATCGCTACGACTGGCCACCCGGTCACTGGGAAGGCGGCGGTGGTGGGGGCAACCTTGAGCCTGGACAGTTCCGATGGTGGGGCACGCAGCCCGTCCGCGGCATCGATTTCACCAATGACGAGGCGTGCGAATGGTTCGTGCGTCGACTCAAGAAACTGCAAGAAGAAGTCGGACTCGACGGTTTCAAGTTTGACGCCGGCGAGCCTTGTTTCATGCCTTACGGCGCCCGCCCGCACACGCCCCTGAAACATCCACAAGAGTACAGTCAGGCATACGTGGAAAAAGTTTGTTCTAAATTTGCCTTGAGCGAAGTGCGCGTGGCGATGGGAACGAACAATTACAACGGCTTAATTCGCATGGGCGATAAAGATACCGTGTGGGGTGTCGATAACGGTCTACAGAGTCTCATTCCGAGCTTACTCACGTCCGCAGTTATCGGGTTCCCGTTCACGCTTCCGGACATCATCGGCGGCAACGCGTATTGGAATCAAACGCCCGATACCGAGTTGATGATTCGCTGGGCGCAAGTCAGCGCGTTCATGCCCGCGGTGCAATGGTCGATTCCACCGTGGGAAGTGAGCTCAGTGGCGTACGAGGCGAGTGTCAAGGTGATGCACATGCGCGAACGGCTGCTCTTACCCAAGCTCGCCGCGCTCGCGGAGGACGCCAAAGCCTCCCTCGAACCCATCTGTCGTCCAATGTGGTGGCTCGACCCCAACGACGCCCAAACGTTCGCCATCGACGACCAGTTTGCCGTCGGTACCGACATGATCGTCGCCCCTGTGGTCGAAAAAGGTGCGACATCGCGCACGGTTTACCTCCCCGCCGGGTCTTGGCGGCGATACGACGAATCGAACGCCGTCGCCGGCGGTCGCCGCGTCGTCGTCGACGCCCCGCTCGACGTCCTCCCCGTGTTCATCCGCGCCGACTAGCGGCATAAATATTCATTATTTTTTCCATTCGACGTCGCGACGGCGCGGCGTCGTCGATTCACCATTTATTTTTGTATTGACAATTTATTGTACAACTTGTTACATCCGCGCGCCGCTCGAGCGGCGGCGCCGCCACATCGCGTCGCGCGGGCGCTCGAGAGATGGATCGCGGCGTCGGCGTCGGCGTCGGCGAGGCGCTCGCGCTCGAAGTCCAAGCCCCGTTCGCGCGTCTGTTGGTCGACGGCGAAAAGTCTATCGACGTTCGAGGCTACGCGCTGTCGACGGCGAAATTGACGCCGAACGCGCGCGTGTACGTCCTGGAGACCACGCGCGGGACGCCCGGTAAGAGCGTGCTCGCCGACGCGTGGACGAAGGGCGGATTCAACCCGCGGTCGCGCGCGGACGTCGCGCGAAGGCTTCGCGAACCGTGGTTCGGCGGCGACGCTCCGTGTCCGGGCGGCACGCCGGGCGCGTCGACGGCAAAAATAATCGGATGGGTCGCGTTCGATGGTGCGGAGGTAAAGTACGCGTCGGCGGAGGCGTTCGCGAGGGATGCGGACAAACATTTGGTCGTCGACGCGGCGTCGGCGTATCATCCGGCGTCGACGCCGGACTCCGACGCTCCGACGCGCTACGGCTGGCGCGTCACCGCGTCCGGCGCCGTGGGCGAGAACGAATTGGTATCGTATAGACGAATTTATCGCAGCGTGTTCGCCGTGAAATTCGCGGCGCGCGCGTCGTAGTCGTAGAAATTAGTGTAAACGCGCTTAGCGAAACAGTTGAAACTCGCGCGTCGAGTCGCGCGCCGCAGTGTCGCGCGCGATTTTCGAGCGTCGCCGTCGCGCGCGCGGCGCGCTTGCGAGCGCGCGCATCGCGTCGCCATGTCGCGTCGCGTCTGGCGCCTCGCGCGCGCGCTGCCGCGCGTCGAACCACCGCGCGCCTGTCCCAGCGCGTCGACCCATCGCGCGCGCTCTACGCGCGCGCGGGAGATGGAGTACGTCTCCGACGGCGGCGTCGAAACGCTGAGCATTCTTCGTTCGTCGTCCACGCCGCGTGAAATTTATCTGGTCGGCACCGCGCACGTGAGCGAGCGAAGCGCGAGGGAGGTTCGCGAACTCATCAGACTGGTCAAGCCGAGCGTAGTCCACGTCGAGCTCTGCGAGCAGCGATTGCGGACGATGCGCGAGCGCATCGTGGACGACGAAGAGAAGAAACCGGGTGAATCGGCGTCGAACGGCAAATCGGCGTTCGTTCAACAGGCGGTCAAAGATTTTCTCGGGGCGTTCGCGGGCGGCAACGTCGGCGACGGTTTGCTGCAGGCGGCGTTTAAAACATTCTATAGCTTCTTCAAATTGAGCGGACTCGACCCCGGCGCTGAGTTTAAGGAAGCAGTAAAAGAGGCGGGTTGCATTGGGGCGAAGATCGTGTGCGCGGACAGAGACGTGACGATGACTTTGCGCCGGCTACGCGAAAGCGTGACAACGATGGACGTCATGGCCATCGTGATGGGTCGTACGCGACCGGGCGGTCCTCCGCCGCCGAGCGCTATGGGTGGATCCATGGATAACATCGAACACATCGTTGAAAATCTCAAGACGCGGAGGCACATTCGTGAGATGCGCGAATATTTGGCATATCAGATGCCCAAAATCGCGCGAGTCTTTGTGGACGAACGCGACGAAATAATGGTCGAAGCTTTACTTCGGTGCAAAGGCGAGCGCGTCGTCGCCGTCGTCGGCATGGCTCATATGGATGGCATCGAGCGACGATGGGAAGAAGCGCAGAAACGCCTTCGTTTGAAAGTTGGTTAGCGTCGCTGTCTCGTCACGTCTTGTCAATTTCGAGGCGCGAGTCAACGAGCGTCGAGACAACGAGACAGCGCGCCGCATCACAAAGAGTCACGCTCGCCTCGTCATGAAGTCAAAAATGCCGCGATGTTGGTGGCCTATCGGCCACTTGCGAGGATGGCTCGGACCTTCGGGCTTCGGCTCCAAATCGTCCTGGCGCGACGTCATCGCGGACCTCGACCCTGGATCTGCCAGCCGAAATTGCGTTCTCATAACCGGCGCCACGGCTGGCATAGGCTTCGAGACGCTCAAAGCATTTTGTAGCACGGGTGCGACGGTAGTGGTCGGTGCGCGTGACGAAGCGCGAGCAAAGGCGCTCGCGTGCGAGCTCATGTCTAAGACGACGTCCATCGTTCGCGTCCTTCGTCTCGACTTGTCGTGTTCAAAGTCGGTTCACGCCTTTGTTGACGCATTTCTCGCGCTCAATCTCAAGCTCACCGTCCTCGTGAACAACGCTGGTATAATGCCTTGTCCGTTTGACGCAGATTCACACCGAGACCTCGCGTTTCACGTGAACTTTCTCAACCACTTTGTTTTAACGCAGTTGCTCCTGGAATCGTTTGATCCGGGCGCGCGAGTGGTCAACGTCACCAGCGAAGTCTATCGCTTCTCTTATCCGGAAGGTATTCGGTTCGGCAAAATAGACGACGACCGAGGGTACGACAGCGTGAAATCCTACGCCCAATCGAAACTCGCGCTGCTCTTGTGGACTCGGTACCAAGGCGAAGCGCTTCGCGAGCGCGGCGTGCAATTTTTCGCCGTGCATCCGGGCTCGGTCGCCACGCAAGGCAGCGCGCGCGCGCGAAAATCCAGCGGTTGGCGCGGAGCCTTGCTCCACTGCGTCGGCGCACCGTTCGTCAAATCCGTCGAGTGCGGCGCGGCGACGACGATTTATTGCGCGCTTCATCCCGGCGCGTCGATGTACAACAGATTCGGCGAGTATTATTTCGCGTCGTGCAATCCGAGAGGCGTGCGCGAGATTTCGCGCGACGCAACGCTCGCTCGACGTCTCGTCGAGTACGCCGCGCGCGAGCTCGACGCGAGCGCGTGAATATCACACCCCATCATTCGTCTTCTTCCGACCAAAACACTTCGGCGTACCCAAACCGTCTCGCGAACGCGTCCACGACTCTCGTCTCCACGTCTCTCATCGCCACCGCCCGCCCCAACTCCTTCACCACGCTCGTGACTTCGTACCCCTCGAGTCCGCACGGCACGATGTGCTCGAAGTGCGTCAAATCCGGATCGACGTTGATCGCCACGCCGTGCGAGCTCGTCCCCGCCGATATTTTCACCCCCACCGCCGCGATCTTCCCATCTTTCACCCACACCCCCTCTCGGCCCTTACGCCCCCCCCTGGCGTCGACGCCGATCCCTCTCAGCGCCTCTTCGACGCACGCCTCCAATCCCTCGACGTACGCCCTCGCGCCGACCCTCGCGCGCCGCAGCGACACCACCGGGTACGCCACCAACTGCCCCGGCCCGTGGTACGTCGCGTCCCCCCCCCGGTCCGTCCGTCGCACCGCGATCCCCGCCCGCGCGAGCGCCTTCATCGAGCTCTTCACGTGCGTCTCTCCCAGCGCCGCGCGCTTCCCCACCGTCACCGTCGGCGCGTGTTCGCTCAGCAGCAGCGCGTCCGCCGCGCCGTCCCGCACCGCCGCGTGCGTCGCCCGCATCCGCGCCGCCACGTCGTCGTACGTACGCGCGCCGCGCAGGATTCGCACGCGCAGCGCGCGCCGCATCGTATGCGCGCGCGCGCGCGTCGCGACGCGTCTGCGGAGACGCGTCGGCGTCACTTCGCGATGCGTCGCGTCGTGACGACGGTGTGCGTCGTCGGCGGCGGCCCGACCGGGCTCGCGCTGAGCGCGCTGCTGTCGCGTCTGGGCGTCGCGAGCGCGACGCTCGAGCGTCGCGATGCGCCGTCGACGCACCCGCGCGCGCACTTCGTGAACGCGCGCACGATGGAGGTGTTTCGAGGCGTCGACGGGGACCTCGCGCGCGCGTGCGTCGACGACGCGCCGGCGCTGGCGCAGTGGCGGTGGTTCAGGTACGCGACGTCGCTGACGAACGGCGCGCAGCTCGGCGCGGTGGATCAGTTCGACGGCGCGACGACGGCGAGGACGAATGTCTCGCCGACGCATTCGACGCACTTTTCGCAACATAAATTGACGCGAGCGTTGATGCGACGCGCGAGGGAAGCGCACGCGGAGGGCGCGCTGGGGGTGATCGAGGACGCGCGCGTGGAAGAGGTGCGCGCGGACGCGGAGGGCGTGACGGTGCGCGCGGACGTCGGGGGGGGGGAAGAGACGCTGGAGATTCGAGCCGAGTATTGCGTCGTCGCCGACGGCGCGAATAGCGAGACGCGGACGCGATTGGGGATCGCGATGCGAGGGAAACGGGATCTGCAGCGACTCGTGAACGTACACTTTAAATCGCGGGATTTGGCGAACGATCTCGTCGACGATCCCGCGATGTTGTACTTTGTGTTCAATCCGGACGCCGTCGTCGTCGTCGTCGCGCACGATTTGCGCGAAGGCGAGTTCGTGGCGCAGATTCCGTACTTACCGCCGGTTCAGGACGCGAGCGACTTCACGCGCGCGGTGTGCGAACGGATCCTGCGTTCGGCGATCGGTTGGCGCGACGGAGAGACGTCGAAAAAGCTCGAGATTCTCGACGTGCGCGCGTGGACAATGTCCGCCGAAGTGAGCGAGACGTTTCGCGCGGGCGAAAGAGTTTTTCTCGCCGGTGACGCCGCGCATCGATTCCCACCCTCGGGGGGATTCGGAATGAACACTGGAATTCAAGACGCGCATAATCTGGCGTGGAAGCTCGCCGCGGTGACGCGCGGGCTTTCCTCGCCGAAGCTGTTGCAAACGTACGAATCCGAACGTCGGCCGGTGGCTCTGCGAAACACGGCACTGAGCGTCGAGAACTTTGAAGCCGTGCTGAAGATTCCGACCGCTCTGGGCCTACCACCGATAGCGGCGAACGCGTTGAGAGACGTCGTGTCGGGATTGCCTTCGGTCATCCCGAGTTCGATGCGAAAGACCATCTTAGAAGCCGGATTAGCCGTAGGCCGCGCGCAGTGCGGATCTCTGCTCACCGCGGATAACCCGATCGGCGCCGCGCGTCGCGCAGCCGTGAAACGTATGTGCGACGACCCGCAAGGCACGTTGAGGCTTCAGTTCCCGAAAGAAGACGTGGGGTTCTCCTACGAGCCCGCCGACGCCGACGGTCTCGCCAGATTGCACGAGCCCGGCACGCTGCGCGTCGGCGTTCGCGTGCCCCACGCCTGGATGCAAACGACGCGGGGCGAGCTTTCGACCCTTGACCTCGTCGATGAAGACGTCACGGGCCCGCGTTTCACTGTGTTCGCGCGAGGGTTCGATGATATTCAAGAGGACACTCTCTCCGAGCCAGGGGGGTTCCCGATGAGATTGGTGCGAATCGTGGACTCACCCACCGACTCGCCCTCGGCCGCGTTCGACGCTTACGGTGCATGGTTCAAAAAGACCAACCACTTAGGCACGAAGTCATTAGTATTAGTTCGACCTGACGCGCACGTTGCGTGCATCACGAGCGATCCATCTGAAGTGGTAGTCGCTTTGCGCGAGGCGTCGTCGAGTCCCGCTAAAAACCATTAGAACGTAGAACGTAGAACGTTGCATATTTATTTTACAAATTCATCCTCGCGTCGTGCACTGTCTTTTTGTACAGAACGCTGCTTCCGCGCTGATTCGGAAAGACAACAAAACCATGAGCTTATTCGGAGACACGTCGCGAACTTCGCTCACCGCGGCGTCGACGATTTCCGCGCCGAGATGGCCCGCACCACGTTTAATGACGTCCGCGTCGGTCTCGTCCGCCCCTTTGAACGTGTAACAGTGTATCATAGGTAACTCTCTGTGCTCCCAAACCTTTCGATCAAACGAACCCCTCAGACAATCTAAAAATTCTATCCCAGACGCCGGCAAATTCGTAACCAAATGATCGAACGTCGCCCCTGCGGGGGGCGCGCCGTCGTCATCAGCCGCCGCCCACGTGAGCTTGGGCCTCGGCTCGCGATAATTAATCTTTTTGGCCTTCGCGTCTCGCTTCTTGGCGTTATAATCGGCGAGTTCCGCGTCGTACGTCGCTTTGGTGGCCGTCCACTCTCGCTCGACGTCGACGTCACGGTTCTCTGGCGCCGCTAAAAGTGCCTTGATGAACGCGCGCGCATCCATGTTGTAGCACTTGACGAGATTCTTCACTCGATTCTCTTTGGCGTTGATTTTCAAATATTTGGCGCAATCCGGATTCAAGTCGCTGGCGTAGCAACGTATACCCTTTTGCGCCGCCGGTACCGAAAACGGCCCGACGCCGCTCGTCGCGTCGCAAATGACTTCATTCGCCTTGAACGAGTCCACCAACCGTTTATGCTCCGTCTCTAACCTTGAATTCCAATACACGCTTCCGAAATCTAGCTTAAACGTCATCCCGTGCTGCTTCACTTCCGTCACGAGACTCGGTTCGCCCGCCAGCAACTCCCACTCCGGCACGCGAAACTCGCTCTCGATGCTCCCGACTTTATTCACCACCGTCCGCAACCGCTCGTTCTTCTCCAAAATCACCTTCCCTATCAAATACTTGTGCGACTCGTGCTCATCCCTCAAATTCATGTGCGCGATGTGCCCGACCGTCTCGAACGAGCTCGGCACCTCCACCGCCGAAGGCAACAATTTCCTCAGCACTTGCGCGGCGTTGAAATATTCGTACGTCAACGGCACGTCGTACTCCGTCACCTCGATCTCACCTCCGACGCGCTCGCGCACGACGCTTAACCTTTCTTCCGGTATCACCGCGCGAAGATCGTCGTCGACGACTTTATCGTTGAGGAGGATTAAATTCCCGTCGCGTTCGCCCTCGGCGTCTCGCGTCACCGCCTTCACCCTGGGCAAGTCCAGCGCGAATCCTCGCAGCGCTTTCAGCACCGCATCCGTCTCGCGCGTGGGCACTCGAATCGCGCGCACGCGCAGAGATGTTTTGAACTGCTCGCGATCGACGTGCACCGCCGGAGGCGGCGATAACGGTCCGTTCAGCGCGGTCGCGACCATTCTGCGCAGCGCCGGCGGCGGAAGTTTCGGGGCGACACCGCGCGATTGGCGCGGGAGTCGACGCCGCGCGAAGAGCGCGCGGATGGTGATTGACGACGCCGTCGCGTCCGTCGTTCCCGCGGCGAAAAGCGCGTTTGCGAACGCGGGGACGGCGCAGAGTGGAGCGCGGCGCTCGAGACGCGGCGAGCGCGAGCGTTGCTTGTACAAACATCGGAATTACAGCGCTAATAGTGTCCCGCTAGTCATCGGAGTTATTAGAAACCGCGTCACGAGAGACTGCGATGCCACTGTCGCGGTGCCCGGCGCCGGTGAGCGGGTCGGCGATGCGAGCCTTCTTGCCGCTCTTAATGTCGCCCGTCGCGCGCGCGTCTTTCTCTCCGAGCGGCCATCGCGGGAGTAGATTGACGTGAACGTCGCGCGGATCCATCATCGCGTGCTTTGCTTCAAGCTCGGCGTCAACGGGCGCCTCGGCGAGACCGAGAGCGAGGCGTTCGCATCCAGTCCAGGCGACCATGACGCCGTTGTCCGTGCACCACTTGGGCGGCGGAAAGACGAGGGGAAGCCCGGTTTCTTCCACCACTTTTACCAGGGTCGATCGAACCGTGGCGTTCGCCGCGACGCCGCCGGCGACGACGACGCACGATAAATCTGGGGTGTCCTCGAGCGCCCACGTGAGAGCGCGACGCATGCGCTCTTCGAGATGTTTCACCGCTTTGGCTTGGAAACTCGCCGCGATGTCGGCTCGCGTCTGACGCTTGTCCACGCCGTCCCACTCCACGTCTTCGCCTCCGATTTCGGCGTCGATCGCCATACGCGCCGCAGTTTTCAATCCAGCGTAGGAAAAATCGCAATTCTTACGCTGACGCAGCGGCACGGGAAACTTGAATCGCTTCTCGTCGCCCTCGAGCGCGAGTTTCTCCAACGCCGGTCCGCCGCCGCCGCCGACGGGCAACCCCAACAGCCTCGCCGTCTTGTCGTACGCCTCGCCCAAGGCATCATCTAATGTTGTTCCTAATATCGTATAATCCCCCACCCCGCGCGCTTTGATCAACAAATTGTGCCCTCCGCTCACCAACAGCGCCAGAAACGGAAATTTAACCGTCTCCGTCCCCGCGCAAAGCCGCGAAACGAGCGCGTGCGCCTCCACGTGATGCACGGGCGCGATCGGAATCCCATACTCTGCGCTCATCCGCTGCGCTTTACGCACGCCCACGCGCAGGCACATGGACAAACCGGGTCCGCACGTCACCGCCACCGCGCTCAAATCCGCCGCCGACACCCCCGCCTCCGTCAGCGCTCGTCGCACGACGTCATCGATCACCTCCTCGTGCGCCGCGCGCGCGAGATTCGGCACGACGCCTCCCCACGGTCCGTGTATCGCCGCCTGCGACGCGATCGCCTCGCCCAGGACGACGCCATCGCCTCGCACCACCGCCGCCGCCGTGTCGTCGCACGACGTCTCGATCCCCAGCACCACCGTGTTCGCGTCCACCGCGCGCGGCGCGCCCTCGTCCAGGCGTCCAGAGCCGAGGAATATTCCCGACGACACGTCCGCGACGCGATCTCTCCCCGCGGCGACGACCGCGCGACGGCGACGCGAGGCGAAACCGAACGAACCGGCGGCGGCGTGCGACGTCTCGGACGCCGCGGCGACGCGCGCGCGGACGCGCGGCGCGCGACGACACGCCGCTCGATGGCCGACCGCAAGCGTCGTCATCGCGCGCGTCGTGCGCGCGAGCATCGCGCGCGCGTGTGCGGCGCCGAAGCTCTGACGCGAGCGTACTATTGCAAAACGCGCTACTGCGCGCGGACGCGCGATCGACCCGATCGCGCGCCCGCGCCACACCTTAATGAGTCTACTAAATATCAACGCAAAAACCACCCCCGCGCGGTCGCCGCCGCCGCCGAACGCCTCGCCCCCGTCACGGCCCGCGTCGCCGCGTCTTCGCGCCGCCGAATTCCTCGAGCGCGAAAATCAACAGAAACACGCAAAACGCCGAAGCCGCGATCGGCCATCCGAAGGCGCCGAGGAACGTTCGCACGTCCCGTCCGTAATCCTCTCCCGCCGCCATCGCCGCCTCTCGCGCGCGCAGCACCAACGGCACGCGATCGCTCGGCAGCCACGCGCCGTCGGCGTCGCCGAAGTACCCGTCCTCGTTGATCCCTCCGATCGGCGCCCGTCCCGGGGACGCCGCGTCGCGCGCGTCGTCGTCGTCGTCGCGCGTCGTCGCGTCGCGCGCGTCGTCGTCGTCGTCGCGCGTCGTCGCGTCGTCGTCGCGCGCGGCGTCGCTCGTCGACGCCTCGGCGCGATGGCCGAGCTCGACGTCGCGCGGCGTCGTCGCGCGCGCGTCCCGCATCGCGCGCCGCGCGCGCGCGCGCCGCGGTCGTTCGTCGCGCGCCGCGCGCGCGCGTCGCGCGCTCGTCGCGCGCGTCGGTGTCGCGACGCGCGACCCGGTCGCGCGCGCGACCGATCGATCCGATCGACCCGTTCGCCGCACACGCGCGCGCGACGCTCGAGCGCGCGACGACGCGCGAGCGAACGCGCGGCGAACGATCGCGACGACGAAGGCGCGCGTCGCGACGACGACGACGCGCCGTGCGCGATGATTCCGCGAAGAGTCGCGCACAATCCAATCATCGGCCCGGGCGTGGTGCCGCGCGGCGTCGACGCCGAGTACGACGCGGCGTGCGCGCGGGACGACGCGCGCGATGGACCGGCGACGACGACGCACGCGCCGGCGAGCGGACGCGCGTTCACGCTGGATGGGAAGGCGCGGGAGAAGGCGCCGACGACGCGAACGCAGACGCCGTACGTGACGGGGACGAGCGCGCTGGGGCTGAAGTACGGCGACGGCGTGCTGTTGGCGTGCGACACGCTGGCGTGCTACGGAAGCACGAAGAGGTATAAAAACGTTGAACGGGTGAAGAAGGTGAACGAACGGTGCGCGATCGCGTTCACGGGGGAGCTGAGCGATTTTACGTACGTGTGTAATCTGTTGGAGGAGTTGACCACGGAGGACTTTTGCGAGGACGATGGAATGACGCGAGACGCGGAGGAGATTTATCAATATCTCACGCGAGTGATGTATAATCGGAGGAATAAGTTCGATCCGCTCTGGAACTCGCTCGTCGTCGCGGGATTGAAGACAAACGGGGAGACGTTTTTGGGCACGGTGGGGATGATCGGAACGCACTACGAAGACGATCACGTCTGCGCTGGGTTTGGCAATCACATCGCGAGACCGATTTTCAGAGAGTTTTACAAGGCTGATATGACGGAGGAGCAGGCGGTGGAGGTGATGCGATCGGCGCTGTACGCGTGCGTGATGCGCGACAAGCAGATGATGAACAAGTTTCAAATTTGTAAAGTCACGAAGGATGGGGTGACGATCAGCGAACCGTTCGCCGTGCCCACGGAATGGGGCTATGAAAAGTTTTACAACCCCACGAAGTTCTCCGAGACGGGTTGGTAGAGGGCGCCGCTTCGCGCGCGAAAAATTTCAGTTGTGAGCGATTTACTAAGCTTTCCGTTTTACGTGCGTCGTCGTTATATTACATCGTCATTCCCCGCTATATTCGTGCGGCTTGATCTTCATCGCAATTCAGCCGCCTTGAGAAATCTAAACGCACACGATCCGCTTCGAATCTCGGGAAGGTACTCGTGCTCGGGCGTCTTGGGCACCAAGTACATGAGTTCGCTTAAGCCATCCTTGTTGTTTTGCATGGCAAATTCCAGCGCTTGTTCGTGATCACTTCGTTGCACGTGCTCTTCAAGCTTTGCCCTGAGCACGGCTTCACTCACTTCACCTTCTCTCGCCCGCTCCAAAACGTCCGTCTCCCACTTTTCGTCCACCTTCCATAACGCGGCGCCGACGCGAGCGCGTTTCGATGGCGGCTCGTCCGCGTCCGCGGCGGCCGCAAGCATCGCGAAGACTGCGCGCGCCACATCAGGAATGTACTTGGCGAGTTGCTTTTTGCGAGCTTTCCGATCTTTCGCCACTTGCGCGCGGACAATCTTCCCTCGAAGCTGCAAGGCGCACTGCTTGATTGCCTTGTCGACGGCGTCGGCGATTTCGTTGTTTTCATCCCCGATGTACTCCTTGGACGTGCCTTTGAAAGGGATTTTTGTGGACACGATGGAGACGAAGACGCCAATCTTATCGTTGTTCTTGTCAATCTTATACGTGTTCCAGTTCAAGCGCTGCACGCATCTCGTAACGACGTCGTTACCGCCTTCAAAGAGGAGCGGAATTCTATTTGCGAAGCGAAACACGTTGAATCCCGGTTTCACTTCGCGACCGCCGAGCGAAACGCAAGCTTCGACGACGAGCGGGTGTCCACCGCAAGCTAAAGCAGGAGCGCAAAATGATGCGATCCACTCTGGGCCGAGCTCCTTCATGATGCCTAAACGCAGGTTGTATTCGCCCGCCGGCGAAAGGCACGAGCCGTCTGGATCGTCGAAGCGCGCGTCCGCCAAAAGCTGCTGTATTCTCGTCGCTTGCTTATCCGTCACCTCGGACGGGTGCATGTCCGTATCGAAATCGTAGCCGAGTTCTTGAATCAGGCGAGAAGAATGGTCCTTGTTGATGCACGTGAACTCTTTATGCAAAAAGTTGAGCAAATTCTTCTCACGCGTCTGCGAAAGTAAATCCTTTATCAAGAGCATGTTCTCCTTCGCCGCCGAAGGGTGATGCTTCGTCACCGTGGGAAGCGCCGGCATGATATCGGTACGGCGTCTAAATACCATATCGATATCTTTCGCCGTCGACGTCGTCGCCGCAGAGGTAACAAATCTAAACCGAAACTGCGCGTACGGCGTGACGATGGCGAGCTGTCTCAAATACGACAACACGTATTGCCTGTACGTCGTCCAGTTACCTTCGATGGTCACCGACAGTTCCGCGCCGTGCCACTTATCGTCATTGGGTAATTTCGCCTCCTTATGAATGTTTGGCTCGTTCTTCTCGATGTCGATGTCTAACGCGTACTCGGAGATGAACGACTGGTTCGGCAACGCGCTTCGAATGCGAATGGGCAATCCTGTGGTTTGCTTGGACCAAATCAACGCCATTTTCGACCCGAGTCCGAATTTCCCTCGCGTTTGTCGCACCCCGTACTTGGTACCACTCAAAACCCGTCCCAACATGTTCGGAATGTCCTCGTGTTGCATGCCCTTCCCGTTGTCCTTGACGGTAATCTTATAAAAACATTTCGCCTGATCCCGCTTCCCACCTCCCCCTCGCTTCGACGCCGCCGACGCCGCTTTCGCCGCCTTTTTCGCCTCTTGCGCCAACCGCTTTGCCTTCGCCTTATCGCTCTCAAAATCCGCGTACAGCTCGTCGTCCAACCGCACGTGCGCCTTGAGCCCGATGAGGCTCTCGTATTGAGACACCGACACCTCCTCCACCGCGATATCGATCTCCGGCAGCGTCCCGATCGCTTCCGCCGCATCCAACGCGTTCTCGATGAACTCTCGAAGCGTCGTGTACAGCGATTTCCCCGCGTTTTCGAACCCAGCGATGCCTTTGTTGTCTTGGAAAAATTCCGCCGGAGACTTTTGCGTCAGATTTTTGTCCCCTTTCGCGTTCAGATTCGTCGGCTTTTTCGGCGGCATCGTCCGAAAGCGCGTCGTCTTCCCTTCCGTCGCTCCTCGTTGGCGTTCGCGCCCGCGCCCGCGTCGCTCTGGCGCGCGTCGCTCGAGCGGTTCGAGCTGTCGTCGTCGACCGTTCAAACCGACAAAATTTATCACGAGCGGCGCGCATATAAAATCACACGACAGCTCTATGTATAACGACGCGTTGGTTGAAATGTACATTTACATATTTAATACCACAAACGCCCATCAAATCGTTTCGCGCGCGCGGTGACGACACTCCGACCACGCGCCCCCGCGCGCGCACACCGCGACGCGACTTCGCGAAATCACACGACATGGTACGCGCGCGCGTTTTGATGCGCCCGCGGATACCGCGCGCGCGCCGCGATCGCGACGCGTCGACGAGACGCGGACGACGATCGACGATGGACGATTCCAGCGCATAATCGCGCGATTCGGATTGTCGCGCGGAATCGCCGCCCACGTCGCGCGTCGCGCGTCGCGCGTCGGCTCGGACGGCGGAAATCGCGCGGGAAGATTTCGTCGCGCGCGTCGCGCGCGCGATCGGGTCGAACGGGTGATCGAGGAACGCGAGAGGGCGTTGATCGTGCGCGCACGCGTTGGATCGTTGGCGCTCGATCTGTGGCGTTGGAAATGGGAGGGCTCGATGGGCGCCGACGCGCGAGGGGAGGCGATGGGGCGTGGGCGTGGGATGTGGATTATCGCTGGATGATATGCGCGCGAATGTGGGGTCGATGGCGTCGTGGGCGGCGATGGGACGAGCGACGGGGGCGGTCGAGCGTCGCGCGCGCGCGGCGTCGACGTCGCGGGGGCGGTTGAGAGCGAAACGCGACGCGATGTGGGTACGGGAGACTGACGAGACGCTCGTGTTTTGCGCGAACGCAGGCTGGACCGGCGCGCAAGGGTAAAGGACGCTCCTCGGGGTTGTCTGAAGAGCAAAAGCAAGAGATTCGCGAAGCGTTTGACTTGTTTGACACCGATGGGAGCGGAACCATCGACGCGAAGGAACTTAAGGTTGCGATGCGTGCTCTTGGTTTCGAACCGAACAAGGATGAAATCAAGAAGATGATCGCGGACATCGATAAGGATGGTAACGGCACCATCGACTTCGAGGAGTTCCTCGCCATGATGACGGCCAAGATGGGCGAACGCGACAGCCGAGAAGAAATCATGAAGGCGTTCCGACTGTTCGATGACGACGAAACTGGAAAGATCTCCTTCAAGAACTTGAAACGCGTCGCCAAGGAATTGGGTGAAAACATGACGGACGAAGAACTCCAAGAGATGATTGACGAAGCCGACCGCGACGGTGACGGCGAAGTCAACGAGGAAGAATTCTTCCGCATCATGAAGAAGACCTCTTTGTTCTAGGCGAGCAAAAGCTTCATCGTTGTATACTTTCACTCTCGCCCATCGCTCGGGGTAACATCGTCATACCCGCGCGAGTGAACGGTGATGTTCATCGATCACGAAACCACAGGCTATCAAGTTGCCGTATTAGCTGTTAGAAGGTTGAATAACCACGCCCACTTTGTGCGTCCTTTGCGCGCCCCTTTCCGTGTGCTCGCAGCGTTAATAGTCTTTGTCGAGTTTCATCAAAATTAATCTACGGGAGCTACGTAAGTTTGCGTTTCACGCTTCGACTCGTTCTGGCACGCCGTGTACTCGGAACCGGTACAGGCACGTCCACTTCTGGTGCCCTTGATTGTTCTTCACCACTAGACGCACATGGTCGACGGTCTGCGGTGACACCACGTCGAAAGTTTGTACGCTTCCGCGGTTGATACTGTACGTGTAGTTGCCGAGAGGAATCAACGACTTGGGCGGTTTGCTATGCTTGCAACTCTTCTTGCGTGCGTGCCAACCGTATACTTGTACATCTCGTGGTGCGCTGTGCAAGTCGTACGCGTTCAAGCTATTCGCGTGCTCGAGCGTGACCGCGTCCACTTTCACAGACTGACGCAAACGAACATCAACATAACCGGTCGACGAATGCAACGCGATACAATCCCCTGGTTGCTCCAAAGACGGCGTGAGTAACCACTCGTCGCTCTTCGGATGCACTCCGGATCGAAGGAACGAAAGCACCGACGTGATGGGACCGTCGCCACGGCCTACAAACGGCGAAAGCTGAGAGTGACCGACGACGCGCCCGCCACCTGAAGCGAGCGCGAAGTCCTGCCTTCCAGTTCTGTCCGCAAACCACAAACTCGAAGCCTCCTCGATGTGTTTCGTGAGCTTTCTCGAGGTATCTTTCGGGATTGTTTTAATATAACTCTCAACGCGCTCCATCGCTCTTTGCTCTAACTCCACCAAATTTGTCTGCGTCGTCGACAGCCCCCCGCTCGTTTTGATCACCTGGTTCAGCTTGAGTTCCAAGTTCTTCACAAGTTTCGTCGTCGCATAATTGTCGTGCACGTTTTTCAACGCATCCAACGTGGCGGCAACCTTTTTCAGCTGGGTAACCGTGGCGAAGTCCGCTTGACTCTTCGTCAGAGCCGCGATGGCGTCTTCTAGAGCCTTGAGTTGCTTGTTGGTGACCTTGGTGTCTGTCTTCTTCGAAAGCTTAGAGAGGAGCCCGGTCTTCTTCTTACCATCCGCCAACGCCGCGATCTTACTCTCAACATCCTTAAGACTCGCGCTGAGAATAGCAAACTCGTCTTGCGTCTTAGCGAGCGCCGAAATCTCACTCTGCAGCGATTTAATTTCATCCGTCACCACTTCGAGCTTTTGTAATTGCGCCGTCGTCGCGAAACCGTTCTGACTCTTTTCTAGCGACGCGACTGCTTTTTGAATGCCCTTCAAGTCAGCCGCCGTAAGCGCGCCGGCTTGCTGTTGCGAAAGCGCCTGCGCACTTTCTTTCAGCTGGGTAACCGTGGCGAAGTCCGCTTGACTCTTCGTCAG
>Ga0206682_10001507_pt1 | contig 22852 bp, 24 predicted proteins | sample M240m12015metaG_FD_155444 | JGI IMG/M metagenome (GOLD analysis project Ga0206682, IMG submission 155444) | Ammonia-oxidizing marine archaeal communities from Monterey Bay, California, United States - M2 40m 12015 | ecosystem: Environmental > Aquatic > Marine > Intertidal zone | place: USA...
TAAAGTAAGCTGATAGACCGCCACTACCATTGTCGCTTTGTATAACAACGTCTTTATCATTTGTATTTTGTCTAATGTATAAATCACCATTATTATTTTTAAGATATGAATTTGTACCATCATGGTAAATCTGTAAATCATTACCTGCACCAAACTGAGCTTTTACATTGTCTGGGAAGGTTGTGCCGTTGGCATCTAGGTAGGCTTCTATTTCATCGGTTACGGCTACGCCTGTTTGGGAGAATAAGTTTAGGATCCCGGCGGTAAGTCTTAGTTCTGCTACAGCACCGGTAGAAAATGCACGTGCAGTAGTGTCGTCCTGGGCCCTGACAATTGTAAGCGTGTTACTACTTCTAGCAGTAACTTTAACAACCTCTACATTAGTGCCATTATCAAATGTACAAAAAAATGTATCGCCACCAGAAAGGGAAGGAAAAGCGCTACCATCCGCGACTGTTACCGAAGTAGCCGAAGATGTTAGGCTAGATGCAAGGGTTGTTTTTGCATTGTTCTTAAAAACAACTGCCACAGGTTACTCCTTAAAAATTAAGAAACTGTTACAGTCCAGGTAATTGTCATTGAGTCAGACGCGCCTTTGTTTACAACTTGAAATACAGTTCTGCAAAGCATAGTACCGCTTGATGAAGCATTAAATAAGCCTGCTTCTGTTATAGCTCCTGTACCTGTTCCTGCTGGAAAAGTATCTACGTAAGTAATATCCGCTCCGCTAACAGTTGTAGAAGTTAAAGTAGTTCTAGCTGACTGACTTCCTAAAGCAGTATTACTAGCTGCTGCTGCAGTAGATCCTGTTCCAATAGCCATATGTGTCATTGCAGTAGTAGTAGCATCTTTCATTCTTGAGGCTACAAACCCTTTACCTGCGGTAACAACAAGGTTGTCAACTTCTTTAACTGTTTCGCCATTTAAAGCGATAGCTAACTTACCTTTTAAAATTAAACCGTCGTTTATCATAGTTTCTCCTAGTTTAGTGTCCCGATATTTAGTCCCGCTGCGTTAAAAACGCTATGGCTTTGAACGGTAACAATATTTATAACTTCTGATATTGTAGCACTATCTGTATGGGAATTGCCAAGAGTTAACGATAATGCTTCAGAAACCGAAAAGATATCAGATTTACCAAGGTTCTGGGATATAGACTGCGTATCACTTAGTGTCGGAGTGTCTGATAGACCTTTTGTAAAAGCGAGTGTCTCATTATCAGTAAAACTAAAATTATCTGCGTGTATAGTAGCTACAGCTAAATTAGCCGCGTCCGTAAAATTAAAGTTGTCTGTTTTACCTAAACCTAGGTCAAGCTCTTCTGTATCCGTTAAGGTCGATGTGTCTGTTACTCCTTTAGTAAAACTTAAAATTTCTGTGTCTGCAAACGCAAAACTATCGCTAAAAGGCTTTATAGCCTCTATAGCAGGTAGGTCTGTAAACCCGTACGTGTCGCTTAGCAGCTTAGCAAATGTGTACGAATGCTCATCTGCAAACCCAATAACGTTAGTTTTGCCAGAATCTACGTCAGTTTGTAGGGGGTCATTGACAGAAGCAATGTCATCTAGGGATATAGCGTCTGCAAAAGATCTAGAGAAACTAACTACACGACTAAATACATCTCCTATACCAAAACTATCTGTTTTATTTAACTCTGGTTGTAGAGAAGGAAAATCTGATAATGGTGCTACATCGGTAGACAAAAGAGCATCGAAACTAAGTGCAGGCGCATCTGTAAAACTAAAAGTATCTGTTTTGTTTATACCAGAACTAACAGTTTGTATATCAGATAGGGTAGGAGTATCTAATACACCTTTGTTAATACCTTTAAAGTCACTATCTGCAAAACTAAAAGTGTCTGTATATATGTTACTTAAATTAAGACTAGTAGCATCTGTAAAACTAAAAGTGTCTGAGTATGATGGCTGTACAGATAGAGATGTTGTATCTGTAAAAGCAAAAGTATCATCAAACTCACGTAGGAATGTTATTAGTATGTTTATGACTTCGCTAAAATCTAAAGAATCGCTAATAGTCTTACCTACAAGAAGTTCTGGAATATCTTGTATGACTGGGGTGTCAACTAGAGACTTACCTACTTCTAGTGCTGTGTCCTCTAACATTGTAAGAGTTACAGCGTTAGGCGAGTTATTTTGCGGTATGAAATATAAGTTCTTACTATCAGCATCTAACAGCACATCTACTGCAGATAAATTTACATAACTAACTAAAGAGTTAAGGTTAACGTATTCAACTATTGTCTGTAATAGCTGGCTGTGTATGGAGCTTTTAGGAGAAGTAAAATTAAGACTAGTGCGAGTATCAACTTGCGATACTACTATCCTAACCTCAGAAAAAGAGACGGACGCTTTTAGATCTACATAACTAAGTTTTGCACGAAAGGCCATTAATCAAAATCGTCACGAACCTTAAACTTCACTAGGTCTTGTACTGTTTGGATTTGTCCGTTTGATTTAGTAAACTCTAGTTCACCTTCATACGTACCCGCTGCAGTCCAAGTTCCTGTAGGGAAAGTTAAAGCACATTCGCCCCCGCTTGCATTTGTAATGGTAGCGGTGATTGTTTGTAGTACTGTAGTTTGTCCTACTTCTCTAATACGAAATTTAACGCTTCCACTTGATAGATCAATAGCAGCCCAAGTAGTTTCATTTTCTACATCAAGTGTTTGTCCTGATGCTGCAGTGTTGCTGTCTTTTAGCTTAAATGTTAGTTCTGGGAGAGTATCTCCTACTACTAATTTTATTGTGTCTGAATATGCCATAACTGATTATACCTATAAATTGTTATAAAGAGGAGTTAAGTCTTTTAGGTTTAAATCTCCTGTAAATAAATCATACCCCTTTTCTACAGTTGGGCCAAGAGGTCCTACCCACAGTGGATCTCCATACCTTTTTTCCGACATAAATAAAGGTAAAGCTAAAGTAAAAGGACCAAGTACCCCTGATCTATCTATAATTTCTGTACTATATTCGCCCCAATCCATTTGCTGAGACCTTCTATAATCTTTATCTTCTGGGCTTACGCCTGGTAACACCCATGCTAAACCAACTTTAAATCTTTCACGCAAATCGAAACCTAACATAGTTAAAGGTAATAAAGTTGCAGCTCCTAAAAACAAAGGTACGGCTGCGCCTTTTAAACCAGCTTCTGTATACCTACTTTGCATTTCATTCATAGAACCACCCACGATAGTTTTACCATAAGCGTAAAAGAAAGATTTAAGTTGCCATACTAAAGCAAATCTAGGGTCTGAAGCCCAAGTCGGCCTTTCTGCAGCGTTAGGTCTTACTATGGATTCATCTACAAACCTAGCTAATGCTAATTTTATTTTTTCATTGCCAGCTTCGTTTATGTTACCGCCAGCCCAAGAGTTTACTTCTTCTGCTGTTAAACCTAACTCTTTTAAATACCTTACCGCTTTCTGATCTCCGGCAGCAGCTTTTTTACCGTTGTCTAGTAAAAACGTTTTGCCCATACCTGCTGCAAAGATTCTAGTAAACCTAGTAAATTGTTCTAAGCCTATAAGCCTAAAGAACTTATTTGTAGCTTTTTTTGTACCTTCGCTTGTGTAGTCTAACTCTCCAGCGCCTACAAAAGTTTCCATCATAGCGTCGATACCTACAACTCCTATATCTTTAGCAAGTTGTGCGGCTTCTTCTTTATCTTTAATCATACTAAATATTGTTTTACTAGCAGTACGCAAAGCCCCAAAGTCTTTGGATCTCAGTATCGGCCCTGCTAAATCTGGAAAGGAAGCAAAAGTAGCAAACGTTAAAAGAGTACCTACGTTAAAAGCTAAACCTACTTGGTTGGCTCCTCTAAACATACCGTTAGATATTGGCTCTACTTTGCCCATCATAGCCATAACTGTTTTTGTTGCCTGTTCACGTTGTTTAGGGTCTTTTATTTCCTTTAACAATTCTTCTATTTTTTGTGGTCCCCCCCTTTTATTTAGCTCTGATTTTTTTAGAGTGTTATCTACATATTTTTGTAAAGCCCTATGGGGGTCTTCTAAAACTTTTATATCTCTTAGACGTTGAGTAGGAATTCTAGAGTATAGTTTTACTCTAGCTTTGGCTAAGCCTAAAGAATATCTAGCATAGCTAGGTAGGTTTCTTTGTTTTTTTAACTCTGCTAAAGTTTCTTCTACTGTGCCTAGCTCTTCTGCTTCTTTTAGAGCTGCTAATTCTATTTCGTTAGTAGCATCTGAAAGAGTTATTTCAACACTTAAATTAGCTTCAGATTCAGAAAGACCTGGGTTAAATTCCATTAATAATTCTACTAAGGATTGTTTCTTGCCATCATCTCCAGCTATTTCGTTAATCGCTAAAGAACGAGGAAAGAAATTAGAAAGTTTATCTATGCCTAATTCTTTTAAATCTTCTTTTGTATAATATTCTTCAAGCCATTCTCTTATTCTTTTAGCTTCAGGAGTTTTTAGTTGGTTTGTAGCAACGTTAGATTCTGCTTCTAGAAGTATATTCATTTTATCTTGTGTCATATCGCCCGATTTGGTTACGCCTAAAATACCCTGTACCTCATTCATAGCTGCTCTAGCCTTTGTCACATAAGCTGTTAATAAACCCGTAGCTTCCTGACTTTGGGATTGTCCCCTGAACATTTGAGCTAAAGCTATACCTGGCTTACCATAACCCCTAAGTAAATTGTCTTTAGCAAACAATACTGTCTTTAGAAACTCGCCTGCCCCAACAATATTTCCTGTTTCTTTTAGTCTGTTTACAGTTTGTTGTATTTTTTGTGGGGCCTTAGGATCGCCCAATGGTATTTCCTTACCTATCTTTTCTATTGTTTCTTCTATTTGTGCACTAGCTAAATACTTGGTCATAAAGTGCCCAGGGTCAGTATTAATTCTTTTTAACTCTGTTACATAATCAGCAAAAGCAGGGTCTGTCCCATATCTTCTTTTTGCAAAATTACTAAACTCTTTTACAAAAGCTTTTATCTTACCTGCTATTCTTTTAAAGAAAGAATCTGTTTGATTCTGCGCTTTTTTTGTTTCGTCAATTAAATAAGAACCTACTTGATCTGACATCCACTCATTAAAACCTTGGTCATCATTTGTATACTGGGCGGTATCATTAGTTTCTCTTTCAGTATTATAAGCATCGAGTAAACCCTGTCTAAGCTTAGAATTTTTTAAACTACGGTCTAATTCTTGATATACAAAAGAATGACCTATCTCATGGGCTACTGCAAACGCTCTTGCACCTTGCTCTGCTTTATTAAAACCTTCTCTAGTTTGTATAAGTATTACATCAAAATTAGACCCTTTTATATTCATGCCTCTTGTATTACCTTCTGGGCCCATTTGCCCTAATGCTATTTGCACTCTGTTTGCTAAATCTGTATCGCCTTCTAATGCTTCAGATGTAATATCCTCTGTAGTGCTAAAAACCTTATACGATCTATTTAGCCCTAACTTAGTAGCAGCTATACGTTTAAAGTCTTGTATAAAAGTAGCGTCTAGGTGTTGTTCAACAGTGCTAGTAAAAGATATACCTGGCTTAGGCCCTCCTGGTTTACTTGAACCTTTAGCATAGGGATTCTTAAATAGACGTCTGTTATATTCATCTTCTGCTCTTTGATCTGGGGTAGGTTCTGTCGCCCCTTCTGTTTCTCCGACTTCTACTTTACCTTGGCCAACTGTTACTTCTGTTGCTACATTAGGCCCACTTAAAACTTCGCCTTGTTCGTTTTCTAAAGGCCTACTTACTTTTCTACTTCTATTCTGTTCTTGAGATGATATATCTGTATTAGGGTCAAAGCTAGGGTCAAACTCTTTAGTTGTAACCGAACTTTGTTGCCCCCTTTGTAAATCCTGTAAAGTGTATTTATCTTTGCCTTTGTTTTTCGTATAAATAAAAGCTCCAGGGTCTTTAAGAGTTTCATCACTTATTAGTTTGCCATCATAGGTAAGACTGTAATTACCTTCCATAGCTCCTAAAATAAAAGCAAATCCGCTTAAAGCGCTACCTAAATCTCCTGGAGATGCAGGTTCTTTATAGCGCCTAGCTAACACTCTGCCTTGATTTACTAAAGTAGGCATATCTATGTTTTGTGGCCCCTTAGACTCTGGCGTTTCTATCTGAAACCTACTGCCATAGCCTCTTTTTTTTGCAAGATTTATGCTTTTAGTTATATCTACAGTGGAAGGTTGACTAACGCCCCCTTGATAGCCCATATTATATTTAATTAAATTAAACCCACCCCTATCTGTGTTTTCATTTATTTTATAAAAAGCACCGGTAGTATCATTTACATTTTCGGCTACAAAAGATTTTAACAAGCTTTCTGAATATCTTTTTCTATTTACATTATCTTCAAACTCTCTTTCAAACTGTTCAGGCACAAGCGCTTTAGCTTCTTCTACTAAGCCTCCATCATAAGTTATGTCTGTAGAGGGTATAGCCCAAACTTGTTTACGCGCTTTATTTTTTTTGCTTTGCCTAGGAGTTATTGGGTTAAGAAAAGACCCTCTGCCTTCTTCTACAGGAGTGGGTTCTTCAGTAATATTATAAAGATTAGCTAATTCTTGTTCTTCGTTCATAAACGAATCTTGTTGTTCGTTTTCATCTAAGCCTTCATCTTGCATACGTTCGCCTACGACATCTTCTAAAGGCCTACTTTTTACTTCATATCCTGGAGTTTTATTAGCTACCGCTTCACCTGCTGCTATAGCATCTGCTTCTCCCTCTCTTGTAACAGACTGTTCCCATATCACATTACCTTTAGGGCTTACTACACTAACGGCAATAGTGTCTCCAGCTGCTCTTGCTCTTGTGTACCCAAGATTATTAGCTAACCATCCATCTAAAAGGTCAGTGTTAAGAACGTTAGAGGACATGACGTTTGCGAAAGACTCTGCTTTTTCAGGATTGGTTGTATACAAGGTTCCTACTTTGTTTATGTCTACAACTTCCATAGTAGGGTATTTGTTCTGTAGGTCTGACTCTATCTCACCCATAGTTTTTCTGTTAGCTTCTACTACCCACACCGCGTCTTTGTTTATGCTAGAAAGATCCATAGCTTCAAACTGATCTAATAAAGAATCTTTGCTTTCTGGTAATACTGTACCCACTCTTGCATCAAAATCAGCTTGAGCTCTAATTTCGTAACCTTGTTTTGTCATATCATAGCTTTTTCCAGCTATAGCGGAAGGTGTACCTATTGCAGTACCTACGCCTATGCCACCGAAGAACCCGGCAAACAAAGCGTTGGCCCTATCTAAGTTCGCCATAGACCTCGTGTAATCTTCGTCTATTCTAAATTTTTGTTGTACGGACAATTCTTCTTGTCCTGCTTCTGCTAGCCCTTCAGCTACTGCAGTTGTTCCTGCAACCTGGGCTATCCTACTTCTTTTACTCATAATAGGAGCATCTTGAAATGTATTAATTCCTTTTGGCTGTCTAGATTTAATTACATTTCCAACTGATTTAGCTACAGCAACCTCACTGCCTAAACCGATTGCAGCAAACCCAAGACCCTGTAACCCAGATTTAAAAGCAGAATCTGCTCCTGTCATACCTTGTTCTGCATAAGTTCCAAAAGCAATACCTTGTCCCATTACTTGTTCTTGGGAACCTGCTCCAGTAAGAGCCCCTGCCTTAGCAGCTGTTCCTATTCTTTTTTTACGAATATGGGCATAAAGATTATCTATCATCTTCATTTCTTCAGGTTTCATTGTTAAACCTGTCTTTTTATTATTTGCTTTTGCGCTTTGTATACCTACATATTTGTTAATTACAGTTTGAACCTCTTTCTTAGTAGTGGCGTCTGCTGCTATGCTTTGTGGGATAATAGTTTTCTTTAGTGCATTTGTTCCTACTTTTCTACCTACAGCTGCTGTTACTCCCGCACCAACACCAGCGCCTGTCATAGCAAGTCCTATACTAGCTACAGCAGAAGGAACGAATTGTCCTGTTGCTTGTATTGCCTGATTTATAAACCCGCTAAAAGTAGGTTGATCTAAAAACTGTTCAAAGTTTTCTGCATCTGCTAAGTAATAAGCACCAGAAGCTTGTATTCTTTGGGCTTCATTTAAGCTATCTTGCATGGCATATTCATTACCCATAAGAGAAGCTAAAGAAGCATTAAAGTTACTAACTTGAGCTGCTGTGTTAGAAACACCAGTAGCTACGGCTGCTTTAAAAAGCCTAATCGGGTCATCTAAGGGTTGTATTTCAGGAGCTGCAGGCGCATCAGCTAGGCTACTTGCTACTGCCCCACTTGGTACTGGGTCTGTATCTGCGAGACTACCCGCAACATTATTTTTTAATCTCTTTTCCGATATCACGTGGATCCTCTGCTATATAAGCTAGTAGTAAGTTACGGACGTAAGAACCTTCTTGGCCAAACCCGCCAGTAAGACCGCCTATTTCAATACTGCCATCTAAAGTCTGGCCTTGAGCGCCCACGTAGAATATTTCATCTATTTGGCCTCGTGAATTTTTAGTATACCTCACCCTGTCTAATATTTGACCTAAGTCTGGACTTTCTCCCCCTCTAGTAAACACATCTTTAAACCAGTCTTTTGGGCCTGATGAACCATTAGCTTGTACAAGTCTTTCAAATAATATACCTGCAAGGTCTTTTGATGCGTCTCTACCAGCTTTAGTACCACCTTCTATCTTATATCCACCTTTACCATCTGGTGTAAATTTAGGCGTGGTTGGGTTCGATTCTACTTTTAAAAGTTCTTCTCTTATTCGAGGTGCCATTGTTCTTATGTCATTTGGCTTACCTAATTTATTTTCTTCTGCATCAAAGGGGTACAGAAGGTCTACAATATTAGAATAAGATTTTACAACTTCATTACCTAACGCCCTTGAACTCTCTCTTAGACCATTCTGCCAAGTAATAGTACTCTGTGCAAAACTTGCTTGAGCTCTTGCTTGTGTACCATACGCATCGAATATAGTCATATTGGCTGCGAGTTGCGCTGAGTAATTTGGTACCCTACCATCTTTATCAACACTAGCATTACCGGCCATTACATTTGCCATAGTAAGTCTACTTACATTGTTTGCTTCGGGTGTGTCAAAAGGTATTTTATTTATATCTTCTGCGCTTTCTACACCAAACTTAGTAATTACTTCTTTTACTTTATTAACTAAGTCGCCATCTTTACCTGCTTTTTCTAAGGTATTTTTGTTAGTTTCAAACCAAGTATTAAATGCTTCGCTGTCATCTGCTGAAGTAGGTAACTCTGTAAATTCATAATTTTCTAAACTAGATGTAACTTTTACTTTAGAATCGAAACTATCGTATTGTTTTTGTAGTTCTTCTCGTTTAGCTTCTGTTAAGTTAGGGTTATCTAATTGTTTTTCTATTGCCTGTTTACGAGAAAGTTTTCTTTGTTCTTCGTCCGCTTGTGCGTTTTCGATAGAAGCTGTATCTGTTTTTATGTTTTCTTGCACTTGATTAATTAGATCTAATTTTTGAGTTTCCCATCTTTCCTTTTCTGATTCGTACCTTTTGTCATCTCTGGTAGTTTTTATAGTGGTCTTGCCATCTCTTTTTTCTAAATCTTTGTTTCTATTTTTTTCATTCCTGTCTAGGTTAGTTTGAGCTTGTTTCCATTTAGCTTTCCACGTATTTCTAAAACGTCCTTCGCTTAAACCCTGAACTGCTGTATCAATATCGGAGTCTGCTAAAACACTTTGCGGGGTTAAAGTGTTTACAAAAGCCCCAGCTTTTTGAGCTTCTGGGGTAGAAGTATCTAAAGTAGCCATAGGTAAAGATAAGCCGTCTGTGCTTTTAGCCTTATCAATCCCTAAGTCTGTATTATCTATTGCGCTTTTATCTACTGATGGACTTATTAATTGCGTAAGCTCTAATAAAGCCGATTGTTTTTCTTCTAATGATAAATTACTATCATTATCTATTTCATTAGTAAGAACGCCGATTTCATCTATTTGGGGTTGATTAGATTCAGACTCTCCTCTATTAGGTTTTACTCTAGAATCTATAGCCCTGTAGTTTTGAGTCATAAAATCTTTAAACTCGCCTGGAGTCATTTTTACTACTTGGTCATTTTCATCTTCAGATGAAAACCATGTTTTAGGTCCAAACTTACCATCAGGCCTTTGTATGATAAGGCTTACTGTCTTGTCTTCATTTTGCACAAACCCTGCTACTTTACCTTTTGCTTCTTTCCCGTCAGTAGTTTTATAAGTTCCTATGGAATTTGTAGCATTTGCTATGTTTAACGCATAAGGTCTCTGGGGTTTAGATAAAAGATTTTGTAACCCCGTGTCTTGAGGGCCTTGTTCTGTATTAGATATAACAAAGTTACCTTTATTATCAACAATCTTATTAGACTGTAGATAATTGGTTAACTCAGTATCATCTCTAAGGTTACTGAGTCGTTTATCTTCTTTTAAAGCTAAAGACTGACGCTGCTCACCATATGTAGGTCCAAATGCCTCGCCTATCCTACCTAATAATCCTACTCTTTCTTTTGCCATATTAAATACCTAAAGCTGCGCCTATTAGAGCCCCGCCTAACCCAACCATATTACTATGGTGTTGAGCTTTTGCGTTTTTATAAGCTGCTGCTCTTTGTGATGACATAGCAGATGCATCACCTAATCCAGCCATAGAACTTTGATTAACACCCTGTCCAATACCTATTAATTCATTTATCAAAGCATTGTTTATTTCTCGTTGTTGTACTCTAGCATTATTAGATGTATTAGTTATACCTAACTGCCCACCTCTTTGTGCTGTTGCTTGTTGTTGTTGACGTTGAGCGTTAGACAACCCAGCACCGCCATACCTTTCTGCATTTCTTTGTTGTACTTGTGTAGCTATTTCGTTTTGTTTTTTCTGATCTTCTACAGCTCTTTGTCTTAAAGAATCGTCGTCAGTTAACCCTAATAATTTTTCTTCAAAACCTCTAAAATTATCTACATAACTCATGTAATCTTGTCTAGTAATACCAGCAAAAGTAGCTTCGGGGTCTTTTACGTTTGGTAAATTAGATATAGAGTCAGTTTGCGCAGACCTATTATAGTCTCGCATAGTTTGCGTTCCGGCATATAGGGTTTCATATAACATCAGTCATCGTCCTTGGTAGTAGTAGATTCCTCAGTCTTTTTGCCAAATACGCTGTCAGGACCAAAAAAACCCCCTTTGTTTTCTCTATCTCTATCAACAACCCCATAGGACAGATCAGTAACTACTGCGAAATTTGCATTTCTTCTGGCTTGTTTAGCTTTAGCAAACTGTAATTGTTTTGTAGATTCTATTCGTGCTGCTCTTGATAAACCCTGTTGGGCATCGGCTTGCATACCCCTAGCATTTTTTAGAACATTTACTTGGTCGCCACGCTTAGCCATCAAACCTTGGGCTCTACCTTGCAAAGCTTGCGCGCCTGCTGCTGAAGCCAAATCCGCAGAGGTATCTACAGATTGCGCAGCTTGTAGACTGGGTCTAGATAAAGCCTGCATTGTGTCGGCTTGCGCACGACCCGTTGCTACTCCTTCATAGTTTTCATTACTACTTCTATCCCTTAGTTCAGTTAGTTTAGGTAAATATTTTTCTTGAAAATACTTTTTTTCAGCTAAAGAAGTAGAAGCAAGCGCTTTTTCTTGTTCGCTTGCCTGATACTCTGATGCTTTAGGTTTACTGCTCATTTAACATTTTTCCTATAAATTCGTGTGTCTAACTCCCAGCCTATTTGCTTTGTGTACGATTCCATTTCGGGAACTCGTGATCTCGCTTCGAGATACTTACAACCTGCTTCTTTTGCTAAGTCGTTAAACCATTCATCGTGGGCCAACCAATTATGGCCTCCTTTATCATAAGTATACGCTATCCATAGCAGTAATGTCTTGTCTTTTGTAAACGTATCAACCTCTACAGTCAACACCAAAAAACCTACAGAAGAAGTGTAAAGAAAGGCTCTTTCGTTTACACATTCGCTGTAAACATCTTCAGGAATAAAAGTTAAAAGCGGGTTTGCTTTAAGTATGTCAACTATACCTGACCTTACCCTATCCCAACATTTTCGTATGTCGGTATATTTAGGTAACTCAGTAGTCGATCTCCTTTCCGTACTTTCCATACCGTCTCCTTGGTAATCCTATTCCTTTGTACTTAACTGTTCTTTTTACGCCTAGGTCTCCGCCTCGGGCCCTTAGTTCCGCTTGTGTTATTTCTAAATTAAACTGATATAAATATTCTTGAGCTGCGCCTACGTCAGACCATTCCCTACTTGGCATACGAAGAAGTCTATATAAAGCACCGTATATAATAGCGTCTCTGTATTGATTAGATATAGTAGTATCTACATTATTTGAAGTCCTACTAGGTTTAAGTGCCACACTTGCGATAACTTGTTTAGAGCCACTTGCTACAGGTACTATCCAAAATGTACTAGGGGTTTTTTGTAAATACACATGGGGGTTGCCTTTTCTATCTCTCCAGTCTGGATAGTTTAGTTCTAGGCTACGAGGGCTTATCGGATCCATGTCTTTTCCGTCATGGGTCATATACAAAACTTGATGTACTTCTGTTCCAGTAGGAATATCAAAGTCGTATTCATACACACCCGCAATCGTGTTAAACGGGTCCATATCTAAAATATAAGCTTTTGATCTTTCGCAGAACTCTATTGCTGCAGCTCTTATGTTTTGTTCAACTAAAGAGTCTGGGCATAAAGGTACGTAAGGTAAAACTTCTTTAACTAAAGAAGAGTAAGCCGCCACATCTACCTACCTTGCTGTTGTGTCATCACCTTTGGAACAGCGCCTATGTTAGATACTTGATCGTTATTTGGGTCTAATAAAGTCTGAGCTTGTCCGCCTTGTCCAATACTAGAAGTAAATAATTGGTAATGGTTTTGCGCTCTTTGTGCGTTACCTGCGTATTCTGCATCTTTCATGTACGCTCTATACAAGACAAAATCTATAATTGCATTTGCATAAATATCGTCTACCCCAATAGTGCTACTAGTAGCTGTTAAATCAGTTGGGGAAGCTGAATAAACAACTTCTACAAATGCGTTACCCGCTACGCCAGGATAAACATAATAGTTTCTTGGGTCGTCTTCATCAAACATATAGTGTTTGACTATAGTAGTATGAGCTGCATCTCCAGAAACAGTTGGATCATGCCAATCTGGTTCTTGGGTATTTAAAATATCTGGGTTAACAATTCTTATTGCTCTTTTACCTGTAGCACTTCCACCTGCTGCAGACATGTTCCTTACTACTTTAATTAGCCTAAGGCCCGCACTAGGTAATGTTTGTTTTGTACCCGTTGTAAGTTGTACATTTGTTGTTGTAGCTGAAGACTCGGGTCTAAAGTTTACAATCTCTCTTTGTGCATCGTTTATATATCTAATTAATTCAGCTTCAGGCCATCTAACACTAGTAGTGTCCTGTAGAGTGTCTTTAATCCTGCTTAATAAGTTAGCGCCTGTCAGTGTCCCTGCCATAATTTATCCTTACTTTTTTGCTACTACTTTCTTCTTAGTAGGAGCTTTCTTTTTTTTAGTTGGCGCTACGCCACCGTCATACGCCTCGTTTACTTCTGGTGTAGATGGATCGTCCGCTTGTAATTGACCTTTGTCATTTCTAGCTCTTTTGACCTCCGTGCATCCATTTTGTAAACAGAGTATGCCTAATTCATGTCCTACTTCTTTAGGTTCTCCAGCTGTTAATCTAACAACCGCGCCCCAAGTAGAAGCTACATACTTATCTTCGTCTGCTACTATCCACATAATTTTTACTCCTTAAATATAGGTGGCCATAACAGCCACCTATAAAATATACCACAATTAATAAGCTACATCTAATCTTATTACACCGAAGTCTTCATTCTGACCAGAAACGTCTGAATGATAAACTGGCTTCTTAAGACCGAATATCTTACCTATTGAAATACCGTTTTGGTTGCCATAGTCAAATGTGTCTTCAACTATTTCTGGTACACCAATGTCAGCCATTGCTAGTGCTTGTGCACCTGCAAAGATACATGCGGAACCGTTAACGTCTGCGTTAGCGCCCCATTTGTATCCAGCTGAACCAGCATTACCTGATGCTCCACTTGTAGCTCCGTTTGTGTTAAACACATGTCTGAACTCGTGGATCATAATACCGTCAACCATTAGGCTTGAAGAACCTGCGAATAAGCTTGAACCTGGTCCTCTTACTCCAGCCTGTCTTACGTTAGCAAGAAAATCTGAATCAAGTTTTAGGTCAGCCATAACTTGAGGTGTCACAAACAAGTGATACGTCTCGTCATTTCCAGCTCCTCTTAAACCTCTAATGTAGTTGTCTTTAGCGTAAGCTTTTAAGTCAACAAGAGCACCATAGCTAAGTTTGTCAGCTGCAGCAACTGCAGTAACATCACCAGCTACAATACCATTAGTGGCATCGAATCTTCTATGTCTATTAGAAGTTGGGGCTGTTATATCCGATCCAAACGCTAGATCATTAAGGTTTTGTCCTGAGTTCATTACAGGTCTTAATGCGCCATTGTTTTTAAGGTTATAGCCTACTCCACTTAGAGTTAAGAATGCTAATTGGTCCATTCTGTCAGCCATTGCATAAGCAAGTGCGTCTCTTGAATGTTCCCTAAAGTTCACAACAGATTTTTGATCAGCCAATCTACCAGATAGTCTGTTCGCGAATCTTAATTGATCAAGTTGTACAACTATGTCGTAAGCTCTTAGTGCCTCTTCATTACCTTCTAAAGTATTGTCACCAACGATACCATCACCAGTCATGTCAGCTAAAAGTGTTAATACAGCTCTAGCTCCTTTTTCTGATTGAGTAAGTTCAGATATTCTCTGAACCATTGCGTTAGATCCGCTACCTGCGAATTGGTTAATGAAAGACATATTTCTTGCAACACGCCAAAAATCTCTAGACCAGATCGTTAATTGTTCACTGGTTAGAGAAGCAAAGTTAGTATTTGCCATGATAATATCTCCTTATCATTAAAGTTTAATAACCAGTCGACTTTTGGAGCGACTTTTATCCGTATACCCACTATCGTGCGGGAAACGCTCTCGTTATTTACGGAATACGAATCCGGTCAGTTTAACGCCATGACAGGCGAAAACGATTTTTTACAGGAACGACCCTGGTCAATTATCGTATTGACGGACGAACTTACTTAATTTATACCACAGTTTATCCGAAATCTCCACGCATTCTACGTAAAGTTTCATCGGGTAAAGCATTAAATTCATCAGAAGATAGCAGGTCAACATCTACTTTTTTCTCAACTTTATTCTTACCTTTTAGGGCAGGAGGTTGTGATTCTGCAGCTTGTAACTTTTTAGTAGTGTTAGCTACTTTTTTCTGTTGTGTAACTTTTTGAGATACTACAGGAGCAGCTTGTACTTCAGGTTCAGGTTTTACTACGTAACTAGCAGCTTTTTCTAAAGCATCTGAACCACTAAACCCCTGGATCATAAATGCATCTCTTAAATCCATAACTTCTTGAGTCAAACCAGCATCATAAGTTGCGCTAGTTTCATCTAGTTGAGGAAAAGCAGCTTGTAGTTCTGCAGCTTTATTCTGTAGAGCTACGGCTTCAGTACTTTGTTGAACAGTTTGTCCCATTCTTTCTTGTACCTCAAACAGCATAGTTTGTCTTTCTGCATCTCTTATCTCTGCGCGTAGCGCAGCCGCTTTTTCAGCTTCACCATTTAAAATATGTTCTTGGTATTCTATTTCTTTGGTAGAAAAATCATACTCTGGTGCTTTATCTACAGTTTCTACAGGGTTAGTAGCTTCTTGTAATTGTTTTTGTAAAGCTTTTTGTTTTGCTAGGACCTCATCGAACCTAGACTTTGGAATCATAGGTTCTTTGTCAAGCTTTTGCGGTGTTGGTTCAACAGGTTGTTGTGTATCTGTCTCATGTTCTCCCAATAGCTCTTCTTCTCCCGAATTTTCTGCAACTTGCTCTTCAACTTCAAGTTCTTCTGTTTGTGTTTCCTCTTCAAGCTCTTCTGCTGGTTCTTCTTCAGCCTTAAGCTGTTCGACTTCTTCAATTTCTGCCTCCTTGGGAAATTCTACTTCGTCTTCCTCGTCTTGAGGAGTTTCAAAATTCATATCGACTTCAAACGGTTTACTCTCTTCTTCACTTATAGGGTCTGCACCCGGCATAGTTTCAAAGACAACTTTATCGTCTACTTGGTTTTCTACTTCTTTATTTGCCATTGTTATTACCTCCTGTAGGTTTCATGGCCGCAGCCGCCATCTTGGCAGCAGCTGCAGTATCGCTCTGGTCTTTACGCATTTGGTTAGTTAGCTCTGAAAGCTTCTCACGTAATCCGAGTTCTTCTCGCTTAGATTGAATTTTACTTTGTAATTCAGCAACCTTCAACTGTGGATCCATTTGTGTACTTTGTGCTTTAGCCATATTAAGCTCTGCAGATGTTTGTAAGTTGGTAACTTCTGCTTCTAGTTTAGCAATTTCAAGCTGCGTACTTCTGATTTGTGATTCCATTTGGAATTGTTGTAGTTGTACTTGTTGTTCAGTAGGCGGAGCAGTTCCTTCTTGTTGTCTTATTCTGTCTGCTATATCTGCTTTTCTAGACAAGTGCGAATACTCTACTATCATATCATTTGGTATAGGTACTCCAACATTTCTAAGCTCAATGGCCTCTGCAAACTGCATTTCATCAAAGTTATCTCTAGCAGGAGCAGTTCCAACTATTACATCATATTCCCCTAGCGTTAAATCATTTACAACTTCGCCTTCTGGGGTCATTTCGTTAACTCTTAATTTTTCTCTAGGTTTGTACGGGTCAGATTCGTCTGTTATTTGAATTATTCTTTCTTCTGTATAATAAGACTGTACAAGTTGTAGTATTTTTTCTGCTAAATACTGCCTAGTTTTTGCTAAATTGTCTAACGGCACTTGTAGCAACATAGAGCCTCTGTTTTGTTTAGCATTAATAGCTACGCCCGAAACTTCTGGGCTATCTAGTCCTAACATAGCGTCTGTTATGCCGCTTATTTCTTTTATATTCCTAGCAGCTTTTTGTCCTATTCTATCTAACCCAGTAGGTATTTGGTTAGCTTGTATTTTAGCTGGAGGAGTAGATCCTCTGTTGTATTCTAGTACTAACCCTGTTTCTGCTCCGTGTTCTTCTAAATCATCTGCGGTCATACCAGATAAAGACCCGCCTTCTACAATCCAGCCACTATTAGCTGTTGTATTTACAATGTGTAATTCTTGAGAAGTAATCTTGTTTAGCTGTTCTTGAGGTGATAACAAGTTTCTTACCATCCCGAACGGTTTACCTCTTCTAAAATAAGGAAAGAACGGCACGAGCGTAAAGTGTTCATAAGGGGACCAGTCATCGAATAGTATTACAGTATCCGCTGACACCGTCCAACGAACCTTTCGCATTTTTTTCTCTATGATATCTAATCCAAACTGATCAGCAAATCCTTCTCTTTTCTTTTTAGTCCAGTTATAAGGAACTAATCTTTTATCTCCGGTTACAGGATCTACATAGTACATGCAGTCTTTTAGCCGGTAATATTGTCTTTCTATAACTCTTATAGACCTGAGTGCACGCGCATTTTCTGGGTCCCCAGGGTATTGTTGTCCGTAATTATGTTCGTCTGTATCTCCATACCGTTCTTCTTCAAAGTCCATAGAGTCAGCGCCTAAAGTAGTACCGGTTTCCGCTAGTAACCTAAGTTGGTCTGCTTCTTTTTGCCCATATGTTTCTTCTATTTCATCTAAGCTCATCCACTTAGTTTCAAATATTTCATTCCAAGTTCTTGGGTCATAATGCTTGGCGTCTGGGTCTATAAGTATATCTAAAGGGTCTTTAGATTCTATTCGTACTTCGCCGTTTACGTGGTCGTCAAAATCTACACGTACATCAAACCAGCCGCGATCTTGTATAAGACCGTCAGAAAAAACCTGAGCTTCCATCCAGTCTAACTTATTGTTATCGGATATTTGTGCGTAAACTTTAGTTAGTACGTCTGCAACATCTTGGTTGCCTCCGCCCCTAGGTTTAAATTGTATGTCTGCTTTTTTTGTACTTTGTTCCGCTAGTACTGCATTTACAGTGGGTAAAATGGTATTAATAGTTAGAGCCGGTCGGCCCTGGTCATCTAACTGCTGCATATCAAATTCGTCCCATTGTTCGCCCCTGTAATACGCATCGCATTTTTTTGCTAAATCTACATAGTCTTCATGGCCATGATCACGCGCACGGGTGTATGCGTTCCACTGGTTTTTTGCCAGAGTCAGCTGTTCCGCTTTTGATAAATTTTTCTTTGGTTTCTTACTGTATGCCATATTACGCACTCATTGCCGATTTCTTTTTCGGCCCTTTCGCTATTAATTCTAACCTATCTCTCCACGAAGGTATATGCTCGGGAGCTTCATAAAAAGTAGCAAACTCCATAATCATTAAACCAACCCAAGCTAATGCATCAACTTGGTCATCGTGTACCCCGTTTGGAAAACGTAAAAGCTCAGCAATCATTGGACCTGTCCAAACAGAATCTTCAGGGAAGTAAACTTTACCCTGTTGCATCCTACCTTGTATAGCTCTCGCTCTAGCTTCTTTATCTCGTCTCCCTACTTTTAAATCTTTAAAATACGCAGAATGTAATCTACGTTCTGCAACACGTTTCTCTAAGAAAGGCCCAATAGCCATTTCTATATGTCCACGCTCAATGCCTACTATGCCAGGTCGCCATTGTTCGTACAGATCTAGTATTTTCTCTACTAGTTCGTACCCGTCATATTTACCACGAACGAGGTCTACTACAAACATGTTATCATACTCATCTATACCTACGACAATTCCTACAGAAAAATCGTTCCTGTCTCTTTGTCCTATAGCCAAGTCCCACGCGCAGTAATAACGCATCTTATCATACTCGATCTCATCCGGTTCATAATATCTAATCATATCTCGAGTAAAATAATCACCTTCATCTGATACCGGATTCTGTTGATACAACGCAGTCCAGTCTCTGGGACCGATAGCCCTTTGTATCATTTCTAAAGATTCTACATTATATCGTTCTGGGTGCAGAGGTTCTCCCGCTAAACGGAACTCCTCATCTTCTTCTGCTATTGCAGGATATTTAACCACTTCCCAGGCATCCGCACCTTTTTCTGCATGTTGAAGAAGGCGACCTGCTAGATCATCATCGTGCCATCTTGTAAGAATAACTAATATACCTCCACCTGGAGATAAACGAGTATAGGCAGTAGATGTGTACCAATCCCAGGTAGCCTCACGGCTGTTTTCTGATTCTGCATCTTCTCTGTTTTTTACAGGGTCATCGATCAAAAGTACGTGCGCACCTTTACCTGTGATACCACCACCAACACCAGCTGCTACATATCCGCCGCCTTGGGTTGTTTGCCATGATTCTACAGACTGTGAATCTTTATCTAACTTAGTATCTTCAAATACATTTTTATAATTAGGTTCTCTTAAAACTTGACGTACTTTTCTAGAGAAGCTCATGGCTAAAGATCCGGAATACGAACAACTTATAAACTCGTGCCCGGGGTTACGTCCGAGATGCCAAGCAGGGAAGGCGATACTAGCTAGTGTAGATTTTCCATGTCGAGGAGGCATGAAAAGCATAAGCCTTGGGGATTTCTTATTTTGCACATCTTCACTAAACTGTTCGAGCCTTTGACAGATGTCTTTGTGCACCCAACCTGCTTGGTAATCTGGATTAAACTTTTCTACAAAAGGCAGCATGCGTTTTCGTGACAAAATACGTTTTGCCAGTTCTTGTTCTGCACGAACTTGCGCTTTTTGTTCTTTCTTAGCTTGTTTGTTTTCTTGAGTTGCGGGTTGTGGCAAAGCGTCCGATTCATCCGCCGCGCAGTACACACATAGCCCTTTTGGTAGTACTAAGTTGTCTGCTAAAAGCTTTTTACACTTATAACACTCTATTTTACTGATTTCTGTCACTAGTTAGCATTTCCAACGCCTACGCGCTTGTCTAATTCTTGAATTTGGGTCATTCCTTGTTTTAGCCGAGCTTCGTTTTAGTTGTCCTGCTGATCTAGCGCAATAAGACTTCCTTCTCTTAGCTGCTTTACTACCTTTTTTAACTTTTCCTGTAACCGCAGTCTTTAATTTAGATCCAGGGTTCGCTTTTCTGTATGCAGCAACACCTTTTTTGGTCATTCCTGCGCCAGATTTGGTTTTTCGGTAATTACCGCCTTTTCCTGTTGTTTTTCTTATTGCTTTTGCTGGTTTTCTTGGCATAAGTTCTCACATTTGTTGGTTTTCCGCCTACTCCTTGGGCTTTAGACCGTTTTCTCTTAACAGCACTCTTCTTTTGTGCTGCAGTCATACCTGCTGCTTTGGCTTTTGGTACGCATTTTGGATATCCTTTGCGTTTTGTTGACGCTTTTTTTCTACCGCAAGGTGCATGACCTCCGCCTTTCTTCTTTCTACCTATATCAACCCATTTTTCGCCGAACCATTTAGTTAGGCCACCTTTAGGTTTACTAGTAGCCACTACTTGTAGCCTCCGCCCCTCGCTTTATAAGTCTTAGTTAACCAACCTGAAGCATATGCAGATGGCCAAACTTTATATTTACGTTTAGCTTCTGCTTTAACTCTAGAATACAGAGCTGGGTTAGTGGGCTTGGCCCCGCTTTTTTTAGTAGCCTTTCTTTTTTTTACTGCCATTATATCCCTTCTTAGTTGTACCTTTCTTTTTACCTTTTTTTGCTTTCATGCTTTTTGGTTTTGCGTTTATACAATGCATTATCTACTCCTTTTTTTCTTTTTATAAGTTGTGCCTTGTTTAGGAGAAGGAGTACTTGGGTTTACCTTCATCCTTTTTCTAATAATTCTATCAGATATTGATGCAGCATTTATTAATTTTGGTTTATAAGGTTTTAACTCGTGGTCAACAACATCATAGACTTCGTCTACTGTTTTTACTTTACCTTTTTTACCACTACCTTTAGGTACTCTAGTCCCCATTATGCTGTTTTCTTCTTAAATTTCTTTACTATATCTTTTGAGGTCATACCATAAGCAGTAGGTGACTTTTTCTTTGCTGCTGTTTTCTTCGCTGCTGTTTTCTTCGCTGCTGTTTTCTTTTTAGTAGCGTGGAAACCTCTACTTTCCGGCATATTCCTAGTATTAGGTTTTTTTAGTTTTGTTACTTTTCTTTTCTTCTTAGTAGCCTTTGCTTGTTGTTCATATTTACTCATTTTTTTCTCCTTTTGGTTCTAGATAAGACATGTCCACTCCAGCTAATCTTAGCAGCTCGGAGTCGGGTAGTCTTTCTAATTGTTGAATTGTATCTACATTAATATTAACTTGGGTAGCTTGCTCGGGTGCAAATAGACCGTGGAGCTTGCATAGAGAATCGACAACATTCTTTTCTTCGGTAGAGGTCGATGATTTACGGTGCGCTTCTAAATACATTTGGGTCGCGGTAGTCCTATCGAACTTTACTTCTTCGCGCATCTCTTGTCTGAGGTACTCGATTGCCTGTTGGAGTTTCGGTCTTTTAAAAGCCTCGTATACTGCGTCTTGGTTTCTGTACCCCGCTGCACGTCCCGCGGCCGCTTTGCTCATTCCACGGATAAAGTACAAGATTAATCTTTCTTCTTGGACAGAAAGCTCGGACAGTTTTACTCCTGCATATGGAAAATGGGATTGAAGCTCGACTCTATCTTCGTCAGTAACTTCAAGATTTTGTTCTGCGACTAGGCTCATGCTTCTAAATATACCTTATAACGTTTTATAAGGGAAATTTATAATAAAAAATTTTTTTGAAAAAATATGAAATATATCGCTCATACATCTTCTCCTCTATCACCACAGACCCAGTACCCCTCCCGATCGAGTTTGACCATCGCCATTTGACTTTTGACCTTTGGAACCTTGTTTTGGTTTTTTCTTGGTGTCTACTCGAAGACTCGTAGCCATCCGCTAAGGGATCATCGTCAGTCGCTAGCGCTTTGTGACGTTGTTGGTATGTAAGTATATTAACTTAAATTAGACCACAGGAGGTCATCATGAAACTTATAGATAATACATTCAAACTAGTAGGCACTATTGGTTACTACGGACATAAGACAATTAAGTCTACAAAGAATATCCCAAGCATCAAGGATTCATTCCAGAGTATGGGAGACAAGATATCTACTGGCTACACCATAGCTATGATCAAAGATAAGAAGTCCGACTTCAACAAAGACTTAAGGAAAGAAATTGAAGAAGTAGCAGAGAACGGTGTTCAGTTGGAGATGAACATATGAGTAAGGTAATCTACAACGCATTGGCACTAACGATATTCACAGTATCGTTAGTACTAACTACTATCATAACTATGGACATCATTAACTTCACTGGACAACAATCAGTATTCGAGTTATTCCTTTGGTTCATCTTCGGTCTTATAACATTTGTTTATGGCAAGACCATCATTCTACTTAATCATGAAAAAGATATAGACTGTGACGTTTGTCACGACTTACTTAATCGTGATTTATAAACCTTCAGTTGGAGATAAACATATGAAGCACAACATACTAACCCTAACTTATAAGGAAAATCATCCCTATAAGTTTATACTACTAAGAATCGGAGCGACTATCATAGCCACTCTACTCTCACCTTTGTTTCTCATCTACGCTTTATACCTTATATATCGCTTCTATATCCACGGTGAAATCAGAATCTAATCCTCAGGGGGCTAACAACCCCCTATCTACTATCATAACTACTATCATCAGTGTGCGTGCCTGTGCACGTCACTGTATATATTTTGGTTCCTCGTGTTCCACGGGACTAAGCCGATGTGGAACCAAGTCGTGG
>Ga0206682_10001515_pt1 | contig 22786 bp, 19 predicted proteins | sample M240m12015metaG_FD_155444 | JGI IMG/M metagenome (GOLD analysis project Ga0206682, IMG submission 155444) | Ammonia-oxidizing marine archaeal communities from Monterey Bay, California, United States - M2 40m 12015 | ecosystem: Environmental > Aquatic > Marine > Intertidal zone | place: USA...
GTAGGCGCGTGTATGTGCCAGATTTTGACGATACGATGCAAGTCGGCGATGAAGCCTTTCTGGTGACCGCCAGCGATGATACCGAGCGGACGCTGAAAATTTTTGGCCATGAAGAGCGCGAAGCGCGCCGCATTATTTTGGTCGGCGGCGGCAATATTGGCTATCAAGTGGCGCGCACGCTGGATGCGCAAACTGGCCGCTATGCGCTGAACCTCGTTGAGAACGATGAAGACCGCTCGCGGTTTGTGGCCGAGAAAATGCAACGCTCGATTGTCTTGCGGGGCAGTGGGTTGTCGCCCGAAATTCTGGCTGAAGCCGGCGTGCGCGAGGCCGACTTGGTTTTGGCGCTGACCAATGATGACCAAGTCAATGTGCTGACCACCATGCTGGCCTTGCAAGAAGGGTGCAGCCGAGGTCTTTGCCTTATCAATGACAATAGTTTCCAAAATCTGGCGGGGCAGTTTGGCATGGAAGTTGCCATCAACCCACGCGCCATTACCGTGTCGTCGGTGCTGGGGCATGTTCGGCGCGGCAATGTGGTGCGCGTGCATGCGGTGGGCGATGAGCTGGCGGAAGTTTTGGAGGCCGAGATTGTCGATGGCTCTCCGGTCAGCGGCTCGAAATTACGCGACATTGAATTTGGCGATAAATTGCGCGTTGGCGCGGTTTGGCGCAAAGGCGACCTATTGATGCCGCGCGGCGGCTTGGAGCTGAAATCTGGCGACCATGTGGTGATGTTTGTATTGGCCGATGGCGTGGAACAGTTTGAAAGCCTGCTGCGAGGCAAAGAAAAGGCCTAGTCGATGCGCCTTGGAGCCATTCTCTTTATCCTCGGCTATGGCGGCTGCATGATTGCGGGGCTGATGGTGCTGCCGTGGATTGCGTCTCTGCTCGACCCAGATTTTCGCCACGCGGGCAATTTCACCATTGCGTTAATGCTCACCAGTTTTGCCTCTGGGGCTTTGCTATTGTCGAGCTATGACAATCGCCGCCACCGCGCGCGTGGCATTGAGCTGCTGCTCATCATGGTTTTATTCTGGACGATTTTGCCGTTTCTGGCGGCTTTGCCATTGATTGGCTCGAGCCAAATTGGGTCGCTTTTGGCGGCTTATTTTGAGGCCGTATCGGCGCTCACCACATCGGGCGCGAGCGTTCTCACGGTGCCAGAGGTGGAGGGCGCGCCGATTTTATTGTGGCGCGCTTTATTGAGTTGGCTCGGCGGTCTGTGGACGCTGGTGTTTGCGGTCGCGGTTCTGGCGCCTTTTGGTATTGGCGGCATTACTCTGGCGGGCAGTCCGCTTTTGCAGCATGACGAAGACGCGCATTTAACCTCGCGCTTAGGGCGGCCTTTGCGGCTTATTTTGCCTATTTATGGCAGCCTCACATTGATCGGGTTTTTGGCGCTCTGGGCTTTTGGGGTATCGGCGTTTGACGCGCTTTGCCTCACGCTATCGGCCATTTCGACCAGCGGCATGGTGGTGCATAGCGAGAGCTTGGCGAGCTATCTTCCGCTCGGCGCGCAAATAAGCGTCGCGGCTTTGAGCTTTCTCGGCGCGATGAGCATTCCGCTTTTGCTGTTGTTGACGCTCGGCAAACGCGTGGTTTTGGCTTTGCGCGATACCGAGTTTCGCACTTATGTGGCGATGATTTTGGGCTTTGGCGCGGTCTCGTATTTCGCGCTCCCCGATGTGCCCGTGACCAGCGCCATCTTGCAATCCATCTCGCTTCACAGCACGGCCGGATTTAATTTTCTGCCCGATGGCCAGCTCAGCCAATGGCCGGTGATTTGGACGATGGTGCCACTGATTATCGGCGGCATGGCCTTGTCGACGGCGGGCGGGCTGAAGGTTATGCGGGCGATTATTCTGGCCAAAGATTTGGGCAGCGAAGTCGGCAAAATGGCCTATCCGTCTTCGGTGCATCCGTTGCGGCTGGAAGGGCGCCGGCTTGAGGACGCAGATTTCACCGCCGCTTGGGCGTATACGGCGGTGTTTATTTTATTCGTCACGCTTGGGGTTTTACTGCTCGGCCTATTCGGCGTTACGTTGGCGGACGCTTGGCCATTGGTGCTGGGGGCTTTGTCGAATAGTTTGGCGGTGACGCAGCACCTGCAAATGCCGCTCGGTTTTGGCGCGATGAATGACGCTTTGCAAATCATTATCGCGCTGCTAATGATTGCGGGACGTATGGAGCTGCTGATTTTAATGGTCTTATTTACGTCATCTTTTTGGCGCTATATGCGCTAATGCAACCCTTGATGGAAACCCGATGAGCCGCATTGCCTATATTGATGGATGTTACCAACCGCTAAATTGGCCAGGAATTAAGGTCGAGGATCGCGGCTATCAATTCGCCGATGGCGTCTATGAGGTGGTCTGCCTGCGCGATGGCAAGCTGCTCGATGAAGAGCGCCATCTCGATCGTTTGGCCTATTCATTGCGCGAACTGGCGATTGCGGAGCCGATGTCTCGCCCCGCCTTGAAGCTGGTGATGCGCGAAACCATTCGCCGCAATCGATTGCGCAACGCGATTTTATACATGCAAGTGTCGCGCGGGGTGGCACCCAGAGACCACAGTTTCGCACAAAACTTGAAGTCGGTTTTGGTGATGACCGTGCGGCCTTTGTCGAACGACAAACGCGACACCGTGCGCCGCCACGGCATTGAAGTCATAAGCGTGCCAGACCAACGGTGGGCGCGCTGTGATATTAAATCCATCTCGCTTTTGCCGAATGTCTTAGCTCGGCAAAAAGCGCGCGATGCCAAAGTGCAAGAAGCTTGGCAAATTGACGAGCAGGGCATGGTGACGGAAGGGGCGGCCACCAATGCTTGGATTGTGGATGCCCAAGGGTTTCTGCGGACGCGACCCGCTCACGGCGCGATTTTGAACGGCATTGTTCGCCAAGTTTTGCTGCAATGCGCCAGCGATGCAGGGCTTAAATTGAAAGAAGAAGCCTTTTCTTTGGAAGAAGCCAAGGCCGCCAAAGAGGCATTTTCGACCGCCTCCACCATGGCGGTGTTTCCAGTGATATCCATCGACGGCGACAAAATCGCCAATGGCAAGCCGGGCCCCATCGCGGAAAAACTCGCCGCCGCCTATGATTTGGTCAATTAGACCCATATTTTTAAAATTGAAAAAGATTAGGGTTTCTAGCAAAAGTTGTGTAGACTCAACCTTGTAAAACATCACGAGTATGAGAGCCCGTGTAAAATAAGTAATAGGTTAATGTCTCAGTAACCGCAGAAAATTTGGGTAAACCAATGTCTTCAGATAAAGACTCGCTTGAAGCTTCGTTCTTGGATCATGTTTGTGAGCAAAAGCTTGCACTGACTATTTTCCTCGTCAACGGCGTTAAACTTCAAGGCACAATCACTTGGGTAGATGCAACTTCGATGTTGCTGAGCCGAGATGGTCATTCGCAGCTGGTTTATAAGCACGCGATTTCCACCATTATGCCAAATAGTCCGGTTGAAATTTCTGTCGCTTAAAGGCTAATCGTCTTTGCGCTCAGCCGCTTTCGCGTGCTGCCAGAAAGTTTCCAATTCGTCGAGTGAGAAATCACTCATATCCGTGCTTTGCACGCGCGCCTGCTGCTCGACATGTTGAAAGCGGCGGGTGAATTTCGCATTGCCGCGACGCAAGGCGGTTTCCGGATCGAGCTTTAAATGGCGCGCGATATTGGCCACCACAAACATAAGGTCGCCCAATTCGTCTTCTATCGCATCGGCGTTTTTGCGCGCCATGGCTTCGCGCAATTCGCCAATTTCTTCGTCTAATTTATCGAATATCGGCTCGGGCTGCGTCCAGTCGAAGCCAACCCGCGCGGCGCGTTTTTGCAGTTTTACGGCGCGCGTCATGGCGGGAAGGGCGAGCGGCACATCGTCGAGGAGGCTAGGGGGCGTGTCAGATTTCGCGGCGCGTTCTTGCGCTTTGATATCTTCCCAATTTTGCTTTACTTGCTCGGGGCTGACATCGGCTTTGGTGTCGAAGACATGCGGATGACGGCGTTCCATTTTATCGGCAATCGCGTCAACCACATCGTCGAAGGTAAAAATATCGGCTTCTTCGGCCATACGGGCATGAAACACCACTTGCAGCAATAAATCGCCAAGCTCATCGCGCAGCTGCTGCATGTCGCCCGTTTCAATCGCGTCGACCACTTCATAGGCTTCTTCCAGCGCATAAGGGGCAATGGAGGCAAAGTCTTGCTTCAAATCCCACGGGCAACCGGTGTCCGGGTCGCGTAGCGCGGCCATGATGTCGAGAATACGTTGGATAGAAGACTGGGACACGCAGATAACCTCAAATAGAGAATGATGAGTTCAAGTTCCCACGATTCTGGAGGCGCATAAACAAATGGGGCGGCCTCGATAAGCTCAAGACCGCCCCATCAAATATTCGCATAATAAATATTATGACAAGAAATAACTATTGATGAGTTACAGAACCATCGACAACTGTAATTTGTCCAGATGATTGGTTGTCGCAACTTTGACCATTCACAACAGTCACCGTCCGGTCGCTGTTGCTCAAGGTGTGGGCCCCAGTAATAGAAATGCCATCAAGCTTAACCACGGCTGAAGAGCTTAGGGTGCTCGAGGCATCCACAGTGATGGATATGGATGCGGTGTTATTGTCCGTATCCTCTGCACAGGTTGGTTCCGACGCAATCGAAGCGGCTGCGGGTCCCATTAACGCGAAGGTGAAAATAAGACACATAGGTTGGAATTTAAAATTACTCATAAAAGGCTCCCAATTTTAATTGCATGAATAAACAGTTGCGTTTCGACACCAAAAAGAATTGGAGCCGCCACCGCTGTTGCTTCGGCACGCTCCATTAATCAGGGTATCACTTGAATTTCTATATTTGACTCGATAGGCGGTGCTGCTGTGGTTCCGCCAAGTCTGGTAGTTCGTAACGATATTATTGTTACCAAACGAAGACCCGCAAGATGGAACTGTGCGCGCGGTCGTGTTCGCCTTGGCGTACACTTTAGTGTTTGGGGCTGCATTTTTAAGGGAGGTTGACACTTCAGAGCTCTCGGCAAGCTCCCAGCCGACACCCTTGGCTAAACAGTGGTTCCAAGGCGTAATCGCCAAGTTACCTGCCCCTGAATGGGTTGTAAGTTGAACCGCCGCAGATGCATTCGAGGAGGCCGGAATGTCCATGCTGTAAGAAAAATCTTTATAGTATGAGCTATTCGAATAATTCAGTGATTTGCGAATTGTATAACTAACTCCGGTCACCGGGCCGCCATCTGAAACGACCAACTTCACGTTGCCATCTGCCAAATCCAAGGTTAGCGACGATGGTGTTTTGGAAGCAAATGTGCAAGTCCAGCTCGAATGGTTGCAGCCACCAATAAGCGGCATTGTCACCGTGTTGGTTGTGTTCGAAGATGAGCAAGCATCCCCAGACGATGAAGGGCTGGCAGGTGCAGACTGATTGCCGGCAACGGTGTTTTGGAAATGACTTTTCATCGTTGTATTGATCCAAGTGGCGATATCGCTGGCTGACGAATCTGCCGTCAAACTGGCCGATGCGAGCGCCGAGCTAAGGGTCGAGAGACACGGGGAATTGCCTGCTGTGCCGCAATAATCCTGCCCGATGATGTTGCTTTCACTGGTCGCCAATCCGATATTAACCATATCGCTTTGCGTAACCGTGGACGTGGTATAGGAACCGCTATTCGAAGCGGCAATTTTACCAAGTTTAAAGGCGGTGACTTTGTTTTTCAAAACCGTTTCCGTGATACCACCAGAGCCATCGGTGCCCGCCGATACGCAATTTGCAACGGCGTCCACGGCATCACTAGCGCCCGAGATGCAATTGTTTAAATAGTCCATCATGACGGTGTCGCTACTATCGAAAAAACTATGAGCGGTAACCGATACGGCCGCCAGAATATTGGTTACGTCAGAAGATGAAATATCTGTCGAGCTGTCGGCTGCTGCAGCAATCGTGGCCGCGATGGAGGTCCATTCCGCATTGGTGGCAGAGCAAGAAGAAGCCCCGCCCGTTGCCGAATTGGTACTCGTTTTACAACTGCCGAAAGCGGTACTGTCGGCACTCGAATTGGTCCAGCCCGAGCTGTTGGCGGCGGTTTTATAATCGGCAATCGACCAGCTGTTTGACACGGTGGCTGTGCTCACATCCGCATAGGTTGTGCCATCGGGAAAACCGGTGGCTTCGGTCAAAAAGTTACGCATGGCTGTCGACGTTGGCGCTGCGGTGAACCCTGCGGTACGAATATTGGCCGCAATTTGTGTGTTGGTAACGCCCAAGACGCCGCAGGTAATGCCCGCAGCCACCGAACCGCCTACATTACAAACCGCGACTGTGCCGCTTGCGCCAGTGTCGACGCCTGCCGTTGTAAACACGGAATAGGTTGCATTGCTGGCTGCATAGGTGCCGGAAGTGTCCGTAGACGCGGCGATTTTCCACAAGTACCAAGCGTTGGCAGAGGCGGCGCTATAATTGTCGATGGTGGTCTGCCACGTGGCTTTCGCCGTGCCAGATGTCGTCGAGAGAATGGTTTCCAGATAGTCCAACTGCCAAGCGGCAATCGGGTCGGTCAAGGAACTCGAGCTCAACGAAATGCCAAGGTCGGTCAACAGATCCGCCGAGGTCAGCGTGCCTGCCGTGACCTCCGTAATCTTTGCGGTCATCAAAGCGTTCGACGCTTTGGCGCTTTCAAACGAAGACTTGCTCAATTCTGCGCAAGTTTTGCCTGGAAATTCAGCATCGCAAGCGGCCGAAGATACGGTGCCGTTATTGGCTTGCACCCAAAGCGCGCCATCGGCTGAGGTTTGCGAATAGCCAAGAGCCGAGGCCGACAGATAATCATCATAGCTGGTAAAGCCTGCGGAAATCGCGGCTGTGCGGCCAGACGATCCGCTAATCGAGCTGTAGTTGGTTTTGCTGACCGCAGCGCAACCCTCTGTCGAGGAGAAAGAGTCATCGCAGTCGTCGTTAAAGGCGTCTGTTTCGCCTTTGGCTTGTGTCCACAAGGTGCCATCGGCGGGCGTGGCTGTGTAGCCTTGGTCTTCTGCATCGACGAAATCTGTGTGCGAGCCGTAATTGTTAGAGGTCGCTTGCGCGTTTTTCGTCGTGACATCTTCCAATTGTGCGGCACTCAAATCAGAGCAGTCGAGATTATATAAAGTTTGGCAATCTGCATCGGCTGTATCGGAAGCCAACCATGGGGAAGCCGCCTGATTATTATGCGTGCCGCCACCCGACCCACCGCCGCTAAATCCGCGTCGGGCTTCGGCTGCCAAAGATAAGGTGAGAAGGCCTATAAAGGCCGTGACCATAACTGTTTTTGACTTACTCATGACTTAACTCTCTTCGTTTACGCGATGTTCATTATTCGCAAGGATAGGATGGGTCGCCCGGATTATCGCAATCGCACCCCACGGCACTGGCGTCCATGGCAGTGGCCGGCTTGGGGCAAAGCCATTCGGGCATATGCGGGCCAACTAAGACATAACGTGTGTTGGGCGTGTCGCCCGCGGCGCCTGTCCAAATTTCTTGACCATTGGCTGTGCGTGTCGCGGATTTTCCCGAGGTCGCATAATCATATGCGTCGTAAGGAGCATCGCCCTCTTCATACGAACACGAAGCGCCAGGACACGCGCTGTCGGTGTTATACGTATTGTAATCGGCTTGTGTGAAATTATATAATTCGCACTCGCCATCGGCGGCACAACTGCAATTGTTCAGATAAAAACTGCCTGTCGTTGGCTCGCAAACATTGGCGCATTGCAGGCCAATTTGTCCGGCTTGAAGGCTGGTGGAAGCGCCAGCCACGCTATGCAGGACATGCAAATTTACCGCATAGGGCGTGCCAGAATTATATGGGTTTTTCCAGCGCTCATTCAGATATTGCGTGATGTTTTCGGAATATTTGTAGCAACTGCTGGAGGCGTTCACCTGTGTCGTGATTTTCACTCCAGCCACGGTCATTTCGTCGCCAAGTTCTGTGGTGCCGGTAAGGCCGTTTGCGAGAGACAGAAAGTCTTGCTCAATCGCGCGCGCTATTTGGCGGCCATTGGTTTCTGTTGTGTCTTTCTTAACGGCATCAATATAACCCTGATAGCCAACCACCCCCACAGCAGCAAGAATGCCAATGATGGCCACAACAGTTAAAAGTTCAATAAGGGAAAACCCGTGACGCATTTTACAAAACCTATTCAAGCAACAAAAAATCTAAGAACGTTAAAGGGCCATACTCACCAAGTAACTTTTAAAGAAAATTTGAGTATGTGTCTATTTTTTGAAAATGAAATCACTTCACTGAAAGCTTTGCGTTTGAGCCATTTATAAGGGTTTTCGATCTATCACCCTTTCTGCAGATACAAAATGTTGGCCGAACCCTGCAGCAATCTGTAAGAAACCTCCAAGCTATTTGCTGCCTTCGAGCCTGATTTTATGACAAGGGTAAAGATCGGAAAGTATTTTGTGTCAACAATCTACAGCACATTTCCGATCTGAGCCACGCTAACTGGGACGAATAAAAATGTCAGTTTCGATGCACAGCGACAACGAAGTTTCAATTCCAGCAAAACTGATAGAATTGCCAAAAATAACAATTCCCTAGGAGGTCAATGTCAGCCCATCAAATGCCGGTGTCACATGGCTTGGTAGCTCTTTGCACAAGGTCTCGTAGTCCAAATCAATATGTAAATTGGTCAAAATAGCCTGTTTGGGTTTTAGGGTTTCAATCAGCTCTAGCGTTTTATCGAGATGGAAATGCGTCGGATGCGGGTCGCGGCGCAAAGCATCGACAATCCAACAATCTAGCCCTTCCACAGCGGCAAAGCTCTCTTCGGGTAAATCACTTATATCGCTAGAATAAGCCACATCGCCAATGCGAAATCCAAGACTATCTATCGCGCCATGAATTTGTCGAAACGGTGTGGCCACAATATCACCCCCTTCGCCGCCAAGGGTCATCGACTGATAGGGCGTGGAAATGCGATTGTCTTTTAAGATGGCCGGATATAAAGAGCCCTCGCTTTGGTGAAAGCAATAATCAAACCGCGTGGTCAGCGTATCGGCCGTGGCTTTATCCATCCAGACTTCGATTTGCTTGCGCCGCGCATAAACCATCGCGCGCACATCATCGATGCCATGCGTCTGGTCGGCGTGGTCGTGCGAATAAAGTATGGCATCCAGCCAAGTGGTTTTGGCGGCAATCAATTGCGCGCGCATATCTGGCGATGTATCGATGAGGACGCTGGTCTGGCCTTCGTCGCTGGTTTTTTGCACCAAAAGCGAGCAGCGGGTGCGTTGGTTTTTCGGATGATTGGGGTCGCAATCGCCCCACGAACCATCCAGGCGCGGCACACCGCCCGACGAGCCACAGCCCAAAATGCGAAAGCGCAAACTCATGAGCGAACTCCGGGGCGCGGCGCTTTGGCAAAGAGCGTAAAAAAGTTTTCGCTGGTAATGCGCGCCAGCACTTCGGGGCTGACGCCCTTTATTTCGGCCAGCATGCGCGCCGTATCGGCCACAAAAGCTGGCTCATTGCGTTTGCCCCGATGCGGCACAGGCGCTAAAAATGGCGCATCGGTCTCGACCAAAAGCCGCTCGAGCGGAATGGTTTCGATGGTTTCGCGCAAGGTTTTGGCGCTGTTAAATGTCGCAATGCCCGAGATGGAAATATAAAAGCCGATGTCTAACGCGCGCCGCGCCAACTCAGGCCCCGCCGTAAAACAATGGATGAGGCCAGGATAAGCGCCCTTCCCCATCTCGTCTTCTAAAATATCCGCCGTGTCCTCATCGGCATCGCGGGCATGAACGATGAGCGGCAATTGGCTTAGGCGCGCCGCCTCAATATGGGCGCGGAAGTTTTTCTGCTGCGCCTCGCGTGGGCTGTGTTCGTAAAAATAATCCAAACCCGTTTCGCCAATGCCGACGACTTTTTCATGCGCCGCCAGAGCCACCAATTGCTCGCCCGTCACCGGCGCTTCGCTGCCCGCCTCATGCGGATGAATGCCGACCGAGCAAACCAACTCATCATGGGCTTCGGCCAGCGCGATGATTTTATCGGCCTCGCTGACTTTGGTGGAAATCGTGACCATTAAATCCACGCCCGCCGCTTTGGCGCGCGCCAGAACCCCATCTCTATCTTCGTCGAAATCGGTGAAATCTAAATGGCAATGGCTATCGACCAGCATGGCGTTTCCCCTAAATATATTGGCCGTCATCAATGGTGATGCTCGTGCCGGTCATGCCCGCGCCCATGGCGCCTGTGAGCAGCAAAAGCGCGCCATCGAGATCGCTTTGATTGGCCAAACGCCGACGCGGCCAGCCTTCCATTTGCTTTTTGCCGCCCTCGGTTTTCCACCAAAAGTCATTAATCTCGGTTTCAATATAGCCCGGGCAAATGGCGTTGACGTTAATGTCTTTGCGCGCCCATTCGCGCGCCAAACCTTTGGTCATCATCAAAATGCCAGACTTGGAGGTGCAATAAGGTGTAAGGCCCGGCAGAACTTTAAAGGCACCGACCGAGGCAATATTGACGATGCGCGCGTGGCTGCCTTGGGCAATGTGATGGCGCGCCATTTCTGTCGATAGGAAAAACGGGCCGGTTAAATTCGTCCCCATCACTTGATGATAATCGGCGACAGAATAATCGAGCGCCGATTTGACCACATTCATGCCCGCATTATTGATGAGGATATCGGGCATGAAACCCTCGTCGCGCAATTTGGCGAAGAAATCGGGGATGGCCTCAAAATCATTCACATCCAGCGAGACCGCATGAGCCGTGCCGCCATTGTCGCCAATCACTTGCGCCAGCTCGGCCAATTTATCGGCGCGGCGCGCGGCGAGGACAACGCGCGCGCCAGCTGCGGCCAAAACTTTGGCAAAGCGCACGCCAAGTCCAGAGCTGGCGCCCGTCACCAAGGCGGTTTTGCCAGTTAAATCTGTGCTGTTTTGAATATCTGCTTCGCTCATTTTCGGCTCCTATGGGGATGGTCATTATGTGCAGGCACTCTGCCAGACTTCGGTTTTATTTGCCAGACTATTGAAAATTGCCTTAGGCTAGAAGCCATGAAAAGGAGTTAAGCCGATGACCGCCTCGCCAGAAAACCAAATTCCCGTTATGCAGCTGGATGTTATTTCCGATGTCATTTGCCCATGGTGTTTCATCGGCAAGCGCAAATTGGATGCGGCTTTGACGCAAGTGAGCGATTTTCAAATCAATCTCATGTGGCGCCCCTATCAGCTAGACCCCACCACGCCGCCGGAAGGCCACGACCGCAAACAGCAAATGATCCGCAAATTTGGCCCCGATGCCGGCAAACAGATTTTCAAAAACGTTCTCGCCGCCGCCGAAGGCACGGGGATTAACTGGAATTTTGATAAGATTACCCGCACGCCGAATACGCTCAACGCGCATCGGCTCATTCGCTGGGCGGCCAGCACGGGCCAGCAGCACCAAATGGCCGAAGCGCTGTTTTGCGCCTATTTTGAGCAGGCGCTGGACATTGGCGATGTGGATGTTTTGCTGGATATTGGCGAGGCACAGGGGCTGGAGCGCGCGCTATTGGTCGACTTATTCGCCAGCGACCGCGATGTTGAGCAGACCCGCGAGGATGACGCCGCCGCCCGTGATTTGGGCGTGACGGGCGTGCCAGCCTTTTTGGCTGGCGGCAAATTTATGCTGATGGGCGCGCAAGAACCCGAATATCTCAACCTATTCCTCGATAAAGCGCGCCAAAAACTCGCCGTTCAATAGGCTTAAGCCGCCAATTCGGCCAATCGCGAGGCCACCGTGGCCGCGATTTGCAAACGCGCGTCGGCGTCTTCGCATTTGGCACGGAACACCAAGCTTTGGTCAGGGCGAATTTTCACCCGCTCGGTATGTTCGGCCACATAGGCGATGAGCTTATCGGGATTGGCAAAACTTTGATTGCGGAACACCACGGCCGCGCCTTTGGGGCCGACATCAATTTTTTCGACGCCCGCCGCAAAGCAATCGATTTTAATGCTCAAAACCGCCAGTAAATGGCGCACTTCTTCGGGTAAATCGCCGAAACGGTCAATCAGTTCGGCGGCGAAGGCGTCGATATCTTGGCGCTCGGTCATCGACGAGAGGCGTCGATAGAGCCCCATACGCAGGTCTAATTCCGGCACATAGGGTTCGGGAATCAGCACCGAAATACCCGCATTTATCTGCGGCGACCAGCTCTCCTCGGTCTCTTCGCCCTGCCTATCGGCCACCGCCTCCTCCAGCATGGCTTGATATAGCTCAAAACCAACTTCCTTAATATGCCCCGATTGCTCCTCGCCCACGAGATTGCCCGCACCGCGCAAATCGAGGTCATAAGAGGCCAGATTGAAGCCCGCGCCAAGGCTGTCTAGCGATTGCATAACTTTAAGTCGTTTCTCTGCATTCTCAGTTAAGCCCTTGGTTTCATTATAAGTAAGATAGCCGTAGGCTCGCGTTTTGGAGCGGCCGACGCGGCCCCGCATTTGGTATAATTGCGCCAAGCCAAACATATCCGCCCGATGGATAATAATGGTATTGGCCGATGGAATATCCAGTCCGCTTTCGATGATGGAGGTCGACAGCAGCGTGTCATATTGGCCATCATAAAAGGCGTTCATACGGGCTTCCAAATCGCCACCCGCCATTTGCCCGTGCGCTATCACATATTTCAGTTCTGGCACGTTCTGCTCGAGAAACTCGGCGATTTCAGTCAGGTCTGAGATACGCGGAACAATGATAAAGCTCTGCCCTGCCCGATATTTCTCGCGCAATAAAGCCTCGCGAATGCCAACCGGATCGAACGGCGTCACATAGGTGCGAACCGCCAGCCTATCGACGGGCGGCGTGGCGATAATCGATAAGTCGCGCACGCCCGTCAGCGCCATTTGCAAAGTGCGCGGAATAGGCGTGGCGGTCAGCGTCAGCATATGAACTTCGGCGCGTAAGGTCTTTAAGCGCTCTTTATGAACCACGCCGAAATGTTGTTCTTCATCTACGATAACCAGTCCAAGTCGCTGAAATTCAATAGTTTTCGCCAATAGAGCATGGGTGCCAATAACGATATCAATGGCGCCAGATTTCAACCCTAATTTGGTTTCGGAAGCCTCGCTGCTGGCGATGAGGCGTGATAGCTCGCGTATTTCGACAGGCATACCGCTAAACCGCTCGCGGAACGTCTTGGCATGTTGGCGCGCCAAAAGAGTGGTGGGCGCGATAATCGCCACTTGCCGCCCCGCCATGGCGGCCACAAAGGCGGCGCGCAAGCCAACTTCGGTTTTGCCAAAGCCCACATCGCCGCAAATCAGGCGATCCATCGGGCGGCCGCTGGCCATATCGTCGACCACAGCCTCAATCGCATCCAATTGGTCGTCGGTTTCCTCGAACGGGAAACGCGCGGCAAATTCATCGTAAAGCCCTACTTCTGGCAGCAGTTTCTCGCCTTCGCGCATGGCTCGTTCGGCGGCTGTTTTAATCAGCTCGCCGGCAATTATATGCAGTTTCTCTTTCAGGCGCGCTTTGCGCATTTGCCACGCCACACCGCCGATTTTATCGAGGGTGACGCTGATATCGTCGCCACCAAAACGGCTCAGCAGCTCGATGTTCTCAACGGGTAAAAACAGCCGCGAGTCGCCGTGGTAAATCAGCCGCAAGCAATCATGCGGCGCGCCGCCAACATCGAGCGTCTGCAAGCCCTCAAAACGGCCAATGCCATGCTCCACATGCACCACATGGTCGCCGGGCGTCAGGCTGGTGGCTTCGGTGAGGAAATTCTCGGCCTTTTTGCGCCCGGGCCGGCGCACAATGCGGTCGCCCAGAATATCTTGCTCGGTCAGCACGCTCAGCGTCTCGGTGGTAAACCCTGTTTCCATGCTGCAAATCGCCATGATGGGGGCTTTGCCAGCGGGTAACGCTTGCCACGTCTCGATGACGGGCAGAACCTCGGCGCCATGTTCGCGCAGCAGCGTCGACAGACGGTCTTGCGCGCCGCGGCTCGAGGCCACCATAATCACCCGTCGTCCGGCGCCCTGCTCGGCTTGCATATGCGCGACCACCGTATCGAATAGATTGATGCTTTCCTGCTTGCGCTCGGCGGCGAAATTGCGCGGCTCGCGACCCGTTAGATTGCGTTTATCGGGGTCGGTTTCAGGATGCACAAAGCCGCTCATCGGCCGCCAGCGCAGCTCGGATAGGCGTTGTTTCCATTCGTCCTCTAACAGATATAGCTGTTCGGGCGGCAAAGGCTTGATGATGCGCCGCCCCGCGCCGCCGCGACCGCCAGCAGATAGAGCCTGCTCTCGCGCCTCCTTGCGAGCTTCGTAATAATCGTCGATTTGCGCCATGCGGTCGCCAAAAGCATTGTCGATTTGCCCATCGGTGACATAAAGGCAGGCGCCGCAATGGTCGAAAAGCGTTTCTAGCGTATCGTGAAACAGCGGCAGCCAATGTTCCATGCCTTGATGGCGCACGCCGTCGCTGATGGCGGTATATAGGGGGTCTTCGTCCATCACCGTGCCGAATTGCTGCACGTAGCCGCGCCGAAACCTTTGGATGGCCTCTTCGTCTAAATGAATTTCGCCCGCCGCCGTAAGTTCCAGCGCGTGCAATTGGCCGATGGTGCGCTGCGTTTCGGCCGCAAAGGGGCGCAAGCTCTCCAGCGTATCGCCAAATAAATCAAGCCGAACGGGGTCGTCTGCACCCGGCGCAAATAGGTCAACAATGCCGCCGCGTATCGCATAATCGCCCGGCTCCATAACACTCGAGCAGCGGCTATAGCCATTGCCAGACAAAAAGCGGGTCAAGGCCTCTAGGTCCAGCGTTTGGCCGGGGCGCAAGGAAAACGATAATTTGCTAATCTGGTCGCGCGCGGGCAAACGTTGCGCCGCCGCCGATACGGTGGTGATGACCACATGCGGGCGGCCTTCCAGCGGCGCCAGACTGGCCAACCCCGCCATGCGCTCCGACATAACGGCGACTTGCGGCGATAGGCGGTCGAACGGTAGGCAATCCCAAGCCGGAATATGGACTTGCTCTACATCAGGCGCGAAAAACGCCAGCATATTGCGCATGGCTGCGGCGGCCGAGGCATCGCGCGCAATATACACCACGCGCTCGCCCTCAAGGCGCGCCAAATCGGCTAACACCATGGGCTGATAGCCCTCTGGCGCGCCGCCAATGTGCAGCGTGCCTTGGGTCTCAACCAGCGTTTGATAGAGTTCTTGGATGACGCGGGGCCTCTTTGTTGGTTTTGTTAAATGTAGTCGAGGCCGAGCAAACGGTCTAGCAAGGGAGAGCGTTCTTCTTCGGGAACGGTTTCGCGCCCTGTCGCCCAGGCGAATAATTTATCATCTGGCAACTCCAGAATGCGCTGATATTCCTCGACATCGGAATCGGGCAAATCTGGCAAGACGGTCTCGGCAAATTTGGTAAAAATAATATCCATTTCTTTAATGCCGCGATGGTTGGAGCGGAAATAAAGTTTACGGCGGACGGCGTCGAGCTGTTGCATGATGTTCAATTCCTTTTCAAGCGATGTATAGCAGACCTTCGGGCTTTGTCACCTGACAGACTGCCGCTGTAGCCGCAAGCCAACTGGCCACTCCCTCCATATAGGTGGATTTGTGTGATAGACTATGTCGCAAGTTCGTTTTATGGAGGTGGCATGCGCCCCAGCTCTCTCACGCCCCTGTTTAAAGATGCCACCACCCTGCCTGGCATCGGTCCCAAGCTTGGCAAATTGCTGTCGGCGTTTACGGGCGATAAAATTATCGACCTCTTGCATCACCTGCCCTCTAATCTCATCGATCGGCAATATCGCCCGCCTTTAGATGAAGCCGAAGACGGCCATATCGCGACCTTTGAAGTGGAAGTGGTGAAACATGAAGTGCCGCCAAGGCGCAATTTGCCGTATCGAATTTTATGCCGCAATGACAGCGGTTTTCTCTCTCTGGTGTTTTTCCGCGCGCGCGGCGACTGGCTCACCAAAGCCATGCCCGAGGGCGCCACGCGCATTGTCTCGGGGCGCGTCGAGCGGTTCCGCGATAATCTGCAAATCGTCCATCCCGACCATATGTTGCCCAAACCCGCCTTTGAGGCGCTGCCCATCATCGAGCCTGTCTATCCTTTGACGGCAGGACTATCGGCCAAGATTTTGATGAAAGCTATACAAGCGGCTCTGCCCGATTTGCCAAAGCTTGGGGAATGGCAGGAGCCGACATGGCTGGAGCAGCAAAAATGGCCAAGCTGGCAAGAGGCGGTCGCGCTGGCGCATCGGCCTGAGGCGCGGGATGCGCTCGACCCGCAGCATCCAGCGCGGGCGCGTTTGGCCTATGATGAATTATTGGCGCATCAATTGGTGCTGGCTTTGGTGCGGCGCCAGCGTCGGCAAATGGAAGGTCGCGCATATCCCGAAGTTGGGGTTTTGGCGCAAAAATTAGGCACGCTTTTGCCGTTTGCTTTAACAGGTTCGCAAGAGCAAGCGGTGGCCGATATTCGCGCCGATATGGCCGAGCCAGTTCGCATGTTGCGGCTGTTGCAGGGCGATGTCGGCAGCGGCAAAACCGTGGTCGCCGTGATGGCCATGTTGCAAGCGGTGGAAAGCGGCGCGCAAGCCGCCCTTATGGCACCGACCGAAATTCTGGCGCGCCAACACGCAGAAACCGTGGGCCCTTGGCTGGATGCTTTGGGGGTTTCTTGGCAGTTAATGACCGCGCGCAATAAAGGAAAATTGCGCAAAGAAAGCTTGGCCGCGCTGGCGCAAGGCGAGGTGCAAATCGCCATTGGCACGCATGCTTTGTTTCAAGACGATGTGGTGTTTGCCGATTTAGGCTTGGCCGTGGTGGATGAGCAGCATCGCTTTGGCGTGCAGCAACGTATGGCTTTATCGTCGAAAGGCGAAGGCGTCGATGTTTTGGTGATGACCGCAACGCCCATTCCACGCACGCTGACGCTGACCGCCTATGGCGATATGGATGTCTCGCGCATGCCCGATAAACCGGCAGGGCGTCTACCGATTGATACGCGCGTTATTTCGATGGATCGATATAGCGATGTCGCGCAAGGGCTGGGCAATGCGATGCGCGAGGGCGCGCGTATTTATTGGGTTTGTCCGCTGGTCAGCGAAAGCGAGCTGGTCGATTTAGCGGCGGCCGAAGACCGCGCCAAAGATTTGCAAAAACTCTATGGCAACAAAGTAGGCCTCGTGCATGGCCAAATGCGCGCCGCCGACAAAGATGCGGTGATGGCGCAATTCGTGGCCGGCGAAATTAGCATTCTGGTGGCGACGACGGTGATTGAGGTCGGCGTCAATGTGCCAGAGGCCACCGTGATGGTCATTGAACATGCCGAGAGATTTGGCTTGGCGCAATTGCATCAGCTGCGTGGGCGCGTTGGCCGTGGGCTGGATAAATCGAGCTGCGTGCTGCTCTATCGGGGGCCTTTGGGGGAGACTTCCAAAGCGCGGCTTTCGATTATGCGCGATACGGAAGATGGCTTTCGCATTGCCGAAGAAGATTTGCGGTTGCGCGGCGCGGGCGAAGTTTTAGGCACCCGCCAAAGCGGCCTGCCCCTCTTTCGTTTGGCCAATTTGGAAGCCCATGCCGATTTGCTGCCTGCCGTGCATGATGATGTAAAACTGCTGCTGGAGCGCGACCCGCAATTGGATAGTCCGCGCGGTCAAGCTTTGCGAAGCCTGCTGTATTTGTTTCGTCGCGACGAAGCGATACGGTTTTTGCAGTCGGGCTAAGCGCGAAATCTAACGCGAAATTTAAGAGGTGATGCTTTTCTCTTCGCTGGTAATGCCCGCAGAAATAACCATACGGGCGCCCTCTTCGACACTCATGTCGAGAATGGTCAGCTCGTCTTCCGGCACGAAAAGCAAAAACCCAGAGGTCGGGTTTGGCGTTGTCGGCAAGAACACCCCAATCATGGTTTTTCCAGTTTTGCTATTGATGCGCGGGTCGGCCGCTTTGGTGACAAAGGCAATCGCGTGCAGGCCTTTGCGCGGATATTCAATGAGCGCGACATCTTGAAAAGCCGAACCATCTTCGCTGACCGCTGTTTGAAAAACCTGTTTCAACATCGTGTAGAGCGAGCCAGCCATCGGGATTTTGCGCATCAAGCGGTCGGAGGCGCCGAGCAAATAGCGGCCAAGAAAATTCGCCGCGAGACCGCCAATAACCGTCAGCAATACCAAAGCCAAAACCAGCCCCACGCCTGGCACATCAACCGGAAAATAAGTGGTCGGCCAATAGATTTCAGGGATTAGCGGGCGGAAGTAATTATCGAGGAATTCGACAAACCATAAGACCAAATAAAACGTGATGTAAATCGGCGCCGTAATCACCAATCCGGTAAGGAAATAGGTTCTGAGGGCGCCCAAAATCGTGCGGCGTTTCTTCTTCGGTTCGAGCAAATTTGTCATGCCCTAATATGCTTTGATTCCACGCGTGCACGTTAGAAAATACCAAAACATCCCCCCAATAAGCGCCCTTAGGGGATGGGCGCGGCGTTAAACAATGTCGATGGTGGTGGTGAACTCAATGCCTTGGAAACTGTCTACCGAGCCATCCAATCTCGCTCAGATTAAATTTTCGTTAGCGCTACGAGCGCCCAAATGATTGCTTCACTTCAAGTTTCGACAAACAAACGCACGGGTTTTGGCTACTTACTCTTTGTTCTTTATTCTTACGTAGAGCCAAATCTATCTCAGCCGTGTAAAGCTGCAATGCTCATATTTTTTTTTATTTTAATGAAAGCAGGTAAGTTAACTACATGCGCGCGGGAGATGAAAAACGCGGCAATAGGTCTCCGCTCTTGCCTTGCCGCAAGTGAAATGGCAGGCTTTGCCGATGACGAAAAAACCAAATTCATCGGCGCAAAAAGCCAACGCAAACGACTTCGAGGTTCGAATCGATACGCTTTGCCGTGCGCAATTTGGCGCCCCTGTGACAAATTTGAAACGTCTCTCGGGCGGCGCGAGCCAAGAAAGCTGGCAATTTATTTGCGATGACAAAGCTTTCGTTTTGCGGCGCAATCCGGGCGGGCAAAAAACCTCGCAAAACGCCCTGCCCAAAGCCTCCGAAGCGGCCATTATTGACGCCGCCGCCGCCGCCGGAATTGCCGTGCCGCGTGTCTCTTATATATGCACCCCCGCCGACGACATCGGCGAAGCCTATGTCATGGACTTTATTCAGGGCGAAACCATTGCTCGAAAAATTTTACGCGATGCAGAATTCGATGCGGTTCGCCCCAATCTGGCGGCGCAAAGCGGCGAGCTTTTGGCCCGCTTGCATCAGATAGACGTGGCCACCCTGCCCGAGCTGCCCTATAGCGATGCGCAAGGCGAGTTGGAGAAATACGCTGGCTTCTTGCACGCGCATAAACAGCCGCATCCGGTGTTTGAATTGGCCGTCAAATGGCTATCCGATAATTTGCCAGCGGCGCGCGCGCCAGCTTTGGTGCATGGTGATTTTCGCAATGGCAATCTTATGGTCTCGCCCGAAGACGGATTGGTGGCGCTGCTCGATTGGGAGCTGACGCATATTGGCGACCCGATGGAAGACCTCGGCTGGCCGTGCGTGCCGTCTTGGCGATTTGGCCAGCACCATTTACCTGTCGGCGGCTTTGGTCAACGAGCGGATTTTTATGCCGCCTATCGCGCCAAGGGCGGCGAGATTGACGAAGCTTCGGCGCGCTTTTGGGAAATTCTCGGCACCTTAAAATGGGGCATTATGTGCGCCGTGTTGATGAGCAGCACATTCGAAAGCGGCGCCGACGCCTCGGTCGAGCGCGGCTCGATTGGTCGGCGGTCGTCGGAAACCGAGATTGATTTATTACGTATGTTGTTGGAGCAAGACTGATGCAAGACCGCCCCGCCGCAGAAGATTTACTGGCCGCCGTGCGTCGCTTTTTAAGCGATACCGCCATGCCAAACTTGCAAGGCCATGCCGCCTTTAGCGCGCGCGTGGCGGGTAATGTGTTGGATATTCTGGCGCGCGAATTGGCGCTGGCACCCGGCTTTCAGAAAGCCGAGATCCGGCGTTTGAAAGACCTGCTGGATGTCGCGCCAGAGGCGCAAAGCGACTTGCTCGATTTAAACCGAGAGTTATGTGACAAAATAGCGTCAGGCGAGATGGATTTATCGACCCCGGGCTTGCGCGACCACCTGATAAAGATCAGCATGGGAAAACTCGCGATAGACCAGCCCAAGTATCAGGGATATAAAACCGCGCAGACAAATGACTGGCCTGAAGAAGAATCGAAATAAGATTTAGACGTATTGTTCACTTAATGGCTCGCGTGAGCCGCAGAAAAAGAGAAGACCAAACCTATGTATAAAATTATCCTTCCCGTTGTCCTCAGCCTTGCGCTTGCTGGTTGTGGCATTCCCTTTATCGATATCGATATTCCGCTTATTCCAGGAATTTAATCGCAGCTAAATATCGCACGATTGGCGCAAGTATCTTTTGTACAACCAAGGCGCGACGAGCTGATTATAGATTAGGCCGGTTATGTTTCGCATAATCGGCCAATTTATTAGGTGCGCTAGATATTTAAACTTCGGCAAGCGCAACCACAGCGCGATAAACGCCTCCACGCCTTGCAGCATTTCCTCGCCCTCATGGGCATGAATGGCGGCCAATAAAGTCTCGCGCGAATAGCCCTCGGGCAAGGCGCCGCGCGATACGTCTTGGAAGGCGACATTATCTATCGCGTGGGTGTCCACCATGCGCTGATAGACAGCAACTTCTGGCCCGCACAGCGAGCAGGCGCCGTTGAAATAGATGGTTAAGGGTTTTGTTTTGGCCATTAGTTCAACGCATCGCCAGTGGCTTCGGGGGTTCCCTCGCGAAGCGCCACCAAATATTCGATGATTAAATCCCAAGCTTGCAAAGCCTCGACATCGCCTTGGGCGGCAAATTCGGCGGCTCGCAGCGTGGCCACGACTTCGGCGTCCTCGCCATATTGCTGGGTCAGCGTTGCCGCCGCTTGCACAACGGTTTCGCGGAGTTTCTTTTGGTCGTCTGTAAGCTCATTCATGACAGCTATATAGGCCGCTTGGCGCGGATGGAAACCCCTTGGCTTAAGATATGCCAAGCCAAGCCAATACCGCCGTCAAGCCCATCAAATAAGCGCCCGGCATTTTTAACAGAGCTTTATGGCTTCCAAGCCCGAGAAAAATAAACAGAAGCGCGCCAAGGAGATTTACAGCAAGGATAGGATACGTCGCGATAGCGAATTCGGGGTTATAAGCGACATAAGCCAAGCCGACGGCACTGACAAAAAGGAAAATCGTAAATATGTGCCAACTGACAAGACTGAGCGATTTGCTTAAAGGTTCCAAATCACTCTGGTTTACATTGCCGATATATTTTATGTGACCCGCAATTGCATGGAACAACATGCCTACGAAGGCGAGCAGAGCGCCAGCCATTAAGAACCAAAACGCCATTTGTTTTCCTCCAATCGGAACCGAAACCTATTCCACCGTCACCGACTTGGCCAAATTGCGAGGCTGGTCGACATCAGTGCCTTTGGTTACGGCAGCATAATAGGCCAGCAATTGCAATGGCAGCGCATAGAGCATCGGCGTGATGAATGGATCTAACTCGGGCAAAGCAATCGTCGCCATACAGCCTTCGCCGGCTTTTTCAATGCCTGCCGCACTGCCCAGCATTACAACCTGACCGCCGCGCGCCATGACTTCTTGCATGTTGGAAATCGTCTTCTCAAACAGCTCATCATCGGGCGCAATGGTGATGATGGGAACGCTCTCATCGACCAAGGCAATCGAGCCGTGTTTCAATTCCCCCGCGGCAAAACCTTCGGCGTGAATATAGGAAATCTCTTTCAGCTTCAGCGCGCCTTCTAAGGCCAAGGGATACATGGTGGCGCGGCCAATGAACAAAGCGCTGGTCGTATCGGCAAAGCCTTTGGCAATTTCGCGAATGCTTTCTTCGCAAGCCAAAACATCATTGGCGAGGCGCGGCGTGGTTAGCAATAGGTCGCACAGACGCGCTTCTTCGGCGGCGTCCATCGTGCCTTTCACGCGGCCAATGCCAATGGCCAAAGTGGCCAGAGCGCCCAATTGCGCGGTGAAGGCTTTGGTCGAAGCCACGCCAATTTCGGGGCCCGCGTAGGTTGGGAAGGTGACATCCACTTCACGGCAAATCGAGCTTTCAGGCACATTGACCACGCCAATGGTTTGCAGCCCATGCGCTTTACAATGATGCAGCGCCGCCAGCGTGTCCGCCGTCTCGCCCGATTGTGAAACAAACACGGCGAGGCAATCTTTATCCATCGGTGCATCGCGATAGCGAAACTCGGAAGCAATATCGATACTGGCCGGAATGCGCGCATAGCGTTCAATCCAATTGCGCGCGATTTGTGCCGCAAAATACGCCGTGCCGCAGGCCACCAAAATCACCCGATTGATTTTGTTGAAATCGAGCTGGTTCTCCGGCAGCAAAACAGCGCGCGCTTCGGGGTCAATATATTGCCCAAAAGTGCGCGAGAGAACCTCTGGCTGCTCGTGAATTTCTTTCGCCATGAAATGCCGATAATTGCCCTTATCGACCATAGCGGCCGAAGCATCCACGGTCTCGACGGGGCGGTTTACTTCTTGCTCATAGCCGTCTGCCAGCGCGAAAATTTGCGCGCCTTCGCGCGTTAAAATCGCCCAATCGCCATCTTTCAAATAGCAAACCTGATTGGTAAATGGCGCCAAGGCAAAAGCATCCGAGCCTAAAAACATCTCGCCCTCGCCCATGCCCAAAGCCAGC
>Ga0206682_10001516_pt1 | contig 22779 bp, 14 predicted proteins | sample M240m12015metaG_FD_155444 | JGI IMG/M metagenome (GOLD analysis project Ga0206682, IMG submission 155444) | Ammonia-oxidizing marine archaeal communities from Monterey Bay, California, United States - M2 40m 12015 | ecosystem: Environmental > Aquatic > Marine > Intertidal zone | place: USA...
CTCGCCGCGTGCACGCACAGCGATACGACGTCCCCGAGCTCGCGTTCGTCCCGCCGGGGGTGCTGTAGTGATTACCCCGCGCGTTCGTTCCGGAGTTTCGTCCCACGTCGCGCGGAATCGTCGCGCGCGATCGATCGCGTCGGTGTGTCGGCATAACGAACCGCCGACCGACCGACGATGCGCGCCGCCGCGCGCCCGCGTCGCGTCGCGCCGCCGCCGCCCGGCGCGCGCCGCGCGCGCGCGCGCTCGCTGCCGAAGCTCTACGTCCCCGGCGACGCGATGGGCGGCGAGAGCGCCGAGGCCAAGGCGGCGAAGACGCTGCGCCGACTGTTCACGTTCGTCGCGATTCGCGTCGTGCAGAGCCACCTCGAGGGCGCGGGAAACGACGGAGGATTCGCGCCGCAGGTCACGGGGCGCGACGGGACGTGCATGTGCCCGGATTACGACGACCTGCGACGCGCGATGGAGGGCGTGCCGCTGGGCGATGGGGACGAATGGTTGGACGCGTTCTTCGGGACGAATCCGGAGGTGGCGCTGCGGATTTGCGCGTGCAGGGAGACGTACATGGAGGAGTTTGATTACGCGCGCGCGAAGACGTTGGTGGAGGATATGATACGCAAAGGGAACGCGCAGTTGATGAAACGACACGCGACGAGGAGCTTTGGTTTAGAGGGTTCGGGAGACGAGCGAGAGACGTCGTGAAATATTTACGTTTACATAGACGCGTCTTCGTCTTCGTCTTCGCGTCGTCGTCGTCGTCGTCGTGCGCATCGCGGCGCTTCGAGAGGGCGTCACGCGTCCGAGATGTGTCGATCGAGCGCGGTGAGAATTTCGCGGAACGCCGGTCGACGCTCGGAGTCGCGGTGCCAGCACGCGCGGATGAGCTCGGTCGTGAATTCGGAGACGTTTGGCGGCAACGGTGGTCGAGACGTCGTCTCCGAGTCGCCGAGGATCGTCGAAGCGATTCGCACCGGTTGAATCCCTTTCCAGGGCTGCTTACCGCTGAGCGTTTCGCAAAGAATCATCGCAAACGAATATACGTCCACTTTTTCATCCGCGCGACCGTCGTCGAAGAGTTCGGGCGCCATGTAGTTGACCGTTCCCGCGCCGAGCGAACTCGGCGACAAGCTTGTGCGCACGGCGCGCGATACGCCAAAGTCTGAGAGCAACGCGCGAAGCGTGTCTTGCTCGATCAAAACATTCTGAGGCTTTAGATCTCGATGGATGATTTTTGGATTGAGTTCGTGTAGGTACGTCATCGCGCTCGAGATGTCTCGAGCGATGCGAAGCGTTTGCGTCTCCGCCAGAGGCGCTTCGGCGGCGGTAGAGCAGTGCAATACCTCGTGAAGACTCCCCCCATGAACGATTTGTAACATCAGACACATCGGTGACGAGCACGCGCCGTAAATTTTGACGATCGATGGATGGTTCACGGCGCGCATGATCTCGATCTCGCTTTGCAGCGTCATTCGATCGCTCTCGTCGTGCATGATTTTCAGCGCCACCTGCCGTTCGTTCCACTTCGCGCTGTACACGGTCGAATGACCGCCCGAGCCTAGCTTTTCGAAAACTTGCACATACCGTTCAAATTCATCGCTCGTGATGAACGCGAAAGAGGTGTCATCGACGTCGAGGGACTGCGCGATTTCGTGGGCAAACTCCGCCGCCGTCAATTCCACCGCTTCGTCGTCTTCGTCGATCGCGGATGCAAAAATCGCGGAAATCTCAGAGCCGCTCCTCGACTGATCGTCATCGTCGTTTTCGTCTTCCGCGTCGTCGTCGAACGCGCCCTCGCCATCGCGCGTGCGATCGCGAATGTCCACGGCGTGCTGATGAAACTCTTCGCTGTCCTGGGTGCGATTGACGTCGAGCGCCAAGTGCTCATCCACGCCGTCATCGACGTCGAGCAAGGAATCGTTGCGAAGCCCCGCGGTGGCGACACCGAGCGAGTCCAATCGCGACACCACGTTACGCGTCAACGCGTTGGTGTGTGGAAAAATTGGCGCGTTGGACGCGCGATTGGACGCGACGAATCTATTCGGCGGCGGCGTCGGCGACTTCACGGGCGTTCTTCGTCGTCGAACCTCGCGCGCGCTCGTTTCGATCTTCGGTGCCGGTTCATCATCAACCTTCTTCTCGGTCGCCGTCGCGAGCTCCAGCGCGCGTCGTCGCGCCCGTCGTCGCCGCGCGCACGCGAAACACGAGACGAACGACAGAAGCGCCGCCAGCGTACCGATCGTCGACCAAACGACGGCGATCGGCGCCGAAGCATCGTCACCGGGATCGATCACCGCCGACGCGCGCGCTTCCCTGATCACCTCCGCCATGGTTTCCACCGCGCGCGCGTACGCCTCCGCCTCCTCCGCCGCCGTCGTATCGTTCCCGCTCGCGAAAAAGTACCCCGCCGACGCGTCGTCGTCGTCGTCGTACGCCGACACCACCACCGCCTCGTACACCGTCCCTCGCACCACCGTCGACGCGTTCCCAAACCCTTCGTTTTCGCCATCACCCACCGGATCCACCGAAAAGATCAAACTCTCCGTCCAATTCCCCCGTATTCCTCCCTCGAGCGCCACCGCGCGATCGATCGCCGCGCTCCGCGCCCGCTTCGGCGCCCGCGCGACCCCTTTTCCTCCCCCGCGCTCGCCCAACCGCCCCAGGTGCACCTCCCGCGCGACCCGCTCGCCGTCGTTCCTCACCACGCGCGCCTCGATGCGCGCGTCGAAGCTCGCGTCGACGTCGTACCGCAGTTCGATCGCCGCGTCGAACGCGTCGACGTCGCCGCGCTCGCGCGTCGTCGTCGTCGTCCCGAACGCCCCTCCCGACGCGCCGTCGAACGCGAGCGCCAGCCCCGGTCGGACGTCGTCGACGCCGCGATGCTCTTCGAGCGCGCGCGCGTTGACGCGCGCCGTCGCGGCGCCGTCGCGCGTCGCGCCGCGCTCGACGTGCGCGCGCGCGACGCCGAACCGGGCACTCCTCGGCGCGTCGCGCGGTGTCTCGTCGTCGTCGCGCGTCGTCATCGCTCGAGATCGCGCCCGGACGCGCGAAAAGACGCGTCGCGTCGCTCGGCGCGAGATCGCGGCGATCGGGGCGCGCGCGCGCGCGCGTCGGCGATCGAATCGCGCGTCGGCGAGTGCGGATTGGATTCGCGAATCGATCGATTCGCGCGCGATTCGCGCGCGCGGGGCGCTCGAGCGTCGCGATCGCGCGCGATCGACGCGCGACGATCGACGCGAGCGGTGCGTCGCGCGCGAGGTCGATCGGACGCGCGGTGACGGCGCGACGCGCGCGAAACGATGGAGACGGCGCGAAGGGATGAAACGATGCGCGCGCCGAAGACGAACGCGCCGGCGCGACCCGACGCGTTCGCGGCGATCGACGCGCGCGCGGCGTTCGCGGTCGGCGCGCGGGTGCGCGTGCGGGACGCGGCGAACGAGGCGGACGGCGCGGACGCGCGCGAGGGCGTCGTGGCGGCGAGGCGGGGCGACGGCGCGAGCGCGACGGACGGCGAGGTCAAGTATTACGTGCGGTACGACGCGACGGGGGTCGCGGACGAGTGGGTGAGGGTCGAAAGGTTGACGAGCGCGGGTGGGGAGAGCGTGGGAGGGAGCGAGACCACGGGCGGGGGGTCGAGATCGGACGCGGCGACGGCGGCGAGAGCGGCGGCGGCGGCGGCGGCGGCGAGAAAGCGGAAGACGACGGGAGAGAAGGACGGGGGCGAGCGCGGCGAGGAGGGGGGGCGGAAGGTGCGGTGGATCGAGCTCGGGCGGTACATTTGCGATTGCTGGTTCGACTCGCCGTTTCCGGAGGAATACACCGACGAGCGAAAGCTATTTGTATGCGATTTTTGCTTAAAGTATCATCGGAAGCGGAGGGCGTACATCGCGCATAAGAAGACGTGCGAACTGCGACATCCGCCGGGGAATGAGATTTATAGGCATCCAGAGCGACAGGCGACGGAGAAATCGCCCGCGCGCGCGCAGTTGCGCATGTGGGAAGTGGACGGGTCGAACGCGACGACGTATTGTCAAAACTTGTGCCTCATCGCGAAACTCTTCTTGGATCACAAGACGCTGTATTACGACGTCGCCGCGTTTTACTTTTATGTCTTGACCGAACGGGACTTTGACGAGAGTGGAAAGCCGCTCTATCGAATAATCGGGTACTTCAGCAAGGAGAAGGGTCAAGTGGAGACGAATCTGGCGTGCATTCTCACGTTGCCGCCGTACCAGCGTCGCGGCTACGGGGGGTTTTTGATTGAGTTTTCGTACGAGCTCGCCAAACGCGAGGGACGCATCGGCACCCCGGAGCGACCTCTGAGCGATTTGGGGTTCGCTTCCTATCGAACGTACTGGAGCCGAGTGATTTACGAAAGTCTCAGCAGCACCAGCGCCGGCGGGGTGAACGTGGCGGAGCTGAGCAAAAAGACGAACATTCGCGTCGACGACATCGTCTCAACGCTACAGCCGTTTAGTTCGATTCGATTCTTCAAAGATCAAGGCTTCTTGAACATCACCAAGGAAGGTAAGCAGGATTTCAAAGCCGCGCAAGTCAAGCTTCGCGAAAAATGGAGCGAACTGCGCGTCATACCCGAACGACTACAGTTCGAGCCGAAAATCAACGCCGTCGTGGAAGTAGCTGAGAAGCGCCGCCGCACGCGTTTGTTCCAACGAGACATTTTGGAAAATAATGAGAAATGATTAGCTACGTAATATAGAGTTGTTATCACACACGATGCGTTGGATGTGACGGGATCGGGTTCATTCGCACACGCCGTCCCAAGGCGCGAGGCCGCAGGTGAAGAACTTGCGCCTATCGAACACGTCGCACCCCGCGTTCTCTTCCTCCGTCGCGGGTAAGATCTGGTTAGGATTTTCGGCTAATTGAGACACGCGCGACAAGAACGCTGACTTTCCGGAGATTGAGCCGCAATACGCGGCGTGTACGATGTACCCGCGATGCTCGCCGCTTCCGTCTTCGTCTAGATCCAAGTGCTGCGAGACGTCGAACGTCAGGTACGACGGTGCGACTTCCTGCGAGAGGGCGGTGATGATAACACCGTCTGCGCGAGCATTGGGCGCAATGTTCCATGTGAGCGAAGCTTGCTCGGTATCCGTCGCCTCGGGTTCGAGCGCCATCCAATCCTCCAGCAATTTCCCGACGTACTCATTCGGCCGCGCCCCGATTAAGCCCGTGTTGATGGCCTTTTGCTCCAGTGCGCCGCCAAAGTCCGAAAGCGTCACCAAGAGTGCGCCAGCGTCGAGCTTTTGCTTGATCAGCAAGCGCGGATCGCGCAGCAGCAGCGTCGACGCGTCGAGGAACAAGCACCCGTAGCCGGCGTTCACGAGAGTGTACACCACGTGCACTTTTCGCCACGTCCACACTACGCGCAAGGCTTTGCCTAAATCTCCACTCATATCTTCTTGTCCGGCTTGGATGCTCCCGTCTTTGTTCATGTGTTCGCCGAGGACGTCGATCATATCCGTATCTAAGAAGCACATCACCCCCGTGGCCACGCACTGCTTGAGCGTCGCGCGGTCGCTCACCATCACCGTCAACGCATCGGCCAATCCCGGTATGCGCTGGGCAGACTCGATGAAAAGCTTCGCCATGGGCCAATACGCGGAATTCGTGTACGTCATCAGACGCATTTGGCCGACTTGAGCGCCGTTGGCTTGCAAATGGTCGATCAAGCCCGGAATCGCTCCGGGTCGGTTGTGCAAGGACGCTAAACTTTGGTGCTTCGCTCTGTCGTGTCTCATCATTCGTCCGATATCGTCGTCTCGCGTCGTCTGTGGCGCGGCAAAGTAACCGCCGTTGATGGATTTAAAGTACTTTTGTTTCGCGCTCTCATCCGCCGGCTTTGACGGCGCCGCCTCTACGAAGTCTTCGTCGTCGTCGTACGCGTCCATCGCCGCACCAGGTTGATCCTCGACGGCATCACCCTCCGCCGCATCCTTCCTCTTTGTTTTCTCTTCCTTTTCGTCTTCGCGCGATTCCACCCGCCGTTCGACTCGACGGTCGTGACGAGCGTGTTGTCGCTTCGCCTCTCGCACGTGCGCCGCGGACAAGAAACCGCCCTCGCCGCCGTCGTGGTGCTGATGCGCCGCGCCGTGCGTCGTCGCGCGCGCCGGCGCCGGCGGTGTCGGCGCTGGTGGCGCCGGCGGTGGTTCGGACGTCGCGGCGCTCGCGCGCGCCACCGCGCGCCGCGCCGCCGCTCGATGCGCTCGCCTTCGCGCCTCTCGCCTCCGTTCGAGCTCCGAAACCGGCCCCGCGCGTCTCCCCGCGTCGCGCAGAAAATCACCCTCCCTGGAATCGTCCTCGAAATCCTCATCCACGACGACCGCCATCGCCTCTCGATCCGCGAGCGCATCCGCCTCCTCCGCGGTGTCCACGTCGCCGCTCGCGCGCGTCTGGTGATAACTCGCTCGCATCAACGCCGCCCCGAACGCCTTCCTCGCCGTTCGCATGAACGCGCTCTCCGGCGGCGGCGTCCCTCTCGCGTCGGGTTGCACCCCGAGCGCGCTCGCGCCCGCGCGTCCGCGCGCCGTGGACGCGACGCCCGCGCCGCTCGCGCACGCGCACGCCGTAACACCCAACGCCAACGCCGCGCACCGCGCGCGCGTCCAAAACCCACCCCGTCCGCGCGTCCGCCGCCGCTCGCCGCGCTCGACGTCGTCCGCGTCGTCGCCGTACCACCCATCGCGCGCGAGATCGCGCGCGAGCGCCGTGCGCGCGTCCGTCGTCGTCGCCGCGTCGTCGCGGCGCAACACCATCGCGTCGATCGCCGCCTCGCCTCGCCTCGCCGGCGCGCCGCGCGGTCGCGCGCACCGCTCGAGACGCGCGCCGCTCGCGCCGCGCGCGTTCGGCGCCCTCGGCGCGCGCGCTCGACGATCGCGTCGCGCGGTGCGGCGGCGACGGTCGCCGACGCCGCGAATCGACCGTCGAACCGTCGCTCGAGGTTCGATCGCGCGCGCGATCGAACCTCAGCGCGAGGTTCGACCGCGCCGCGCGAACCTCGACGTCGATCGACGCGACCGGCCGCGTCACATCGCGGCGCCGCCGACGTCGATGGCGCGCGACGACGCCGGCGCGCGCCGGACGACGCCGACGCGCGCGACGACGGCGAAGGGCGACGCCGAGGGACGCGCGCGCGCGCGCGATGGGTCGAAGAGCGGCGTGACGACGCCGAGTCGCGTCGATGAAGATGATTTCTGCGGCGACGACGGCGCGACGGAGGCGCGACGCGCGCGCGAGGACGAGGACGAGGACGCGCGCGAGGGCGCGGATCGCAGGCGGGATGATTTCGCGCGCGATTTTCTGGCGCGGAGCGGGTGCGTGGGGGAGGCGCGAAGACGCGCGGCGACGCCGCCGGCGACGCTGCGGCTGGAGTATTGGACGAGGGACGAGACGACGACGGAGGCGAAACGCGCGCACATCGATAGGTTGGACGACGAGCTGGGATATTACGGCGTGGAGGAACACATCGAGCGGACGGTGCTGAAAGGGAAACCGGTGGCGATCGAGACGAACATGTTTCCGTACGAGACGCCGCGCGGGGTGACGCACATGACGCTGTGGAGTCGGGAGGAGATGGACGGGGAGGCGATCGTGGATTGGACGTGCGCGTGGCTGCGGGAGAATAAACCGAACGTGACAGAATGGAATTTCGATTTAAATGAGAACCATTCCGTGGACGTGCCACATTATCACGTGTTTACGTACGAGCCCTCGGAGACGGCGCCGAAGACGAATGCGAAGAAACGAAAATTGAACGCGAGCGCGAGCGATCTTAGCGCGATTTGAAGACGACGAATTGAAATATAGGGACAGCTACATTCTAGAAAACAAAACAAGGCTACGCTAGGTTCTAAGGCTATCGCGTCGTCGTCGTCGTCGCGACTTCGAGGCTGGCGCGAACGACTTCGGCTTCGGCTGTCGGCGACGCCTTGTTGGCGTCGCTCCACTCGTTCCTTCGCTTCGTCTTTACTAAGGCGAATACGCGTTCGCCACGATCCACGAGCGATTCGAACGACGCGTGACGCCATTTTAAGTCCCCGCTCGGGGCGTCGGCAAACACCGGTCCGTGCGCGAGGAGAAGCAAAAGCGCGCTCGCGCACTCGGATCTGTTCAAAATCGACAGCTCCGTTCGACCTCCGTCGCGCGTTTCGGCGGCTGTGCGCTCGAGCATCTCGTCGAAAACGTCGAGCACGGACGCGGTAAATGCGTTCCAGTGCGCTCTGACCTCATCGCGCGACGCCGCATCGACATCGCTCCAACGCGGAGGCAAGGCGTACGGGTCTTCCTCCGAGTCGCGCCGCGTGGCCATTCTGTGCATCGCCACCGGCGCGACGATGATAGCGAGCCATTGTGCGACACTAGATTTACTGATATCGTCTGAGACGTGTCCGTCGTACGCCTTCAAAGCGTCGAACAGCACGCGCGCGCCGCCGTCGAAGTCGCGATTCGGCGATACCAAACTCTCCAAGTCGTACGTCAACGACGATTTGTTGGGCAACCGCGGTTTGAAAAATTCGTGCTGCACCGGAAACGCGTACTTCATCAACGTCGAGTGCCAGAGTAGCTTGAAACTCGCCTCGGAGTACCCGTTCTGCATCAAAGTCTCGATCTCTGACGCCACGCGACGAGGAGACGCCGACGCGAGCGTCGCCGCGTACGCCCTCAAAGCCGCTCGCAACTCTTTCGTCATCGTGAATCCATGACGCGCGGCGAGACGAATGGCACGCAACATCCGCACGGGATCTTCCCTCAAACTCACGTTCGTGTCGCCCACCGTACGAACGACGCCCGCGTGCGTGTCGTTCATCCCGCCGTGAAAGTCTAAAATTTCATTCCTCCACGGATCGTAATACATCGCATTCACCGTGAAATCGCGCCTCCTCGCGTTATCGTGCACCGCCAACAATCTCGCGAAATCATCCCGCGATCCATCCTCCGCGATCGTCTCCGTCGTCGACGCTCGTCGCGACGACGTCGTCGACGTCGAAGTCGCCTCGCGCTTCGCTCGCTCCGCGCGCCGCCGTCGCAACATCGCGTCGTAATCCGTCTCCCCACTCGCCGTCACCGGCGCGCCCTCCGCGTCCGCGCGCGTCGCGTCTTCCTCACTCTCGCCCTCGCCCTCGCCCTCGCCCTCGCTCTCAAAGCTCGCCACCTCGATCCACCGTCCCGCGTTCGCGCGCACCAGCGCCACTCGAAACCGTCGTCCCACCACCTTCGCCCGTCCATCCATCGCCGCCTCGATCTCCTCGTACGTCGCGCTCGTCACCAGATCCACGTCTCGCGGTTTCGCCCGTTCCCCGAGCGCGATCCAATCCCGCACCGCGCCTCCGACGACGTACGCGTCCGCCCCCGCCCGTCTTCGCAGCCGCTCGAGCGCGCGCGTCGTCCCCCCCGGCGCGTCTCGCGTCAATCGCGTCGCCCTCGGCACGCCGTGCTCGCGCTCCCGCACGACGGCGCATCGCGCGAATTGCTCTCGCAGCGATCGCGCGTAGCGCTCGCGGTCGCCCCGTCGCGGCGTCAGCGTCGTCGGCGGGAGTCTCGGCAGCGCGCGCTCGGTCGGCGGTCGGCGCCGCCGCGTCGCGCCGCGCGCGCGCGTCGACGCGCGCGCGTCGACGGACGTCGACGTCAGCGTCGTCGCCGCGCGCGCGCCGCGCGCGGCGCCGAGCGCGCGCTGGCACGCGCGCCGCGCGCGACGCATCGATGCGTCGGCGTCTGACGCCGCACACCGCGCCGTCGCGCGCGCGTCGACGCGCGGGCGTCGACGGAACGGAGACGCGCGCGTCGGCATGGCGCGCGCGGCGTCGCGCGCGGCGCGCGCGCGCGTCGCGCGCGTCGACGGGACGCGCGCGGTCGCGCTGCGATGCGTCATCTTGTGCGCGTGCGTCGCGCGCGCGCGATGCGTCGCGCGCGGCGGAGGCGTCGCGACGGCGATGCGACGGACGACGATCGAGCGCGACGCGCGTCCGAGCGCGCGCGCGCGATCGACGGCGGCGACGGCGAGCGCGGCGACGCGACTGCGCGGCGGCGTGCTCGGGACGGGGACGCTCGTCGCCGAGTACGCGCTCGCGGATGGACAGACGTACGATTTGATCGTCGACACGGGAAGCGCGCGGACGTACGTGCCGTGTAAGGGATGCGCGCGGTGCGGGGAGCACGCGCACGGGTATTACGATTACGATCGGTCGATGGAATTCGAGAGGTTGGACTGCGGCGAGGCGAGCGACGCGACGCTTTGCGAGGAGACGATGAAGGGGACGTGTCAGAGCGATGGGAGGTGTTCGTACGTCGTGAGTTACGCGGAGGGGAGCTCGAGTCGTGGGTACGTCGTGCGGGACAGAGTGCGACTGGGGGAGGGGACGTTGAGCGCGATGTTGGCGTTCGGGTGCGAGGAGGCGGAGACGAACGCGATTTACGAGCAAAAGGCGGACGGATTGTTTGGATTCGGACGGGGAACGGCGACGGTGCACGCGCAATTGGCGAGCGCGGGATTGATTGAAAATGTGTTTTCGTTCTGCGTCGAGGGGTTCGGGGCGAATGGGGGGGTGTTGACGCTCGGGAGGTTTGATTTCGGCGCCGACGCGCCGGCGTTGGCGCGGACGCCGTTGGTCGCGGATCCCGCCAATCCCGCGTTTCACAACGTACGAACGAGTTCGTGGAAGCTGGGCGATAGTTTGATCGAGCATTTAAACTCGTACACGACGACGCTGGATTCGGGGACGACGTTTACGTTCGTTCCGCGAAGTGTGTGGGACAGCTTCAAGACGCGATTGGACACGCAGGCGACGCAGGCGGGACTAGAGATCGTCGCGGGACCAGATCCACAGTACGACGACGTGTGCTACGGCGTTTCCGCGGCGGCGATGAACATGACGTTGAGTCAAAGCACCGTGAGCGAGTGGTTCCCGCCGCTCACGATCGCGTACGAAGGCGGAGTTTCGTTGACGCTCGGGCCGGAGAATTATCTCTTCGCGCACGAGACGAACTCGGCGGCGTTTTGTGTGGGTATTTTTGCGAATCCAAATAATCAGATTTTATTAGGGCAAATCACCATGCGCGATACGCTCATGGAGTTTGATGTCGCGAACTCTCGCGTAGGTATGGCGCCGGCGAATTGCAGGCGACTACGAGAAAAGTACACCCACGATTCCCCCGAGCCGACGCCGTCGAATTCATCTACGCCGAGCGGCGGTGGAGACGCATTGACGGAGGTGTTTGTTTCACTAGGGGCGTTAATCGTAGCGATTATAGGCGTTTGCTTCGGTTCAAAGAAGCTACAAAGGTCTGACGTGTTTGCGAACGCGTTTACGTGGGCGTCGAGAGGCAACGAAAGACAGTGGCAGCGGCTCGAGGACGACGTGTCGATCGACGCGCAGATAGAGATGAGTGATATGCCGTAGCGCGCGTTGTGATCACAAATCACCATCTATTCCAGCGAAACTTGTTCCATTTGACGCTCATGTGCCCGCGGGCGTCGCCGTACGCCGTACGATCTCGCCACGATTCGCTCGCCCACTCGCACGGCGGTGCGACGTACGGCGACCACAAGATTCGCATCAAAAGCCGCGGTTGTCGTAAAAGCGTCTCAAGCTTTGGGAAGATGTACGGCGCGAGTAGAAACAGGTACTTCATTCTGAAGTACTCGGCGAAGTGTTCGTGGTGCGAGCTCGTCTGGAATCGTTCGGCGAGCGCGGACATTGTTTCAATCGAAGGCAGTGGAATCGTCCCATCGTGCACGCGGGCGAGGTAATTCGCTTGCAACTCGGCGACTTGCCAGTGCGTGCCGAAGGGTAGAACGAATAGAATGTACCCGACGCGCGGCTCTGTAGGCAGCACGCAGTGCTCGAACAATCCGCTCGTCGGTCGGAGATTTTCCGCCATAAAGTTGAACTCGCGCCGGTACCCAGTGGCGAAAATGATCGCATCAAACTTTCCACTCGTGCCGTCGACGAAGAATACTTCGCGTCCTTGAATTCGATCGACGAGTGTGGCCCGCTTGATGCGTTGTAGCGCAAACTCTTTGAGCAAATCGCCCGAATCAGTCACGCCCGGGGAGATCCTGTGAACACACGGCCACCAATCGAAATACGTGTATCCAACGACGCCGAGCCAAGCGGGCGTGAATAGCGATATCCAATTCAAAAACGTGGCCATGCCATGCTTCAACCCACGACTCATGACGTATCGCTCGGTGCGAATGCTCAGGGTCACCGACGCAGCCGTCGTCGAAAGATCCTGCGCGATGTCCGATCCGCTCGCGGCACCGAGCCCGACGACGAGCACGTGACGATTGAGAAACGACGTCGGCTCGGTGTATTCACTCGAGTGCATCACGTCGCCCGTGAAAGAATCCAACCCGCGCACCACCGGAGTCTCGGGTTTGGTCAATTGCCCGGACGCGACCCACACGAAGTCGAACCTCTCCACGCGATGCGAGAGGTTCGAGTCTTTCCGCGGCGTCCCGCTCGCGATCGTCACTTCGAACTCGCCGTTCGCGCATTTTTCGACACTGATCACCTCCGCGTTCAGTTCAATCACTGAAGTTAACTGAAAAGCCGCAGCGTAGCCGCAGAGGTACTCCATCGTTTTCCGCCATCCTACATAGGCCGGAAAAGATCGGGGCGCGGGATAGTCCGCGAAACAATTCGCCATCTTCGTCACGTTTTGTAAAACTGAGTTGAACACTTTGCCGGATCGCCGCCCGTAAGCCCAGACGCCTCCCGGCGAGTCGCTTTTCTCGTAAGTGCACACCTTGAACCCGCGGCGTAACGCTGCTCTCGTCGCGCACAAGCCGGCGGCGCCGGCGCCGACGATGCATAGCCTTTTCGCACCGTTCGATCGCCCCTGGAGCGGATCCGCTTCGCCGACAGTCTTTCGACGCACACCAAGCGGAACCGACTCGCGCATTTTTTTCGCGTTCACGTACGCCATGACGCACCACGCTGGAAACATCGCCGCGAACGCGAACGCGATGTACTTGCAGCAGAGGCACAAGGCTCGAGCGAGCTCGACGCATACCCAAAACACCGGCGGTAAAAAGACAGCCCAAGCCAGGACGAACGCGGCGTAAAACAATAACGCGTCTTGCGTCGTCGGGAACTCGCGGTCGTCGAGAAATCGCATCGTGCGCGCGTAAATGTGCGGTCACACGTCCCGTCACATGTTGGCCGTCACATGTTGGTACGTCCAATGATGCGATCGAAACCGCCCGAGATCCGTCGATTTCGCGTTGAAAGCGCGCGATCCAAGAGATGAAAATAATTTCGATCGCCTCGATCGACGCTCGGTCGCGATCGACCGCGCACGCGCGCGCGAACTCAAACATTAGCGACGCTGCGGGGTGACAACCAACAGCCAACCGCCCTCCGCACACGTCGTCACGCGCTCGCGCGTCGTCGATCGCGCGCATGGACCCGCGCGACGTCGCGGCGTACATCGAACGCCAACGCGCGCGGCGCGCGCCGTGCGTGGTCGTGCTCACGCCCGACGACGATGCGCGCGCGCGCGAAAGTTTGAGCGCGGCGCTGGATGTCCCCAGACTCGTCGACGTTTTGCGCCCGTTTCGCGTCGTCGACGACCTGAACGTCGTCGTGCGCGCGGACGCGGAGAACCCGCAGCGAGCGCTGAGCGTGCGGGCGCTAGAGGTGCGGTTTAAGAGCGATTCGGGGGCGACGTCGGCGACGCGGGACGACGCGGAAGCGCGCGGCCGGGACGCCGTCGCGAGCGAATGCTTCGATGTTTCGACCATGACCGACGATACGTGCGGACGGGCGCGACGAGAGACGGGTGATGCGTGCGTGCGACGAGCGAGAACGGAGGCGGAGACGAGCGGGAGGTTTGAGAAATTCTTTGACGCGAACGAGCGGGCGACGGCGTTTAACGAGTGCGAGGCGTTTGATCACGCGCTCGGAGCGATTCTTTGCGTGCGCGCGGGAAAATCTTCGTACGAGGACGTGCTACAATCATTCGAGGACTTAAAACAGCAGTTTTTGCGACTGCCGGTGTTCGCCACGGGTGGAGCGGATCCAGAGACGTGTTTCGGGAAGGTGCTCGTGTGGGACGCGAGAGATGGAGCGACGACAAAGGAAGAAGCGGAGGCTTTGTTGCAGCGCGTGCGTCAGACAGGGGCCTGGGACTGCGAACTATTGACACTGAATTCCGATCTCGAAGGCACGTGCGCGTCTGGGGTCGATTGGAACGAGCATAGGGAAACGGTTATTTCCCGCGCCGCGGCTGAGCGCGCGGGCGTGGCGAACGAGGCGAGTAAAACCATGGGGCGTTACATGAGCTTGGAAGACGTCGATCGGGCAAAAACGTACGTGCGAGTGTTCGTAACGAAAACCTTACTTCCACACATGGAGCGAAAGCTCTTCGCGCTATCGACACAGATTTACAACACGAGAAAAGGTTTAAGAAATCAATTCAAGACCTTTTGGGGACGAAGCACGGCGACGGCGACGGCACATCGAGATGGCGAACAAGGCCATCGATCGCCCGAGGGACAAATTCGGCTCGCCGGAGATTTAGCGTTCATGCTCGGCGATTACGACACTGCGTTGGCGAATTTCAAGCTCGTACATTCGGATTACAAATCGCAAAGTGCGTGGAAGCGATTGGCGAGTTCGTACGAAGCCATGGCGCACGTGTACGTAACGACTCGTCATTTGCGCAATAAGGCGGATTTGAAAAAAGACATCAACCACGCATATGACAGCGCGATGACGAGTCTGTTGAAGTACGAAACGATCGGTGGGGTTGGTGATTTGCATCTAGCGCACGTCGAGATGTTGAAGGCGCGTTCGGCGGTGGAACATGCCACGGCGCTGACAGCCATCGGTGCGTATCGGGAAGCGCACGCGCCACTTGTTTCGGCGTCTGCATTTGTACACTCCGATCTGCGAGCGGCACTCTTGCTTGAGCGCGCCGCGTTCGCGTTCGTCCGCTGTCACCCTCCTATGGTGCGCAAATTCGCGTCGTACATGATTTTAGCCGGCGCGAGGTACGTGCGTGCGGGCGCTATAGCGGCTGCGACTCGATGCTACTCCTTCGCTCTGCCGGTGTCGAACGAGTATGGCTGGAGTGCGGCATTAGAGCACTTGAACACCACCCTCGGTCGTCTCGTGGCGAACATCGGACACACGAAAGCGGCGCTGGAGTTTTTCAGAGACGCGGTGGGGTGTGCGGCATATTTACCGGCCGACGCACAAACCGTTCGTATCGATGCGCTCGAAGAATTCGCTGCGAAATACGCGAGTGAAGTGCCCGCGGAGCAGCGCAACGCGAAAGACGACGAGCTGGCGTGTCCCTTGCCCGAAATGAACGTCCAAAAAGTCAAAGTGATATTTGCGGACGATCGTGAGTCGAGCGAATCGACTTCTGATCACGGTGAAGAAGCGTGGAGCGCCATTGAACGGGGTGGAGTTATCCCACAGAACTTGCTTGCGGCCGCACCGGGAGCGAATTGGCTGAGTGGTGGTCCTCGCACGATTGAGATCGAGCAAACAGCAGTGTGCGCCTCCGGCGAAGACGTGAAAATAGACGTCGATTTGAAGAATCCACTCCGCTTGCCTTTGGACGTGAATAATCTGCGTTTGCTGTGGGAGTTTACGCCATCGAATGGGACGTTAGTATCAAACGACCGCGGCGAGACTTCGGACGCACTCGTGCGAGCAAAGGTGGAGAATAAAGTTTTCGCGCCGCAGTCAGAGCAAACGATTCGGCTCACCATCACGCCGAGCGCTTCGGGTGTCTTACGCGTGTCAGGCGTGGCGTGGACCGTGGGGTCGAAACGGGTGCTACACGGCCGTCGATACTTCGATGTCAGTGCGCCTCGAACGCGTCGTGGGGCAAACGGCGAGTGGTTACGCGACGTCACAAAGCACAAACGGTTGGTGTTTAACGTTTGCGAGACGGTGCCAAGATGTGATGGCACGCTCGAAGGCGTCCCCAAGCGCTCAATGGATGGCGCTCTGCAGAGAATAGACTTAGTCATCTCCAACGTCACGCAACCGATGGCAAAATGGATCCGGGTGCGTTTGCCGAGATCCGTTCTCCGTCCAGTTGACGCGTCTCACGTGCCCGTGACCGAACCGACCGTGAAGCGTAATTCGAGTCGAGAGGATCTCGAAAGAGACTCGATAAATCGCGGTGATGGTGACGGTGGGGACGATGACGTCGTAGATAGCGATGGTGTGATCTACGCGCTGCCTGCTTGGGAGACGCTCGAGTCTGGGTCAACGATTCGCTGGCCACTGTGGTTTCATCCAAACGCCGTCGGTCGCACCGCTGTGCGCATCTGCGTGTGCTATCAGCCCGAACCTCCAGCGCCAAAGTTATTGCGCTATCGTACGATTCGTATCTTTGAAAGCGTGGAGGTCACACCTTCCATGCGCGTGAGCGCGATGACGATACCGTCGCCTTCGCATCCGTTGGCGCGAGTCATTCGATTGTCCATTGCGAGTGGGCGAGAGCAAACGGATATCTTCAAACTCGGAAGCGTGCGGCTTGGATCGAGCAAAGATCGCGTGAAGTACGAACTGATACCTCTCATGAAGCACGCCACGGCACCGCGATTGATTGCTCCCGGGGAGACGATCGAGACGCTCATAAAATGTTCGCCGAGCGAGGAGGCAAACGCGAAGGAACTGCTCAACTTTGTGGACGCCATCCCGGAAGAAAGCGCGAAACCCTTGTTTGCGTTTCACAATTCATTCAAAAAGAACGATGCAAAACGTGCGTTGAAAGTGCGCAACGAAGCGATCACGGATGGTTTGATGATAACATGGTCGTTGAAGGGTGGAGATGTCGTCGGCGCGCAGCACGTACGCAACGTCGTCGAGCTCACGCGGTGCACGGATACTACCCGCACACCCAACGAGCTGAAAAGCAAGGTGACCTGGACAATCAATTATGCTAGCACGATTAAGCTCGACGAGACGGCGCCAGGTAACATGACGTACTCATCCGTCACCTTGAGCGCTCGGAACGAATCCGACGACGCGCTCGACATTGTCTTTGTCGCCGACGCGACGTCATCGGCGCCCGCCAACGTTGAAAGCGGCGGCTGGTCTCTGGAAATCGATAAGAACGCGTGGCAAAACCGAGAAACGCTACCCACAAGCGAGGACAAGCGCCGACGGCCGATTCCCCTGCCGCCTGGCAAACCTATTGTGTGGGTTGGCCCAGTGCGCCGCGTCGCCAAAAACGTCGCCCCTGGCGCGGTTTTCAATTTCCCCCTCACCATCGCGTGTTTCGCCAAAGGCGATCACATTTTAGATGGTTACACGCTGAGCTGGACCGAAACTGCGCCCGCGCCCTCCGCGACGCCGGGATCGATGTCCATATCCTCGGTCTCGCGAGCCACCGACGGCGCTCGCGTCGCCGTTCCGACGGATGCCCGCAACGCGCCATTCATCATCACCGTCACGTAGCGCAATAGATGAAGCATGTAAATACAACTCTAACTAGACACGCGCAACACGAGGTCTCACACCATGGGTAAGAGCAATTCCGGATCGTCCCACGCCTTTCGCGGCTCGGCGGCGCCCGCGGCGTCGTACGACTTACGAAGCTCTTCGCACAAGGCGAAGTAGAGCCCAGACGTTATATTTTCCGCCTGCTCCGCGAGCTCATCCATGAGTTCACGGAGCTGTTTACGGCGCGCCTTCACGCTCGACGGCGCGCGGGCATCGCGCGCGACGCTCGCGCGACGGGACGGCGGCCGCCACACAGTGCCGCGTCGCGTCGACGATGGCGGGGAAGATTCAGCGGCAAAAGCTCGCCAAGGGCGGCAGTCGCGGACGGTACGGCGTCTCGGGACTGAGCGCGTTTCGCAGCAAGAGCCGACCGGCGCGACGGGCGCCGATCGCGCGGAATCGCGGCGCGGACTATGAAAAGTTTGTGGAACTGCGAGCCGAGGTGGACGCGCTGAGCGCGGAGGAGGCGAAGGGAACGCTCGATAAGGCGACGGCGAAGGAATTGAAGAACTTGCGAGCGAAGTTGACGCTGAAGGAGCGCAAACACGGGGGCGGGGCGTGAGGGCGAGGTCGCGGGAACGCGAGGGCGGGACGCGGCGGCTGAGAGGCGAAAAAAGCCGCGGGATCGCGAAAACGACGCGTCGATCGCGCGAGGATGTAAAATACCGAACATCGTATACTGTAGTGTTTTGTGTGCTACTCGCTGTGTGGTCACAGTACAACCCGCTAATAAGTTTCACGCTAGGGATGACGAACGGCGTCGCCTCGTTCGTTCGTTCGCTCCGTCGGTCGCCGATAGCGCCGCCGGGGTTATAGGAAATAACCGGGCAACGTCGCGCGAGGCGCCATCATGGTTGAGTTTTCGGTGGTTTCCGTGAAATACTTAACCTCGCGATCGAGGTTATCGTCAAAAGCTAAGATGGAGGCGACGTTGCCGCACCGGTAGCAATAATTCGGCGCGCTCCAAACCGTCACCAAATTCTTATCCGGAAACATGTACTTCAACCCTTCCTGCACCAACTGATGCGCCCTACAAATCAAGTTTAATCCATTTATCTCGTTGAACTCGTCCGTCACCCTTCGGCCGAACAACCACCCCGCCCCTCTCGGGCTCACCGCCCACGTCTCGATGTCCTCCGGGTCGCTCCACATTAAATCACAAAACGGTCCCTCGTGCGGAATCTCGCACAACCGATCGATCGTCCGCACTTGATCAATCGTTCGTATGTCTGGACTCAACCCACCGTGCACGCACAGCACCTTCCCATCGATCACGCACGCCAACCCCAAGTAATCGAACACGTCCGTGCACCACCGCCACGCGTTCGCGCTTCCGTACTTCCTCTGACACTCATCGTAGAACCCGTACACCTGCGTGATCTGTCGGCTCTCGTGATTTCCTCGCAACAGCGTCACGTGCGCGGGCCAGCGCGCTTTCAGCAGCATCAGCAGCGTGAACGACTCCAGACTGTTGTATCCGCGATCGACGAAGTCGCCCATGAAAATGTAATTCGTCCCCGGCACCTCTCCGCCGGTCTCGAGCAGTTTCATCAGGTCGTGAAACTGTCCGTGAATGTCACCGCACACCGTCACCGGGCTGTGCACGCTCTGGACGTTGGATTCCTCGACGAGGAGCTCTTTGACGCGGGCGCAGAGATTTCTCAGTTCGTGCTCTTCGAGCGGCTCGCAGCGGCGGATCTTGGCGAGCCAGGCGTCGAGGTCGAGCGGGGACATCGCGCGTAGATCGATTCAGGCGATCGCGGCGTCGCGAATGCGCGCGCGCGCGCGTGTGCGCGCGCGGGCGGCAATCTTGCGCGATTGGCAAAATTTGGGGTTTAGTTGCGTCGGAGGCGCGGAACGGGGCGTGAAAATACAAAATACGCGCGCCGTTCGATCTCACGCGATGCGCGCTGTGACGACGGATAAATACTCGCCGAACGCGTACGCGGGGTCGATGGGCTGATCGCACCCGGCGCCGCGGATGGAGAGCATCGTGGCGGAGACGCCGCTTGCGCGCGAGGCGTTTTCGACGATTTTGGGAAGCAACCGCTCTTGCGTCACCGCGCCCGAACACGAGCAGGTGATTAAAATACCGCCCGGACGAAGCAAGGTCATCGCGCGCTTGTTCAACCCGACGTACTTCGGGATGGCTTTTTTGAGCGCGGGCTTGGTCGGCGCGAACTTGGGCGGGTCCAAAACTACGACGTCGTACGATCCGGCGCGGCCGGCGTCGATCTCGGCTTGCATGAAATCGAACGCGTCTGCGCGAACAAAGTTGACTTTGTCCTGAACACCGTTTAACTCGGCGTTCTTTCTCGCCATGTCGAGCGCGGACTCGGAGCTGTCGACGGCGACGACGTCCGAGGCGCCTCCGAGCGCCGCGTTCAGCGCGAAGCCACCGGTGTAACAGCAAACGTCCAAAACGCGTTTACCGCGCGCGATCTCGCGCATCACCTTGCGATTATCTCGTTGATCGACGTAGAATCCTGTCTTGTGACCACCGGCGATGTCGATCGCGTATTGCACGCCGTCTTCGAGCACCTTCACGTCGCTCGGCACCGCTTCTCCGACTTTGGCGCCCGTCGCGGCGTCGTAATAATCAATCAAGTTTTCCCCTTCCCAGGGCGTTCCCTCGACTTCGTACATTTTCTCGTCTCGTCGCCACACCACCTTCGTGTTCGCCCCCAAAACGTCCGCGAACGCGCGCAAGATGACGTCTCGTCTCTGCTCCACCCACGCCGCCGTGGAGCTCGCCACGACGATTTCGCCGTACACGTCCGCGTTTAACCCAGAAATCTTATCCCCCTCCGAGTTCAGCAGCCTGTAACACGTCGTTCGTTCGTTCCCGACTAACCCTAAATCCCGTCTCAACTCGTACGCTTCGCGTATCCTCTGCGCCACGACGCCGTCGCCGTCTTCGCATCCTCGCTCCCACGCCTGGCTCAGCGCCCGCACCGAATACGAGCTCGTTTCGTTATAAAATCCGTAGCATATCGGCGAGAGCGCGTGATCGGTGACTTGCACCCAATCGCCCGTTCGCGCTTCGCCCTCCACGCGTTCGATCGCGCCCGCGTAGACGATAGGATTACCGTCCAAGAACATGTTCGCCTTGCCTCGAGCCACCACCACGCGCGTCAGCGCGCTCCGCCGCGCGTCCTCCAGATTCGCGCTCTGTTCGCCGTCAAAGTTCCGTCGCTGGCGCTGCACAACGTCCGCGCTCGAGGACTGCGCGCGACGGCCGCCGTCGGGGCGTCCACGACCGCTCGTCGACGGTTTTCTCGGCGCGGTGGCGGCGGCGGAGGTTACGAAACGTCGCGTTTGCGCGCGCGATGGACGCGCGCGCAGGGCGAACGAGGCGCCGCGCGCGAGGCGTTGCATCGTGTGCGCGCGTGCGCGTGCGTGCGAGCGCGCGGGTGCGCGACGCGCGTGGAAGTGCGGACGACGCGCGTTCGCGCGCCAAGAATTGGAACTCGAGCTCTAGGCGACGGCGAAAACGAAACGAGTAAAGTGGTTAAAGTTACAGCCGTGCTAAATGATACTTGCGTCGCTCGCTTGAGTCGCTCGAGTATAAGTGCTTAATCTCCGCGGACGAAGGAATTAAGAGGCGGCTTCGGCGCCGGCCGCTTCGGCGTTTTCGCGTAAAATTTCATCCAACGTCGGCTCGAGGGTGTTGATGCAGTTGTCCTTGTTCATGATTTTGTCCAAGCCGAACAAACCGATGCGGAAAGTGTTGTTGCCGGCGGGTTCGTTGATCATGAACGGAACGCCCGCGGCGATTTGGAAACCCTTAGACTTGAACTTGGCGAACATGGTGGCGTCATCCGTGTACGACACGACGACGCCCGGCGCCTCGAACCCCTTGGCGGCGACGGATTTCAATCCCTTGCTCGCCATCATCTTGCGGCACTCAGTGCCGAGATCCCATGCCATTTGCTTGACCTTGTCGAAACCAACCTTTTCGGTCGCCATCGCCGCGCGTTCGAACAAAGTCAACGCGTCGGTGGGCATGGTGGTGTAGTACGCGAACCCGCCCGCCAAGTAGGCATCCATGACTTCGAGCCACTTGCGCATGTTGATGACCATGGAGGTGGATTGCGAGTTGCGCGTCGCGTGCACGCCGCGTTCGCCGAGCATGATCACGCTCGCGCACGCCGGACCAGTCCAGCCCTTTTGCGGCGCGCTCAAGATGGCGTCCACGCCGGTCGCCTTCATGTCCACCCAAATCGTGCCGCTCGCGATGGAATCGAGCACGAACAGCCCCCCGTGCGCGTGCACGGCGTCGGCCACAGCCTTGATGTACGAATCCGGCAGAATGATCCCAGTCGACGTCTCCACGTGCGGCGCGAACACCACCGCGGGTTTTTCCTTGTTGATCATCTCCACGACCTCCGCCAAGGGCGGTGGCGCGAACGCCGGCGTCTTTTCGTCGTCCACCGCGCGTCCTCGCATCACGATCGTCTCGCTCGGGATTTGCGTTTGCTCAAAAATATCCGTCCATCGATAGCTAAAGTACCCATTACGAATCACGAGCGCCTTTTTCCCGCTGCACCACTGTCGCGCGACCGCCTCCATCCCGTACGTCCCGCTTCCCGGCATGATCACCACGCCGCTCGCGTTGTACGCCCGCTTCATCATCCCGTCGATGTTCTTCATCGTCTCGCAGAACACCGGCGACATGTGATTGATCGCTCGATCCGTGTACACGACGGAGTACTCCTTCAATCCACCGTTGTGTTCGAGCGCGAGCGGGCGATCGTGGAACCCCTTATCGCTGAAGTCGCCGAGGTGGTGCGCGCCCGCGCTCTTCGCGCGCACGCCCCCCTGCGTCGTCGCCATCGCGACGTCGCGCGTCGTCGCCGCCGTCGCGTTCGCCGCGGACGCGCCGCGAGCGAGACGCGCGTGGATTTGTTCGCGCGCCGCGCCGAGCGCGCGTCGTCGGAGGGCGTACATCGTCGCCGTCGTCGCGCGCGTCGCCGTGTGCGGGGCGCGGCGACGCGCGCGCGCGCCGAACCGACGCGCGCCGACCCGTTCGGACACGCGTGGGTGCGCATACAGTGTAATTATAGTTACACGCATCGAGTCGTGGCACACGGCGACGGATAACGGATTGAGCGCGTATAACGCTGTGAATGACGCTATGAAACGATGCGAAAATCACGCGACGGTGCCGACGGAGGGGGCCTGGCGCGCTATAACCGCGAAACGTCGTGACGTCACGACGCGCGCGCGCGACCTCTCGAGGCGAGTTTCGCGCGCGCGGCGTCGATCGACGGCGCGAGGTTGGGCG
>Ga0206682_10001520_pt1 | contig 22742 bp, 17 predicted proteins | sample M240m12015metaG_FD_155444 | JGI IMG/M metagenome (GOLD analysis project Ga0206682, IMG submission 155444) | Ammonia-oxidizing marine archaeal communities from Monterey Bay, California, United States - M2 40m 12015 | ecosystem: Environmental > Aquatic > Marine > Intertidal zone | place: USA...
GACGACAAACGACCAGTCGTAGTTTGTCCTCTGTGAAAATAATGGAACCCCAAGCACTCCTCTTGCGTGACACACAGTCGATTTGAGTGGAACGCCTGCGAATGATCATTTATGCCGCAAGCTTTCTCACACAAATTTCTTCGTTGCCATCTCGAGCCGTGAAGTCTTTCCAAGATGGGTCCTCTGCTTTCCATGTCGAAGCGACAGTTCTGCAAGTAGACCCCCAAAATACGTTGTGATAACGCGAGAGAGTTTTGACTCTCTCTTCGATTCGTATTTTTTTAGATTTTTCCGACTCATCTAATTCTCGCACATCCTCGGTGTACTCGCGGGACGACGACGGCGACGTGCGAGTAGCGCGACTGTCACGTTTGTGCTTCACAAATCGTACGCGTCATCGCACGGTTTCTAGATGGCTACGTTGAATCAATCAATGCCCTTCTGACTCCAGAAGGGATAATAACGCTCGCACCACGGGCGTCGACGCGAGCGTCGCCGACGGATGGTTGATGCGAGCGAGAAGCAGTTCGTCAACCTTGGCGCGCAGCGCTTTCACGAGAACGCCGATTTTTGCGGGCGCTGCGAACGTCGCCCAATCGTCGACGCGAACGAGACCTTGCTCGTGGTGGACAGCGATATCGCCGCCAAAAAGTAGAAGCGAATACGAACCGACCATGGTGTTGTCGCGAATGTACACTTTTGCCGTCTCGACGCGTTCGCTGTATACGATCCATCGGCTCTCGAACTTCCCACAGTGAAAGTTTACCGATGCCGGGTGTAAGAACACGCGCCCAAGGTCCTTCGAGTAGTATTTCAGCTCGCGACTGTTCGCAGCCTTCGCCACGGCCCCGGATGTCGTCTGCGCGTACTTGGTCTCTGGATGCTTCACTCGAACGACATGAGGGTAGAAGCCAGCGACGAGCGCGCCTTTAATCACGCGGGCAGTTTCGCTGTTTGAATCAGCCTCCGTTCCTCCCGTTCCGAAACGGCGCATGTTGTTGATGTACTCGCGCCTCACGAAACCTAAATCGGCGAGAATCGTCGCGTAGTCAAGCCGACTCGCATGTACCGCCTCAAGCGCTTGCGAACTCAAAAAGTATTCCTCGCAATACCGTCGTTCGAACGGCTTTCCTCGCGCCTTTGCCTTTGCCCATCCCTTATACGCCGCAACCATGGTCAGGTGGTCCGATTTTGTCGCGGAAAGACTTCGCTTCGCCTTGTCCGCGGCGTCGCGATTATCCTTCGGCGAGAAGAACAACGGTCTACCGCTCATCGCTCCGGCGATCGTGAGAATAGGATCGAGACAGCCCAACAACGCGCCAAACAAAAGCATTTTACCTATACGAGCGTCGACAGGCATCTGCGCCAAGTGACGTCCGAGCGGCGTCAAACGTTCATCGGCGTCGAATGCTCGCAACGCGCAAAGCTCGTCAAGTGCGGCGTGAATTGCGCGAGTATCAGGCGGTGTCAAAGCGGCGCCGAGCGTCTGCGCGACTGGTTGTTCGCTCATAGCCTTGATGGACAAACACAACTGCTGAAGCGGCGTTCGAAGCATTTCGGGCGGTTGCTGAGGCAACATGTTCGCGAACTGCGCTCGCGAAAACATTGCGAACCGCGCGCCCGGCGCCGTGCGACCAGAACGACCTCGCCGCTGCTTCGCCGCCGCCTGCGAGACCCAAGTGTCTGCAAGCACTGATAACCCGCGCAACGTATCGTACTGCATCTCTTTAGCACGTCCCGTATCGATGACATACCGCACGTCGTCAATCGTCACGGATGTCTCCGCAATGTTGGTCGCCACGACGATTTTCCGCACTCCATCTGGCGGACGTTCGAATATACGCTTCTGATCTTTGGAGGACAGCGAGCCGTAAAGCGGTAGAATGCGGAGCGCACCGACGTCATCCGCCTCTAAAAGGCGTGATTGCTCGAGTTTGCGAATCAACCGCAAAATTTCAAATTGACCCGGCATGAAAATGAGGATCGCGCCGAGGCCGACATCTTTCGGGTTTGTTCCCGCAATGGGCGGTGGAACTAGCGCACTCGGACCGTTTTCAAGCTCTGTTTGAATAATTGCACCAACGAGCTGCTCGATGGCGTCATAGTTGATGATGGTTTCGTCGACGTTTTGAATACTTCTTTGAGTCGGGACAGAGTACCCATTCAACGCTCTCGACGCCTCAGACAGCAAGTCCGCTCGTCGACGTTCCTCCTCGATTTGCGTGGGTGTCATCGCAGGTGTCTCGCCGAATTGGTCTTCAACGTCTGGCGCACGTTTTACCTCATACGCGCGTTCATCGTCAGCTAAATCCCAATCGTCAGGAACGTCGTCGATGCCGTCGTCGTCGTCGTCGTCGTCGTCGTCGTCGTCGTCGTCCGAGCCACCTTTGTCCAGCCCGAGAGCGGCGCGCTCAGCCTTACGTTGCGCAGCTTTTTCGGCTAAAAGCGTCTCAACTTCTGCGTTTGACTTCACGCGTTTGATTTGCTTGCGCTTCGCGTATGGTCCACCCTTGCCGACCGTATGACCAGTCATTTCGAATACGTCTTCTAAGAAGTATTCGCGAACGGGATGCGTGAAGCCGGCTATGTGGACTTGCGTCGTCGACACGCCGCTTACCGCGGCGATTGCGGATGGATGCTTGAAATAGTCATCGAACAGGTCCGCATCCGCGGTGGCGGACATAAGTACGATTCGTATTTTCGGGTTCTTTGCTATGACTCTTCGCAGGAGCAGCAGCAACAAGTCGGAGTCGACTGAACGTTCGTGAACTTCGTCAAGAATAACGTGCGTCGTGTTCGCGAGCAAGGGATCGGAAAGCAATCTTCTAAGCAGAACACCAGTCGTGCAGAAAAGAAGTCGCGTTTTCGACGATTGCTTGGATTCGAGTCGAACGGAGTAGCCGACGACGTCACCGCACCTCTCACAGCGCTCCGCCGCGACTCGTTCGGCGAGGCCGATGGCGGAAATTCGACGTGGCTGAGTGACGATGATGTTAGTCTCACCGCCACGGCCCGCGGCGATTTCAGATTCAAGTATGAACTGAGGCACTTGCGTTGACTTGCCGCAACCAGTCTCGCCGCTCAGGACAACCACAGATGATTTGTTCACGGCTCGAGTCACTTCTTCTCGACTTCCGCTCGCCGGCAAATTCAAACGCACGTTCATCATCGCATACGCTTCACCTTTGCCGGATTTTGCCGACTCAAGGTATGCGTTGAAAGCATCGAGCAACCTTCGATTCTCAGACACGATATCGCTCTCGGAAAGCCCTCGATGCGGGCGTTTTGTGTTCTGTCGTTTCGACTCCGCCGCCGCCAGAGATGGCGTCGCGGCGCGATTTGGGGCGACGTTCGGCACTCGTGGCTTCGGTACGGGTGGCCGATTCGATGCATCCGCAGCGCTGATAGTTTGCAACGACGAATGTGTTTTCGCGACTTTCTCCACCAAGCTTCCGGCAGCCTCTATCATAGTGTACACGCAAGGCGCGCCGCATCCATCAATGGCGAGCTTCGCAAGCGCTCGAGTCGCGCTGAAAAACTCAGCTCGAAGTTCACCGTGCGCATGAAATGCAATCAGAGGCGGTTCAATCGCTGGATAGCCACCGTTTTTGAGGCGGTACACTTCGAGATATCCCTTCACGCCGGCGGATGTATCGATTGCGACGCGAACGCCGGCGGGTAAGCGCTCAACCGTGTCTTCGCCGCAAATGGCTTCTATCGCCGTCAATTCGTCTTCCCAGTCTTCGTCGTTTGCATCAGAATCGTGGGTCGGCCACGCCTCGTACGATTTCGAAATTCCAGCGAGAACTTGGCCGAATAAGTGAGCGTGCGCTTCCTCTCGACTGGAGTGCGCGCGCAATGCGTCGTCGCACGCCGTCGCCGCGTAACCGCGCTCCCAGAGCCAGGCCGCATCCTCGCTCGACGGCCTCGAATCGATCTCCACGGGTTGAGCGGGTTTGGTTTTACTGAGTAACACCACTCCACCCTCGTTGAGCGATTTAGGAGCGTACACCGTGGGTAGCCTGTAGTCGGGCACGTGAACGCACAACCAGCTAATCGCGCCATCCAGCGCGGCGATGTCTTTCGATTTCGTCGCTTTCGATGCCGCCAGTGCGTCTTCGCGCCCGAACCCTAAGCTTTCCAATTTGTCACACAACGCGTTCACCCCAGCTATCTCAACGTCTTCTTCGAGCTGCATGTCTTCGTCTTCGTCTTCGTCTTCGTCAGACGCGGACTCGTAATCTTCTTTGAGTATGGATTCCACGAGTGCTCGCTTTTCCTCACTCATAGTCAAGACTTGTGCCATCTCCTGCTTTGCAAGTCGTTTCATTCGGGCGATGCGTTGCTCCTCTCTCGCCGCTCGCTTCTTCGCATCCTCCACTTTCTTTTTTTCCATCTCTTCGCATTGTGTGAAGGTCTCCTTGTATTGATTCGGCAACAGGCGCTGCAAAGGTAGCGTGTTGGCAATTTTCGCCAGCGCCACCACCGCGACTCTATGCTCAGCCTCTAATTTCGTCTCGCACTTTTCGTTCCAGAAGAACACCTTGTCCTTGTCGGGCTTGTGCTTGTCTCTTAAAACGAGTTTGCACGTCCACGTCGATTCGCCGTCGAGCTTTTTTTCTTCCTTCGCACGAAACACGGGAGCCTTATACTCCTTCTGTTTTTGCACAAACTCGCGTAAGATTGTGCTCGGGAGCTTACAGCTCATTCTTGCAAACGGCGTGGCGACCTTGGAGTCGGGATTCGCGGCGCGTTCCTTCGCCGCTTCCTCCTTGAATTTTTCGCGCTCCGCGATGATGAGCGCCGCCTTCGCGCTCACCTTTGTCGTCTTCCCATCGCCCACCACGGACTCCGAACCGCTCTGTTCGGCCACGACATCGGCGTGCTGCTTCGCGATGTGCTGTTTCAGTCTGTCCTGTTGCTTGAATATCCGATCGCAGTGCGGACACGGGAGCTCTTTTGGTTTTACTTGCGCTGGGTCGAAGCCGCTCTTAGAGCTCATCGCTCCGGATGACACGATGCCGCGCTTGGCTTTCGCCAAGGCTTTCTTCTGGGCGTTACTGGGACCCATGACGCGCGCGCACTCCCCACGCGCGCGCGCGCGAGCGAGGTCGCGCGACGCGCGCGAGCGAGGCGACGTGTGACGGCGCGCGGACGCCTCCGCAGACTGCGACGCGCGTGTTCACGCATGACGACCCTTCGACGCCTCATCGCGCGCACGGCGCGCTCGGTGACGTCGATGCGAACGCGCGCATCGCTCTCCGCGTCCTCGTTTCACGCGAACGGCGACCGCGCGAGTGCGGTGGAGGAGGCGAACGCCTCGCTCGACGAAACGTTCGGCCTCGGCGGCGTTCGCGTCGGCGGTGGAGGCGATGACGCGGCGCCTACGGGTCGCTTAACGCACGTAGACGAGCGCTCGGGTGCTGCGTCCATGGTGAACGTCGGTTCGAAGCCGTCGACGTCGAGAGAAGCGACGGCGTCGGCGCGGGTGTGGCTCGGCGCCGAGGCGTTCGCGTTGGTACGAGAAAATAGAATGAAAAAGGGTGACGTACTCGCCACCGCGCGCATCGCGGGGATCATGGGGGCGAAAAAAACGCACGACTTGATTCCGTTGTGTCACGCCATCGCGATCGACGCGGTGAAAGTTGATTTAACGCTGAATGAAAGCGAGCGCGCCGTCGACATCGTCGCGGTAGCTTCGTGTACTGGTAAAACGGGAGTGGAGATGGAGGCGCTCACGGCGGCGGCGGTGAGTGGGTTGACGATTTACGACATGTGTAAAGCGGTGAGTAAGGACATCGTCATCGGAGACGTTAGGTTAGAGGCCAAAGTTGGTGGCAAGAGCGGGAATTGGTCGCGGCGTGAAATAGAATAGAAAGCGAAACATGGCGTCGGCGACGATGGAGCTTTCGTATTAGAACTAAACATCTATCTTCGCGCTATTCGAACTCGCGTACGCAGCGCAGTAATTTACAGTAGAAGCCATCCCACTCCGAGAGCGAGCATGGCGAAAGCCCCTCCGCCCCAGAATGCGCCAGCGGAGCCAAGCTGATCGCACAGGAATCCAGCCATGTAGTTACCGAAACCAAGAGAAAGGCCTTGTGACATTGCGGCGATGGCGAATCCAGTGCCGCGCACGTTTGGTGGCATCGTCGCGCTCAGCACCGCTTTCATGTTCCCTTGCGTCATGGACATGTGAACGCCGACAACCAGATACCCCAAGAACACCTGCCACGGGACGTTCGCCATGACTAGAATGACGTCGGCGACGACCATGAGGCCGAAACCGACGAGAAGCATGTTCTTACGGCCGTCTCGTCCTCTTTGATCGGCGTTGTCCGCGTACACTCCTAGTGGATACGTCAACGCCGACTGCATGATGTTCGTCGCAAACATGAGGACCGGCAAGTAAGCCACTTGCATTCCGACAGCTTTGGCGTGTAGTGTGACGAAAGCTTCGCTAAATCTGGCGACTTTGAGAATTGAAAACACGAGAAGAGCTCGCCAAAACGCCCAAGGCAGCTGCGCCACCTCTGTCCAACTCCAATTCCATTCGCCCCACATGAAGCTCGTAGCCGAGGAGCTTTTCGTTCTTCCGGCGCCTTGTTGTTGAGCTTCGGCCCACGGATCATCGGCCCAAATCAAAGCTCGCGTCCGCAAGTCATCTTGAGTCATTTCACCACCGTCGGCGCGCCGAAACCAAGTTTTTCGCCTTCTCGTTTTTCTGATGCGCACCGTTCCTTCGTTTTCGGGAGCGCCCTTAGACTCTTCAAAGCCATCGACGATTTGATCTAAGAATGGCGACACCATTTTCGCCCGAGATTTCATTTGCCACAGCCAATCTCGCACCGTCTTCCATGTCTTTTGCCCGCGATGCCAAACGATTTCTCTGACGTTTGACGTGCACGCGGTGCGTCGCCAACGCGCTCGAAGATGGGGCATGGCTAGTGGACCCCGCGTGTGACGTTTCCACGACGGCAGCGCGCGTCCTCGACCCGGCAGCATGAGCGGCTTGTACTTGGGCTTACTCATCAGACGTTTCGGTTTTCGCACGCCCTTAATGAGAATGAAGATGGCGATGATGGACGGCACGGCGGCCAACGTGAAGGTGGCGCGAAAGTTATTGTGCGTCGCCTTCATGCACGTCATCGCCGCAAGAGAGCCCATAACACCGCCAAGCGTCGTCATCGACTGATGCAATCCATACGTGGATGAACGCTTCGGTCTCGGCGATAAATCTGCGATGAGTGCGTCCGTCGGCGCGGCGCGAATCCCCTTACCAAATCGATCCAAAAGCTTGCCTAGCACAACCTGTTGCACGCTCACCGCGGAAGCCAACGTGAGTTTCATAGCCGCCGTCATGATTGAACCGACGGCAATGACCTTGACGCGAGACTTGAGGACGTCCGAAAGCACGCCAGAGAACACTCGGCTAAAGTTTGAAACGAAGAGCGCGAACCCTTCCATGGCGCCGATGCGCGTGTTGCTAAATCCAAATTCCGTTTGCATGAACACCGGCAGCAAGGAGAACACCATGCACGTCGACGCCGTCCATAAGAATCCACAGGTCGCGAGCGCCCAAACCGAGAGATTATCCACTGGGTTTTGCACAACCGTCGGCAGCGGCGTTCTCGCCTGCCCGGGCAGTCTGTGTAACACGTAGTGAATGATCCCGGGCACGCCCTGTCCCCCCACATTTTTCGCACGTCTTCCATCCACGTTCGACGTCGTGTCATCCTCGTCTTCTTCCTCTTCGTCTTCGTCCATCGATTTCACGCCCTCCATCTCGCGTATGTAGCCCGCGTACCAAACTTCTTCGCTCGAGGGCTGTTTGACGCGCTTTCTAAAAACCGTACCTTCCGCGAACGTCACGTCCATATCCTCGTCGCCACCGTCTGCAGATGGCGCATCGCCGTCGGTGCCGTCGTTTTCGTCGCCGTTCGGTCCCTCGCGCGGAAGTTTACCGATCCCCGGCGGCTCGTCGATGGCTCGCGTTCGCGTCCTTGTCCGAGAACCTCGCCTCGAGCCGTCGGCGCCGTCGCGCGTCCTCGACGTCGACGTCGACGTCGACGTGCGCACGGATGAGACTTTTCGCTCGATCACGAGCGTGTCTATGGAATCCCGCGCGCTCGATCCTCCATCGCGCGCCGACGCCGACGCCGTCGTCCCGCGCGCTTGGATTCCTCCCCCCGCGCGACGTCGCGACGCCGCGCGTCTGAACGCCCTCTCGCTCGGTCCCCCCCTCGCGCGCGACGTCGCGCGCGTCGCGCACGCCGCGTTCGGCGTCGCGCACGCCATCGTTCTCGCCCTCGCGCGCGTCGCGACCGACGTCTTCTACGCTTACCGACGCGCCCGCGTCCGCGACCGCGCGTCTGGGGCGTGCTCGAGCGTGCCGTCGATTCGCCGCGCCGCCGTCGCGCGCGCGCCGCCGTCGCGCGCGCGCGTCGCGCCGATCCCGCGGCGCGCTCGCCGACGCGCGTTCGCCGCGCGCGCGCGCTCGATCGACCACTCGCGCGCGCCGAGGCGCGACGCAGTGCGGGCGCGCGCGCCGAGGCGCGGTCGGTCGGTCGGTCGCCGCGCGATCGCGGGCGCTCCGATGATGGCCATCCAAAGCGCTCGAATGCGTGGAGCGACGCGATATCAGCCTGCGAATGTTCACATAACATAACTCTGACTGCGAATGTCCGAACACGCGGCGTTCGCGTTCGCGGTCCTCCGCGTTCGTCGCGCACACGCGCGCGCGCGAACGACGCCCGACGTCGACGCGAGCGACGAGCGACGCAAAGTTTTTACGGCGAGAATCGCGCGCGCCCAGGACGCACGCGCGCCCAGGACGTCTCGACGCGACGCGCACGACGCAAACGCGGATAGCGAACGACGAGGACGATGATGACGACGGCAAACGTCTCGCGGGTCGCCGCGACGCGCGCGATGACGACGTCGACGACGTCGACGCGACGCGTGATGGCGAGTAAATACATCGCGCGAACGGCGACGACGACGACGACGGATGCGCGCGGACGGGCGCACCGACGCGCGGGCGCGATCGCGCTCGGTGGGTTTGAAGATCTTCCCAGGAGCGGGCTGGAGGGACAGGCGCTCACGTTCCCGCACAAGAAGGATTTCCCTTCGCGCGCGGCGGTGTTGTCAAACATTCCCGATGAATGCTTCAAGAAAGATACGGCCAAGTCGTTGATGTACGCCGCGGTGTCGACGGCGATGACGGTGGGGTGCGGCTTGATCGCCGCGGCGACGTTGCCGTTGCAGGCGGCGTGGTGGCCGGCGTGGCTTGCGTACGCCGCGGTGAACGGTACGATCGCCACTGGATGCTGGGTGATCGCGCACGAGTGCGGCCATAACGCGTTCAGCGATAACCGATTCATTCAAGACGCGGTCGGGTACGCGTTGCACTCGGCGCTCCTCGTGCCGTACTTTTCCTGGCAGCGGTCGCACGCTGTCCACCACTCACGAACGAACCACTTGACGGAAGGAGAAACGCACGTGCCGTACGTCAAGGGCGAATTGAAGGGTGACTTGAACCTCAAGGCGAAGAAGAACTTGGGTGAGGGCCCGTTCGCGATTCTTCAGCTCGTCACCCACTTGGTTTTCGGCTGGCCGGCGTACTTGCTCACCGGCGCGACGGGCGGGAGCGCGAGAGGCGTCACCAACCATTTCTTGCCTAACATCAATACCGGCGCTTTGGAGCTGTTCCCGGGAAGCTGGAAGAAGAAAGTGTACTACTCGGACATTGGTGTTTTCGCGTTCGTCGGCGTTCTCGCCGCCTGGGTTGCCCAGTGCGGTTGGGCTCCGTTTGTCGCCCTGTACCTGGGACCGTATTTGTTTGTCAACTTTTGGCTCGTCTTGTACACGTGGTTGCAGCACACCGATGTGGACGTCCAACACTTGGCCGCGGACGAGTGGTCGTACATCAAGGGCGCATTCTTGACGATCGACCGCCCGTACGGACCCGTGTTTGACTTCTTACACCACCGCATCGGATCCACTCACGTGGCGCACCACGTTGAGTGCGCGATTCCGCACTACAAGGCGGTCGAAGCGACCGAGGCGTTGAAGACGAAGTATCCGGAGTACTATTTGTATGACCCGACGCCGATTTGGGCGGCAATGATGCGCGTCGCGTCCAAGTGCGTCGCTGTCGAGAAGCGCGGCGAAGGCAAGGGTGCGATGTGGACTTTCACCGACGGCACGGCGTAATTATGAATGATTATTAGTATTTAGCAGCTCTTCGCGCACACGCAGACACAAACATTTTATTGATACACACTAACGAAACTACTACGTGCGATTCCAGTTGCGAAAGACGAGTACACACTTGTACACACTAACGAAACTACTACGTGCGATTCCAGTTGCGAACGACGAGTCCTGGAGCCGCGCTGCGCAGCTCCTTGGCTCGTCGAATCGCTCTCTTCAGCTTCACCTTCTGACTCTGCGTCTCGCGTTCACTCGAAGACGACGAAAGCATTTTCACACGCGAATCGATCGGTCGCACCGCCGGCGTCGCCTCGACGAGCGGGATCGCGCTGGTGGTCTTCGTCGGAGACTTGGCGTGAATCGGTGACGAAGACGGACCGACAGTCGTAGTCGTCGTGTTCCGCTTCAGCGCCGCGCGTAAATCGTTGCTCATTTCTATCAATCGCTCGCGTTCAACGTTCGCCCTCGTCACGCGTTGACGAAGCGCCACTATCTCACTCACGAGCGCGTCGTGCACCACGTTGTCTCCCGATGTGGACGTCATGTGTCGCTTTTCTTCTGAGCGCGACCTCGCCTCGAGCGCGTCGCGCAGCGTCGAAACCGTCGCTTCCAATCGCGCACACTTGCTCTCCAAACGTCGCACTTCGCGGGCGGTCGCGGTATGAGCGCCGTAACCTTCATCGTCATCCGAGGACGAGCGCGCGCGGGTGCCCGCATCCATGAAACGAGTTTCGCGCGACGTGTCGCTCGCGAAGGCGTCGGCGTCGACGGATTCGAGCTCGCTTTCCCACGACGGCGTCGTGCTCGCGTTCGCCAGCGTGCTCGAAGACGTCGTCACCGCGCGTGTGGGATCGAGATCACGATTACCATCGATAGTTCTCAGTCTCTGTCTCGCCACAGGCGCGCCGTCGCGGTGTCGCCGCACTGGCTGGGGACTATGAATCGTCATTTCTTTCGTCAAACGGCGCATCGCGCGCTCCAAACTCGCGCACGCCGCGGCGAAACCCTCGTTCGATGGTGTTGTCTTTGTTTTCACGCTCATTTGGTCGCGCGCTGCGGGCCGGGCGCGCCACAGCGAGGGGAAATGACGCGGTCAACGCGCTGCCTCGTCGGCAGGTGTGAAATCCAAAAGCTCCCTCGCGTGTCTCGGGTGTCGCGTCGATGAGTGCGCTGAGAAAGAGCGATTTCGACGAGCGCGCAACTGTCTGGGCGATTTCGAGTGTCTGTTCGAGTGGTTTAATTAATCTGCGAATGTTACAGAAAGTTTAACTACGCGCCGCCTCAATACAAACGTCGCCACTAAGGAGATTTTTCGAGCAAAATCAGACGCCCTACGCTTGGATAAGATCGCTCTTACCTTCAGCGATCGCCTTCGCCGCGTAACCAAGCTTGTTGGCATTACCCTTGGTACCACGCGCGAGCTTAGTCGGCACTTGCTTGATACCGACCGCAATTTTGGTGATGAGATCAATCTTCGTCGGCAAGTTTTCGAGCGGCTCAATCTTGTTCGCGGCGATGAATTGACCGTCCATGCACGCACCCGTGAACGCAACCTCCTTACCAGCCTTGTTCCAGACCTTGGTGAGCGCCTTCACCGCTTTCATCGTCGGCGCAACGTTTTCATCCACAAAAACCCACGCGTTCATCCCAGTCGAGCACTCGGAGAGGGGCTCAAACGCCGTGCCTTCCAACGCCTTGCGCAAGAGCGTGTTCTTGGCAACCATGATGTGGCTTCCTTCCGGCAAAGCTCGGCGAAACGTGATCATGTCCTTGACCTGTTCATCGAAACGAGCGCATTTCCGTCAGTCTTCGACCTCTCAACGCGCCCAATACTCGGCCTCGGCCTCGGCGAGACGCCCGCGACCTAGCCCTAAAACCCTGCGAGCCCCATCGTCGACGCGCCCCGCGCCTTTGCGCGCGCCTCGACGCTCTTACGCCGGCGAACGGGGCACCAAAGGGCGTGGCGATTTTATTTATCGCGACGCTTTCGTCTTGAACGCCGTCGGCGTCGTCGCGGCGCCACGAACGCGCGCTAAAGGGCATCCCTCTCGATAACCCGCGACGACGTCGTCGTCGCGCGCGGCGTCATCCGAACGCGTCTTCGCGCGTCCTCGACCGCGCGACGCGATAGGATCGCGCGTGCGCCGCTGTCACACGTACCGTCAACCCCTTGTAGTTGAACCCAGCCACCAAAAACGTCTCTTCCGCGCTCGCGAGCTCGCGCAATCGCTCGAGGTCGCGATTCTTCTTCGCCTTGGTCGCCGCGCCGACGACTTGAAGGGCGCCGCGCGACGGTTGCGAGCGCGCGTTGGTGGTGGTTTGCGAGCAAGGGCGCGGCGCCAAAGACGCGCGCATCGTGAGCTGCGCTTGGGGGGCGATCATCGTCGTCGTCGCGTACGGCGGCGCGGTATGACGCGACGGCGGATGGGTCGGGCGACGAAAAGACCCGAAGCTAAAACCTAGCCTGCGGCGAAGGAGGAGGACGGTGAAGCCGTTTGTCCCTTTGGGTGGTCTACAGAGTGGTGTAATTATATCGATATCGCGCGTTTCGCTCTAGTAGTAATGCTGAACTAAGGTTTGCTCAATATACATGCTCATCGTTCGTTCGTTCGTACCGCGTGAAAATACATTCGGCGCTCGCAGCTCACGACGGCGCCGCGGCGACGGGCGGTTCAACCTTGACTTCCGCAGCCGCAGCCGCAGCCGCAGCCGCAGCCGCAGGCAGCTTATCACCCACAGGCGCTTGAATTTGGTCGTGTTGCTGCTGTAGCTGTTGTTGCTGCGCCATCGCGTTCATCGCCTCCAACACGTGAGGCGGCATCGACGCGCCCATCATCGCCATCATCATGGGGTTGTCTCCCACGGGAGGAAACACCGGCACGCCCATCACGTCACCAGCGGTCGACGCGCCTGGAGGTGCGGGAAATCCCGCACCAAACATCGGAAACGCCGCGGTTTGCCGCATCATCATATTCAACAGTTGAAATTGCTGTTGCGCTTGCTGCGGATCCGGCGCTCCTCCTCCTCCTCCTCCTCCTCCTCCTCCACCGCCGCCGCCGCCGCCGCCGCCGTCGCCGCCCCCGACGCCCGCCATCACCGGCTGCGTGGAAAGTAATGCAGCCATTACGTGCGGGTTCATGAGCGGTGGGAACGGACCACAGAAAGCGCCTGGAAAGCGTGCGTGCGCGGTGGACGTGCTCGGATCACCCGCCTGCGACGTGTCGCGCGCGACGTCGTCGACTCCGGCGTCCAGCGCCGGCGCCGTCTGACGCACCACTTGCTGCGTGTAATCGATGAAATGAGAAATGTAAACGTGCAAAGCGGCGTTTTTCGGTCGAGGTAAGGAAATTCCGTATGGATTCACGCCGTGCGATCCGCCGAAGTATCCGACGGGCGGCGGCGGAAACGCCGAAGAAAACTGCAGTCCCAAGCCGGCGCCGAAACCGGCAGCCGCGTGCATCCCGTATCCCGTACCCGCGCTCGCGTTCGTGAGCCCCCCATTCGTCGTCGTTGTCGTCGTTGCCGTAAACATCGCGCCCGCTACTTTCTTCGTCGTTCGGCTGCGTTTTCGCTTCCCGTTCTTCTCGCCCGCCGACGCCTCCGTCTCTCTGTCTACGTCCGCAGCGAGCGTGGCGAGATCGAACAATGCCTCCGCGATTTCGCGTTCCTTCGTGTTGACGCCTCCATTTTTCCTACTTCTTGGTTTCACCGTCGTCGCCGTCGACTTCTTTTCCGCCTCGCGTCGCTTGGCGCCGGCGCGCGCGCCGCCTCTACCGTCTCGAGCGTCCGCTCGCTTCTTCTCCGCCGTCTTCGCTCCATCGCGCGCCTCACCGCCGGCGCCGGCGCCACCACTCCCTATCGCCCCTTCGTCGCCATCACCACCCCCCTCTCCGACGGCCGGATCGCTTTTTCGCAGTCTCCGCCGAGTCGCTATTCGTCGTACGTAAAAATCGTCGTCGTCAGTCGCCGCTCGCGCCGATTCTCGCGTCGCGTCGTCGTCGAAGCATCTCGAGCGCGCGCGCGCGCGCACGCACCCGTTCGCGCGCGTCTCGGAACGTTCACCACCGTTCCATCCTCTCCCGCCGCACCGCCGTGCTCGTCGCGACCGGCGTCGTCGCGACTCGCGTCCGTCGCCGTCGTCGATTGAACCCGCGTCGACGCCCGCGTCGTCTTCGTCCCCGTCGCCGCGTCGGGCGCGCGCGCGCCCTGTCCGCTCAGCCGCGAGCTCGTCCGACGCGCGTCCCTCGCCATCGCGATCGTCGTCCGCGCGATCCGAATCGATCGATCGATCAATCAAATCAAATCAATCCGCCGATCGTCCAGTGGAGTTCGAACGACACCGACGCGTCGTTCGCGAGCGATGCCGCGCGCGCGTCGCCCCCCCCGTGCGCGATCGCCGCGCACCGCGCGGTGATATTTCCCTCGTCCGTTTCCGACGCGCGTCGTCGTCGTCGCGCCCTCGCGCGCGCGAAGAGCGCCCCGCGATCGACGCCGCGAAAAGCGCGCGCGGCGACGGCGCGACAATGCGCGCGCGCGATGCGACGCGCGCGAGCGACGCCGCGACGGCGCTTCGAGGCGCTCTTCGCGCGCGCGCGGTGACGGCGGTGATGACGATGCGCTTCGCGTCGACGCGCGCCGTCGACGCCGCACGTCGCCGTCGCGCCGCGCGCCGATCGCGATGTGCGGCGACGCGCGGCGCCGACGCGCGGACGTGGCGTCGTCGTCGACGATGGGCGACCGACCGCGTTTCGCACTGTTTGCCCACGCGTGGACCGCCCATCGTCGGCGCCGAAAAGCGCTGCAAACTTTGATCGAGCGCGGACGCGCCGACGCCGGGGCGAAGATCGCGAAAATCCGACGGCGCCCTCGAGACGAGCGTTCCGCGCCGCGCGTCCGCACTCGAACGCGCCGACGATCGAGGTCCGAGCCCGACCTCGCGTCCACGCACCCGTCCCGACGTCCCGACGTCCCGCGCGCGCGAGGAGGACCCTCGAACGCGCGCGCGCGAGGAGGACGTTAGGTCAGTGCGTCCGAATCCACCGCGCGGCGACGCGAAACGAACGACGAGCGAGCGTCGTCGACGATGGACGCGAGAGACGGCGATAAGGAAGAGAATGAGTTCGTCACCGGGCCGCTGAGCGTGCTCACGGCGTCGGTGAAGGCGAACACGCAGGTTTTGATCAATTGTAGAAACAATCGCAAGCTCTTGGCGCGCGTCAAGGCGTTCGATCGACACTGTAACATGGTGCTGGAAAACGTGAAGGAGATTTGGACCGAGGTGCCGAAGACGGGGAAGGGGGCGGCGAAGGCGAAACCGGTGAATAAAGATCGATTCATCTCCAAGATGTTTTTACGAGGCGATTCGGTGATTTTGGTGCTGCGTAACCCAAAGTAAACTCATTTACGCTTAGACTTTGTTGTGAGACGAGAGAAGACACTACGTAGCTAATGTGGTGATAAAACGTTTTTCTTCGTTCGTCATAGTCGAATCATTCCGCGTCGGGTTTGGCCTGTCGCACGAGCATGGCGTCCATGAAACGCGGGCACAGCGTCGTGAGCGGGGGCAACTCGTGCGAGGGCGAGTCGAAGAGCGCGCCCCAAGGCATCTTACCCACGCCTTGAAGCGCGCCGCCGATGACGCGCTCGTGCGCTGGAACATCGTCGTCGTCTTCAGTGCTGAGATTGAGCGCACGAACGCTCGCTTCGGTGTCGGCGAGGTATTCCTTCAACTGCGGGTTCGCGGGCGCGCCGACGACGGCGACGCCGCCCGGGAACGTCTTTGTCGCGAGCTTAAGGTCGATATCCATATCGTCTCGCACGCGCGCCTCGCGGTTCGTCTCAGCACCTACTCGTATGATTTGTCTGTCGCGCGTGATGACGAGCATCGGCGTCGAAGACTCGAGCGACGTCGCGGCGGCGGCGCGGTCGGAGCGATCGCCCGGCGGGAAAATCACCGCTTCCGGCGCGCCGTCGCGGCACGCGTACGCACTCGCGGGCGTGGCGTCCCGACCGGTGAATCGCACGACGACGGCAGCGTTTTCAACACCTTCGACATCTTCGCTCGATCGCTGCGGCGCGAATACAGCGACAAACATCGCCACAGACGGATGCGCGAACAAATCGACGCACGGCGCCGAGTAGACGCGCCATGGCTGTAAAGTTTGCAAATTCCAAAACACCAGCGTCGTTCCGTCGCAGGCGGCGAATAGAGGCTCATCAGCGCTGAATGCAACCGCTTTGATTGGGTTCTCGGGCTCCCCATCTGGCGACGACTTCGGCATTGTCAACGTCGCGAGCTTGGCGTTCGTCTTTGGATCCCAGAGCACTATTTCATTCGCCGCCGTGGCGAGAATAGAGCCGTCGGCGCTGAACGCGCCGCACGTGATCGCTGATCCACTCGGATGTGAGGCGCTCGATCGGCATCTCCATCCCGCGTGCTCGCCGCCTCGCGAAACTCGACCGTTCGGGATCCAAATCTTCACCTCCCCCTCGACGCCGGCGGTGAACGCCATGGACTCCTCGAGGCTGTGCGCGCTCGGCCGTACGCCGACGGACGTGATCAAACCTTTGTGAGGTATTTCGCACTGCGCCACGCACGTGAATGCGCCACCAGGAACGACGACGTCGGCGTTCTCGTCTTCATCCGTCGTGTCAAGACGCTCCCAAATTTTCAGCGTCTCCTCAATCGCGCTCGTCACCGACGGCGGTTGATCGCTGCGTCTGTCCACGGTGACGAGCACGCGCCCATCGCGCGAAAACGACGCGTGTGCGACGTGTGATTCTAGCGGCGAGTCTTCTTCTCCGCTCGTGTTGACGTAGTTTCTCGGCGCTACCGCGAGATCGGCGATGTGGTTGTCTCGCGCGTAGTCGTAAAACTGCAACGCGGCGCCGGCGGCGGAAAACGCGAGCACATCCGCGCGAGGATCATACGCGACTACGGACGCGTACGCCACGCCATCGGCGCTCTTTGTCGATTTTGCATCAAGTACGGGTGGACGCACGCCCTGAATAGTCCCTTCAACGGTCATCGACGCGACGTTCACCAGTCGCAAGGCGTTGTCCGAACCGAAGAGCGCCAGTCGCGAGGGATCTTCGCGTCGCGCCACAATTTTCGTCAACGGCGCGCCTAAACGCGGTAAATATGTCTTTTTCCCGTCTTTCACCGTCCAAATCACCAACACCGCCTCTTCACCGCCGGAAAACAAATGCGCGCCGTCCGCGGAAAAGTGCAAGCACCCGACGGCGCGAGAGTGCCAGTGCGACGTCGTGCTCGGCAACGCGTCGCCCTTGACCTCAGTTTCCTCGCCCTGCGCCTCGCTTTGTAATTTGCGCACGGCGCGCGCGAATCCGTGCCACATCACAATTCTTCCGCTCGAGTCCCCGGCGGCTAAGATCTCGTCATCGTGCGAGAACGCGAGCGCGGTGACGCCCTTGGTGTGATGAATGCGCAACGCGCGAGAGGCGACGCCTACGCGATCCTTGCCCACCCCCCACACGTACATGGTTCGTCGTTCCACGCACGCCACGAACGCGCCACTGGCGCTCGCGACTAACTTGCACGGTCTCGACGTCTTTCCTAACTTCTCCACAATCTTCCCTTTAGATAAACTCACCTTGTACACGCGTCCGCCGCCGTCCTCGCGCGCGCTCGCCGATACGTACGCGTAATCCTTCCCGCTCTCCCCTCCTGGATACACCACATCGTATATCGCGCACGGAAACGCATAACTCCGCACCGTTTTCTTCGTTTCCACGTCCCACACGCTCAGCGTCCCGTCCGCGCTCCCCGTGACGACGTGCGTCTGCGAATACGGCGACGCGCACGCGCACGTCTGCTCCGCCCCGCGCGCGACGACGACGCGTCGCCCTCGTCCACCGCCCTCGACGTCGTGCGCGCGCAGGCACTCCCTCGCGGGCGTGATCAGCACGCTATCTTTCATCGCGAACGTCCCGGACGTCGCGGACGCCAGCGCGCCGCCACCGAGCCTGCGCGCGTCGTCGTTTTCCGCGCGCGCCGCCGCCGCCATCGCGTCGTCGTCGTTTCCCGCGCGCGTCGTCGCGTCTTCCGTCTCCCGACGCGCCGTCGACGCGCGCGCCGCGCGAGGCGTTCGCGCCATGCTCGTTCTCCGCGCCTCGCGTCGCGTGGCGTCGCGTCGCGTCGCGTCGCGTCGTCGCGTCGTCGCGTCGTCGACTGCCGCCCGACGGACGCGGCGCTCGACACACCACCGCGCGCGGCGCGACGACGCGACGACGCGACGCGACGCGACGACGCGACGACGCGACGAATTGATTCGAATCGAATCGCCGCGACGCGCCGCGACGCCGCGCGCGACGCCCGACGATGTCCGCCAAGACGCCGATCGCGCTCGTGCGACTCGTCGTCCCCGCGGGCGCGGCGAAACCGTCCCCGCCCGTGGGACCGGCGCTCGGACAGCACGGAGTGAACATCATGAGCTTCTGCAAGGACTTCAACGCCAAGACGAGCGAACACAAGAGCGACGTGCCGGTGCCGGTGGAGATTGCAATCTACGGCGATAAGAGCTTTGAGTGGCGCATGAAGACGCCGCCGGCGTCGTACTTCATCGCCAAGGCGGCGGGGGTGGCGAAATCTTCCACGCGACCGGGACACGCGTTCGTGGGGAGCATTAATTTGAAACACGCGTACGAGATCGCCAAGGTGAAGGCGTCGGACGAGACGATGGGACACGTGGGATTGGAGAGCGCGACGAAGTCGGTGTTGGGGACGGCGCGAGCGATGGGGATACGCGTCGTCGATCCGCGCGCGACGAACGTGAATTAGTCAAGTCGCGCGTTAGATTTTGAAATCATTCGATGAATAATAGATTAGCTACAAAAGTTAATTCTACACCCTGCGTACGCGATGTTGTTTTCACACGCTCGGTCGTCTCGTCTGCGCCGCGTTCTCTTTTTCCAGCGAGGCGATGTGGGAGTAATACGATATCCCCGCGATAGCCACTAACCCACCGATGACGTTGTTCCAAGTCACGGGAATGTCGAACAAGAGCCAGCCGAAGAAGAAGATGAACACCGTTTTGACGTGGCCGATGACTTGAAAAGACAACGCGCTGAAAGTGCCGATGCACATGTACTGCGAAATGTTCACCCAAATCGCCAGCAAACACGACGCCGACAGGAACATCACCGACTCACCGGTCCAATAATAGTCCGTGATAAAGCTTCCAGTCAATATTTGATCGAGAAACGGGCCGACGGTGAGCATGGCCAAGGCCATGAGCGGCGCCGTTCGCCCGAGTAAATCGTTACTACTGATTGAATATTCGCTCTGTAATCGACTGACGAGGATTTGCTGCGCGCTCGTGGACAACACCGCGATCGCGGCCACGATGGTTCCCCAAAAGTTCATCGTCGTTTCCTGCAACGTCGCGATACCGACGCCGAACATAACCACTCCGATGGCGCGCGCGAGCGCCCAAGAAACCTTTCGCCCGAAGAACGCCACCTCGATCAGGCACACCGCGGGAATTTGCAACAGCTTGGCGAGCTGATAAAACCCGACGTGATTCAACATCAGCGACAAGTTAAGCGATATGATGCTCGTCGACGCAACGGCGACGAAGGCGAGCAGTTTCTTTTGCGGCAGCTCGCGGCCGCCCTTCGCGGCCTCCGCGCGCGCCGCCGCCGCCCCGCGCGGTCGACACCACCGCACGCTCATCGTGCACAGGAAGTGCATCCCGCACAGCGTCGTCGCGTACTGAAACGCCAATCCAGACGCTCCCATGAGCTGTTTATTCACCATCACGATCGCCACCGAGCTCACAAAGTTGGACGCCCACTTCATCGCGTCCGCGGTGGACAGCCGCGACGAGGACGCGGCGATGGACATGACGACGGATTCGTGGACGGATTCGCGATCGTGATTCGCGTCCACCGACGCGCGCGCGCTCGAGCACGCCGCGCGCGGACGAGTGGCGACGCCGCGCGGGACGCCGACGTCGTCGCACACGCGCGCGCGCCGTCGCCGCGGACCGCGCGCGGCGAGGATGATGCGCGCCGAGTCGCTCGGGCCCGAAACGAAACGCCTCGTCGTCGGTGACGTCGCGTGCGACACGGTGCGAGACGACCAGTTCAGCGTCATTCGTCGGGCGGAATCGATCGGAGATGAATTCTTGGTGGGAAACTTTGATTTCGGCGAGTTGGGATCGGGCGGGGGGAAAGGCGGTGATACCATGGCGCGAACGCGCGATGGGAGATATTTCATCAAGACGCTGAGCGAGGGCGATGGTAAGAGCTTGCTCGAGGACGCGTTCCTGAAGGATTACGTCGCGCGGGCGACGACGGGGCAGAGCCTGCTGTCAAAGATTTGCGCCGTGATATCGCACGATAAACTCGGACGATTCATCGTGATGAATAATTGCGTGAATCCCAGGGTGAAGTGCTGGAGTCGGTTGTACGATTTGAAAGGCACCGCGGACGACAAGACGCTCGTCGCGGACGGGGCGGCGGTGTATCACGCGCACAAGCGATTTTACAACGTAAATTTGCTAGTGCGCGAATGTTTCGGGTGTTATCGCGACGTGCCCGTGCTCAGGCAGAGATACGTCAAGGGTAAGCACGAGGCTTTCGATGCGCCGATATACGTCACGAAGGCGCAGAGGGAAGAGATTTTAACGGCGCTGAAGAACGACGTGGCGTTGTTCGACAAACACGGGCTCATGGATTACTCCTTGCTCGTCGGTATCCAGCGCGTACCCGCGAACGAGGTCGACGAGGCGATGCGAGCGTTTGAGCATGACGTGCATAATAAGCCTTACGTCATCGAATACGGTGGAGAAACGTTAATACTGTATTTTGGGATCATAGACTTTTTGCAGCGCTGGACCGGGGGCAAGAAGGTCGCGCACGTCATCAAATATCTCTTCGCCCCGCGCCCGATTTCGACGGTAAACCCCAAGACGTACGCCAAACAGTTTCTGGACTTTTTCGACTTCAAGTTCAAGGGCGTGGCGTTCGAGCGCGAGAACCTGGCTCGAACGTCGAGCGTGCGCCGTTCGTTCAACTTTGGCGGCGAGTCGAGAAAGGGCGGCGCGTCGCCGACGGTGCTAGAACGTCTGAAATCCGCCGCCGGAGTCACTATCATGGCCGCGGAAGAGGACTAAATAATCATATTCATCGAACTCTCGCGAGTAGTAGTTTGCATTCCACCAAAAACCGCGACGCGCATCCTAATCCGCGACGAACGATTATTTCACGCGCGAGGCGAGGCGAGCGCGCGAAGGCAAAGGTCGGACGACTCATCATCTAAACAGATGCGTTTTGCTCAACAAAGAAGCGCTAAAGTAGTTTTAATGGTGATCCCATCGCCGCGCGCCGAGACAAATTTAGTTGAAGTAACCTTGCTTGCGCGCTTGCACGCCGATTTGCCCGAACATCATGCACGCGAACAACCCCATGTGCCACGTGAGCATGTACAACCAAATCTTGTCGTCGGCGGCCGGACCTTGCGGGAAGTTGGCCAAGTTGGCGCCGATGCGATCGCTGAACACCTGGAACAAAGACGCGTTGTTCTCGAACGCCGGGCACGGCGACGCGGACGGGACGACCCAGCCGAACAAGGACGCGAGGTGCACCGGGACGGAGGACTTCTTCCAGTCGTCGTCAAACTTCAAGTCGGACGACGCCGCCACCTTGACGGCGGCGCGAGCCTTGACGGTCTTGCGACCTACGCGCGAGCGAAAGCAAACGACAAAGCTCCAGTCAGTCTTCCGCGCGCACTTCTATCGCGCGCTTCGATCGCAGCATCCATCGTCCCGCTTCGGTCGCGCCCAATCCACGAGTCCCGACCCAGCCCCGACCCCCTCGCGCGCGTCGTTCGAACCGAACCCGCGATCGGCCTCCGCGCGATCGACGCCGACTCGTCGCCGTCGCCGCGCGCGCGACGCGCCGTCCGCGTCCCGTCCGCGACGCGCGCATCCTCCGTATTCCGCACGACGTTTCCACGCGCGCGTCGCGTCCGCGCCCTCGCGCGTTCGGCGCCCTCGCGCGTCATTCCGATGCGTCGTATCCACCGCGTATCCCACGCGACGCGATTCGCGCGTCGCGACTGCTCGCGTCGACGCGACGCGACGCGGCGCGCGCGCGCGTCGTCGGCGCGCCCGATCCAACGCGAAACTTACCTCGCACATCGCGACTGAGCGCGGATCGACGGGCGACGGTGATTTGCGTGAGCGCGAGCGCGACCATGGTTCGACGCGAGAGCGCGGCAGTGCGGTGCGGGCGACGACGACGACGCGGGGCGGGGCGACCGACCGCCAGACCGCGGCGACCGACCGCCTGCGATCGACCGATCGTGACTCGAGATTTGACCCCATTCCGCGCGCGCGTCGCGTCCGCGCCCTCGCGCGTCGTGATCATGGGCCTCCGCGGACGCGAATACGTGGACACGCGACGCACGCGCGCGACGTCGAAAACGCGCCCGCGCCCGCCCGACCGTTGCCCGCACACGCGCGCGATGGGGACGCGGCGCGCCCGCGCGCGGCGCGACGCGC
>Ga0206682_10001522_pt1 | contig 22731 bp, 14 predicted proteins | sample M240m12015metaG_FD_155444 | JGI IMG/M metagenome (GOLD analysis project Ga0206682, IMG submission 155444) | Ammonia-oxidizing marine archaeal communities from Monterey Bay, California, United States - M2 40m 12015 | ecosystem: Environmental > Aquatic > Marine > Intertidal zone | place: USA...
GCCCAGGGGCGTGCTGTGGGCGCTTCCGGTGCCGTACGCCCGCGCGATGCTGCGCGACACCTTCGTCGACGCGATCGCGACGCGCGTCTTGGCGCTGTACGGCCTCGTCGCGCTCGGGACGTACGCGATGCCGAAACTGTGGGTGCAGATGATGCCGGCGCAAAATTTAAGGAAAAAGTACGGCGCGACGTGGGCGCTCGTCACGGGCGGGTCGACGGGGATCGGACGATCGCTCGCGGAGGCGCTGTTGGATCAAGGGCTGAACGTCGCGATCGCGGCGCTGGACGACGAGGCGCTGGTGGAGACGACGAAGGCGCTGCGGGAGCGACACGGGGCGAAGCGCGAGGTGCGGGCGATCGCGGTGAACCTCGGGGATCGCTCGGGAGGGTACGTGGACGTCATCGCGCGCGCGATGGAGGACGTGGACGTGCAGTGCGTGTTCAACAACGCGGGGTTCATGCTGACGGGGTTTTTCGATAAGCAACCGTTGGAAAAGTTGAACGCGAATCACGAGTGCAACGCGACGAGCGCGATGCGAATCACGCACGTCTTCGTGACGAGAATGCTGGAGAAGAAACTGCGAGGGTGCGTGGTGTTCACGTCGAGCGCGGCGGCGTGTCAACCGACGCCGTTTTCGGCGCTCTACGGCGCGACGAAGGCGTACGTATCCTCCTTCGCGGCGAACATCGGCGTCGAGTTGAAATCTCGCGGCGTCGACGTCTGCGCGGTGCATCCGTCGCCGGTGGCGTCCCGTTTCTACGACAACGCCCACAAGTTGGATTCGTTGAACTTTTTCATGAAGTTCGCGGTGAAGCCCGAAGAGCTGCCGACGGAGATGTTCCGCCCGATCGGTCGCGTGTTGTGGCACGACGTCGGCGCCGTCGCCGTCGGCTTTCGCATGCTCCTCAAGCTCCTCGACTACGGTTTCTTCGCCACCCTCATCTCTCGCTTCGCCCACTTCATGGGCGATTACAAAAAGAACGTGTAGATTGTTATCGCATCGTCGTTTCACCGCGAATCGCGCGCCGCGCGACGAACGAGCAACACCGAACCGCCGCGCGCCGACGAGCAACACCAAACCGCCGCGCGACGACGATCCAGCCCCACAACGCGTCGCCGCGCGCGATGCCGCGCGAACGGCGCGCGACGCGCGCGCGCGCGTCGATCGCGACCGCACCGCGCGCGCTGTGCGCGCTGTGCGCGCTCACCGCGTGCGCGTTCGGACGCGTCGGCGTCGCGCGCGCGTCGCCAATCGTCGACACGAACGCGACGAACGCGACGACGACGCGCGACGCGACGACGGAGATGACGATCGAGCGCGCGCAAGAGTTGATGCGATCGGTGCGCGCGCTGGTGAACGCCACGGTGGGGGGAATCGCGAGCGCGCGGGCGGAGGAGGGGTTCGCGGCGGCGCTCGCGGCGTTGGAAACCGAGGCGGCGAACGCGAACGCGACGGCGGCGGAGGCGGCGATGCGGGCGAGCGCGAGAGGGGAGTACGGACAGGCGCTGGACATACTGGATGATATCCTCGAGGATTTCGTGAACGCGACGGCGTCGGCGAGGGGCGTGGGGGAGTTGGGGGAGGCGTTGCGGGCGCTCGGCGAAGCCGCGGAGGCGGCGAGCGAGGCGAAGGACGACGAGAGCGAAGGCGCGTCGGTGGGAGACGGTGAGGACGCGTCGGAATCCGATGGGAGGGAAAGTTCGAGTTCGAACGATGCGTCGACGCCGAAGGCGAAGTCTGAGACGAAGGAGGAGGACGACGCGGCGAAGCAGGCGGCGCTGATTAAAAAATTAGAGGAGGAAAACGCGGCGCTTCGCGCGGAACAGTTGAAGGCGGAGAACGCGGCGTTGCGGAAGAAAAACGCAGAACTAGCGGCGGCGGAGGAAAACGAGACGGCGAAGACGCGCGTCGACGCCGATGACGATGAAAATCAGGCGAAGGAGGACGGCGACGACGACGACCACGGAGACAAAGAGGACGAGGCCCCGGAGGCGGCGCCGTTTCAAGGCTTGAGCGAAGACGCAAACGACGAATCAGCTCCCGCGCCGAAAAAGTCCGTCGCGGGCGCTACGTTTAACGCCGCCGTGAGCGTTCACAGCCAATCGCCCTGGCTGTGGTACTCGATCTCGTTCATCCTTCTCGCCGTCGTGGTGACGTCGTACGCGCACTCCCACCTCGAAGCCGCGGCGAACGAGCGACCGGCGTCCTCGCTCGAACTCGGCGCCTCGATCGTCCGCGCCGAAAAAAACGTCAGCGCGAAAGAAATCGGCCGCGAGATGAGCGTGAACGATGAGTTTTGGAAGAGCTCGCGCCCGTCGTCGCCCACTCGCGACGTCGGTCGCGGCACCGGTCGCGACTCCGGCTCCGCCGGTCGCCGCGTCGGTCGTCGCGTCGTCCAGCAGCGCGGTCCGATGACGGCCGAAGAGCGCGCCTTTTACGACGAACTTTGACGGCCCTGTACCAGTATTTAAGTGTAAATGATTCGCGCCGCGAGAGCAACCGTCCCCAGAGCGCGCCGCGGCGCGCCGCGATGTCCCGCGCGACGCCGCGGATCCGCGCCGTCGTCCTCGCCCCGACCCGCGTTCGTTCGCGCGCGCGAGCGATGCCCACCGCCGTCGCCCCGCGCGCGTCGCCGCATCCCGAGCTCACCGTCTTCGACTTGGACGCCTGCACGTGGGACAAAGAGATGTTCGAGCTGCGAGAAATCGTCGACCCGACGCGCTCGCGCCGCGGCTCGCTCGGTCCCGACTGCGGCGAAGGCGTCGTGGCCGCGATGAGCGGAAACACGCCGATCGCGCTGCATCCCGGCGCGCTGCGGGCGTTTCAACAGATTTGGCTCGGGACGCTCGAGACGCGCGCGGCGGCGGCGTCGAGCGCGGACACGCCGCTCGCCGTGCGAATCGGACGCAGCGCGTTGGACGTCTTGGAGGTGTTTCCAGGCGTGACCGTCCGGCAGGTCTTCGCCAAAGGTTGGCCCGAGGGATTCGAGGGAAATTTGCAAATCGGTCGAACGCCGCCGCTGTCGCCGGACAAGGCGCGGACGCACTTTCCGATTTTACGACGCGAGACGGGCGTCGCGTACTCGCGCATGCTGTTCTTCGACGACTGTAACTGGGGCGACCACTGCGCCGCCGTCGAGCGCGGGTGCGTGTGCGAGGACACCGGTCTCGGTCCGGTGGTCGTGCGAACGCCCAGAGGTTTGCGCGTCGACGACTGGGAGCGCGGCTTGAGCCTCTACGCCGCCCGCGTCGCTTCCTGGAACGACGCCGCGTCCTGACCGCGCGACGACGCGTCTCCCTCGCGAGCCGCGATTTCGTGATTATTCGTTCGTATTGTTTGTCGTGAGACTTAGCCGAATCCGTAGCCACGCCGTTCGCTCGCTCGCTCGTTTCGCGCCGTCGCCGTCGCCTCGAGCCGAGAAGATCTCGCCTCGTCCGTCTCTCATCTTCCTCACGTCGCGCCTCGCGTCGCGCCTCGCGTCGCGTCATCGCGACATGAAAGTCACCGCGTTAACGCTATGGAAATCTAACGGCGCCGACGACGATCCTAGCTTCCTCGGCGGCGCCACGGACGTCGCTGAATTTGGATTCTTCCAGCGCGCCTCGGTGCGCGAAATGTTGATCTTTATCTCTCGAACCGTCGCGAAACGCACGCCTCTGGGCGCGCGACAGAGCGTGCAGCAGGACGCGTACATGGTGCACGTGTCGAATAAGTCGGGCCTGGTCGCCGTGGCGGTGATGGATGAGGAATATCCGAGCAGAAGCGCGTTTTGCGTGCTGGGCAAGATGATGGACGAGTACGAGAGCGCGAACGGCGAAGGCGCGAACGAGGCGTGGCGCGCGGTGCGCGAGGATAAACCCGAGGGAGGACGCGCGAGTGAGATGCTGGAGGAAATGCTGGTGAAGTATCAAGACCCGAGCGCGGCGGATAAGATTTTGAAGATTCAGAGAGAGTTGGACGACACCAAGGTGGTGTTGCACAAAACCATCGATAGCGTGTTGGCGAGAGGGGAAAAGTTGGATAATTTGGTGGATAAGAGCACGGATCTATCGCTGGCGAGTCAGATGTTTTACAAACAGGCGAAGAAGCAGAATCAGTGCTGCACGATGATGTGATTTTTCGTCGGTTGTCATGAAAGACGCGAGCGTTTCTAGAAGGCTACGTTTCCTACTGCGCTAATAATTCTCTTCTACTCCGACGATCGCGCGCCCGCGCGCTCGGCTAAATACTCGTACGCATCGTACACGCGCTTAAATTTCGCTTCCGCGATCGGTTTCTTTTCGTCGTCGTGTCTATCCGGATGCCATTTCAAAGCCTGCTCGCGAAGCGCCGTCTTCAACGCCTCGGGCGTGACGAACTCGCTCGACTTCAACCCGAGCGCCTCGCAGTGCTCGCACCCGGCGCGCGCGTAGAACCCATTCGCATCCACCCGCGCGCGGTCTCCGCCACCCTCCCGCGAGCCGAAATACGCGCGAAAGAACGCCTCGTCGCCGTCGTCGCGAAGCCTCGAGTCCGCGAAACCGCCGCCGCCGCCTCGCTCTCGCGCGAACCTTCGAAACAACCGCGCCCCTTCCCGCGCCGTCTCCCGTCGCGCGTCGCGTCCATCATCAAACGCGCTCTCCTTCTTCCGTCCACGAATCTCGAACCCATCGAAATACCCCCCCACGTGCGTCCGCGCGTTTCCGTTTCGCCTCGCGCGCGCGCCCTCGCTCGCCTCCGCCTCGGCGAATCTGTACGTCCGCAGCCGCCGCTTCGCCTCGCTCCGCCTCGACCGCGCGCGCGCGCGTTCCTCGAACGTCGTCGTCGCGCTCGTCGTCGTCGCGCTCGCCGTCGCGTCCTCCCTCGTCGTCGTCGTCGTCGTCGTCGTCGTCCTCGTCGTCGTCCCGCGCGCGCCGCCGCCTCGCGCGCCGCGCGCGCCGTCGTCCGCGACCGCGCGCGCGAGTCCGCGCGCGAACCCCTCCGCGCGCGTCGCGCACCGCCGCATCGCGCGCCGCGCGCGCGCGCCGTTCCGCGCGCCGCGATGCGCCGCCGCGCGCGCGCGTACTTTGCGATCCACCGCCGCCGCGCGCGCTCGAACCTCGCGCCCGGTTTTGTCGCGCGCGCGTCAACCTCGCGCCGAGGTTCGTCGCGCGATCGCGCGCGCGATCGGAACCGAACCGACAAAAAATGGAGCGCCGACCCCCCACTCGCGACGAGTCCGGAACCAATAACTCGAAGGATGCGATCGCGTCCCGCTCGCGCGTATATTGTGCGCGCTGAACGCCAAGAGCGACGCCCGGGGTGCCGCGCGCGCGGCGCGACGATCCGGCGCCGATAGACGCGTCGCGCGCGCGCGTCGACGCACACCGCGACGGTCGACGCGCGCTCTCGCGCTCGCGATCTTCGCGCGCACTTTCGTGCGTTCGTTTTCGCGCGTCGGAAGCGCGAGAACGCGGTCGCGCGGGCGCGACGCGCGCCGCGAACGCGCCGCGCGCCGCACCGCGCGCGCGGACCCTGGACGAGAATCGTCGTCGCGATCGCGGTCGCGCGTCGACGCGCGACGGACGCGGTCGTCGCGAGCGCGCGAGAGGTGCGCGTCGCGTATTCTCGCGTCGATCGCGCGCGCGGGCGCGCGCGAACGGGCGCGCGTCGGCGATCGTCGGGGCGGAAGAGGCGATCGCGCGGATCGCGGCGGTTCGTCTTGGTGACGTTTTGGTGACCCGGCGCGCGGGACGCGGCGGCGGCGAGCGACGCGGTCGTCGAAGGCGACGATCGCGAAGGCGCGCGGACGGAGGAGGCGTGGAGACGCGGGCGGGCGACGATGGAGACGATCGAGCGGGCGAGAGGGCGCGGAGACGCGAACGACGGGACGACGAGTAGGCGCGAGGCGCGCGGGGACGCGAACGAGCGAAGCGAGACGACGGCGAGCGAGGACGCGATGGAGACGGGAGGGCGAGATGAGGACGCGAACGCGATGGGAAAGGATGACGGGAACGGTAAGGGGGTCGTGCATGGGATGTCGATATCGGCCGCGATCGCGGCGAGACCGACGATGGACGCGGAGTTGACGATGAAGGCTGTCGTGTCGCACGCGTTGGCGAAGAACGCGCACCTGCGAAAGGTTGCGGGCGAAAGCGCGGGCAAGGATCCGAAAAAAGGGAAACCAAAGAAAGAGAAACCGCCGAATCAGTCGCGAGAGAACCGGCGCGTGCGACAGTTTCGGAGCGCGTCGGAGATTTCGCAAGAGGAGCTTTCGAGTTGCTTTCATCTTCCATCCGAGGCTGCGTGCCGAAAGCTCGGCGTCGGTTTGACGGTTTTGAAGCGCCAGTGTCGCAAATACGGCATCGCGCGTTGGCCGTTCCGCAAGATGAAATCGCTCGATCGCCTCATCACGAACGTGCAAGCTGGAATTTCGCCAGGCGATCAGAATAAACTTCTCGTCAAATCGGTGGAGGAGCTCGAAGATCAAAAACGCAGGATGGAGGAATGCGCGGTGTTGGATTTGGACGACACCACAAAGAAATTGCAGCAGGCGTATTCGAAGGCTAACCACAAGGCGCGAAGAAATCGAAGCGATGCGTCGCGGATTCGAGCCGTCGCCGCGGCGCAAGCCGTTCGCGAGCTTCAGGCGCGCGCTCGAGGCGGGTACGGAGAAGAACCGAACGGTGCGAGCGGCACGCTGTTGGACCTCGCGCACGAGCTCGCTATGGGATCAGAAAATGGAGATGACGACGACGAAGGCTCGTCGGACGATGGGTTCGACAACGAAGACGAAGATGTGACTACCGATGCGGACGCCGGCGCTTCGACGCCGGCGTCGCGAGGGGCGAAATCGGCGAGCGGCGCGACGACTCCGGATAGAATCACACCGACGAACAACAGCGATGGAACTCCGTTGCAAAGTGCACCGCAACTGCTGAGCAACACGCCGAGCGACGCCGGTGCGGCGATACCGAACATTGTGAAGGACGAAGGCGGCGACGGCGGCGCGCCGTCGTCCAACGTCATGGTGCAGAAAGGTTCGGCAAACGCCAATGAATTCGTCAAGGTGGACAAGGTGCTAACCGCGGTGCGAGGCACGTGGTCTCCGGCGCGACCAGCGAGAAAAACTGATGACTTAGACGGTGCGGAGGCGTTTCTCAGTCCAGCGAGCAGGCGCAAAGGTGGTAAGTTGGGAGAGGCGTTGAGCGACGACGAATACGAAAAGATCACCATGTCGGTACAAAAACGACGAGGTCGTCCTCCTGGACCATCCAAGCGCGGACGTAAGCGTAAGGGTGCCGAAGTTGAAGACGACCCACTCGCCTCGCTCGCCGCCGCCGCTTTGGATTCCATGGGCACGACGAAGAAGACAGCCGTCGCCGCGACGCGCGGACGTCCGAAATCCGTGTCTGCTGCGGATAAAACGAGCAGACTCACCGCGTCTGGAAAGATTACCGCGGTGTCAAAGTACAGGATGGACGTCCCCGCGGTGACGGAAGATCACCCGGCGTACGGCTTGACGGCGGGCTTCACCGCCAAAGGCGCGAGAAGCGGCGTCGCGTCACGACTCAGTCAAGTCGAGCGCAGCGACCTCGAGCACTTGCTCCGCGAACGCCTGAAAAAAGGTAAGATGGCGCTGTGCGACGCGTTCGGTATCGCTCCCGCGGAATACGACCAACACTTCGACCCAAAGCTTCAAGCCACGTCGCTCACGAACGCCGTCGAGAAGCTCGCGGTGAAGAGCGCAGCCAAAATGCGCCGCCTCGAGGCGTGATCTAGCTCCCCGTATTTCGACAATAATTGTAAGATATGCTCACGACCGAATCGTGCCCGTCTCGCGTCGCTCGCGTCTCGATTTCGTCGCGCCCGCCGAGTCGCGCTCGCGTTCTGGACCCTAAGCGTCGTCGCGCCCGCCACTCTCGAGCGCGCGCCGTCTTCGCACGATGCCCTCCCTCAGCGCCCCAGGCACGATCTCAAAGATCAGCGTCACCCCGTCCGTGGTGTTGAACGTGTGCGACAGGTACGCGCGCGCGCGAACGCGCGGCGACGAAACGTCACGACGTGACGAACCTAAAAATTGCGGCGAACGTGAAAACGACGCGAAAGCGACGTCGCGCGACGCGCGCGGACGCGATGACGCGCGCGAGAGCGATGTGACTGACGATCGTCGACGCTGCGCGAACGAACAGCTACGTGCGACGCGGTGAGGCGGTGGACAAGGTGATCGGCGCGGTGCTCGGGACGGCGACGACGACGGCGGACGGTCGCGTTTTCGTCGTCGCGCGCACGTCGTACGCGATTCCGTGCCACGATCGCGATGGGGAAATGTTCGTGGACGTTGAATTTCATAAGACCATGCTCGGATTGCACGCGAGGGTGAACCCGGAGGAACGCGTGGTCGGGTGGTTTAGCGCGGGGAGCGTGACGCCGGAGGCGCGAGCGCTCGTGCACGAATTCTTCGCCAAGGAAGCGCTGAATGGGACGCCCGTGCACGTGATGTTAGATGCGGACTTCACCGGTGCTGGAAACGGCGGGGAGATGCTCAGCGCGAGCGTCGGGGACACGGTGCTGGCGACGACGGATCGGGAGAGCGGCGAGAGCCGATCGGCGGGCGTGTGGTTTAGCGAAATCGAGTGCGAGGTGGATCTTCAGCAAGCCACAAAGTTGGGCGTCGAAGCGCTTCGATCCGCGAGCTCGGCGAAAGACGACGACGACGTCGCTGGGCTGGCGCAGACTATGGGTAAATTGGGTAAGCTGTTGACGGACGCGCAGGCGTACGTCGACGCAGTGGTGCGCGGCGAACGTCAGGGCGACGCCGAAGTCGGTCGCGCGCTCTCCGCCGCGCTCGCCGGTGTCCCGCAGCTCACGAAGGCGCAGTTCGACAAGGTGTTCGGAGACAGCGCCGAGGATGTGATGATGGTGCGGTACTTGACGAATTTGACGAGGACGCAGCTCACGCTCGCGGAAAAATTGCACACCGCCGCGCTCATCGTCTAAGCGTCGTACCAGTACACTAGTTTGTTAATACTCGAGCCAAGGCGAAAATAATTCGATTCGTTCCCGTCGCGCCCGCTGCGACGTCGTCTCGCGCGTTCCTTAACGTGTTTTCGCCGCGACGTCGTCTCGCGCGTCGCTCGTTATTTTACACTTCATTCTACACGCGTCGCGCGTCGCCTCCCCACTCCCCGCATCGCTCGGCCCCATCACCTCCCCAGCGTGAACGTCTCTCGCAGCGCCTCCCCTCCCGAGATCGACCACGTCTGTCTCTGCTCCACGATGAGCCCCGCGTCCGCGCTCCCGTCGTTCGGTCTCAACTTCCACGTGATGTGTCCCTCGTACGGCGGCACGCGCGGATTCCAAGGCAGTTTCAGGTATCCCTCCGCCCTGTAATCCCCCTCGATCGTCGTCGCGTCCACCAACCGCAAGTCTCCGATCAACCGCACGCTCGACCGTCGCTCGTCGAACAGCGCGCGCACCGCGCGCAGGTACCGCTCGAGCCCTCGCACGTCCGTCGTCGGATCGACGAACCGACAGTCGCGCGCGAAGATGGCCTCCGTGAGCTCGCCCGTGACGAAGTACTGCCGCGTCGCGACGTCCTCGCGCAGCGTCGCCATGGTTTCTTCCGCGCGTCTTCGCGCGTCGTCCGTCGTCGTCGCCGCGCGCGCGCGCGCGTCGTCGGCGTCGTCTCGCGCGCGCGTCGCGACGAGCGCGACGCCCGCGACCATGGCGCGGCGCGTCGGCGCGCGCGAGGGTCCGCGCGCGACGCGCGGCGTCGCCGCCGCGCGCGTCGGCGTCGCCATCGGCGCCATCTGACGACGCGCGCGTCGCGGCATGGCGACGCGCGACGGCGACGGCGACGCGGCGACGACGTTCACGCCCGCGACGCTCCGCGCGCTCGTCGAGCGCTCGAACGGCGCGCTGTGCGCGTTCGCGTGCGACGGCGTCGTGTTCGACGCGACGCTCGGGAAAGATTTCTACGGCGTCGGTGGACCGTACGCCGCGCTGAACGGACGCGACGCGACGCGGGCGCTGGCGACGATGAAGATCAACGTGTCGGACGCGGACGAGGCGCTCGGCGCGCGCGGGCTGACGGAGGAGGAGTTGAAGACGCTGGGGGAGTGGCGCGCGAAGTTTGAGAGCAAGTATCCGCGGTTGGGGACGTTTGAGCGGCGAGGCGAAGGAAACTGAGAGAGAAGCGCGCGGAGCGCGGCGTTTTAGCGAGCGGAGGTGTACTGTAATTGAAAAAACAAATCAACCGTCGAAGGCGTCGAACGAGCGCGCGAGACGAGGCGACCGGGTCATTTGAGCAAGTCGCCGACGAAATCGAAGGCTTTGGTTTGCGAGAGGCGCGTCGCGTCCGTCGTCGGGGGGACGTCGCGGAGCGCCTCGAGCCCGGGACCGCGCATCGGTGCGGTCGGTGGGACGTACGAGGACGGCGGCGCGGACGCGAAGTCGGTCGTGAGACCGGCGAGCGGGTCGACGAACGCGGTCGTCGGCGGCGACGCGACGGAGAGGTCGCCGAGCTGGGCGAGTAAATCCGTCGTCGCCGCGGGCGCCGCGCCGGGCGCCGCGCCGGGCGCCGCGCCGGGCGTCGCGCTGCGTCGAAGTGCCTCCGCGCACGCTTTGGCCTTGTGCTTCAACTGCGCGTGCGTCGACGCGTCGTTCGCGACGGCGTCGAGCAAATCCATCGCCGACGAGTTCGCGAAGACATCGGCGAGCCAACGATGCGAACTCGTCGACGCGGCGCGTTCGAGGACGTTCACCGCGCGATACGCGCCGCGCCAGCCTTCTTCGCCGCTAGCGTACGTCAGCAAACGCTCCGAAAGCGCGACGACGACGCCTTGAGCGTTCAATCTCGATCCCGTTCGCAAGAAATCTTCGACGTCGGCTTCCGCGGGCACCAATCTTACGCCGCTCGGCGTGCAAAGCTTATCTATCGCGCGCTTCTCCTCGGAGCCGTCTAAAACGAACGCCTCGCTCGTTCTCGACGTCATCGCGCTCGTCTGCGCCGTTGTCTCGGCTCGCGCCGGCGTCGCCGACGCGAAGTCCGAAAGCAAATCCCCCACGCCGCTCGTCGATGCCGCCGCCACTTTCTTCACCGGCGACGGCGGTCGAAGTGGTTTCCATTTCGCCTCACTCGCCTCGACGCGCAGCTTCGGCGTGGACTTGAGCGCGTCCCCCAACGGGGCGTCCAACGTTCCCGGCTTCGTCGTCCTCGGCGGCGTCGTTCGATACGCGTCCGCCGCGCCGCTCTCCACCGCCCGCGCGTCGCGTCCATCCCCGAACCCTTCCATCGCGCGCCCTCCCACCGTCCTCGTCCCCGCGTCGCTCCCCGCGTCGCGTTCGCTCCCGAAAATCGCCGCCATGCACTCCTTCGCCGCGTCTCGCACCGCCGCGCGCGGCGCGTCTCCCTTCGTCGGATGCGGCGCCCCCGTCGCCGTCTGCAGCGCCCGCACGCGGCTCGACAATTTCGCCATCTCCCTCGCGAACGTCGTCGAGCGCCGCTCGCCTCCCTCGCAGCACTTCGCGATCAGTCGCAGCGCCTTTCGCTGCACGTACGGCGACGCGTGCGCGGCGCGTCGCGTCAGGTGTTCGCACGCGTCCCGCGCGTCGTCTCCGGTCAGCGCCGACGCCATCTCCGCGAGCTGCGCCGTCGCGTACGCTGGGGTGTTCGCGAGCGCGTCTCGCGTCGCGTCAGTCGTCGAGATTCTTTGTCGTCGTCGGATGATTCGAGATTCGCGTCGTCGAGATTCGCGTCGATTTCGCGCGCGTCGCGTCGCGCGCGCACCCGGCGTCGGGTGCTCGTCGTCGATCAGCGCCTGGTCGAACCGCGCGCGGCGCACGCGGCGCTCGATGAACGCGCTCGCGCCGAACATCGCGTCTAAAAGTGACGCGCGCGCGAGTTCGTTACTCCGCGACGTCGACTACGCGTCGGTTCGCGCGCGATGGCGGCGTCGACGCGGCTCGGCGCGACGATGCGCGACGCGGACAACACCGCGGCGCGTCGCGCGGCGCTCCAAGCGGGCGCGCGCGCGCAACCGGAGTACGATTCGTCGAATTTCTTCGCATCCGTGTTCGCGACATCCATCGACCGGCGCGGTGTGCGCGCGTTCGCCGCGCCATTCGCCGTCGTCAACGCCGTGTCGATCGCGTGGACGGTGATACACGAGCGCGCGGCGACGTCCGCGGCGCGCGCGGACCAAGGCGCGTTCGACGGGGCGTACGCGCTGACGTTTTCGGCGATGGGATTTTTGTTGGTGTTTCGGCTGGCGCGCGCGGCGGTGCGATGGTACGACGGCAGAGCCGCGTTCGGGGGGATCGTCGCGGGCGTACGAGCGTTCGTGGACGTGCTGCTGATGTACGGCGGCGATGACGACCGCGGGAGGGCCGCGGTGGACGACGGCGCGGCGTGGGCGTGCGCGTTCGCGAGCGCGAGCAAATGTCACCTGCGAGGCGCTCGCGAAATCGAACGCGACGAAGTGGCGGGAATTTTGTCCGACGAAGATCGCGTGGCGGTGTCGCGATCGAAGCACCCGCCGTTGTTTTGCTTGTCCATGTGTCGACGCGCGGTGAAACGGTGTTTTGAGGGTCGAGGACGCGACGCGGACGCGGCGGCGTTGCGATACGAGTTGAATAAGAGAGTGGATTTTTTGGCGTCGCAAGTGGGCGCGCTGGAGCGGTTGCGAGCGACGAAGATTCCGGAAATTTACGTCATTCATTTGCGCACGTTTTTATTCGCGTATTTGATATCTATGCCGTTCGTGTTCGTAGGTCGGTGGGGGTGGGGAACGATCGCCGCCGTCGCGTGCGTGTCGTTCGCGTTGCTCGGAATCGAAGGCGCGGCGACGGAGTGCGAGATTCCGTTTTCGGCGACGCACGCCAATCACTTGCGCATGGACCAGTACGTCATGGGGTGTTTCGATAACGTAGCGGCGATGTTGGAATGGCAGGACGAGCGCGTCAACGGCGAGCGCCGCGGCGAAGTCATTCGCGCGTCCGTAGACGTCGGCGTGGCCATCAAAGCAGATTCGCCGCGATGAGAAATTAGCGCATAGACGGCGCGACGCGCTGTAATCATAACGTCGGTGCTAGCTCTCGAGCAACTCTCAAGTGCGCCTCGCGATAAAGCTCTCCGTGCTCTTTCCATACCGGCAGGAATTCTCGCATGGAGATGTCGCCACCGTTCGCTCGATGAAACATGAGCGCGACTTCGACGCCGAGTCGCTTGTCGGCGTCTGGTATACAGACTTCGTTCAGCGCCGTGGCGTAAGGATCTGAACCCGGAAATCCGTGAGCGCACGCGTACTTCAAACACTCCAAATGTCCCTTCTCGGCGGCACCACGGCACGTCAACTCGTCCCAATCGCACCCGTGCTCGTGCGCGTACTTCAAACACTCCAAATGTCCATTCGAAGCGGCATAAAAGCACGTTCCCCCGTCCCAATCGCACCCGCGCTCGCGCGCGTACTTCAAACATTCCAAATGTCCCTTCTCGGCGGCACTCCAGCACGTCCTCTCGTCCCAATCGCACCCGTTCTCGCGCAAGTACTTCAAACACTCCAAATGTCCATTCTCGGCGGCACTCCAGCACGTATCGCAACCATTCTCGCAGCCATTCGTTCTTTTCTCGTCGTTCTTTTCGCGCCGTTCGCGTCGTTTTCTCGTCGTTCTTTGCATCTCGTCGTTCTCGGAGGTGCCCAGATTTTTTCGACGCGGCGTCGCGCCGTCGTCCTCGTCCTTCGCCCGCGCCGACCGCGCGTCGCGTCGCGGCACGCGCTCTCGCGTCGTCCTTTTCCCGTCGCGCGCGGTCGCTCGGAATCGTCGAGTCGCGCGTCGCGGAGTGACGCGCGCGTCTCGTCTCGGTCCGACGCGACGCCGCGGCGATCGCGGCGGCGTCGAAGCGCGACGCTCTCAAACGCGCGCCCGCGTCGCGCGGGAGGTTTTCGGCGGGACGGCGTCGTTCAGATCGTTCGCGAGATCGTCTGAAGGGCGCGCCCGCGCGGGACCGTGGATGACTAGATTACAACTCGCGACGCTCGGCGCTCGGCGCTCGGCGCGGCGCTACCGTCCCAGTCTCGTCCACGAATTCATACCCTTGACGATTTTGAGGTTCTCGTCCATCTTCTTCTTCGCCCCGCGCGCGGCGGCGCCGCTGCGAATCAACGACTCGCGCTGCGCGGCGAGCGTCTCGAGCACGGACGCGCCGACGTCTTGCGTCTCCGCGAGGACGTCGGCGCACTCGGACAAGACGTCCGACGACGCGTCGAGCCGGTCGGCGCCGCGCATCGCGTCGACGCGCCTCGCGCGCTCGCCCGCCGCCGCCGTGGGCGCCGAGCGCGCCTCCGACGAAGCGCGACGCTCGAAAAGTTCGTCGCGCGCGACGTCTTCGCTCGCGCTCGCGCTCGGCGCCGCGTTCGCGTTCGTCTCCGTCGCCGTCGACCCCACGCGCGCCAAACTCTCCGCCGCGCCCGCGAACCACGTCCCTCGCGCCGCGCCGTCGCCCTCCGCCTCACCATCGTCCCATCGCGTCGCGCCGACGCGCGTCGTCGTCACCCCGCTCATTTTCTCTCGCTCGCGCTGTTCCCGCGTGAACCGCCTCGCGCCTCGCGTCCCGCTCGCGTCGTCCGCGACGCCCGCGTCGCCCGCGCCGCGCACCAATCCTCGCAGCGCGCGTCCCATCGTCTCCCACACCGTCGTCGTCGTCGTCGTCGTCGTCGTCGCCCCTCGCGAGCGCGCGCTCGGCACCGCGCTCGTCGTGCGTTCGCCTCGCGCGTCGCGTCGCGCGTCCTCCTCGAGCGCGCGCGCGCGCGCCGTCGCCTCGCCGTGTCGCGTCAGCAGCGCCGCCCTCGCGCGCGCGCCGTCGGCGAACGCGCTCGACCGAGCGTCGAGGATCGCCGCGCGCAGCGCTCGCAGGTCGTCGTCGATCGCGCGCAGCGTCGCGACGACGTCGTCGAGCGGGACATCATCGGCGTCGTTCGAATCACCGGCGTCGTCGCGCGCGTCGCGATCGATCGCGCGGCGCACGAGCGCCTTGGCGACGCGCACGAGCTCGCGCTCGACGTCGTCGAGTCGCGCGTCGAGCGTCATCCGCGCGCGTCGCGATGGCGACGGCACTCCGCGGACGGCGATGCCGACGACGATGATGCCTCGAGCGTCCGCGCGCGTCGCGGCGTCGCGCGATGCCGACGGCGCGTCGCGCAAGACGTGCGTCGTGACGGGCGCGAACACCGGGATCGGGCTCGCGACGGTGCGCGCGCTGCGGGCGTCGAACGAGTACTCGAAGATTACGCTCGCGTGTCGAGACGCGAGCAAGGCGCGACGCGCGATCGACGCGCTCGCGCGCGACGGCGCGGCGTCGACGTGCGCGCTGGTGTTTCGAGAGCTCGATCTGGCGAGCGTCGCCAGCGCGCGGGACTTCGCGGCGTCGTACCTGGACGACGAGGGCGACGACGGGTTGGATTGCCTGGTGAATAACGCGGGCGTCATGGCGGTGCCGAAACTCGAGCGCACGCGCGATGGATTTGAATTGCAAGTCGGCGTGAATCACTTGGGACATCACGCGCTCACGGCGGGGCTGATGCCGGCGCTGGCGAAGAGCGAGGACGCGCGGGTGATTTGCGTGTCGAGCGAGGCGCACAGAATCGCGGGGAAAGGCTTGGCGCGGGAGGATTTGTTCGGGGAAAAGAATTACAGCGCGTGGGGACAGTACGGGCAGTCGAAGCTCGCGAACGTGTTGTTTGCGTTCGAGCTCGCGCGAAGGTGCGAAAGGGCGGGACTCGGGAACGTCACGGCGTCGGCGTTGCACCCGGGCGCCGTCGACAGCGAGTTGGGTCGATATCTCCAACCGCCGGATGAAGAAATCAAGTGGTGGCAGACGAAGCTGTACGATTTCATCAGATTGAATTTTTTGAAGACGACGGAACAAGGCGCGGCGACGAGCGTGTTTTTGGCTCGAGAGATCGCGCGGGGAGAGGCGCGGGGGAAGTACTACAGCGACTGCGCGGAGAAGACGCCGGCGAAGAACTGCTTGGACGTGGACGACGCTCGTTGGTTGTGGGATCGCTCCGCCGAGCTCACGGGCGTGGGTTTCGATTCGCTGCTTTGATGCTACTAATGTAATTCATTCATTTCAATTGTGCTGCGCTATTTAGGGGGGGGGGGGGCTTGCGCTAAATCAATCAATTCGTCCGCCGGAACGAAAGACGCCGGCGCCTTCTTCGCCTCGGCGACGTGTCGGTTCCGTTCCTGCTTCCTCTGTTGCGCTCGACCAGCGACCGGCGATCGGCGCGCGACATGCTTTGCCGCAGGCGATGGTTTGCGAAGTGGCGATGGTTCATCGTCTAACATCGCCAACTCGTCGACGACGCGTTTCGCGAGCGCTTCAGATTTCGCCTTGCGACGGGGATCGTTCTTCGTCTGAATAACGACGCCGGGGTGACGAACAATCGGATGCGCGCGACCATCGCCACCGCGCGATGATGTCGCCGACACGGGAACTGCGGTAAAGACTTCATCATACGGCGCTTGCTTTACGTGCTCCACGAACACGTTTCGCGTTTTGGCGTTCTCGATTAAATCCAGCCACACGGCCTCGCGTTTGAGCACCTCGGCGTAACCCACGATCCACGTCGAATATCGACCCCGCGTGAGCGCCACGTTTAATCGTCGCTCGTCTCTGAGAAAGCCGATATCCGTATTCGGCGGATCGGGGGCGGATTTGTCGCCTTCGAGGTACGCGCGAACGCACGAGATGATCACGGCGTCGAACTCTTGTCCTTGCACTTGATCAACGGTACCGTACGTCACATGCGCCCACGTCCGAAGCGCGCCATCTTTCTTCAACAATGGCTCCACGAAATCGCGCAAACGTCGCACTTGATCCAAGTAGGGCGTGATGATGCCAACCTTCACTTCACTCTTGTGGAGTTGCGCCGAGACGGCTATTTTCTTGTAACAATACGACGCGAACTCTGCCTCGGCGGAATTGGAGAAGGAGCGCGCGCCAGTCTCGTAGCGATCTTGGTTCATTTGACCCTTGACGTCGAAGAACTGATACGGACCGCAGTTAGAGAAGGAGTGCCACGGCGCGACGCGATCTTCGTAAAGAGCGCCGTCGCCGCTGCGCAGTAAACCTCTGTAAAAGCGTTCACTCGGAAACTTGACGATGTCTGGATGCATGCGATATTGATCCCGAAGCGTAAAAGTGGGTACACCGCAGTCAGACAGACGTTCAAAAAGACTATATCCGTAATAGGCTCGCTGCGCTGATCTGGAGATGACAGTCGGTGCGAGCTGCTGCGAATCTCCGACCATGATTATGACGCCGTCTGGCTTGATCCACTGCAACGGAATCAGCGCCGCCGGCTCGACAGCTTGCGACGCCTCATCGATGATGACGACGTCAAAAGGTTGAACTGAGCAATACGGTCGCGAGTCAGCAGCGCGCGGTGCTGCGTTTGACGGCTTTTTAACCAGTTGTGCCATGGAAGATAGCGTCCCGCACACAACATTTGAACGGTCGATGACGCGCTCAAAAGGCGTCGACACGACAACGCTGCCTTCAATTCTTCCCTCTTCGGCGAGTTTCGCCTTCAATTTCGCGTGCGCCGCGTCTTGGATCGCGAACAATTGAGCCTTCTTTGCTTCCAGATCGACTAGTGCCTGACTATACACCGGGACACTATCCTTAAAAGACTTTTGACGATTTCGCAATCGCGTGACTTCGAGTCGAATCTGCGCCTCGACTTTAGTTCTCTCCGCTTTCGCATCTCGAACCTTGCTCTCGTAATACGCTGCGTTTTGAGCGTACGTGTTGTTTTCGCGACCTTCTACGTCGACACCGTATTCTTTGAGCTTCGTGCGCACGTGACATCTCTCCGAAGCTGAACCAGACTTGATTTTTTCATCCGTACCGATTCGAGTGACGTCGACGCCTCGAAGGCATTTTCGTACTTCCGCGTGCACCGAAGATCCATCAACGAGCCGATCAACGATATGATCAATCGCGGCATTCGTTTGCGCCGTACATATAATTCTCTTCCGCACGGGATGACCATATTGGTCGACGCCGTTCAAAAGCGCCGCTATCAAGCTCACAATGACGTGCGTCTTCCCAGTTCCCGGTGGTCCTTGAATCAGCACCGGCAAGTCACGACTAGATGCGTGCTCATGCGCGCAAGCACCGAGCACGGCTTGGCGCTGCATTGGATTTAGCGATGACTCAACCGCACTTAAAGCCGGCGCAGCGATGTACTGATCGGCATCGTCGAGGGTGTCGAACAACGACGAGAGCTGCAAAACTTTGTTGTTGATTCTCGATAGAAAATGCTCGCTCACGTCGAGCGCTTGCAGCTCTCGAAGCGTCGTCGCGAGCTCGAACACTCGCGTCACCTTAAGGCGAGTTTTCATGGTGTGAAGCTTGCGCGACATTGACGTTATACGCACGCCGGAGTTCGGGGCAAAGTGCATTCTGATAACGACAGTTTCGTTCGACGCATCCTTTTTCGCCGATTCCACCCAACCAAACACGCAGTGCGTCGCCCGTTCCTTCACGGGGCTCAACGGGTCATCGTCCTCAAGAAGATCCATGTTTCGCTGTTCGAATGCGTACGAAATGGTTTCAATCATCACCAGATCGTCCGTTTTGAATACCGAACGAGCATTGTCAGAGTTGGCTTGTGACGCGAGCGGCTTTGACAGCTCAAACGTTTCAAACACACTCGTCGAATTGGCTACGTCTTCTTGCCGAAGCTTTGACACGGTGAAGTCATCGCTGTAGAGTCTATCGCAGGTCTGGAGCGCACGATCTACGTTCGCGCGCAACTCGGCGAGAATGAGCGGAATGAAATGCTCTCTGTACTCGTGAGCGTTCGCGAACGACCTCGGCGGACTTTCGCGGCTTAAGTGACTGTCCTTCTCGTGTAGCGTCACATCCCCATGCCGCGCCCGCACCGTATCACTTTTGAACTGCTCTTTATTGAGGCACAGAATGCTTCGGATGAGCGTCTCTACGCGATATGGAGAGCGGCGCGAGCTTGATGGCTTGAACTGGCGGCTGACATTGGAGACTGGCACAAGAGCCGGCGCACGCTCGGCACTGTTGACGGCGGGTAGGACAGTCATGTGCTTCTTCACTCTCGTCAGTGATGCATTAGATGTTGACACTCGCTGCTTTGACTTCTTCGAGGTCGCTGAAGGTTATGGCACCTCCATCACTGCAGTCGTCGTTTCTTTGCTGATTCGCCTCTGTTGCTGATTTATCGCGTGATAATCCTTCGCTTTGGCAACCTGATAGCCCGACGTCGTCGTACTCACCCGTCCACGTGTAACGGCGGTTTCCGATAATTCTATCGACGCCACGGTTTTCCTGCGATCCAAGTTGTACGTTTTCGTGGTAGGTTCGCGCTTGCGCATTTTGAACGCCGACGACTTTGCCGCGTCACCCTTCGTCGACGACGGTGAGACATCCTCGTTGGATTTGCGCTTCACCGATGCGAATAGCTCCTTGGTAGCTTTGCGTTTGGGCCGCGTTTTCTTTTGGTCCGTCGGCCGCAACCATTGGGGGTCATTCGACGTCGGCTCGTCGTCCTCTTCATAGGGAGTAACTCCGAATTCTTCGTCTGAATCCAGCGCCGTCGTCGGGACCGCCGCGCTGATGCGATACGGCGATGAAGTCTCGGGAAGTGGTTCATCGATCACCACGACGTCTCCGATATTTTCTTTCTCTCCCTCGATGAATAGCGAAACCATCGAAAAGACACTCTTAAGCTTTTCTTTGATATTGTCGCTTAGTGCGGCGTCGCCGCGCATGCTCAATAGCTCGCGAACACGCTGGCGCCAATCACTCTCGTCTCGAATGCTCACGCCCGGTGAAGAGGGCTCATCTGAAACTTCAGTGTTGAACAATCCAATGCAATCCAGCCAAGCATCTGCGATCCCCTCCTCCGCTGACCCTATAAAGCTCGCGGGCTCCCAAGCGAGAAGATTCCTCAGAATGTTCGCCGGCTGCCTGTTGAAGATGTGCTCTTGCTCGCGTGCTTTGATCAATTTCCAGTACATCGTGAGCATGCTCAACATACTGTAAAGAATGTCATCATCGGCGGCCAAGGCGCGTCGCGGCGCGTGCTGCGTGATCGTTTCGAACACACCGATTGAGGAAATCAACACCTTGGTCACGTTCTCGCTAAACGTCCGCAAGCGCGCCTTGTCATCTTTATCGATCGCCTTCACGAGATGATGTGTCTGTACAATCGGCGCGCTCGCGGCCTTAAGTAGCTCGCTCACGTCTTCAGACGTTTCTGAAGGCATCCGTTTCACGTCTTTCAGTGCGCAGTGCGTCGCACCGAGCACCGCTTTGGGAATGTCCGTGTGCTCGTCGTCGAGAAACATCTTCTTGTAGCAGTTCTCTCTGTTATCTTCTGCGTAATGCTTCTTCAAAACTTCACCCGCAGCCGCTACCAGCGACGTGCGTTGTGACATCATGCACATTACCGCACCCTCGGTACACTTTGGAGTGTATTCGGAACGGTCAAGCGGCCTCTTGCTCGATTGGCTCTCCGGGCAGTCGAGTAACGATTTGAAAAACCATTCCCCACACTTGCCAAGAAACTTTCGCAAGCTATTCGCGTTCTCTTGGTTTTCCGGCACGATCTCAGCATACGGAAAGATACCACGCATCGCATCGTTTTCACTTTCGTCGTCATTCCGCGCGAATGGCGCGATGAGTCCCATGGCGTACATGACTGCGCTCACATATCGCGGTCTGAGGACGCCCGCGTGCATACTGTTGATCGCGGACATACTATCGAAACCTAAGGCGTACTTCCACATGCTCGTGTTGATTTTCCACCTCTTTTTCTGTCGAATCGTGTTCAAAATTTTCAAGTGCAACTCGCCCAACGGGGTCTCGCCTCTGATGCGCTTCTCTCGAGCCCATCTCTCCGGTTCGAAGGCAAAAAACGCCGGATCAGCGAGCGCGCTCAAAGCGATGGCGTCGGCGCAAATGACGTATCCAATCGTGTCCACGAGACTACCACCTAATGCGTTTCGGGCTTTCGTCGCCTCTCGAGAAAGATCCCGGTCTGTGGCGACGCTCTTGGTCCAATCCATACCAACCGTACTGAACCAGTCGCCCAAAGTCAACACAGCATCGTCCACGCCGATTTCAGAGTACTGCTCCTCGACCGCTCTGCACGCGGCAAGGCGGCTGGCCCACTGTACTTCGGCGCTGAATGTCGCTTTTGAATGCGGGATATCTGCAGCGAGTATGTTCATAACCTGCCTCGCCTGTACCGCGTCGCGCGTTGGAAGGAGAAGGTAGACGTACTTTAACGCAGTCAACGCGCAAATCTGTTCCGCCTTTCTATCTTTAGGCAGATTCAGCGCCGCTTGAAACAAATCTTCAATCAAATCCGCGCGATCAACGCCGACGCGTTCCCAAAACGATTTCGCCGCCTTCGGTCCACGAGGTAAAGCCTTGAGAATCACTTGGATGACTTCGCACGCGTTGCTCGAGAGCGCGCGCGCGCCTTTTTCGTTTGATCGTTTCATGGCGCATGCCGCCAAACGGAAGACGATGGGATGCGTCGTGAACACCTCGCGCGCTATTTGGCTATCGCTTCGCTCTAACGTATACGCCAGCGCAAACCATAGCCTTGCCTCCACCGGGACGAATGGCTCGTGATCCTTGGGCACGTCGTCGCGAATCTCCTCGCACAATGTGCGCCTCGCCGATTCTCTCTCCACCTGAGCTCGGGCTAAACACTCGATCCAAAACGCCAAAACTTCGTCCACAACGTCCCTGAGCGCGTTATCGCTCGTCAACGCTCGCATGCGCGTCTGTGGTAACCCCGTATCTGCATCCATCACCGGCTCGCCGTTTTCATCCGTCTCGGGCTCCGACAACAACTCCTTAACCGACTGTCTCGTCTTCCTGTCATCGATCGCGAGCAGCGCAAACAGTCCCGGAAACGACCCACACGGTCGCTCCCGTATCTCTCGCATCAAAGACGTCGCCCACTCATCCCCACCCGCCTTCGCCTTCTCGCAAGTCTCCGCGAACGCCCGCGCCGCCGCCTCGTAAATCGCCCGTCCTCTCGCCGGCGCCGGCGCCGTCAAAATCTCCCTCAACGCGTTCCCTCTCGCGCACTCCCTCAAAAATTCCGTCTCTATCCGATCACTCGTTCCTTCGCAATCAAATCCTCGCTCAACGCGTTCAAAATCAAACCTCAACCGTTCGTTCTGAGTCGCCTCTTCGTCTCCCGTCGACTCGACGCCGCCTCGCGCGTCTCGCGCGTCTCGCCGCAGCTCCAAAAACCCATCCAGGCACCGCTCGCACGTCGACGTGCAGTTCACGCTCACGACGCGCGCGTTCTGTCCCTCATCGACGCGTCCGCGCCGCGTCGCGCGATCGACGCGGCGTTTCGCGACGTCGAGATCACGCGCGTTCGCCACGAGCGTCGCGTCGTTCGCGAGTTCGCGCTCGAGGGCGTCGTACGCGATGCGCGCGACGTCGGCGTCGCCGCAGTACGCGTGCGTGCGCTCGACGTCGGTGAGCTCTTCGAACAGGCGCGGCATCGCGCGCGCGCGCGCGCGCCACTGGCGACGGGCGTCCGTCGATCGTCGTCGCGACCACCGGTCGCACTTTAAGCCTCGCCTCAACCGCCGTCGACATGCGAGTCTCGGTGCACGTCGCCGAACTCGACCTCATCGTCAACGTCGACGTCTCTCCGGACTGTACGGTCGCAGACCTCAAAGCTGCCGTCGCCTGT
>Ga0206682_10001523_pt1 | contig 22729 bp, 25 predicted proteins | sample M240m12015metaG_FD_155444 | JGI IMG/M metagenome (GOLD analysis project Ga0206682, IMG submission 155444) | Ammonia-oxidizing marine archaeal communities from Monterey Bay, California, United States - M2 40m 12015 | ecosystem: Environmental > Aquatic > Marine > Intertidal zone | place: USA...
GACGCTTAAACACTGTAGAAATTTGCTCCTCAGCCCTTGCTAGGGAAATCATGGTCTCGCTGAGCCTGTCTATTTTAAGCTCTACTCGCGTCAGCCGGTCTTCCATCTATATCACCACATTCGCTTGATCGTACTCTCGAGGGATCTCGTAGGTACAAGTCATCAGCTTGCCTCCCTCTGCCTTGTAAACAATTAGGTCCATCGTGTGATTTGAACCATATCCCATACTTGAGTGCCAACGGTCCGGTGGGGGCAAACAACCGTGCTTAGACACTGTTACTCCCTCAAACTCCTGAATACTCTGGTGGTGGAAATGGCCCACCAAAAACTGTCTGTGGGTGGTCTCACCCCAATCCTTTGGCATATCTCTAGGCATGATCTGAGCAAGTTTAGCGGCCTTTATCTTATCGCCGTGGTGTATGCCGAGCAGCCACTTATTCCACCTCACATAATGCACATATTGAGATGATTTTAGCACATTTACCCTGGGTTCCTTTGCGAAGTAGGTTTCCAGAATAACCTGAACCACCAGGCTAGTATGATCGTCATGATTACCTCTAGCTACTACCAAAGTGACGTTGTCGCACTTAGTGAGCATCTGCTCAACGCCGTTCATTAGAACCTGTGCGCATGCCCTGAGCTGATCCTCGTAAGAGCACGACATGTCTACTAGGGTGCCCTTCGTGGTAGTAGATGGGTTCGCCCGGTCTGAATGTGCCAGATCTCCTAGCGAAATTAGCAGCCCATTTTTCGCTTCCGGTATCTGCTGTACAAGCGTCCAAATAGCCTCGTCGATCTCTTGAGTGGCCTTACCGACATTGAAGTCTCTGTCACCTGTCTCCTTCTTGAACGCAAGCGCACCAACGTGTGCATCCCCGATTATCACCGACGGCATAAGATCGTCTTTGCGGACCTTCTTGCCTTTAGCCTTGCGTTTGACCGGGATAACTCCCTTGCAGAGCTGCTCCACGAAAGCATTAAAGGCTTCTGCCTTCTCAGCCTCTGCGGCAGTCCTCTTCGTTTTTAGCCAGGTCTTGTTCCCATCTGGGTCTGCCGAGTACACAGAGCGACCGATCACTGTCTCACCTGGTCCCACTAGGTGGGTGCTGTCCCAGTGTTCTGTGTAGCCACGCTGAGCCGCAAAGTTTTTAACCGCCCCAATGTGGTCGCGTAATGTAGACGGAGAAACACCCAAGACACCCGCCGCTTTGGCAACCACTTCCCCGCAGTCTTCCCACGCTTTAATGGCCTGGCGTTGGCGCTCAGTCTTGGCGTAATCTATTAGACTCATTGACCACCTTCTTTGTAATACTTCAGATCGGTTTGCAGGATCAAGACTTCTTTCTGCAATGCTATGACTTCGTTTTCTAGTTTTCTTATATCAGGAAAGATATAGTTGTTCTGATTGCCCTTGAGATTTCTAGTCTCCTGAGCATTAACGTCTATCCGCTCGCTAATACTGGCATAGCCCCAAGTAGCAAAAGCCACTATAGATATAATCTGCAAAAGCCAGACTATACTGATCGTTATCTCTGATCTGTCGTTTAGTTTTGGAACCGCCATTATTCACAAGAGCCTAATAGCCTTTTATCAAAAGCTTCTTGTAGTCAGGATCTGACAGCTTGCGACGGATGTACTTGGCGTACTCTTGAGTGCCGATAGATGCACCGCACTCGCGTGACCATTGCTCAGCAATGACTAGGGGAATAGATCCTACCCAACGAGCCTTGGCATCGCCGTGCATCGAAGGGACGTGATCTCTTAAATCATGAATCTCTTTTAGGATTCCGCTTACGTCTTGGCTTCGGACTACCTGTATCTTGCTGTCCTCCGCTGTTATCTTCTCGTTTATTGACATCTTCTACTACCTCAAAGAATCCTGTTTCTAATACCTTCTTAACCATCTCAGGAGTGACTTCAACAATATCACCCACTTGGTAGCGAGCACCTTCTATCCACGGTTGACGTGAGCTAGTGCAGATAATTTTTGTCATATGGTTACTTCTTTTTTTTAGCTGTTTTAGACGCCGCCTTAAAAGCTGCTGCTGTAGGAGCACCAGGAGAGCCTGGGGAGCGCATACGCTCTACTCTGCCGCCTGCTGCCTTTTGTTTCTTAATTCGTGCGTTCTTCTTGTGGATGTTTTCGTACAGACCGGGCATAACAGATCCTTATTTCTTTGTAGACTTAGCGCCACTACACTTCCAACGCTTTCGGCTTAGGTTGTTAGGCGTGTTCGGGTCGTTCTGCTTTGCTTTTGATAAGCGTTTCTTGATCCCGAGAGATCTAGCGCAGTATGAGTTACCCTTGCTTGTGCCTGGACGTACTCTAGCCCCACCATCGCTAGCCTTACCGGCCTGCCCATAGCTAACCTTCTTGCCCGACGCCGTGACCTTTACTTTGGCCTTACCCTTTCTTGGTGTTGCCATGCTTACCTCATAGAAAAGGCCGAGACCCCCGAAGAGATCCCGGCCTATCCGACTTAGCTCACGTCAGCGATAACGCCGTGTGCTGCTTCGTTGTCTACCTGGAGACCGAACTCTACAGAGATCAAGCGACGCTCGGCATGGCCGGTACGCGCTAGAGGCTTCTGTGAAGTAGGCTTGAGGTATGCTACTCGTGCGTAGTTAGGGTCGAGGACCAGAACGTCGCGTGAGCGGCTGAAGCGTGAAGGAACAATCTGTAGCTCACCGAAGTCTGAAATGTAGACGTCGATTGCAGCGTTCAGCTTGCTGTCTTCTGCTTCTTTGTAGCGTGTAGCGTTACCTGTGAAGGCAGAGATAGTCTGCTTCTGTGAAGGGCCACAGATTACGACTGAAGGCTCAGCGCCTTGTGTCCAACAATCAGCAATAACGCCCTTAAGAAGAGCCTCAGTAATTGCTCGCTGTGTGCCGTCAGTTGCCGCTGCATTAACGTAACCTGAAACACCAGAGCCTGAAGTAGTACCATCAGCACCATTAGTTCCACGGCTTGCGTTAGTGCGCAGGTATGCAGGCAGACCCGCAGATGAACGAGCTGTGCCAGACGCACCGGCAGAACCTGCTACGTTGTCACAGAGCATAGACTCCATGTCACGCTTAAGCTCTTTCAGCTTGTAAGCGATCTGCTTGGCAGTAGTCTGTGCATCGCCTGCGCCGTTTACAGCGTTGGCAGTGTCAGACACTTCTACGACCTTGTCAGAGATCTGCGTGTAGTTGCCCTGACGGACAGCGTTAGTTGGTGCATCGTTACCTGGAGCAGACTCGCCCTCGATTACACGGTTTGAAGTGCTAGCTGCTGCTAGAGACACTACACCCCACTCGAAGTAAGTGTTGTCCACGTTGCGACGGCCAATAGCAGACATCACTGGTGTGTCAGTTGGAGAGATGGAGATCATCGCGTCTTGCAGATCTTCCTTGATGGTTGAGACGTCATACGTCTCGTTAGTGTTAGCTGTTACGCCCATAATAGTTCACCTAAAGTAGTTAGCTTAATAAGAATTTGGCTACATCATCGATGCTGCCGGTCTTGTTCATCCGAGCTTGAGCGTTCTGCCTCTGCTTGGCTGCGCCTGTTCTACCGGTTTTCTTAGTGCCTGGCTTGACCATTGGTCGTGCGTTACTGGCTTTCTGCGTGGCCTTAGACTTACCCTCAACGAGTTGGTCGTACTTCATAGCCTTTTGCAGTACCAGGATCGCTCGGTGGTCCATAACCTCAGATAGCTCTGACTCGGAATAACCGAGCTTGCTACCGAACTGTACTAAGTCTTCCTTAAGCTTGGATGCCGTTTTGGCGTCTCCAAACTCTGGTATTACTTTCGCTAGCTGCTGCATCTCACCTTGGAGATAATGTTGCTGTGCAATTTGCATCTGTTGTTGCTGAGACTCTGTAACTTGCTGAATCTGATACTGCTGATTCTGATAGTTTTGCATTGCCTCGTCATAAGATAGTTTCGCGTCCATGTAGCCTATAGGGTCGTTGTTAAACAGTTCCCTAGATGGTGGCACAGGGGCGCTAGCTAGCTGTCCAGTTTGCGCTTGCTGCAACAAGTGTGACAGTTGCTGTCGCTCATTTAAGAGAGCTTGGTATACACCTTCCGCTTCTTTCTTAGCTTCGGATGCTTCCTTCATTCCCTTTTGGATATAAGCTTGGCCACTGAAGGATTGCTTTAGGTCGTCTAGGGTTACTTCACGTTCCTCGCCATCTACTTTGACGGTGTAAAGTTCCTGCTGACCGGCGTCTTCAGCCTCTTCTGCTTCATCCTCATCTTGGTCATCCGACTCATCGTCAGTCGTATCATCAAGATCCTCTCCGTCCTCAGACTCATCTGCATCGTTAGACTCCGCTTCGGGTTGGTCTAGCAGATCTTCCTCGGTTGGATTTTCTTCACCTTCGTTGCCCATAATTAGGCTGTCTGCGACGGAGTCTATGCTGCCGTCCATATCAGTCGTATCCACGGTCCTGATTCCTTTTGTTACTTACGTTTCTCGAAGATCTTCTCGTCCGTTATAGCGGATTGGAGTCGTCCCTCGATCTTGCTTAATGCACTCACTATGGAGTGCGCTTCTTCCCTGATCTCTGAATCCGTCGACCCAGAGTTCAAGAAGATTTTGACCTGCTCATCCCTCAGTTCGTCCATGACGGTCCTGAAGTTCTCATCTGCCAGTAAAGCCCTGGCTCGAGCAGCTCGCTGTTTGATATCCAATTATACACCTCTTGGAGCGCGTTGGAGCGCCCTGAGCTTCTCTGTTTCAACACTGGTCTCATACTTGCCATAGATCTCAGCAGTCTTAAGCATGAGGTCTTGGTCCATCTTATCACGCTCTAGGTCATCTTTAGCAGCAGCCTTAGCCATCTCCATCTGCATCTTAGCGGCATCGGTCTGAGCGTTAGCTTGAACCTTCATCTGCTCGGCCTGTAGATAAGCCTGATTAGGATCAATTTGCTGCTGTGCTGTTGCTGCCTGAGCCTCTGACGCCATCTGCTGTAGAGCTGCCTCAGTCTGCGGGTCCATAGGAGCAAAGTAGCGGTCAGTGTTACGAACACCAGACATAGCAAGGATGTCGCCCAGAGAGTTACGGATCTGCGTCATGGTCACTAGACCGTTCTGAGGACCGTAAGTCTGATACATCTGGATCTGCATCTGTAGAGCCTGATTAAGCGCAGTGATCTTAGTCTCGTCCTTGCCGGTGCCCAGACCGACGTTGATAGAGAGATCCATTGCCGAGTTCCACACCCGAGGATCTATAGGGATAAACTTGCCATTGAGGCGCATCATCTCTTCGTCGGTTGTGTTCTTAATCATGAGGTCTAGCATGAGCTTAAACATCTGACGCATACCGCCCTCTGCGAAGTTCCTAGCAATAACCTCTACCTGCCCGGCACCTGCCTGCATAGTAGTCGCTACTGCCGTCGCCGTGGCGTTCTGGAGAGCGTCTGGGTCTAGGCCTAGTGATGCCCTAGATACGCCTGTCTTCTGCTCTGTCTGCTCGTCCATGTACTGCATAGCGGGTAGTGTGCTGCCTGCAATAAAGGGCACAGAGAGGTCTTGTATAGCGCCCATCTGCTTAACCCGGACAATGGCACCAATCTCGTTATTGAGCACGTCGTCCATATTGGTCAGGTCTTCTACTACCTGCTGTCGTGGCTGATTGGTCAGGGCCACGTTGTCTAGCATGCCACGGAGCATTGACGTAGATGCGTCCTGGTCGTTCATGATCAGGTCAGCAATAGACCGGCCATAGAATGCGTGAGGCTCTGGGTCGCACTCGAACACAGCGAATGGCACGTTGTCGCAAGGCATAAGGTCTAGCAGCTTGTAGCCGTTACCGCCCATTGTAAACTTGTGCAGCAGAGGTACGCCTGTGCCGTCCACATCAACGCGCATGTAGGCCTCAGTGATAAGCACCACTTTCATTGATGGGTCGTTATAGTCTTCCTCTGCACGGTCGCGTGAGTAGCCTCGACGTGCGAAGTCTTCCTCATCTACCAGGCTGTCAGTCTCTGATATCCCTGACAGCTCTGAGATCTCGTCAAAGTCAAAGCCCATAGCAACAACATCTGCCACACGCATCTCTGTGCGGTGAGCCACCACATAGGCGTCTTCAATACTGCGAGCGTTACGGTCCACAAAGAATTCTTCAGGAGGTACAGACTCTACGCAGAGCTTGCCATCGTCGTGGGTCTTGATGATCTTGATGTCGTGCTTGCGGGTCTGAACCTGCATGCCCATCTGATCCATCTCAACCTCAATAACCTCTGAGTGCTCGATGACCTCGATGTCGTCCTCGTTAACAATGAGAGCGAACTCTTCGTCGTTAAGATTGGTAAACGTGTAGGTCTTGCCTGTTTGGTACTCTTCCCAGTAGATCTTGGCTATGCCGTTCTTTTTGACTAGGGCATCGTGGAACACGTCAGAGAGAACCTTGTAACCGTTGATCTCGCCAAACTTCCAGTGCATGTAAGACGTAGCTTGCTCTGCGCCTTGGGTGTCCTCTGGTCCACGAGGCACAAACTCGACCGGGCGCTCAGTAGACAGGAATATACGCATAAGGCTAGGCTTGATGCCACGGATAGCGTCACGGACCTTAGTAGCGACTACTCGTGAGCGGCCATCCTCAAAGCCCAGGTCTGTCTCGCCATCGAAGTAGCGTTGAGCCTTAATGCGATCTGGTGCTATCTCGCTCTCAACAAAGTCCACCGCATCAGTTATGGCGCTAGCTACAATGCTTTCAATTTCGTCGTCTGTGAGTTGCTTTGGCTTCATTGATTACCGCCTGTGAGTAAACCAGGTATTACCTGCTCATTTATTGCCGGGGCTTGCTTGACTGTTGCTGTTGTTGCAGCCGTCATCATTGTGTCACCTATTCTCTGCAATAGCTTTACTAGAGAGTCGGCCGCTGTTTCATCTACCAAGGCTCTCTTAACCAAATCTGGATTAGTCTCTACCAGATACCTAGCAACCTGAGTAGACTGAGCATCACTTAAACCTCTTGGCTTTAAGGCTCTGCTAGCTAGTTGAGTCGCCGCAGAAATAATAGCTCCTGGGCTTCCAGTTATGGCATCTATTACCGTTGCAGCTCCAACGCCTCCAGAACCCTGCCTTGATGCCTCTGCTTGAGTTATTTGAGTCTGAGAACCACCAAGGATTGTGCTTGATGCTTGTTGGCTTGAAGCTGCAATGTCTGCCTTTCGGAGTAGCTCGTCTAAAGAATCCTCTGGATAGACTAAGCGAATGTTTTTACCTAAACGTGAAGTAGGATCAGTGATGTCAGCCATCACGCTTTTTCTGCTTCCTGTTTCCATTCTGTTTTTGATTCCAGACAGCACACCCATTCTATAAGCATCTAGCTGTTCTGGGGTAGCGCTCCTGTATGCCGTAAATTGAGAATCCACTAGATCGCTTGCTTTACCTAAAGAATCAACACCCTTTTTGAATGCCTCAGCCGAAGATTGAATGTTTGACCACTTTGCTCTCACCTGCGCTAAATCAGGGAAATTATTATCCAAAACATTTCTAAATGCAGTAGCTGAGGCATCAAATCTTGTGCCTGCTGTAGAAGCTCCTCTCTCAAAAGCATAGTCAGTAACCTCATCTAAGGCTCTTCTAGTGTATTCTGCGTCCTCGAGAGTAGGCATTCTCTTTAGCTTCACGACGCCATTTTCAAAAGTAAAGAAAGGGTCTTTATTTCTTCCTGCTTCGTAAATTTCAATCAGCGTTCTACGCACTGAAGGCATACTTTCTACGATGTCTTGAATATCGTTTAAGAAGAAAGGTCCTATATCTCCGTAATTACTCCATACTGTAGAGTATTCTTCGGACGCTAATTTCTCTATTTCATCTTTAGTATTATTAAAGTATTGAGGGATATTGGTTCCTTTTAAATTAGGAGCCAGATTCTCTACCATGAAATCATAGGCCTGCGTTCTTGTAGCCTCCGGTCTTGCTTGTAGACCCTCACGCATAACAGTCCCAGAAGGCCCTACGTTGTAGGCTCTAGCGGCATTAACAATATTTTTATTTTCCGCTGCAATACGGCCGCTAGCGATGTCAGCAACAAACTCATCTATTTGCTCTGGGCTTAGATTATCCACAGTCTGACCTGGGAATGCCTGAGCTACTAGTCTTCTAAATTCATTAACAGCAGCCGTGTCGCCTCTTCCCGCTAGTCTGTTTCTAACAAATTCAGAGAACCTTCCTGCAGGCTTTTGTATTGCTGTTCCCCCGGCAGAAAGAGCGCCGCCAAGACCAAATCCAGTAACACCGCTCGTTAAAGCGGGATTAATTCTTTCAATTGGGCTTCCCTCGGCAGAGCCAAAGCCAGACAAAGCCCCTTGAAAACCTCCGTAACCCGCTTGGGCCAGAACATTTCCTTTTACAGTTCCTTGCCTCCCAGGTCCAGTAAATAACAATTTACCAAACCTAGCTAAGTAAGGCGCATTTACAGGCGCAGCAGAACCTCCACTCATAATTGTAGAGGCAATTACCGGTAATGCTCCCCCGCCCATCTCATACAACAAAGCCTCGCCTGGACGAGCTTCCTGATATTGTTGAAGCTTGGTTCTAACTTCGTTAACCGACTCGCTATAAGGCTTTCCAGTAAAAGCTGTCATTAGGGCAGCTTCAGCCTCGTCTGCTGTGTTAAAGGTCAATCCTTGAGCTATAGATCTAATTCGCTGAGTATCTGGCTCAGGTTGCTTTAAAGCATTGCCTAGCTCAACAAGTGCGCTTTCTAGATCTGGGCTTATTGAGCCGCCGCCAAATGCTTGCTCTAGGGCCTTCTTTTGCGCTTCAGTAAGTCCATCCATTACTTAAATGCCTCATGAAGTTGAATTAAAGTAGGCCATCTTTCAACAAATTCTTCATATGTCATATTGTATTGACTTAATATTGAATCTAATTCTGAATTATTAGCAGGCACAGGAGGAACAACCCTAGGCTCTTTGGGGACATTGGTCATGTCTATTTCAGGAGAAGGAACAGAGATTCCGACCCTGACGTTATCAAAGTTGAGGCCGTAATTATCTGCAACGGATCTAGTCTGATTAATTATCTCATTGGCTTGCTCAGAAGCAACGGCATATCTTGATTGCGCTAGCTGAGCAATAGTGTTTCTAGTTTCCTGCGTCATCAAGCCTTCGCCAGTAATGGCGTTAAGCATTTGTGCTTTAAGAGCAGGAGCAAGAGCTGTGGACCTGTTAAGAGCATCAACCTCCTCTCCTCGAACAACAGAGCCTGGGTCAAGTATCTTTAAGAAGGCGATAGTAAGAGCGTAGTCAGAGATGCCGCTTGGACGCTCATAAAACTCTTTTACTGTGTTAAATCCTTCTCTGACATCAAAGAATCCAAAACGGTCGAGATCTTGGTTTAGTCTGTTTCTTGTCCTATCTTCCATGTCGGCCTTGCCTTCAAAAGACAGTCTTGACTCAGATCCCTCGGCTATATATCTCTGGTATTCATCTGATCCAGGTTCATAACCCAAAGCCGAAGCCTCAGATTGTCTTACTCTGATAGCCTCTGGATCTTTGCTTCGATCTTTATCAGCCTTATACATAGCAATAACGTCAGTCGCTTTGAGCGTTGGGTTATCTATAAGTAGCTGAGCGTATGCTGCGCCACCTGGCTGAGTCTTGAGCCATTCGGCTGTCTGATTGGCTTGCTTGCTCAGCATATCTATAGCTTGGCGTTGCTCAATATTCTTAGCCGCCTGCTGCATAAGGACCTGATTAGGATTGAGTGACATACCGCCTAGCCCGATCACTAGCTTGTCACGGAAGTTAGGGTCCTGAACACGGCTCCTGATCCCACCACCAATAGCGCCGAGGATGCCCATAGCGCGGCTACCTAGAGTCTGAGGCGGCTGTGGAGGCTGTGGAGGCGCAGGCTGATTAGCCATCTGATTAAGTCTGCCTAGATTATCTGCCTGATTGAGCGCCGACATGTCTGGCATAGGGGTCTGACCCATTGCTCCGGGTAGATTCGGCTGAAGCCTGTATTCATCTAATAAACCGGCCATAATTCTCTCTCTACTTGAATAGGTCTAGCAGACCCTTTGCCTGCTTCTTGGCTTTCTTGCCGATTGTGCTTGGCGCTTCCATGATGCGAGCAGGCATAGACATTACGTTCTGCCCGGCAAACTTCATGCGGTCGCCCATGTCATCAGGGTTGAGACCAGACATCACCATCTGCTGCCGTCGCATCTCCTCGTCAGCCTCTGAGCGCATTGGCATATTCACCATAGACTGCATGGGCTGATAAGGAGCCATTTGAGGAGGCAGGTACTGGCCCTGTGGCTGCATCTGCATCTGCTGAGCTGTGACGTAGTCTGGATAGTTCATGATTTCTCCGATTTACATTACCGACGCGCCGAGCTGCAAGTAGTCGAACAGTCCTGGCTGCTTGCTAGTGGTCTGCGTCTGAGCGTTAGTCTGAGAGCCACCGAACGCGCCTAGCTGAGTCTGTAGAGCTTGCAGAGGTGCGCCTGTGTATCCTGCGTATTGCGCTCTGCCTGCATCAATTAGAGCTTGATTAGCTGCCTGCTGCGCTAGTCCTGCCTGAGAGATGCCCTGCTGTACGTCCTGAACCATGCCGAACCCGAGGTTGCCGATGTTGGCTAGCTGACCTGCCGCCTGTAAACGCTGCCCGCCTGCCTGTAATCCTGCCGCTTGGTTAGCTGTCTGCGCTTGCATCATTGCCTGCTGATTAGCTAGAGCTGCTTGGTTGCTAGCACCTGCACCGAACTGAGCCGCTTGGTTCTGAGCTGCTGCGTTCTGCAATGCCGCCACGTTCTGCGCCTGAGCACCGAACTGACCCGCCTGATTCATTGCTGCTGCGTTCTGAAGGGCCGCTTGAGTTCCTAGCTGTGCATTCTGTAGACCGGAAACATTCTGCGCCTGAGCGCCAAATTGAGCTGCTTGGTTCATCGCCGCTTGATTAGCAAGGTTAGCCTGAGTTCCGAGCTGAGCGTTCTGCATAGCCGCCTGAGTGCCTAGCTGCGCGTTTTGTAGGCCTGCCACGTTCTGCGCTTGAGCACCAAATTGAGCAGCCTGATTTCCTGCCGCTTGATTAGCCATTTGAGCTTGCTGACCCAAGTTCGCAGTTGTTGTAGCTGCCTGTAGGCCTGTGGCTTGATTAGCAAGGCCCGCCTGCATGCGTGTAGCGATGTCTTGCTGCGCTGCCTGCTGAGCCTGTGTGAAGCCTGCCTGACGCAATCCTGACGCTGTGCGAGCTGCCTGCTCTGCAAAGGCTCGATTAGTCTCAGCTTCTGCAATACCCTGGCGTGAACCACCAAACGCATTTGCTGCTTGAGCCTGAGCACCGCCTAGATTCTGCTGCATCAATCGCTGACGCTCGAGGTCAGATAGAGACTGCTGTACGACTTGGTTCTCGTAAGGATTAAAGTAGGGGTCTAGGCTAGTGCCTGCTAATTGCCCTGCTTGCACTCGCTCTGAGGTTACAGGGCCGACACCTGCAATACGCTCTGCGCCATAGCCCTGTGCGGTAGCTCTCTCTGCTGCTGCTCGCTCTGCTGCTGCTTGCTGAGCTGTGTACCCTTGAGCTGTCGCTTGCTGTGCTGCTGCCTGTTGCGCCGTGTAGCCTTGAGCTGCTGCGTTCTGAGCATTGTAGCCCTGAGACCCTACTTGAGATGCTTGGACGTTTATGGGAGTAATGCCCATTCCCGCAGCGGTCCCTGTAGCAGCCTGACCCACAGTATTGACTATTGTTTGAGCTGCATTGCCGTCAACAATCGGGTTGCGAGTAGTAGCGCCACCAAACGTGTTGAATTGCTGCGGTGTGTTGGCCTGAGCCATCTGAGGCTGAGCAGCCTGCAATGCTCTCTGGTCTAAGTTAGCACCCAAACCTCCTGATTGAGCAAACTGCTGAGGAGTCATACCAGACTGTCGAGCTGCCATTTGAGCAGGGTCAGAGCCAAGAGGAGCGCGATTCATTTGCATTTGATCAGAAACGCTCATTGGTGATGCTGTTGGCTGTATGCCAGATGTCCCAGTTAGCCCCATTGACTGTTGTGGTAAATGCCCACTTTTTATCAAGGATTCTCTTAGTCCTTCAAGTCCTGAGTAACCTCCAGCCACCGAACTTTGTGGAACACCAGGAGCCTGCATAGGAGGCATAACTGCAGGCTGCACACCCGGCATGCCAGGGCCTTGTATATTTTGGCCTGCTTTTTTGATCGCTGACACTGCTGCGCCGTTAGCTGAACCTGCCATAGTGGTACTCCTAGTTGATTCGTCGGCCGTTAGCGAAGTCGCCACCACCGTAGCCGCCACCATAGCCGCCTGACTCGTCGATCATTCCGTCAAATCCGGGAATGCGAGTTACATCAGTGCCAGTGCCGTAAGGATTCACAAACTGCCTGTTGATTAGAGCAGCCTGCCCTGGTCGTCTTGCTGCAAGCTCTGCTACTGCCTGCTCGTAGAGAGGTGCAGATGAGTAGCCACGGACACCGCCATCAAAGGTCTGCGCTTCAGGCATACCGGCCATTGCGTCCATCTGAGGCATGAGTCCAAACGCAGAGCCAAAGTCAGCAGCCGACTGCATCGCAGCAGCTTGCATAGGAGTGAACGCTGCAACGTCAGGACCGTAGTAGGGAGTGTAGCCGATCTGGCTGATTTCTTTGCCCTGGGCGATGTTGGCCCTAGATGCGTCCTCGATGTACTTGGGTATCTCTACCTGTGTAGTTTGGCTACCGCCTTTTCCACCTGACATATTAAATTTCCTTGCTCAGTGTTAGTAGTGTCGGCTCCCACCCAAACGGTGCTAGGGCCTTCTTCCATCCCATCCTGCCCGCTAGAGTAAGCGCCTGGCAGTCTTGTGCTTTTGCCCACCGTATGACGTCTTCGTGCATGTCGGTGATCTGGTCTAGCTCTCCTCCTGCGAGGAATATGTGCAATACCCGCTTTTTTGGATATACCGCTAGCTCCGTAACAATGCACCCGCGCTCGGCAGGCCATAGCTGCATATTTCCTGACAGTATACCATCAAATACGTCCTGTAGGTCGTGAGTGCCGCCGCCATAGGCTAGCGCGTCTTCAATCCACTTAGAGCACCTAACAAATTCGTCTACGATGACACAACCTCCAATACAGATAGTGTTACCGATGGTGACGCAGGAGAGAATGCTGTAGCAGCCGAGCCGTGCAGATCTGCGTCTAGACCGTCTGTAGCAAACATAGCCTGCAAGTAATCACCCGCAGTCACAGAGAATATTGCTGACCGGCAGGTAGTCTTGCGCTGATCGTTATTGTGCAGAGTATCCACAATAGTAGTATTAGGTGCGTTAGTACCGTTGATGCGTGGCCAGAAATAGAACGTCTTGGTGTTAGCTGACTCTGAGTGCATCTCAGCAGTAAACGTAATATGAAACACGCCAGACTTCGTAAAGTTAATCTTCGATGCGTCAGTGCCGTCAACAGAGATGCCGTTTGCAGACACCGTAGTGTTCCAGGTTATCTCTGTGGCGGTGTTTATAGTTGCGGCAGCATGGATCGTCGTATCAACAATATAGGCGTAATGCACCTGCCCGCCACCTAGAGCAAGAGGCCACCACGCTAGGTCCTTAGACACAACCGGGTACTTGCCGTCACGCTCCCACATAAGCAAGCCGTCCTCTGTGGCTCGCTCATCATCACCCTTATGACCTAATAGGTTTCGGGTTCTTCTCAGGTGTTGCAGTAGGCGATTAGCCCACGTCTGCCAAGCGCCACCAGAGGGCTGTGGGAGCTGTTCACTCAACGCCTGCCTCCCGCCACTATATCTAGACGATTGATGCCTACACGCCAATCTGAGAGCCTCTCGCCCTCTACACGGATGCGTAGCTGCCTACCAGTGAATCGCAGGCTAGTAGGAGAGGACATAGGATAAGGCCCGTACTCTCGCTCTACATCATTGGGGTAGAACCTAGTCTTGAAGGTAGCCGTAACGTCACCGGCTGTGCGCTCGTCTGGGATCATCTCAACCACAGAGGCTATCTGGTCTCCAGTGCCGATCATGATAGGGCCGCTCTCAGCGAACGGTGACAAACTGCCGTAGGATAATCCGACCTCGTGCTCGTAGATCTTGTTGTCGTCAGCGTCTGCCCATATTGGGTGACGGAATGCGCCGTGATCTACGCCAGAGGTTCTAGCTAGGGACCCGATTGACCAAGTATTCTCTACAAAGTTGTAGACCACATAGCGGTCACACTCGTTCGATGCGCCAGACGGATAGAACCACCAAACCTCACCATAACGAGAGTTGGTCACTGCGAACGCCTTAGATTGCTGAGATACGTTGATGTCTGAGAAAACGTAGTCAGAGACATCAGACTGCACCTTAGCTACTGACCCGCCAGAGTAAGTGAAGAATGCTCTGCGACCCATCCACATTGCACCAAGGTCGGTTGTAGCGACTGCCTTCTGAGAGATAATTCCACACGATGTGCCAACGCGCTCTATACCATAAACGTAAGGAGGACCCTGGTAGCTAGCAACGTGTGCATCGATGTTAGTCAGAATAAGAGCCTGACCACGGACCCGAATGCCGCACATGATCTCACCGGCAGTCTGTAGCTCTAGGTCACCCGCCTCATTAGTAGCAGATGGCGTCCAGGTGGTGTTGTCTTCCTTGTCGGACCATTGCACTAGGCGAGGATTGCCGCCCGCGCCAAGAGCGAATAGGAACCGCTCCTCTGTCACCATCAGCGCAATATTACTTGTAGGCGCGTTAGCCACTACCGCAGCAGGTGTGCCAGAGTTCAGTTGCCATTCGTAGACCTTGCCGTCATCCCTAGTGCAGCCGACGAGGTACTCACCCCAGTTGTCTAGCGACCAGGTAGTAGCGGGCAGAATAGTCTGATTGTCTAGGCGCTCTGTGCCGTAGGTGTCAAATCCGTAGGTTGCCGCGCCGTATCCAGTGTAAGCAGATGCAGTTTCCCTGCCCGCAGTAAACCCGGCAGGCGTGATGTCGTAACGAACGCCACCTTGGTTCCAGATGTAGAGAGAGCTGTACGACCCACCGGCAATGTAACGGCTGTTAGAGTTGTCCTTCCACGTCAACATGCCACGGACAGTATTATCCGAAGCGTTGTCGCTCTTGAGACGCCATCCACCTACAGGTCGCATGGTTCCGTCAATCCACCGAATCAGGTTAGCATCACGCCACCTGTTCGATGATTGAAGGTCCGTGCCATTGCGGTAGATGCCCGCCGGTATGTCCAGGGGAGTCAACGGCATGGTGTGCTCCTTAAGGTGCTACCGGCCAATCAGCATTTTGCAGGTTTGGAAAGTTTGCGTGTGAACTGATATCTCTAAGCGCCTGACGATAAGCTGCCATCTCAGCAGACATAGTCACGTCGCTTAACGCATGCCAATCAGTCGCGGCAAGCTTATCATCCCGAACAGCTCTTACTCCGCTTGCCTTCTGAGCCAATACAGCAGCAATCTCTTCGTCTGTCAAAGAGGTTACCGTATTTTCATACGTCCAAACGCCATCGACTAAAGACGCCGTTTCATTTGTTATTACCTTTTGAGTAGCGGGTTCGTGAGGCAAAGCATCTGCAAAAACCGCAGGATATACGCCATACTCTGCTAGTAACTCATCTGGGATAGATCGTGGAAACGATACATTTGGATTATCTTTTCTGAGCTGTCCAATTGTATAGTTTTGAGCAACGCCATTGTCTACTTTAACAAACATATAAATAGTCCTAATTTACTGTTAGTGGGGATACAGTGCTAGAAAGCGTAGTAGTTACTGTTCCATCACCGTTCTCTATAATTAAATTCGTGCTGCCTTGATCCTCGTTGCGATAACCTTCTGAAGATGTTGAGCCGCTTGTGTAAGTCATAGACTGAAATAACTCGCTAAACACAGGTAATGATCCACCTGTAGTGCCGCTATTAAAATCCCATAACACAATATTGTCATGGCTAGAACCACCACCTATAGTTTGTGCAGGTATCGTTGAAAAATCCAAAGGTAGCTTTAATAGTTTATGGCTATCAGCTCCTCTAGAATTTACTTTTGCATGCATAAAAGTAAAGTACAAACACGTCTCCTCCGCGTTTACGCCTAACATTGGGGGGTTGTTATAGATATACTCTGCGCCGCCAGTAGCCTTAACTCCTAAAGCATCTACTACTTGAAAGTTTGATGGGTCTATTTTAAAGATTGGGTACATAACAGAATCGTTTGATTCACCAACCACTCTAAACCTTACTCCAACCGAAGCATAAAGATAACCATCAGCATAAACCATGCTTGGATAGTCAATGTATACGCTAACACTTTGACCGTTGTAACTAGATTGCTTTGTAAACTGCGATTTTCTATAGGCTGAAAGACTTGACCCATACACCTGAAAAAGATTCAGTTTCCCACCAGTAGCTCTCCAACCATAAACAGTATTGCCGCTTGATGAGCGCATTCTGTCGCAATAATCGTTACTTAGAGTGCTTGTTTCCGCAGTGATTGTCCGTACAGCACTTGGGTTTGGTATAGAATTTACCGCTACAGAGCCATACTTCCAAAAACCCATTTTGAAATCGCCATCATCCCTTCTAACTCCAGTTATGACTTGGCTGCTGCCAGTGTTTACCCAAACTGCATAATGTGTATCGTCTCCAGTGCTAGTAGGCTGCGTTCTTCTTCTATCACCGCCATTAGAGGTAGAGGTATGGTTAGTAGAATCATATGGGTGACACTCAATTTCGTTACTGTTGACACAAACAAAGAACTCACCGTTCCCCGGGGCCGTTCTGCTACGAAAGTTATCAAGCACTTTTTCCACGATAGTGCCGTCACTATCTATTTGTATTCCGCCGACTCTGCTGCTGTTGGCTGAAGAATCATACCACTGTCTAGCTCTCAAAAAACAAGCATCCATATCTGGGTGGTAGAAAATAACTTGTGATTGTAAAAACTCATAGGCTTTATTAGTTGCGTTTGGTTCAGCCTTCCTTGTTGAAGAAATACTTCCATCAACAGGGTCTCTTAATATAATGTAAGAGCAAGCGTCGCCTTCACTAAGGGCAAGAGCGTTTGAGCTTATGGCTTGTACTATGTTGCCACCCGGACCAAATTCGACGGCGTTGTTAAAAAGGCGATCTGGACTTTGCCCGCTCGTTAAAGAGGTGGTTATCCTTAACGAACTAGCCCAAAAAGTTTCTCCACCTGCGGCCCCCGCAGTTGCTATAGTCATTACCGTAGAAATTAAACTCATGATACTGCGTCCCCTGCTAGGAATCCGTACCAGGTCGTGCCTCCGTCGTGAGTGATGAAGCCAAGAACGTCTGTCTCACCGCTAGCGGGCGCGTCTGGAGCTGTGCCACCTGCCCAATCTACACTAGAGGGCCAAGTCACCGTGCGTGTGCCGCTCACTGTCAGCTTAAATACAAAGCCGTAACCAGTGCCGCTTGCAGGCGGGTTGCTAAACGTAAAGGTAGTGTTAGATGAGATTGTCTTAGAGAAGAAGTTTCCTGTCTCGCAATCAATGTCGTTTGCGCCTATTGCCACATAAGTCTCGTTGTAGCTCTTAGCCTTCAGCTCTTCAGCGATGTTAACGTCACCATTGGCGTCAGCAGTGACAGCCTTAGATGCCTCGCTAGTACCGAGAGTGGTTATGTCTAGGTAGTTGATCTCTGCGGCAGTGGCTGTGACACCAGTTAAAATATTTAACTCGGCAGTAGAGGAGGTAACTCCGTCTAACAGGTTAAGCTCTGTGGCAGTTGAGGTAACACCATCAAGGATGTTTAACTCAGCAGCAGTAGAGGTTACCGCAGTACCGGCAATCTTAAGCGTAGACAAGTTCGGCGCAATCGCCGTAGTGCCGTCTAGCAGATCGTCTAGCAAGTCTAGGTCAGTATTGAGCTTAGTACCCCAGGTGTCGTCAGATGCACCGACCTCGGGTTTAGTTAAGCCATAGGTTGTGGTGGTTGTATCAGCCATCGTTAGTCACCTCGGTAATCAGATTCCGTCCAGGTCTCGGACGCATTAATTTGCTCTATCCATTTGTACCTAGCGAACGTGCCGACTTCTGTGTCGGAGGTATCACTAGCAGCGAATGGTCTAATTCTAACATAGTTTATTGCTACTGAAGACGTGGAGGCTCCTGCTGCTGCCCCCACGATTGCTAGGAATGCCTGAGCTGCGACTGTTGCAGTGCTCGTGTCTGCTATATCACCTAGCCTTACCCGGACACCTACCATCGATGTGCTAGAGGTAGACGAGTCTGCTACTGCTGAATTCTGGATGCGCTCGTAGTCAGCCTGAGTGACGCTAGATGTCACAGAGACAGCAGATGCGCCCTCCCAGATCTCTGGGTAGCCGTAGCGGGCCTCGCTGTACGGTCCGGTGCCGTAGCCTAGACGACGCCTTACTAGCCTTGATGTGCCGGTAGATGTCGCTGTTGCTAGAGCAGATACCTGGAATACATAGGACCCAGACACGGTAACAGAGGCCGCCGAGCTGTCTGCTACGGAGGACTCATATACCTGCGGATAGCCATACCTTGCTACGTTGTATGGACCAGTGCCGTAACCGGCTCTCAGCGCCATTAGTCTAGCGTGATGTCCAGATCACCAGTAGGGATACGGAAGACGTCCCCTATGGCAATAGCCTTGGCAGTCGTTAAGATTGCATGGACTAGCATAGTGCCGCCGCTAGAGGCAGTGAATACGCCAATGTGGCTCACCGTGCCCCAATTCGCAGTAGCAGCAGGAAACTCTACCGCGCCGCTGTTGCTAGCCGTGTCACCTGTTACGGTGAACGTGGCCGCTGTGCGAGCGTATGAGCCGCCTGTGACCTCTGTACCGGCAGCGCCAGTGTCAGTAGGGTTAGATGTAAAGAGGCCGATATACCACGCTGTAGGGCGTGTGACTGAACCTGCTGTTAGTCCCCAGTTGAGGACGTCTGTCTCGAACGAGTTAGTAAAGCTCATCTAATAGCTCCTGATCTTTAATCGTAAACCAGAGCCGCCAGACTTGGCTTTATCGCTCTGCAAATTAGTTCCTGCTACAGCACCAGAGTATAACACACTCCAGACCTGCATTCGGGCGTCGTCCTTCAAGTATGGGGCAGACTGAGTCAGCGATCCGTACAGGTAGGCATCCGGTGACATCTCTAGCAGCCAGTTGGAGGCGTTAGAGTCTGATAGTTGTTCTAGCTCTGCGTAGTACAGTAGCTCGCCGCTATAGGTAGTATCGGGCGTAGGATAGACCTCTATAGCCTCACCTGACACAGCGTAGTAGCGTGGCTTGCCTTGGGCGTCGTTAGTGTCCATGCGGTATTGCAGCATGTCGTCTAGCGATAGCAGCTCTAGCCTTGATGATTTGCCGTCGTCTAGGTGAAAGCGAACAGGCTCGAGGAAGTCTGCCGGTAGCTGCGAGTACCTGGTGTCTATCTGACCCTCGGACCGCTTCTGCATCTTGTAGTGACGCACCTCACGCTCCATCTGGGCCTCTGCCAGAGAGATGAACGTAGGGATGATCGCCGTTAGATCGTCCCGGTTGAGGAAGTCAGCTATTGTAGACTTCAGCTCTGTATATGTTGTGATTGCCATGTTTGTGTCCTGTTTACATCATCACGTCGAATATAGACTGCGGATTGTACACCTTAGTCTTGGGCGTAGATGACAGATCAAGAAGGCCTCTGATTGCGTCCCTGGCGAAAGATGGCATCGCCATTTCTCTCTCTCCAGTTTCAATGTTGCGACGATATGGCAGTAAGTCGCCGTATTCGTAGCCCTGCTGTGGTTGCGGGTCTATGCCAAGCGTTTGCATCTTCTGGTTAACCATAGCGTTGTGTCTTGCTATAGCCTCGTCCTGCATCGGATTGACGCTGTCTGCGTTGCCCATAGATGTCATTCCTAGCAATCCTGTAGCAGCTCCCGCCGTTGGGCTGCTGTAGAGAGACTTGCCTGTCTCTAGGTAGGTTCTAATGTTGTCTAGCCACTTCTGGTCAGTAGGCTGCCCTACGTTTTTGCCTCGAATGTTAGCAGCAACAATAGCTTGGTTGTGGCTAAAAGGCTTGGGCGCATTTCCAGAGCCTGCCTTTGGCTTAGTCATTTCTTTTCTAAGGCTATTGTAGACGTCAGGCATCATCACTCTGAATGGTACGCTTTGCTCTAGCCCGCCGTAGTAGTCACCTGGCATTCCTGAGTCATAAGACAAATGAGTATCTATAGGTCTGATTGCCTCATCTATTCTTGGCGTGTACATAGACATGCCTGCGTCGCCTAGCTCTGTGCCGCTAAGAGCTTTGTCGTTAACCGCATCAATGGTCTCTCTGTAGATTGGGAAGCCCTTATCTCTATAGTCGGCTTTAGCCATAATCTTCGTAAAGGCAGTTCTCATCTTACCAATAGACTTAAAGCCACCTTGGCCCATTAACTGATCCATTGCGTTAGGGTCGTCTAGTCCTACCCATTGCGGATACTTATCCCTAAGCTCGGCGTCAAAAGCAGCTTTATCTTGCTTGCTAAGCGGCAATTGATTGACCTGTGTCATCAATGATTGAGCGGGAGGAGTGCTGAAGTTTGTAGAATCGTCCCCCATTCGATTATAGACAGCCAGAGGCTCTTTCTTAGAGTCCTTAGCCATCTTAATCTGGCGATTATGAGCACTTTTAGCTATATCTCTGCTAGATGCCCACCCAAGGCCTTGATCAGCATTCTGCTGACTAAACCTGTAACCACCCTGCACTGGAAGCTCACCGACATTCTGCCCACCGACCATTCTAAGCAGGCCAATGTCAGAGGGATCGCCACGGTTAGCTATCAGCAATCTGTCCATCATGTCTTCTGGCTGAACGATTCTTCGCTCGCCTAGATCCGCTCTTTCAAAGTCAGTGCGGAATTGATTTTGAGCAGCGTTCATCTCTCGCTGAGCGACAGCAGGGTTCTCTAGCGTTTTCTGATACTTGGTTGCGGCTGACTTGACAGCGGATGGGTTACCGGCAGACTCTGGCTTAAGGAATCCAGTAGATACAAGTCTATCAGTCAGCGTCATGCCTGCTTGATCTAAAGCATCTGTGATGTTAGCCAGTAGTCCTGCGACTATTTTCGCCTTGCCTGCCATGTTATGTCCTCATGTACCGATGACATGAGTATAACACAGACTAAGCGATCCCTCGGATGTTGCGACGGATAGGTGCTCCCCAGACATGTGTAGGCTTGTAGCCCACTGCTAGGTAGCGGAAGGAGTCTGCTGCGTGTGAGGTCCAATCGTGTAGAGGTCTGCCACGCCAGTGCTTACCGTTCTCGTCCCAATCCCTGCGGTACTGCCTTAGAGCGTCAATGCCACGCTCGCAGCGCTCCTGGTCAAACCAACACTGAGGGATCATTGAGCGGACCTGCTGTATACCGTCCTCGATGCTGAGCATAGGCGCTACTATGACGTTGTTAAGGCCTAGAGACTGCAATACCTCTAGCCTAGACTTTCCGGTGCCTAGCTCCTTGACCCGGACGTCGTGCGGCAGGATATGTTGGTCGTAGGTGTAGCCCTTGCCCTGTAGCATCTGCACATAATGGTCTAGAGCGCAGCCAGAGTTCTCGTAATAGTCAATGATTCGGATCTCTTTGCCGATATACTGCGCGAACCAGATCACGGTCGTGTCGGCCATACCAAGGTCCCAAGAGGTCACCACAGCAGTAGACTTGTCGTAGGGCACAGCGCAGAGCTTGCCCTCTGTCTTAGCCTGTAGCATCTCTAGAGCGTAGTAGCTGCCCTCAACGTGGATGCGGTAGTCGCCTTCCCAGACGTGCTGATAGATGTCTGGGCGCTTCTCTAGATCCTCTAGCCTTGCCTGCTCTAGCACATCAGGGAACCACGGATTGTCAGACCACTGGAGTTCAGCGATCTTGGCGTCCTTTGGCGGGTCCTCACGGAATCGTTTGTGCGTTGCTGAGTTCTTGCTCTCCGGGTTCCACGTCACCCAGATCTCTGAGTCGTGCTCTCGGACCGACGGTATAAGCTTCTGCCACGCTGTCTCGCTGACACTCTCTGCCTCATCTACCCAGGCTAGCAATAGACGCGACTTAGACTTGAGAGAGTCTACGTTAGTGCGGAGGCCTGCGAATGCGTAGTTGATCCTGCCGTCCTTGCTGCGGATGTAGCGCTCACCGATCTCGTAGTAGTCAGCCAGGAACGACACAGAGCTGATAGCTGCCTTGATCTCCTCGAGGGATGACTCACTGAGAGAGTTGAGGTGCTCACGACCACAGAGGATGATGCCTGCCCTGCCCGCCTTGCCTTCCTGGTAACCCCTTAGAGCTGTCATTAGAGCAAAGGTGCGAGTCTTGCCTGATCCACGGCCACCATAGGCGCCACGGTATCTAGCCTTGCCCTCAAACACAGGCACTAGCTTGTCGGGGATATCAATCGTCGCTGCTGTCATCTGCCCGCACTCCACGCAGTACAATACTGGTCGGAGCCAATGCGCCGTCAGAGCTTGTCACGTCCTGCTCAACGCGATCAGAGTAGCCATGCTTAGTCAGTATCAGCTTGGTGATAGTCGGGTTAAAATCGCCTGTGAGACCGTTAGAGAACAGCTCCTTGGCTTGCCTTGCCATTAGGTCGTCCAAAATGTGTAAAAATTCTTCGTTTTCGGCCTTCCAATTGTATAGTGTCTTCCTTGATACATTTAGATACACAGACAATCCCTCAATGGTTGGGATCACTTCACCATGCAATAAATACTCTTTTGATGCGTATCTACCTGCCTGCTCTATTAGAGCGTCGGTCAGCTTAGATGGGCGT
>Ga0206682_10001525_pt1 | contig 22719 bp, 19 predicted proteins | sample M240m12015metaG_FD_155444 | JGI IMG/M metagenome (GOLD analysis project Ga0206682, IMG submission 155444) | Ammonia-oxidizing marine archaeal communities from Monterey Bay, California, United States - M2 40m 12015 | ecosystem: Environmental > Aquatic > Marine > Intertidal zone | place: USA...
GTCGTCAGAGGCAGCGGAGGCTTGGTTATCTGAGGCAGGGTTACCTTGGCTAATGATTGGCCCGGACGCTGGTTGTAGCGGCCCCTTGGCTTCAGGCGGCCCCTTGGCCTCAGAGCGAGGGCTTACTCGTCCGTAATGGCATAAGTGTCAGCTAAAGATGCATTGGTCCCACTACTGAGTGATATAGTTCAGGAGTTGCGGTGCATCGCACCAACGCCACGTTTTATCCTAGTCCAATGGGTTCTCTTTCATGACATCACTCCAGTGGTCCGGCGCGGCTTGCGCGGTCAGATTGACATTATGCGTCTTGATTGGTGCTTCCTGCTTTGGCGTCCCCGCCTTATCGGCTCAGGAGGCTAAGGACCCTGCTGATAAAGCGCCGCTTGCCGATGCTAAACATGATCCAGCCCTGGACTCACAGACCGGTCCAGATGGCGAAGCCAGAAAGCCCTGGCTCATTACGCCGACACTATCGGCCGACCCAAAACTCGGCGCTAACGTGGGCGCACTCATCGCGTACGTCAAGAAACTGGATGCCGACTCCACCCCCTCAATGCTAGGGCTATCTGTGTCGTACTCAGATACCGACTCCAGCACGGGCGCCCTGTTTGGCCAACTGTATTGGGCACAAGATACCCGGCGATTGACGCTGTTATTAGCCAGCGCTGAAGTCAACAACGAATACGACGACTTCCTTAATCTGGGGACTGCAGTCGAAACGCAAGATTCAGTGCATTCATTTGCAGCGCGCTATATGCAGCAGTTCCGTCCCGGCGGCTGGTTCGCCGGCATTCAAGGGGTGAGTACAAATTACGCGGTAGGTGCTGACGACAGCCTGCAGGGGGTCATTGACCAAATCGGGTTGTCTGGTTTCGATGCGACAGGACTTGGCCTGATCCTTCAGCACGACACGATGGATAACCAGCGAGATCCGGGAAACGGGCATCTCTTCACCCTTCACAACCTAGCGTATCGCAAGACATTCGGCGGCGAGTCATCCTTCGACGTGGGCCTCCTCGACTTAAGCTGGTATCACTCGCTGGGTAAAACGTGGAGCAGCCGAGCGGCTCGAGCTCCCGTGATTGCCATTCAATTAACGGCGCGTGTTACTGATAATGCGCCGCCGTCGGGCTTTTCGTCTGTGACATTACCCAGCTATACCCGCGGGAACTATTTGTCTCAGCATTACTCTCATCTTCTAATAGATGGACGCTTCCCGATCACACAGAAGTTTGGGTTGGTGGCGTTTGGTGGTGTGGGCTGTCAGTTTGGCGTGGATATCTTGAACCGTGACGTGTCCTGTGGCGACGCCCTATTTCCCGCTTTTGGGGCGGGCGTGTCGTATATGCTGAAAGAAGAGGCATCACTGCTAATCAGACTAGAGTTCGCTAAGGGTAAAAGCGACAACGAGGCAGTCTATTTGCGGTTTGGTCATAGCTTCTAAGTCGATTAAGGTATGACAGAGCGCACGTCGCTGAACGATATTCCATGGATGGATCGGGAGAACTCAATTTTGCAGAACATAAGCTTAAAACCCCTCATCATTTGGCTTGTTGGCGTCGGGTTTCTCACGCTGGGCGCACAGAGCTCCGCACTCGCGCCTACCGCAGCGCAGAGTGACACCTTGAAAGAAATCATCGATGTTATTGAGGATCGACACTATGCGAGCCGGCGCTATGACGACGGCCTCTCTGCGCAACATTTTACGGCCTATCTCGACGCACTTGACCCACAGCGTATGTTTTTTGAGGCCGATGACATCGCCGCGTTTTCGCAATGGCAACTCACACTCGACAACGCGGGACGGGCTGGCGATCTAGCGCCGGCCTTCACCATATTCAATAACTTCCACGATGAACTCAAAGACCGCTTAACCGAGATCTTGGAGACACTGCCGCAAACACTTGGCAGCTTTGACTATGAGGTCGAAGAATATTTAGAGATTGATCGTTCAGCTATGCCTTGGGCGAAAAACGAGATAGAGCTTGACGAACGATGGCGCAAGCGACTCAAAAATCAAGCTCTCAGCCTGTTGCTCGCCGAAAAAGCCCCGGCCGAAATACCCGAAACGCTAGAGCGACGCTACCAAAATCAACTCAAGCGGCTAGCCCAGTACAACGCCCAAGATGTCTTCCAAATCTATGCCAATACGCTGGCGGAGCAATATGATCCGCATACCAACTATTTTTCACCTAGGCGAGCGGAAAATTTTGATATCAATATGAGTCTGTCTTTTGAGGGTATTGGCGCCATTCTGCAGATTGACGATGAATACGCCAAAGTCACCCGGCTGGTGCCAGCGGGTCCGGCGGATAAGCAAGGCGGCCTTAGGCCCTCCGATCTCATTATGGGAGTAGGCCAAGGTGAAACAGGCCCGATTGAGGATGTGATTGGCTGGCGGCTTGATGAAATCGTCGATCTAATACGCGGGCCTCGCGACACAACCGTGCGTCTTGAAGTGATTCCCGACAAGGGAAAAACAGACCAGCGTCGAGTGGTTCCCATCCGTCGCAATGAAGTCAAACTCGAGGAGCAAGCGGCGCAAAAAGAGATCATCGAATTTACTGACGAAGAGGACCAAACGCACCGCGTGGGTGTGATTGACATCCCCGCTTTCTACATTGATTTTGAAGCCTATCGGCAAGGTGACAAGCTTTACAGATCGACAACACGCGACGTTAAAAAGCTCGTCGACGAACTGGTCGCTGAGGGGGTTGAAGGGATTGTGATCGATCTACGGGATAATGGTGGCGGCTCGCTGCAAGAGGCCAATCAACTCACGGGGCTCTTTATTGAGTACGGCCCTACCGTACAAATTCGGTCGGCTGAAAGTCGGGTTTGGCGCGATGGCAAGCGGCGTCGCTCCCAGTATTACGAAGGCCCACTAGCGGTCATGATCAATCGCCTCAGCGCGTCGGCGTCTGAAATTTTTGCCGGCGCGATCCAAGATTATGGACGAGGCATCATCGTCGGCGAGCAATCCTTTGGTAAAGGAACGGTGCAGTCACTGGTGCCGCTGCAAGAAGGTCAGCTCAAAATCACCGAAAGCAAATTCTACAGAGTGTCAGGGGGCAGCACACAGCATCGAGGGGTTGTACCTGATATCGACTACCCCTCGCTGTTTGATCCAGAAAAAATAGGCGAGAGCGCACTCGATAATGCACTGGCCTGGGACCAAATCGCGCCGACGCGATTTAATCGCTACAACAACTACGACACCATTATTCCTACACTGGCGTCAATGCATAACGCGCGCGCAGCCAACGATCCTGATTACCAATTTCTTCAAGATCAGGTGGAGATGGCACAGGACGCACGCGCGATCAGCGCCCTACCCCTGCAGCAATCCGGCAGAATTGCCATGCGGGATGAACAGGAGGCGCTGGCGCTGGCAATCGAGAACAAGCGTCGCCTCAGCAAAGGACTTGAACCATTAGCCACGCTTGATACTGATGACGAGATCGCGGCTGACCCTCCCATTGTATCCAACGAAGAGACCGCCCTGCCCCAAAATACGCCATTGGAAACGGGCGATGACGAGGAAGCGACCCCCGACGTGTTACTGCTAGAAACTGGCAAAATCCTTGTTGATTCGATTTCCTTGCGACCGAGAGACATCGTTGCAAGCCGCGTTGCACCCGAATCATAAACAATAGCTTATGCCTTGATGATCGCTACTTAGGGTTGATTTCGGTTTGACCACCCAGGTAACCCTGCAATACCTTCGGAATCATAATGCCACCGTCCTCGCGCTGACCATTCTCCAGCAGCGCCACCAAGGTTCTACCAACCGCAAGCCCCGACCCATTCAACGTATGAACCAACTCGGGCTTGCCAGTTTCCGGGTTGCGCCACCGCGCTTGAAGCCTGCGGGCCTGAAAGTCACGGAAGTTCGAGCAGCTAGAGATCTCCCGATAAGCAGACTGCCCGGGCAACCACACCTCTAGGTCGTAGGTCAGCGCCGCGCTGAACCCGAGGTCGCCACCGCACAGCATCACTTTGCGATAGGGTAACTCCAGCGCTTGCAGTATGCTCTCAGCATGGCCCGTGAGTGCTTCCAGCGCCACCTCAGACTGCCCTGCACGTACAATCTGCACCAGCTCTACTTTTTCAAACTGGTGCTGTCGAATCAGACCCCGCGTATCTCGCCCATAGCTCCCAGCCTCGCTTCTAAAGCAAGGGGTATGTGCCACGTACTTCAGGCCGGCTGGACTCAGCGCATCCGCATCAAAAATCTGATCCCGCACCATGTTCGTGATGGGCACCTCAGCGGTTGGCGCTAGGTAATATCCCTGATCACCTTCAAGGCGAAACAGATCTTCTGCAAATTTGGGTAACTGGCCGGTGCCCATTAATGAGGCTTCATTAACGATATAAGGAACATAAAGCTCCGTATAACCATGGCTCTGAGTATGACAATCGAGCATGTACTGAATCAAAGCGCGATGCAGTCGCGCGAGATCGCCCGAAAGAAGAGAGAAGCGCGATCCTGCGATCCGCCCTGCGGCTTCCAAATCCATCAACCCGAGCGCCTCGCCCAAATCGACATGGTCTCGTGGTGAAAATGCAAACTCGTGCGGGGTTCCCCACCTGACTATCTCTTTGTTTTGCTCCTCGGAAGCACCTTCGGGCACGCAGTCATCCGGAAGATTCGGTGTTTCTTGTAACAGCGCGTCAAGATCAGCCTGCGCCGCATCGGCTTCTGCAGTGGCCGATGCCAGCTCATCTGCGAGGCGAGATAGTATGTCGTTCACCTCACTTTTGGCTGCATCGACCGTCTGACCTTCTGCCACCAGCACGCCAATTTTCTTCGACGCCGACTTTCGTTCAGCCAGAAGACTCTGTGCACGAACGTCTGCTGCTTTCCGACGTGCGTCAAGTGATTCGAAACGGGCTAGGTCAAACGTCAGCCCACGCTTTGCTAACGAGGCAACCACAGCGCTCGCATCGTGGCGAATGGCTTTTAGGTCAAGCATGACTGTATTTCTCTAAAAAAACGGCGCGAGTATAACGCGAAACGCCAACAATCTGAGAGGGTGCGTGTTGAGTGATAACGCGAAACACTTAGCGCAGAAGCCAAATACCCAGCCCTGCCCCAAACAGACAACAGAGCACGCTCAGTACCAGATAACTTGCGGCCCAACCCCAAGCGCCTTGCTGGATCAGGTGCGCTGTTTCGAGGGAAAATGTCGAAAAAGTCGTGAAGCCGCCCAGCACGCCTGTCATCAAAAAGGCGGATAACAAAATCTGGCCTCCTGACCGCGAAAAATAGCTCCAGGCCATGCCGATCATAAGAGAGCCCAGCAAGTTGACGAGGAAAGTGGCGATGGGAAAATAACCCATGGGCCCCATCCAGAGGGTCAGAGCAGCCCTTCCGAGTGCACCAAAAGCACCGCCCACAGCAACCACCATCCAAAAACCCGCCGTCATGGCTTATCCTCGGTCTGGGCCGCTTTATTTAAGTCTCGGAGTTGAGCGAGTTTTTCGGCCACTACTTTTTCCAATCCTCTTTGGGTTGGCTGATAGAACTGAATGGGCTCCATCCCATCTGGGAAATAATGCTCCCCAGCGGCAAAGCCACCGCTTTCATTATGCGCATAACGATACCCCTCACCGTGCCCCTCCTCGCGCATTAATTTTGTCGGCGCATTACGCAGATGCAAGGGCACCTCGAGCGATCCGGAGGACTCAGCTACCGCCATGGCCGCGTTAAAAGCGGTATAGGTGGCATTACTCTTTGCGGCACAGGCCAGGTAAACGACGGCCTGCGCCAAAGCTAGCTCACCCTCGGGGCTGCCGAGTCGCTCTTGGACAGACATCGCATCCAAAGCCAGCTGGAGTGCTCGAGGGTCGGCAATGCCGATGTCTTCAGATGCCATTCGAATGCAACGCCGGCCGATATATAACGGATCACAACCACCATCTAGCATCCTTGCAAACCAATACAGCGACGCATCGGGGTCACTGCCACGAACCGCTTTATGCAACGCGCTGATCTGGTCAAAAAATACATCTCCACCCTTATCGAAGCGGCGCGTTCCGGTACTCGCTAACTCCCTTAAGACGGTCTCATCAAGACGATGAGGACCGTCCTCTGCAACGCACAAATCAGTGGCCAGCTCCAGCAAATTCAGGGACTGGCGGACATCACCATCGGCTAGCCTTGCCAGCTCGAGCAGACTCTCAGGCGCGACATCGATATTGGGGTAGAAGCGTGCCACAGTGCGTGCCAATAGTTGCTCGAGGACGTCCTCTGTTACGGGCCTGAGACGGTAAACCCGCAATCGCGACAACAACGCACTGTTCACCTCAAATGACGGGTTTTCTGTGGTGGCACCGACGAAACAAATCGTGCCGTCCTCTATATGGGGCAAGAAGGCATCCTGCTGGCTTTTATTAAAACGATGCACCTCGTCAACGAACAGGATCGCGCGCTTGCCCTGTGTCGCAGCTTGACGAGCCTGATCAACCGCAGCGCGGATATCCTTAATGCCTGAGAAGACCGCCGATAATTGAAGAAATACCCCTTGGGTATACTGTGAGACCAGTCTCGCCAGCGTGGTCTTCCCTACGCCAGGAGGGCCCCAGAGAATAAACGAGTGATGGCTACCCGTCTCGATCGCATGTCGCAGTGGCTGCCCTACCCCCAGTAAGTGTTCCTGACCTACCATCTCCTCGAGCGATTGCGGCCGCATGCGTGCGGCGAGTGGCGCAAGGTCCGGGACGGTTGCAGAAAATAAATCACCCTCGTGGTGACTGGTATGCCGCCCGTCCATCTCAGAAGTTGACCGAGGGCACCAAGAAATCGCTTGGGGCTAATGCCACCTCAGGCAACGTTGACAGCGAGAGGTCGATCGATTGTCCCGATTGATCCAGCAACGTGATTCGCCAGAGGTCTGGGCCCTCTTGAGCCACCTGAACGCGCTGATAGTAGGCCGAAGGGTCTCGAGGGGTCAGCGTCACCGCCGCTCCCGATACCTCCACCGTAAACGACTCGAGCAATGCGTCGCGAGGCGCGAGCAACCAGTAAAACGGGCTTCTTTCCGTATCGGATAGTTGCCGCTCAACCGTGACTTCTAAATCCCAGTCAATTTGGGTCAAACTGTTATCGGCCGCCACCATCAAATGGTTATCGGGCGCCGTAATATGCCACCAGAAGAAGTGCGGTTTGAGTAACTTAAAATCACCGCTGCTCTGATCTAGTGCGACCCCCTCAGGGCTCAGTATGTTCTGGGTGAACTGCCCTGCTATACCGTCGTGCGCAACAAATTGTTGCAACACGTCGGCAGTCGCCGGCAATGCCATGACATACAGTGCAAGCAGAAGCCGTCGCATGGCTAGTGCTCGGGCGGCGCTGGCGCGAGCACCTCTCGCTGCCCGTTACTGCCCATTTCTGTGACGACGCCTGCCGCCTCCATGGTCTCAATCAGGCGGGCAGCCCGGTTGTAACCGATTCGCAACTTGCGCTGCACAGAGGAAATCGACGCGCGGCGACTGCGACAAACGTAATCGACCGCCTCGTCATACAGCGCGTCTGACTCAGGATCTTCATCACCCGACGTCGCTGACTGAATTTCATTTGCGGTAACCGGTGTTTGCCCGCCTTCATCCAGCAATCCCTCTATGTATAGCGGGTCGCCACGACGTTTCCAGTCTGCAACAACGCGATGCACTTCATCATCCGAACAAAACGCACCATGCACTCGCACCGGCACGCTGGAACCCGCGGGAAGATAAAGCATATCTCCGTAGCCTAATAATTGATCGGCACCGCCCTGATCTAAAATCGTACGAGAATCGACTTTCGAGCTCACCGCAAACGCGATTCGTGAAGGGATGTTCGCTTTAATTAAGCCGGTAATCACATCCACTGAAGGCCGCTGAGTTGCCAAAACCAAGTGGATACCGGCGGCGCGCGCTTTTTGCGCTATGCGAGCGATCAATTGCTCCACTTTTTTGCCGACAATCATCATCATATCGGCGAACTCATCGATCACCACCACGATAGAGGGCAGCTTCTCGAGTGTGGGATGCTCTTGATCTTCGCCCGTCAGTTCAAGGACCGGATCCGGACTCCACATCGGATCTAGTATCGGACTCCCCTGCTTCTCAGCATCTGTCACTTTGCGGTTATAACCTTGTAGGTTGCGCACCCCTAACAATGACATCAGCTTGTAACGCCGCTCCATTTCTGCGACGCACCAACGGAGTCCATTGGCCGCATCCTTCATGTCGGTGATCACCGGCGTCAGCAAATGAGGAATGCCGTCGTAAACAGACAATTCCAGCATCTTTGGGTCTACTAATATCAGTCGCGCATCAGCCGGCGTCGCTTTGTACAGCAGACTGACCAACATGCAATTAACACCCACTGACTTGCCCGACCCGGTGGTTCCCGCCACCAGAACGTGTGGCATTTTGCCCAAGTCAGCAACGACCGGAGAGCCTGCAATGTCATGGCCTAACGCAACGGTGAGCGGCGACTTGCTCTCTTCAAACGTAGTAGAGGCCAGCACATCTTTAAAATTGACCGTTTGTCGGTCGGCATTGGGTATCTCGATTCCCACCACGCTCTTACCTGGAATCACCTCAACCACCCGAACAGAAATGACGGCCAGAGAACGCGCTAGGTCCTTGGCAAGATTCGATATGCGTGACACTTTAACGCCAGCTGCCGGTTGAATTTCAAAGCGCGTTACCACCGGACCCGGATAAACCGCAACGACCTCAGCAACGACGTTAAAATCCTTGAGCTTGAGCTCTAATAGACGCGACAACGACTCTAATTCATCGGCAGAATAACCACGCTGTTCCAGGTCGCTGGGTGGTGCATCAAGCAAATCCAGCGGCGGCACTTCTCCCGATATGGGCAGATCAAACAGCGGCTTTTGCTTCTCCTGCTCAAACTTAACCCCTGCCGCCACCGGCTCCTTGGGCGGTTTGATCTTGGGCGGCGCGCGTTTCTTTTCACTGGCAACATGCCGCTCGATTTTCACCTTGCGCTCTTCCAGCTGTTTTTCACGGGCGCGCCGGTCGCGAATTTGATCCAGCTTAACGGCTGCCATTTGACGTATGGCGCTTGCGGCGCTTAACACGCGCTGCCCGATCCAGTCGATAACGCTGAGCCAACTGATATCTGCAAATAGTGTCAGGCCTAACAAAAAGACGGTCACCAGTACTAGCCGAGCACCCACCGGGTTAAAGGCCTGGTCAAAACCCGCCCCAATTGCGGCACCAACAATGCCGCCAGCGCCCTGGGGCAAGCCTGACGATCCCACGTCATTCAGTGCGCGTAACGCCGTTGCCGCCATGACAGCCAGCAGCAAGCCAAATGCGCGCAAGCACAACATCTGCCAATCCACGGGATCGTATCGACCTTCCGCAAGCAGCAGTGATATGGCGCGGTAGGCAAGCAACAGAGGGATCAGATAAGCGGCGGAACCCACCAGAGAGAAAAACACATCGGCAATAAAGGCGCCTGTTATGCCGCCGAGGTTTTGAATGGCATCGCCCGTCCCGCTTGCAGACCAACCGGGGTCTTGCTCGCTATAGGTCAGTAGCGACATTAAGACGAAGAGACATGCTGCCCCCACGCTAATAAACAGAACATCACGTAACCGGCGCCGGGCAAACGTCTGCGTCGTCAATTCTGACTGTGTTGTCTCCGACTTCGCTCTGCCTGCCACGACTCTACAACCACCGGTGGAAATGGCTATGCTAGCACACACGACACCCCGCAATGGTGAGCAATCAGTTGCAAATTCATGGGTTTATCCATCGCCTGAAACGCCCGACCCATCTCAGCACCGCGACAATACTGGCCTCATGACATTGGCTGGGATATTCTCTGGCTGTCAGGGCCGACGTAGCGCTTCGCCGCCGCCATAGCCGAGATAAAAGAAGCTCTCACACAGTACCTTACAGAAGCAATAACGGAACTTTTTCATGAGTGACTCATCACACCATCGCCTGATCATTTTAGGGTCAGGGCCTGCGGGTTATACCGCCGCTGTTTACGCAGCACGCGCCAATCTTAATCCAATTGTGATTACGGGTTTGCAACAAGGCGGTCAGTTGACCACGACGACCGAGGTCGAAAATTGGCCCGGCGGGGCCCACGATTTGCAAGGGCCACAGCTGATGTCGCAAATGCAGGCACATGTGGAACGACTCGAGGCCAGCGTGGTCTTCGATCACATTGAGTCGGTAGATCTGACCGCCAAGCCGTTCAAATTAAAGGGCACCTCTGCATACACCTGCGACGCATTGGTCATTGCTACTGGCGCATCTGCACAGTATCTCGGCCTACCCTCTGAATCAGCTTTCATGGGGAGAGGCGTCAGTGCCTGCGCCACCTGTGACGGATTCTTCTATCGCAATCAAGAGGTCGCCGTCGTGGGCGGTGGCAATACCGCGGTAGAAGAAGCGCTTTATCTGAGCAATCTTTGCTCGACCGTACACCTCATTCACCGACGGGATTCGCTTCGCGCTGAAAAAATATTACAAGACCGATTGATGCAGCGTGCGAGCGAAGGCAAGGTCGTGCTCCACTGGCATACGACGCTGGATGAAGTGCTAGGCGATGAGACTGGCGTCACCGGCATTCGCATCAAATCTACCCTCGAAGGGGAAGCCACGCGTTCATTAGACCTGTCGGGGGTGTTCATCGCGATAGGCCACAAACCCAATACGGACCTATTTGTGGATCAGTTAGCAATGCAAGGGGGCTATCTCACCGTTCACTCTGGCACTGAAGGTACCGCAACACACACCAGCCTGCCGGGCGTCTTTGCAGCAGGCGATGTGGCGGATCATATCTACCGGCAGGCCATTACTTCGGCTGGATTTGGCTGCATGGCGGCTTTGGATGCGGAGAAATATTTGGATGGGCTGGGCAGCTAACGTTGCCCAACCCCTTCCCGCCCACTTCACAAGCACTGACTGAGCCAAACGGGCTACTCGCCGTCGGCGGTGACCTAACCCCAGAAACGCTGATCAGCGCTTATGCCCAAGGCATCTTTCCCTGGTTCGAGCCCGGGCAAGAGATTTTGTGGTGGTCTCCGGACCCTAGATCAGTCCTTTTCCCTGATCGCGTTCACATCAGTCGTTCACTCAACAAGTTCCTGCGCAAAAGCACCTGGCAGATCAGTTCTGACACCCGCTTTGCGGAAGTTGTGGATCGCTGCGCCAGTGCAGTGCGTCATGAGGATCACAACGCCGAGCACAGCACTTGGATATCGGCTGAAATGCGGCAAGCCTATGACGCGCTGAACCAACTGGGCGTTGCCCATTCCATTGAAATATCTGATAAAGATCAATTACTTGGTGGTCTTTATGGCGTCATGCTGGGCAACGTTTTCTTCGGAGAATCCATGTTCTCGGACCACACCAATGGATCAAAAGTGGCGTTAATTGCGTTGGCGCGCCTATGTCAAGACAATGGGATTGTGATGATCGACTGCCAAGTTCACAACCCCCACCTTGAGACAATGGGCGCAGAGCTTATTTCTCGTCAGGCCTTTGAAAAATACCTCGAGGACGCTATAACGACACCCATGGCCACCGTTTTCGACAATCCTGCCCGCTTGGCTTCCGCCGAGAAGCCATCACTTGAAGAGCGCCTCTGCGTTTCCCTCAAGCGGTCTGCGGTGGAGTTGCTGTGACGGCGTCACTGAGAGAAATAAAGGTTTACACCACCTTTCCTCATCGGTGCTCTTATCTCGACAATGAGGAAGCCACCACATTATTTGTCGACCCACGACAGACACTCAGCCCTGAACTTTATACGCAGTTATCACTGCTCGGCTTTCGACGCAGCGGTGATCATGTATACCGACCCCATTGCGCTAATTGCAACGCCTGCATTGCCTCTAGAGTGCGGGCTGATCAATTTCTGCCCAGTCGAACGCAGCGGCGCATCAGTCGCCGCAATAGCGATTTAAGACTCGAGACGAGTGAGTCGATCGCCGATGACGAGGCCTATGAACTTTACCGTTACTATATTGAAGCACGTCACGCGGATGGTGATATGTACCCGCCGGCGCGCGACCAGTACGATTCTTTCCTGAACGACGGTTTGGGCTGTGCGACCTATTACCGACTCTACGACGGCAGTCGGCTTGTTGCGGTCACTGTGGCTGACAGAATGCTGGATGGTCTGGCCGCCATCTACACCTTCTTTGACCCCGACCAGCCCAAAAGAAGCTTGGGTACCGAAGCCATACTTCTGCAAATCAGAGAGGCTCAGGCAATGGGCCTGCCTTTCGTATACCTGGGCTACTGGATAGATGGCTGTCGTAAGATGTCTTACAAAGCAAACTATGCGCCACTTGAATTATTCGTCGATGGACAGTGGCAGCAACAGAAGACTGAGCAGCAAAACGGACCCAGCACGGACGCCATCATTGACCTATTAGCGCCTGGCAATCCCCATCGTGGAGTCGACCAAGGATAAGAGACGCTTTCCACGAACCTCACTTTTCGATACAGTGCCGCCCACCTCATAAACAAAGGCTACGCCTTGATGGCTAAAGAAGACCAGATCGAAATGGAAGGGGAAATTGTCGACACCCTACCCAACACGACTTTCCGAGTAAAATTGGAAAACGGGCACCTTGTGACAGCGCACATTTCAGGAAAAATGCGAAAGAACTACATTCGCATCCTGACGGGCGACAAAGTCAGAGTTGAGCTCACACCTTACGACCTCACTAAGGGTCGCATCACCTACCGCGAGCGATGAGCGGGACGCAGCCGATTAGGCTGCGCGCTGCCATCAAGCCTCTACCGGCTCCTCTTCATCGACCAACGCGGCAACCACCAAAGCGGAGCGGTCTGCGTTGACCGTGACGCTTGCCGAACCGCCCTTTGCCAGCGAACCAAACAACACCATATCCGCCAGTGGCTTTTTGATGTGCTCCTGTATGACACGCTCCAAAGGGCGAGCACCCATCGTCGCATCGTAGCCTTTTTCCACCAACCACAGTCGCGCCTCTTCATCGACCTCTACCGATACCTGGCGCTCATCAAGCTGGCTTTGCAATTCAATCAAGAACTTATCCACGACCGTTAAAATGACCTCCTCACTGAGCGGGCCAAATGGCACGATCGCATCCAGCCTATTTCTAAATTCGGGCGTAAAAGTCCGATTGATCGCCTCGATCGAATCGGTCGAGTTGTCTTGTATTGAAAAACCAATCGACCGCCGACTCACATTTTCGGCACCCGCATTGGTTGTCATGACTACGATGACATTACGAAAATCCGTTTTGCGTCCGTTGTTATCGGTGAGCGTTCCGTGGTCCATCACCTGCAGCAATAAATTAAAGACTTCTGGATGCGCTTTCTCGATTTCATCGAGCAACACCACACTGTGAGGATGCTTCGTCACTTGGTCGGTCAGCAGCCCACCTTGGTCATAACCCACGTAACCCGGCGGCGCACCAATCAAGCGCGACACAGTGTGCCGCTCCATGTATTCAGACATGTCAAAGCGCAACAGCTCTAACCCCATTTGCAATGCCAGCTGGCGGGTCAGTTCGGTCTTTCCAACACCGGTGGGGCCTGCAAGCAAAAATGAACCAATCGGTTTCTGCCCCCCGCGCAATCCCGCTCGAGCAAGCTTAATGGCACTCACCATCTGAGACACAGCAGCATCCTGACCAAATACGGTCATCTTGAGATTCGCCTCTAGTTTACTCAGCAAGGTTTTGTCGTCGCTGCTCACCGTCTTGGGTGGTATGCGCGCTATTTTTGCCACGACGGCCTCAATATCGCCGGGGCCGAGTATCTTCTTTCGCTTACTCGGAGACTGTAGTTGCTGAAACGCACCCGCCTCGTCAATCACGTCGATGGCTTTATCCGGGAGAAAACGATCCGTGATGTACCGAGCGGCCATCTCAGACGCCACCTTTAATGCCTTGTCGGTATAGCGAAGCTTGTGATGCGCCTCAAAACGAGACTTGAGTCCTTTGAGAATCTTATAGGCGTCCTCCACGGATGGCTCGAGCACATCTACTTTCTGAAAACGACGACTCAGCGCCTTGTCCTTATCGAAAATGCCCCGATACTCGGCGTAGGTCGTTGAGCCGACGCAACGCATTTTGCCTGAACCAAGCAGTGGCTTGAGAAGATTGCTCGCGTCCATCACACCACCAGAGGCCGCCCCGGCACCGATAATGGTGTGAATCTCATCAATGAAAAGAATGGCGTGATCATTTTCAGCTAAATTGGCCAGCAGCCCCTTCAACCGTTTTTCAAAGTCACCGCGATACTTAGTACCCGCCAGCAGCGCGCCTAAATCGAGAGAATAAACGACCGCCTCTTCCAGCGTTTCCGGCACCTCGCCGTCGACAATCATTTTCGCCAGCCCCTCGGCAATCGCCGTTTTACCGACGCCTGATTCTCCGACTAGCAGCGGATTGTTCTTGCGCCTTCGGGCCAGTATTTGAGCCACACGCTCCACTTCGCGTAGCCGTCCAATTAAGGGATCAATATTGCCTGCCTCGGCTTCGACGTTTAGGTTCGTTGCATACGCATCGAGCGGGCGCTTTTCCGCCGCCTCTTCGGCGCCTTCTGCTTCGCCTGTGACGTCCTCCTGGTCGCCCAGCTCTTCGCCGTCTTTACCGACGCCATGAGTGATGAAATTCACAATGTCGAGCCGCGAGACATTTTGCGTTTTTAAGAAATACACCGCTTGTGATTCTTGTTCAGAAAAAATGGCGACCAGCAGATTAGCGCCGGTGACTTCCTGTTTACCCGAGCTTTGCACGTGAAACACGGCACGTTGCAGTACACGCTGAAAACCCAAAGTGGGCTGCGTGTCACGACCGTCATCGCTGTCGGTTAGCAGCGGCGTGGTTGAGTCGATAAACTCTACCAATTCACCTCGTAACTCATCCATATTGACCTGACACGCGTTCAACACGGCTGTCGCCGCAGCATCATCCAGTAATGCGAGCAATAAATGCTCTACCGTGATGAACTCGTGGCGGCGCGCTCGAGCCATTCTGAACGTTTCATTGAGCGTATTTTCAAGTTCTTTACTGAGCATTTAGTTGTCCTCATCATCGGCAGAGGGTTCTACTTCACACAATAACGGGTGACCGTTATCGCGAGCAGATTGGTTGACTTGGGAGGCTTTGGTTTCCGCTATGTCTTGGGGGTAAATACCGCAGACACCTTTACCCTGAGTGTGGACCGCCAGCATCACCTGAGTCGCTTGTTCGCGGTTCATCGTAAAAAATGTCTCTAACACTTCGACAACGAACTCCATAGGCGTGTAGTCGTCATTGAGTAAGATAACGCGGTACAGAGAGGGACGCTTGAGCTTTGGTTTCGCGGGCGCAACCGCCAATCCGCCATCGTCATCAAAGTCGCTGTCATCGGGCTTCGCCGCGCTGACAACCCGCTTTACTGCCGACATCTCTTTCCACCTCCTACTCGTCATGTCCTCAGTATAATCCACCCTCTGGCAAATAAAGCGGTTTCACGACAGATACGCCCTATTTTATTGTTCGCCACATTCTGGACAACACAACAGGCAAAAAAAAGCCCGCTCGAAGCGGGCTCACGATCGGTTAAACCTTCACATATGGGCGATAACGCTGTCTCCAAATGCAGAGCATGACACCAATGTGGCACCTTCCATCAGGCGCTCAAAATCGTAGGTGACGGTTTTGGCTTGAATCGCTCCATTCATGCCGTCGATGATCAAATCCGCCGCGTCGTTCCAGCCTAAGTGTCGTAGCATCATTTCAGCCGACAAAATGAGCGAACCTGGATTCACTTTATCTTGTCCAGCATATTTGGGTGCGGTGCCGTGTGTTGCCTCAAACAGCGCTACGGTATCCGAAAGGTTCGCACCCGGTGCGATACCGATTCCGCCTACTTGGGCTGCGAGCGCATCGGATAGATAGTCACCGTTTAAGTTGAGCGTGGCAACCACACTGTAATCACGTGGGCGGGTCAGCACTTGCTGCAACATCGCATCGGCAATCACATCTTTGATCACGATATCGTTACCGGTCCGCGGGTTCTTGATGCTCACCCATGGGCCGCCATCAAGTAATTCACCATCGAACTCCTTCTGCGCTAATTCGTAACCCCAATCGCGGAAAGCGCCCTCTGTGAATTTCATGATATTACCCTTGTGCACCAGCGTGACCGAGGGAAGGTCTTGCTCAATGGCATACTGAATTGCCTTGCGAACCAGCCGCTGGGTGCCCTCCTCTGAAACGGGCTTGATACCAATACCCACATTTTCGGGAAAGCGGATTTTCGTGGCACCCATCTCGCCGATAATAAAATCGACGACCTTTTGCGCCTCAGGCGTGCCCGCCTGATATTCGATGCCTGCGTAGATATCCTCAGAGTTCTCTCTAAAAATCACCATATTGCAATCTCCAGGCTTCTTGACCGGAGACGGCACGCCTTCGAACCAACGGACTGGCCGCAAGCAGGTGTAGAGATCGAGTTCTTGCCGCAGCGCCACATTCAGCGAGCGGAACCCGCCTCCGACAGGAGTCGTTAGCGGCCCCTTAATGGCGACACTATAGGTTTTAATCGCATTTAACGTCTCTTCTGGAAACCAATCGCCGTCATACAGCTCAGCCGCCTTCTCACCGGTATAAATCTCCATCCAGGAAATCTTCTTGGCCCCGTCGTAAGCCTTTGCGACGGCCGCATCCACGACTGAAATCATCACGGGAGAGATGTCCACGCCAATGCCATCTCCCTCGATGTACGGAATGATGGGATTATTGGGAACATCGATGCTGTTGTCGTCATTGACGACGATCATCTCGCCGATGTCGGGTACCTTGATGTGTTGATAGGCCATGCTGAAACTCCCCCAAGAATAAAAAAACGGCTTCCCTCGCAAGCGATGGGACCACGTCGGTGCTTCCTGCAACAATGCAGAGCGGACCATACGCGGGCTAGGGGACCATTTTAACACCAAATGAGGCAGACTAGGCGCATGGCGTCTCTTATTGTGTTTAATAAACCCTTTCAAGTCCTCAGCCAATTCACGGATCGCGATCGACCCCAAGCCCCACGAAGCACGCTGGCTGATTTCCTCGATGCCCCTCGGTTTCGCCCGGCGGGCAGGTTGGATTACGACTCCGAAGGCCTGCTCCTACTCACAGCGGATGGTCACTGGCAGCAGCAGATCGCGCACCCGCAGTATCGCCACTGGAAAACCTATTGGGTTCAGGTCGAAGGCAACATTGATCAGATAGCCTGCGATGCACTGGCCGAGGGCGTGCGGTTACGTGACGGGATCACACAGCCTGCGCGCGCCCAGTTAATCTCAGAGCCAAAAGTGTGGCCACGCCATCCACCGATCCGCGAGCGCAAGACCGTGAGTGACTCCTGGCTCCAAATAGCGATCACCGAAGGGCGCAATCGCCAAGTGCGCCGGATGACCGCGGCCGTCGGTTTTCCCACGCTGCGACTGATTCGAACCGCTATTGGACCCTGGCAGATCGATGGATTAAAGCCCGGAGAGCACCGCTTTGCGTCGACTGATGATTTCAAGCGTTGACCCAGCGCACGGCTGCCATCATCCTTCGACCCCATTGCTACTAGTCAGGAACGCCCAAAATCGTGAACAGCCCCCCTCACACCGCTCAACAAACCGTCATAGTCGGGATGTCAGGCGGCGTCGACTCTTCGGTCGCGGCATTGCTACTGCTCGAGGCAGGCTATCGCGTTGAAGGATTGTTCATGAAAAATTGGGAGGAAGATGACGGCACCGATTACTGCACCGCGAAGGCGGATTTAGCAGATGCACAAGCCGTAGCAAAGACACTGGATATCCCGCTGCACAGCGCTAATTTCGCCGCTGAGTATTGGGACAGTGTTTTTGCCCATTTTCTCAAGGAGTATCAGGCCGGCCGCACGCCGAATCCCGACATCTTGTGTAACCGAGAAATTAAATTCCGCGCTTTTCTCGACTACGCGACTCACTTGGGCGCGGACCTGATCGCAACGGGGCATTATGTGCGATCGCGTACGCATTTAGGCAAAACGCAGTTGTTGAAAGGCACTGATAGCAATAAGGACCAGAGCTACTTCCTCCATCAAGTGGATCATCGAGCGCTTGAGCGAACGCTCTTTCCGGTTGGCGAGGTCACAAAAGACGTCGTGCGAGCCAAGGCCGAGTCAGCGGGCTTCACTAATGCGCGTAAAAAAGACAGCACGGGAATCTGTTTTATCGGAGAGCGGCGTTTTGCCGATTTTCTCGGTCAGTACCTACCGGCACAGCCCGGGCCAATTTGCGCCAGCGATGGGGAGCTGCTCGGCGAGCATCAGGGCTTGATGTATCACACCATCGGTCAACGTCAGGGCCTCGGTATTGGCGGACTATCCGCCCATCCCGAGGCACCTTGGTACGTAGTGGAAAAGCAGCTTGCGACGAACACTTTGGTCGTGGCGCAGGGTAACCAGCACCCCGCTTTGTTTCGTGACAAATTGGTCGCTGCTGAAGTGATATGGATCGCCGGGGAGGCCCCGGCGATGCCGCTCAGTTGCCACGCGAAAATTCGCTATCGGCAACCCGATCAAGCCTGCGTCATCAGTCAGCAAGATAAGCGACTCATCGTGACTTTTGAGGCACCCCAGCGCGCGGTCACGCCAGGCCAGTCAGTCGTTTTTTACGAGGGCGAGGCCTGTCTCGGCGGTGGCGTCATTGAGGCAGCACTGTGACTGAGCGGACCGTGATCGAGCAACGCACCCTCGCGCTAGCCGGTGTGGCTCAGGCAGCACGCATCGTCGATCTAGCGGCCAAAACTGGCAGCTGGCCAGCGCCGTTCGTCGAGGCCTCTATTCACTCACTATTTTGTTTCGAGCCGGAGGCCGTTGACTCGGTTTTTGGCACGCCACAGGGCATCCGTCTCGGCTTAGAGCAATTATCGGCCTGCTTGAGCTTATCTCAGGACGAAACTGCCGCACAGACACTCCGCTACACGCTGGCCATGCTGCAGCTCGAGAAGCGGTTTGCTAAGCGGGATGACCTGTTGAGCATTGTTCACGCCCGGCTCAAACATGCCGCCTACAGCGCTGATAATTTTTCAAATAATATCAATACTATAAACTCTAATATTGCTGCAATTTATCAGGATACGCTCAGTACGCTACCTTACCGAATCAAAGTCACCGGTAGTGCACAACACCTCAACAGCCCCCACGTGGCAGATCTGGTTCGCGCACTGTTGCTTTGCGGCGTGCGCGCCGCTTTCCTGTGGCGCCAGCTTGGCGGATCACGGCTCAGGCTCATGCTGAGCCGTGGTGAGATCAGAGACACCGCCGCCCGCCTCGCTCGGGATGTCAGCGCCCTCCATTAAGGGAAGCCATTAAGGGAAGCCATTAGCGCAAGCCAGCGACGCGCCATGGTAAACTGGCGTTTTCCGACTGCAGAGCAGACGCCATGACACCCTCCCCACTGACTGCCCTATCTCCCCTTGACGGTCGGTACTGCAACAAGGTGGATTCACTGCGCGGTATTTTTAGCGAATACGGCTTGATCTATCGGCGCGTTACGGTCGAAGTTGCCTGGCTAAACCAACTTGCCGCTTGCCCAGCGATATCAGAGGTGCCCCCGTTCAGTGACGAGGCCAGCGCATTGCTCGAGGGATTAGTGAGTGGCTTTTCAGAAAGTGACGCGCAACGTATTAAGACGATCGAGGCGACCACAAACCATGACGTCAAAGCGGTCGAGTACTTTTTGAAGGAATCGATTGCCGGCAATGAAGAACTGTCGGCCGCCTCTGAGTTTATTCATTTCGCCTGTACCAGCGAGGACATCAATAATCTCGCTCATGCCCTGATGATCAAAGACGGCCATCAGGCAATGAAGACGGCTTATGACGAAGTCACCTCCGTTTTAACGCACCTAGCACGGCAATTCGCGGAGCAGCCCATGCTCTCACGCACCCACGGCCAAGCAGCCACGCCCACAACCTTGGGTAAGGAATTCGCCAACGTGGTGGCGCGCCTTAATCGGCAACGAGACATCGTGGATGCACTGCAGCCGCTCGGCAAACTCAATGGCGCTGTCGGCAATTACAACGCCCATAGCGTCGCCTACCCAGAGATAGATTGGCCGGCGATCTCTGAGCAATTTGTAACGTCCCTGGGTTTGCAATGGAATCCCTACACCACACAGATTGAGCCCCATGACTACATGGCGGAGTACTTCGATGGATTGGCGCGTAGCAACCAAATTCTGGTCGATTTTGCTCGTGACACTTGGTCCTATATCTCGCTGGGGTACTTTAAACAAAAAGTCATTGAGGGCGAAGTGGGTTCCTCAACGATGCCGCATAAGGTCAATCCGATTGACTTTGAGAACGCCGAGGGCAACTTTGGGCTCTCGAACGCGCTACTGAGCTATTTAGCACAGAAGTTACCCGTTAGCCGGTGGCAGCGGGATCTGACGGACAGCACGGTACTGAGAAACATGGGCGTTGCCCTGGGTTACTCACTATTGGCTCTGCAATCGTTACAAAGGGGTATCAGTAAACTGGAGGTTGCGAGTGCACCAATGCTGGCAGACCTTGATGACGCCTGGGAGGTACTCGGCGAGGCAGTTCAGACCGTTATGCGTCGTTATGGCGTGCCGGAGCCCTACGAGAAACTCAAGGCCCTCACTCGAGGTCGACGCCTTGACGCTGACGCGTTACATGATTTTATCCAGTCGCTTGAGATACCGGACGATGCAAAAGCTCGACTCGTCGCGCTCACGCCTCAGACCTATACGGGTTATGCGGCTGATCTTGCCGCCAAAATTAGCGAGTAGGCAAGCCAATCATCGAGATGAAGCTGCCCATTTCAGCGCAACTGTTTCTCGCAGAGTATTGGCAGCGAAAACCCTTGTATCTGCCGCAGGCGATACCGGCTTTTCGCTCCCCCATCACCCCAGATGAGCTCGCGGGGTTTGCCTTAGACCCAGACATCGAAAGCCGGCTGATCTGGCAAGACAAGGGGATCTGGGGTCAGGCTGATGGACCCTTTAGTGACACCAGTTTTCAGCGGCAAGACTTGTGGACCTTATTAGTACAACAAATGGATCGCTGGCATCCGGCGATCCATCAGCTGCGCCTCAGCCCGTCTTTTTTACCTAACTGGCGCTTTGACGACGTCATGGTGAGCTACGCAGTGGAAGGCGCTGGTGTCGGACCTCACTTCGATCGTTACGACGTATTCTTGCTGCAGGGGCTGGGTCAACGGGAGTGGCATTTGGGTCCCGCTTGCGACGAGAACACCCCTCAGCTAGGTAGCAATGGTCTTAATCTGATCCCCGAATTCGAACCGGACGCCACATTTTTGTTGAACCCTGGCGATGCACTGTATGTGCCCCCGGGGATAGCGCACTGGGGGATTGCTCGCAGCGCGAGCATGACCTTTTCGATTGGCCTCCGGGCGCCTCCCATCGCCGCACTCTTGGCGCGTCGCACTGACGCTGTACTAGAGCGCCTTTCCACCGCATCGCTGTTAGAAGACGGCGCCACCTCCGTACTCGACAGCAGACCCGGGGAAATCACCGTGGCGCACCTTGCCAATGCGAGAGACGCTATCGCGAACGCAATAGACGCACTCGACGATGGCCGGTGGCTCGGCGAAATACTGACCGAGCAAGGTGATTCGTTAGCAGACAACACGGCGTGCTTTTCGACTCCCTCGCACACCGGGAGGGTCAGACTGTCTGCAGACACGCGACTAGCTTGGCGGGAGCACAACGACAGTCTCGACGTTTTTATCGATGGCGAATGCATCGCCGCCTCCTCTTATGCACTGCCCTATCTAATGGCGCTCTGCAGCGGCGATAGCGTGGAGCAGCAGGCCCTCGACGCTGCCTGCCCAATCCTCAGTGACGCCCTGTCCGAATCTCAGGCTCTGGTCACTGATCCCAGCGCCTAGGACAAACCGCCAAGCACCTCACTACCGTGGCCGTGATACCTGTCCGGATCACAACAAAACGGTCACGCCGATGACCCTTCTCACTCAGACGGGTTGCCGAGACAATGCCAAGATACTTTGTGCAGCGGCTAGCGGTGTCGTTTTTGCTTGTCTCACCTCAGCTTCGACATCGGCCATTGCTGACTGTACCGAAGGATGCCCAGAGACCGACGCGCGCAGGAGCTCGTCGATGAGCTGATGCATCCACGTTAGGTTCTGATCCGCCCGCGCTTGCTCAAATGCGCCTTGAGCGCGAGCCAGGTCGGCATATTGAGAGATCATTTCCCAAATGGCCTCAAGCCCCAGCCCGTTGAGCGCCGAGCAGGTCATCACTTGTGGCTCCCAGAATCCGTCGTGACTCAGCAACGACATCGCCCCACGATAATGCTGCTGCGTGATCCGTGCCATTGACTCGCTGGCGCCATCGGCCTTGTTCACCACGATGGCATCGGCCAACTCAAGAATCCCTTTTTTGATACCTTGCAACTCATCGCCACCACCGGGCAGCATGAGCAGCAAAAAAAAGTCGACCATGCTCGCAACCTGATGCTCTGACTGCCCGACACCCACTGTCTCGACCAATATCACATCAAACCCCGCGGCCTCACATAACAACAACGATTCGCGGGTTTTGGCCGCCACACCCCCTAACGCACGACCCGCCGGCGAGGGCCGGATAAAAGCGGCTTCAGCACGAGACAAGGTCTCCATCCGGGTTTTATCCCCTAGAATCGAGCCACCCGCAACAGGAGAGCTCGG
>Ga0206682_10001531_pt1 | contig 22681 bp, 19 predicted proteins | sample M240m12015metaG_FD_155444 | JGI IMG/M metagenome (GOLD analysis project Ga0206682, IMG submission 155444) | Ammonia-oxidizing marine archaeal communities from Monterey Bay, California, United States - M2 40m 12015 | ecosystem: Environmental > Aquatic > Marine > Intertidal zone | place: USA...
TAATTTTTTATTTTTCTTAGCTTTTTCTGATGCTAATCTTTTTTGTTCTGATGCTAATTTTTTATTTTTCTTAGCTTTTTCTGATGCTAATCTTTTTTGTTCTGATGCTAATTTTTTATCTTGCTTAGCCTTTAATTTGGTTTGTTTTTTGTCTTGCTTAGCCTTTAATTTGGCTTGTTTTTTTTGTTCGATCGATAATTTTTTATCTTGCTTAGCCTTTAATTTGGCTTGTTTTTTTTGTTCGATCGATAGTTTTTTATCTTGCTTAGCTTTTTCTAATGCTAATTTTTTATCTTGCTTAGCCTTTAATTTGGCTTGTTTTTTGTCTTTCCTAGCCTTTTCTTTTGCTAATTTTTTTTGTTCTCTTGCTAATTTTTTTTCTTCTTTTGTCTTTGGCTTGCCTACATCTCTATCTACAACTCTTCTATTTTTATTAGCATTAATTCCGTCAGTATTTAGATCTAATTTGTATTTTTCTCCTGATAATTTGAAGTTATTTTTAATAATTTGAGCATATTCTTTTGTGCCTACCTTAGCTGCACTATTACTTTCTAAATGAGTAACATCAATACCAACTGATGTGTAAACTTGAGCTATACTAAATTGAACTTTTGAATAGGCTATATCTTTTCTTAGTTCAGCAACTAGTAAACTTGCCTCTTCTCTTATCAACTCTAATTCTCCAAATCTTGCAATTTTTTGCGCATTTCTAACTTGCTGAGTAATTTTTCTTGAAACATCATAATAACGTTTTGAAGTTTCATATTCCTCTAAAGCCATTTGATATTCGATATTAGATATGTGAACTTGTGATAATACCGCCATTGATAAAGCTAGTCTTTGCTCTTGTATAATTTCAGTAGCCTTTTTATTTATTTTTTTAATTTTTGGTGCTCTAAAAACATTAAATAAGTTCGCACCAATTGAAGATCCATATTCAAAGTTAGTTTTATTCATTAAATAATCATTAGATGAACTCGTCCATGAAGCATTAAAATTTAAACCTGGTAACAAAGATCTCATACCCGCTTTTGTCTCTGCAATTGAAATTCTTTCTTCATAACGGTTTTCCATTAATTCTGATCTATTCACTAGCGCATAATTTTCCATTTCATCTAATTTCATATTTAATTCATTCAATGGTAGATCAGTTTCTACAAGAGTAATTTTTTCATTAGGAAGTAAGCCCATTAACGACCTTAATTCGATTTTAGCATTAACAAAACTTTGTTTTTGGCTTTGTAATGCTCTCTGAATATCTAATAATTCTTTTTGATATAAAAGAGCGTCCATAGGTTTTTGTAACAACAGCTCTTCGATTTTCTGACTATCGTTTAAAGCTTTATTTACTTTAATTAATAATGGATCATATCTTTTGATTAATTTATTTGCTGAAAGTGCATTCCAATAAGCTCTAACTACATCTCTTTTAATGTTACTAGCGGCTTTACGTTCCAATTCTCTTGAGATTAAATATCTATCAGAGCTTTGTCCTGCTCTAATGTAAGAAAGACCAAAGTCTAATATATTCCAAGAAAAACCAATGTCCTGTTCATTCACCTCTCTATCTCTTGATGTAGAATAAGATGAACCCAAGCTTCCCGCTTTATCACTACTTGGAACTGTTGCACTTGTTGTGGCTTTATATCTGTCACTACCTGTATAACCTGCATTAGCTGTCATTGATGGTAGCATGTCAAATTCTACATCTTCAATCCTTTTATAAGAAAGAGATGTTTCTAAAATTTTAACTTTTAAATCTTTATTATTTTCTATAGCGAGCGCAATTGCAGTATATAAATCTACCTTTAAGCCTTGTTTAAATAAATCATTCTGTTCTTTAATTTTTTTAATTTGAGCTAAGTCACCTTTAGCAGATTTTAAAATCACATCAGATGTTATTGGTTCAGGACTTCTCTTTGCACAAGAAATCAACGCACCAAGTGAAACAATTAAAGATATTTTGACTAATTTTTTAAGCATTTATAAGCTTCTTAAATCATTTTATTTATAGATATATTAAATTTTTGACCATTATGGGTAAAAAATATTTATATGTTATTAAATAACTAAAAAAAAATTTTATATGGTCATATTAGGTGTTTTTTCTAAAAAATCTTCATCTGCCAACAAAGTATTTAGTTTTTTGGATAAATTAATTCAATTTCATCATTAAAATTAAATATAAAAAAGTCTGAAAAAAAAACCTAAAGCTCACCAAGAAAATGATGAATAATTTTTCTTTGTTGTGGGTAAAGTCTGTGTTCAAACAAATATAATCCCTGCCAAGTTCCAAGCAGCAACTCACCATCCTTAATACTTAAAGATATTTGATTATTAGTTAGTGCTGACTTTATGTGTGCAGGCATATCATCTTCACCCTCAGTGGTATGAACATATAATTTGTTATTCATTGGAACTAATTTATCAAAATAATTTATTAAATCTGTTTGAACATCGGGATCAGCATTTTCTTGAACAATTAATGATGCACTAGTGTGCTGAATACTTAAGTTAAGCATACCGTTTTTAAAATTTTTTTTATTAATCCATTGAATGGTATCATTAGTAAATTCATATAGCTTTTGACCATTGGTATTTATTTGAAGATTAAAAAATTCCTGTATCACAAATTATTTTCTTTAGATGTTAATTCATATAAACGGCTAATAGTACGTTTAAATGGTTTTTCTAATAATCTTGATGAAGTAAATTGATCTAAATTTTGGTTAGCAGTTACTGCTATTGAAATATTTTTATCATAAATAACATCTAATAAAGTTATAAAACGTTGTTGTTGATTTGAATTAGTATCACTAAATTGAGGTACTTGATTTATTACAATAAATTTACAATTTTTTATTATTTCTAAATAATCTTCAGCTCCCAAATTTTGATCACAGAGTTCATTAAAATCAAATCTTGCAATACCTTCATAAAAATTCTCAATTTTAAAATCTCTTCCTTTTACATTTAATGTCTTTAAAGATTGTTTTTTTCCTTTTGTGATAGTTCTGAAAAATTTATTAATCTTAAAATTTGTTTCTTCATTTAGTGGATAAAAATATCTTTGTTTTTGATTATCGTTTGATTTTCTATAATCATCTTCAATTTTCAGCTCATGTTCAATTGATTGATCTTCCATTATTTTTATGAAAGGTTTAAACTGATCTCGTTGAAGACCCTCTTTATAAAGCTCTGAAATTTTAGTATTGGAAGTAACAATAATTTTAATATCTTCTTTGAATATTTGATCAAATAATTTTCCTAAAATCATTGCATCGACAATATTAGTTACTTGAAATTCATCAAAATAAATTAAAGATGCTTTTGATTTTAAATCTTTAACAAATTGATTAATTATATTTTCTTCATTTTTATCTTTTCTATCATGAAAAAAATCATGAAAATTTAGCATAAACTCATTAAAATGTTTTCTTAATTTTCTCTCATTTACTTGATCTAAGAAAAAATTTAAAATCATAGTTTTTCCAACGCCAACGTCTCCATATAAATAAAAACCAGACTTAGAGTTTTTTTTAGAAAATATTTTTTTTAAAAATGACTGATTAAAATTTAAATCATAAAAATGATTAAGTTCATTAATTAGATTTAATTGATTGGGATTAATTTCTAAATTATTTTTCTTACAATGATTTTGAAATAATTGATTTAAATTCATTTTTTAGTTTTAAAATCTATACCATATTCTGATCTTGACCCTGTTCTAAGTCCAAATGGCCCTGGTATAAAAATTGTCATAGGGTTTGTGTCTTCTTTTAAATCTACTCTATGATGAGCATTTGCGGAACGAAACCCTATGTAGCCTGGTCTTCTCCAAAACTTACCTTTTTTAGTTGTCTCCCAGTAACCACCTCTTAAAATTATTGTTATATAAGGACATAAATGATTGTGAACCCCCTCACCATGATCGTCTGCTAACATTTCATGGATTAAAATATTAAAGGGAAACCATTTGGGTCTATATCTAAAGAGAACATAATATCTATTCATCCAAGGTTTTGCTTCATTATATCTTGGATGCGAGGGACCTCTGTCTAAAACTACCTTTTTTCTTCCAATCCTATCTAAAAATTTTAAGAACATTTTTAGTTATATTGAATGATAGATCCTTTTCTAATTACAAATAAATTTTCATTTGAAATAAACGGCTCAGAAACAAAGCTTTTAGCAACTTTAATATTATAAATCGACTTTCCAGTCACTAAATCTATCACCAACATTTGACCATCACTGTTTGTTAAATATAAATTTCTATTTCCAATTACAAAACCAATCGGTTTAATATCTGCTCGTTTTTTTTCTTTATAATTTTTATAGAGATCTGTTATTCGAATAATATTTCCATTATTTTTTTCTATTACAAATAAATAACCTTCATTCGATACAGTAAAAATTAAATTTCCAATTAAAATTGGAGTTACACTTGAGTTAACTTCATTAATCCAATTAGCAACTCCTGTTTTTATGTCGATTGAATAAAATTCATCTTTATTGTTTGAAAAAATAATTGATTTTTTATCAGAAACTAATTTTGAATTTCTAAACTTATAAGATTCATTAATAATATTAGTGCTTTGGGTGGGAAGTTGCCAAGTGATTAAACCATTTTCAATATCAACAGCAGTAATATCACCAATGGAGTTACTAAAAATTACCAAATTATCAATAACTATAAGAGAGTTTATGGTATCTGAAATCGCAAAAGAGTTTTCTGTTTGAAAATTCCATAACTCAGAACCGTCACTTATGTTAAAAGATCTTAAAGTATTTTTGTAATCAACTGCAAATAACATGTTTTCAGTTATTTTAATCTCAGAATTAAATGGATACATATTATTCATTGACCAGTTTAACTCACCATAATTAATATTGATTGAATAATATTTGGCAAGATTATCAGCAACTAATAAATTTTCTCCATCTAGTGCAAAAAATAACTTTGGATTTAATTTTTTTTCAGGTTTTGAGTAAATATTTTTTTTCCAAATGACCTTACCATTTGCATCGTATCTAATTATGGTTCCTTTGTTATCAAAAAAGATAAGTCCATCATCTAAAAAAATAGGTTTGTAATTTAATTGATTGGTATCTTTAATTGTTGAAAATTTAAAAGTATTAATTTTTTCATTAAGTCCTTTATAGCTTTCAGCACCAGAATTATTTTGATTTTCATTAATATCAACATTAAATATTATTTCTGACGTATCTAACTTTAATTCAGGATTAAACTCTGTAATTTTTTTTTTTTCTTTAGAAAAAAGTTTTTTTACTTTTTTTTGATCTTCTATTTTTTCTTTTTTATTCCATAATCCTGAGCCCTCTTTTAAAGAACAGTTGGATAAAAAAAATAATGTAAAAATTAATAAAAGTAGTCTAATCACTCAAATCTCTTTTCAATCTTTTTTGTGCCTCAGCTTTTATGTCTGAGTTAGCATCTTCTAAATTAGCAATTTGATTGAAAAATTCTTTAGATTTTTGTTTTTGATCTTTAGAATAAAAATACTCAGCCATTAAATATAAAGCATGTGATTTCCATACACTTTTAGAGTTAATCAATGGATTTAACATATTTAGTAGATCACTTTCTTGAGCTTGATCTGAGTTAAATAATGCTTTTTTATAGATAACTAAGTTTTTAATTTCTTTATCTAGTGAGGTCTTTTCAATCAAAATATCAAAATAATTATTAATTTCACTTTGATTAGAAATTAATTTGTTATCAATAATGAAATAGAGAGACAAAGGTGAATACGTTGAGTCTTGTTCTTTAATAATTTCAACTAAATTTTGTACTGTTGTTTCTTTGGTATTTTCCGAATGAGCTAAAGTAGTAGAATTGAATTTATTTGAGATTTCTTTTTTCTTATTGGTTTGATAGCTGTCAAAACTGTAAGCACCTACTATCACAATAATCAAAACAATTATTGTCGAGATAATTTTATTTTTGTTGTTTACAAAAAAGTTTCTTACTTTTTCATTTCTTGTATTGCTATTAATAATTGAAATATCTTCTTCCATAACTAAATCATATTCCTTAAAACGTATTGGAGTATGCCTCCATTTTTGTAGTATTCTAATTCATTTTTAGTATCAATTCTGCATAAAGTTTTAATTTTTTTAATATCGCCTGATGCATATTTAATCTCAATTGTTACTTCATCTGATGGATTAATACCTTTTTCAACATCTAGAACACTTATTAGTTCTGAACCAATAAGATTTAAGTTTTTTCTATTTACATCGTTTGTAAATTGTAAAGGCAAAATTCCCATCCCTATTAAATTCGATCTATGAATACGCTCAAAACTTTCAGCGATTACTGTTTTAACACCTAATAATTTTGTTCCTTTTGCAGCCCAGTCTCTTGAAGAACCAGTTCCATATTCCTTACCACCAATAACAACTAAATCTGTTCCTCTTTTTTTATACTCAACCACTGCATCATAAACAGGCATTACTTTTTCTTCAGGGTAAATTTTAGTAAAACCCCCTTCTGTTCCAGGAGCCATTTCATTTCTAATTCTAATATTTGCAAACGTTCCTCTCATCATTACTTCGTGATTTCCTCTTCTTGAACCGTACGAGTTATAATCTTTCGGAAGAATTTGATGCTCCATAAAATATTCACCCGTTGGACTTTCTTTTTGAATATTTCCCGCTGGTGAAATGTGATCTGTTGTAACCATATCCCCTAAAATTAATAAAGGTCTTGCATCTTTAATTTCTTTAAATCCTTCAGGCTCATCTGGTAGATTATCAAAGAAAGGAGGTTTTTTTACGTAAGTTGATCCCTCATCCCAACTATAAATACTACTTTCTTCTGTTTGAATTTTTTGCCACTGAGTTGGTCCTTCAGAAACATTTGAATATCTTTGAATAAACATTTCAGCATTTAAAGATTTTTTTAAAGTGTCTTCGATTTCTTTATTAGATGGCCAAATATCTTTTAAGAAAATATCATTTCCATCTTTATCTTTACCCAGTGCCTCTTTATATAAGTCAACTTCCATGTGACCTGCTATTGCATAAGCAACTACTAATGGTGGTGATGCTAGATAATTTGCTTTAATATGTGGAGAAATTCTTCCTTCAAAGTTTCTATTCCCAGATAAAACGGAAACCGCATAAATATTTTCTTGTTGAATTGCGTTAACAATATTTTCAGGCAATGGACCAGAGTTACCAATGCAAGTGGTGCAACCATACCCTACTAAATTAAAGCCTAATTTATCTAAATAAGTGTTTAATCCTGCTTTTTCTAAATAATCAGTAACCACCTGTGATCCTGGTGCTAAAGAAGTTTTAACCCACGGTTTAACTTCTAATCCTAATTCAACTGCTTTTTTTGCAAGCAGCCCAGCTCCAATTAAAACATTTGGATTTGAAGTGTTGGTACAAGAAGTAATTGCTGCAATTAAAATTGAACCATCTTTAATTTCATAATCCGTATTAGATACTTTTGAAACAGAGTGATCTTTTTTATTGGTTGCATCTTCTAAAACTTTTTTAAATGAAGTTGGTGCATCGGTTAACAATACTTTATCTTGTGGTCTTTTAGGTCCAGAAATAGTTGGAACTACTGTAGACATGTCTAGTGAGATTGTATCTGTAAATTCTATTTCATCACTTGCCCATAAACCTTGTTCTTTTGCATATTGCTCAACTACATCAACTGTGTGCTGATCTCTTCCTGAAAATTTTAAATATTTTAGTGTTTCATCATCAATTGGAAAAAATCCACATGTTGCACCATATTCAGGAGCCATATTTGCAATCGTTGCCCTATCAGCAAGAGTTAAGTTTTTTAAACCCTCACCATAAAATTCAACAAATTTTCCAACCACTCCTTTATCTCTTAACATTTTAACAACAGTTAAAACTAAATCTGTTGCAGTGGTTCCTTCAGGCATTTTATTTGTAACTTCAAACCCTATTACTTCGGGAATTAACATTGAAATAGGTTGCCCTAGCATTCCTGCTTCAGCTTCAATTCCACCAACACCCCAACCTAATACAGACAAACCATTTACCATTGTAGTATGGCTGTCAGTACCAACTAAAGTATCAGGAAAAAGATAATTGCTACCTTCAAATTCTTCTGACCAAACTACTTTTGATAGATATTCCAAGTTTACTTGATGACAAATTCCAGTTCCAGGTGGGACTATTCTAAAATTATTAAATGCTTGTTGGCCCCATTTTAAAAAAGAATACCTTTCTCCATTTCTTTCAAATTCTATATCAACATTTTTTTCAAATGAATCTGATTTAGCAGACTGATCAACTTGAACAGAATGGTCAATTACAAGATCAACAGCTGATAATGGATTAATAGTGTTTGGATCTTTATTTTTATCTTTTACAGCTTCTCTCATTGCTGCTAAATCTGCGACTGCTGGAATACCTGTATAATCTTGAAGCAAAACTCTAGCAGGCCTGTAAGCAATTTCTGTATTTGATTTTTTGGTTTCTAACCATCCTTTAATTGAATCAATTTGATTTTTATTAACAGATAAATCGTCTTCATATCTTAATAAATTCTCAAGAAGAACTTTCAAAGATTTTGGTAATTTTGAGGTTCCTTCAAGTCCGTTTTCTTCAGCTTTTTTAAGTGAATAATATTTGTAGTTTTTCCCGCCTATAGCAATTTCTGATAAAGACTTATAAGAATTTTTTTTTCCAGGTGTCATATTATAAATAAAAAGTAATTATGCTTAATAAAAGAAGCAGTGACATAGCATAATTAAAATAATTAATAAATTTCTGATTTGTCGCGAATTTCCTCAGAAATTTGCCTAAAAATGTCCAGAGAGTGATGCTGGTGACTGAAACTAGTAAAGCTAAGATAATGATTTGAGTCGTATAATTTACAAAATTTTCTCCTGCATTTATGTAGGTGGAGACTACAATTACTGAAGCAATTACTGCTTTAGGATTTAAAAATTGAAAGATAAATGTCTCTATAAATTTTACAGGATTTTTACTTTTGCTTTCTTGATTTTCTGATCCTGAAAATGAAATTTTATATGCCAAATAAATTAAAAATATCGTTCCTAAATATTTTAAAACCAATTGAATTAATGGATAAAGTTTAAAGATATTAACCAATCCTAAAGCTACACAAAGTAAAAGAAAGGGGAAACCAAAGCTAACACCCATTATATGGGGTAGCGTTCTTTTTATTCCAAAATTAAAACCAGAGTAAAATGCAACAAAATTATTTGGTCCTGGAGTGAATGCAGCCACAATTCCAAACAATGTTATAGATAAAATTTCAGGATGCATTTATTAAGCGATTGGTAAACCGTTCTCAGATTTTTGTGATGGATGGACTAGGATTACTTTGCCTTCTTTATCAATCGATCCCAAAATAAGCACTTGCGATACCACGCCTGCAATATTTTTTTCAGCAAAATTACATACTCCGATAACTTGTTTTCCCTTAAGGTTTTCCTCGTTATAGTAGTGAGTAATTTGAGCCGATGATTGCTTAATTCCTATTTCTGCACCAAAATCAACCTCGACAACTAAAGATGGTTTTCTAGCCTTTTCATTTTTTCTAACTGAAATGACTGTTCCAACACGAATATCTACTTTATCAAAGTCATCAAAGGTAATTTGTTCTTTCATACAATTAATATATAGTAGAACTTAAATATGAGTACAGTAAATAATTCAGAACAATTATTTGATAATTCAGTTAAAATTTTAACAGACCTAATAGGTTTTAAAACTATTTCAGGAGAAGATAATAGCTCCTTAATTGATTATTGTGATGATATCTTAAAAAAACTTGGGGCAACTTCATTTAGAACATACGATGATGAAAAAAAAAGAGTAAATCTATTTGCAACATTAAAAGCTAAAAGTTCTCAAACAAAAAAACCAATAATTCTATCAGGTCACACAGATGTTGTTCCTGTTTCAAAAGGATGGAGTTCAGATCCTTTCACAGCGACTATAAAAGGAGATAAGTTATTTGGCAGAGGATCATGTGATATGAAAGGATTTATTGCTTGTGCTTTAGCGTATGCCCCTACTTTTTCAAAATCAAATTTAGACAGAGATATTCATTTTTCTTTTACTTTTGATGAAGAGACCGCATGTCAAGGAGCACCAATATTAATAGAGGAATTAAAAAAGAGAGATATTAAAGATGGAATTTGTATTATTGGTGAGCCAACTAATATGAAAATCATTGATGCTCATAAAGGATGTTATGAATACACAACTTACTTTAAAGGTTTAGCTGGACATAGTTCAGCACCACATAAAGGTGTCAGTGCTGTTGAATATGCATCAAGATACGTAAATAAGTTAATTGAATTAAGAGAAAAACTTAAAGAAAGAGCACCAAAAGACTCCATTTTTGATCCACCCCATTCAACGCTTTCAATTGGAGGTGTCTTTGGAGGTATCGCTCATAATGTAATAGCAGATAAGTGTCATGTTAATTGGGAGACAAGACCAGTGGTTAAAGAAGATGGTGTATTCTTAAATCAGGAAATTGATAAGTATGCAAATGAAGTGTTGTTACCAGAAATGAAAAAAATTTTTCCAAACGCATCAATTGAAAAAGATATTATTGGGGAGATTGTTGGATTTGATAGAGAAGATAAATCTGATGCTTGTGAATTAATCTCGAGCTTAACAGGAGATAATTCTAGACAAGTAGTTTCATTTGGAACTGAAGCAGGTTTGTTTCAAGAGATTGGAATTAGTACAGTAGTTTGTGGCCCAGGATCAATTGAACAAGCTCACAAAATTGATGAATTCATCGTCTTAGATGAACTAAAAAAATGTTTAAAATTGCTTGATGGTATTAAAGCAGAGTCTATTTTAAATTAATAAATTGTTAACCAACATAAAGTAAATTATAATTTCATATGTCTAAAAAAGATCCTCGAGATATGGTTGGCTATGGCTCAAAAGATAAAAAGATTAAGTGGCCTAATAATGCAAGGATAGCAGTTCAGATAGTTTTAAACTATGAGGAAGGTGCTGAAAATTGTGTATTAAATGGTGATAAAAATTCAGAGGTTTTTTTATCTGAAATTATTGGCGCACAACCGATTAAGGGAAGACATATCAATATGGAGTCTCTTTATGAATATGGTTCTCGTAGAGGATTTTGGAGATTACATAAAATATTTAAAGAAAAAAAAATTCCAGTAACTATATTCGGTGTAGGGATGGCTTTGGCTAAAAACCCTCAAATATGCAAAGCATTAATGAGCTCAGATTATGAAGTCGCTTCACATGGTTGGAGATGGATTGATTATCAAAATATTAAAAAATCTGAAGAAAAAAAACATATGAAAATGGCAATTAAAAACCATCAAAAAATATTTGGTGAACGACCACTTGGTTGGTACACAGGAAGATGCAGCCCTAATACAAGAGATTTAGTTTTTGAAGATGGTGGTTTTTTATACGATAGTGACTCATATAGTGATGACTTACCTTATTGGGAGGTCAGAAATAAAAAAAAACAACTTATTATTCCTTATACACTTGATAACAATGATATGAGATTTGCAACAAACCAAGGATTTAATACAGGTGATCATTTTTATTCTTATCTAAAAGATAGCTTTGATGCTTTATATGAAGAAGGTAAAACTCATCCAAAAATGATGTCTGTAGGATTGCATTGCAGAATAATAGGCAAACCAGGTCGGATACAAGCTTTAAAAAAATTTCTAAGCTATATAAAAAAACATAAAAATGTATGGATTTGTAAAAGGATTGATATAGCTAAGCATTGGATTAAAAACTACTCTTAATAATGTCAAAAAAAATAATATTTACAAACGGACTAATTGATCTAGCTCAACCTAGATTAGGTTCAAAAGTTATATTCAGAACAGATGATTTTTTTGCATCTGCGGATAGAATAATTGACCCCTCTGCACCTATATTTAAAGAGGGATTATTTGATAAAAATGGTAAATGGATGGATGGATGGGAGTCGAGAAGAAAAAGAACTCCTGGTCATGATTATTTAATCATCAAATTAGGTAAACCTGGTTCAATTTCAAAAGTGAATGTTGATACTTCTCATTTTAACGGAAATCAACCTTCGAAGATTTCTATTGAAGCCTGTAATTCAAAATCAAACAATATTAAAAATTTTAAATGGAAATCATTACTGGGTAAAAAAAAGACTAAAGCAAATAGTCATCATATTTTCAAAACTTCTTCTAAGTCAGTTTTTACACATATTAAATTAAATATATTTCCAGACGGTGGTGTTGCAAGACTAAGACTTTATGGAAACATATCTAAAGAAAAAAATGATTTTGGAAATAAAACAATTAATCTTGCTTCTCTTTTGGATGGAGCATCAGTTATTGCTTGTAATAATGAACATTTTGGTAAGGCTGAAAATATTTTAGCTCCAGGAAAAGCAAAAAATATGGGAGATGGTTGGGAAACCAGAAGAAGAAGAGACAAAGGATTTGATTGGTTAATATTAAATTCTATTGATGGTGAAAAAATTGATAAAATTGAAATATCAACTCATCATTTTAAAGGAAACTTTCCAAGTCATTGCTCTTTACAAGCAGCATATATTACAACAAAAAAATCTTCGTCTTCGATTGTCAGTGGTTCAAATAAATGGAAAACTTTAATGAACAAAACTATGTTAAAGGCGAATAAGACACATACTTTTAGGAATGTATTAATGAAAAATGATAAAATAAACTTTATTAAGATTAATATTTTTCCTGATGGAGGTATTTCTAGATTTAGAATTTTTGGTAAAGCTAAATAATGAATATTACAATCACCCCAAAAGAAATCACTAAAGAAAACTTTTCTAAGTTTGGAGACATGATTACCACAGATGGTATTAATCCAATTGAAATCAATGAGGGGTTTGCAAAAAGATTTGATGGTATAGCTAATCTTAATACCTCTAAGGATAATGGAGAGACAACTATTTGTATTTTTTCAGCCCTTAAAAGAACTTTTCCTATGAAAATAGATATGATGGAAAAGCATCCTTTAGGTAGCCAAGCATTTATTCCAATGAAGCCAACTACCTTTTTAGCGTTTGTTGCACCCGCAGGTGATAAACCTGATTTAAATAAAGTTGAGTCTTTTATTGTTCCACCTGGCATAGGTGTTAATTACAACGCAGATGTATGGCATTTTCCTTTAATCTCTACTGAAGATATGAATTTCCTGGTTGTTGATAGAAAAGGATCTGGTGACAACCTTGTTATTAAAAATTTTGATAAAGAAGAAATAGTTTTAAAATATTAAAGCCCATTACAACTAATGCAATGGGCTTTATATATAACTAAATAACTAAAAAGAGAGTTTTAGTTATCTTTTTGATATAGCTAAGTGAACTACAGCACCTAATGATGCTCCAATTATCCAAGCATATCCCCCGCCGCCGCCTAAGTTAGCGAAGAAATCACCTAATCCTAAAACTAGAATGTTTGGCCATACAGTACCAACGGCAATGTAGCCTGAAAGTATCCAAGCCAACATTCCTTTGTAGTTAAAGCCACCATTGTAATGATATTTTGCTTTAGGACTATCATCAAACAATGCGTCTACATCTAATTTTTCTTTTTTAATGATATAATAATCAACCATCATGATACCAAAAACTGGTGCAAGAATTGCGCCTAAAGTATTAACAAATGGAAATAAACCCATTTGAGTAATAACAGCAACCCACATTCCACCAATTACAAAACCAAAACCAGCAGTTATTAGTCCGCCCGTTTTAAAATTGATTTTGCTAGGCATTAAGTTCGCTAAGTCATACGCAGGAGGTATAAAGTTTGCAACCATGTTAATTCCAACTGTTGCAGCAAAGAAAGCAAATGCAGCAATAATTGTTAAACCTAGATTATCTACTTTAGCTACCATCTCAGTAGGACTTGAAACATACTCACCAAAAATAGCGATTGTTCCACCAGTAATCATTAAAGTAATAAAAGAGAATAAAATCACGTTTCCTACTAATCCCCATAGGTTACCTTTTTTCATTTCATCTTCGTTTTTAACAAATCTAGCGAAGTCACCAAAATTGATTACTACTGCAGCAAAATATCCAACCATAATTGAAAATACAGCTAAGAAAGCTCCAAATGATCCCAAACCTTCGAAACCACCAGTTCTTTCACCGCCAGAGAATATAGTTCCAACTTCTGAAAATAATCCTCCACCAGCTTTAGCCCAGATAACTATCATTAATAATATCATAACCGCATAAACTGCAGGACCAGCAAAGTTTAAAAACTTTTTAACAAGGTCAACACCTTGCCAAAATAAATAAACTTGGAATGCTGACACAAATATAAATGAAACCCACATTACACCTGTCATACCAAGAAGCATAACTTCACCTTCAATACCAGTGATACCAGTAATTAAAAGTGCTACAGCAGTTGATGCTGCATAAGTTTGTGCTCCATACCAAAACATTGCAACAAGACCTCTAGCCATTGCTGGAAAGTTTGCTCCAAACACACCCATACTGACACGAGCGAATACTGGATACGGTATTCCATGTTTTACACTTGGTTTACCTGACAAGTTTACAAGCCACATTATAAAAAAGCCTGCAAGAATTAGTGCGGCAAATACAGCCCAGCCATTTAATCCTGAAGCTAAAAATAAGGATGCTGCCAAAGTATAACCAAATAAACTTTGAACATCATTAGCCCACACGTTAAAGATTTCGAACCATCCCCAATTTTTTTTACCTTTTGGAGTTGGAGCTAAATCTGAATTGTAGAGTTTTGACGATCTACTCATATTTTTCTCCCTTTATTTTTGTTTTTATATTCAAGTGATTTAGTACATCGACTCAAACGTTAGTGCGACGTTATGTACTTTATAAGGTAGTGTAAACAAAAAAGATGAGCTGTTTAGAGATGTTCTAGAGTAAAACTTATTATAATTAACTAAAAAAAATTAAAAAACCTAATTTGAACAGTTGGAAATTTTTTTTTAAATTTAAGTATTTTAGATGGAATTAGTCGTTCCAACCACTTACCACTTTAACTTCAAGATATTCTTCAAGACCTAACTTTCCAGCTTCACGACCAATACCAGAATGTTTATATCCACCAAATGGTGCATCAGGTGCTAGACCAGCACCATTGATATCAACCATTCCAGATCTAAGTTTTCTTGCAACTCTGTTTGCTTTTTCTTGATCTTGGGTTTGAATAAAATTTAAAAGACCATAAGGAGTATCATTAGCAATCGCGATTGCTTCCTCTTCTGTCTCAAAAGGTATAATTGATAACACTGGTCCAAAGATTTCTGTTCTTGCAATCTGCATTTGATTATTCACATCTGCAAAAGCAGTTGGTTTTACAAAGTAACCTTTATCTAAACCATCAGGTTTACCCGTTCCACCAGCAACTAATTTTGCACCTTCATCTATTCCAACTTGAATTAAAGATTGAATTTTATCAAATTGTGTTTTTGAAACCACAGGTCCTATATGATCACCCTCTTTTGTTGCAACATCAACTTTCATTGAATTTGCAAAATTTTTAACTCTTTCAACGGCTTCATCATACATTGATTTTTCAACTAACATTCTCGTTGGAGCATTACAAGATTGTCCTGTATTTCTAAAACATCTTAGTGCCCCTCTTTCAACCGCTTCAGCATCAGCATCTTTGAATATAATGTTTGCTCCTTTTCCACCCAGTTCTAAACTTACTCTTTTAAAATCTTTTGCTGCATTTTCAGAAATTAAAGCACCTGCTCTCGTAGAGCCTGTAAATGAAACCATGTTAACATCTGGATGGCTAGTTAAAGCATCGCCTGTTACTGCTCCATCACCATTCACTAAATTAAAAACACCTTTGGGTAATTTTATTTCATCAATCATTTCAGCTAAAATCATTGAAGATAATGGTGCTATTTCTGATGGCTTAAGAACCATTGTACATCCTGCTGCAATCGCTGGGATCACTTTTAGACAAGTTTGATTCATTGGCCAGTTCCAAGGGGTTATTAATGCACAAACTCCTTTTGGCTCATGTAAAATATTATTATTAAGCGCATGCTCACCTAATTTTGCTTCAAACGTATATTCTTTTAAAACTTTTATATAAGATTTTATATGACTTGCTCCAGTTCCAGCTTGTAATTGATTTGAAAAATCAATTGGTGCTCCCATTTCAAGAGTTATTGCTTGAGCCATTTCAGCCCATCTTTTTTTATACACAACATAAAGAGCCTCTAAATATTCTAATCTTTCTTCTTTTGAAGAAAATGCCCAAGTCTCGAAAGCTTTTGTAGCAGCACTTACAGCATCATTTACATCTTCAATTCCACCTAAAGATATAACTGCACATTCTTCTTCTGTTGAAGGATCTATTACTTTTAAGTCATTAGGTTTTTTTGGAGAAACCCATTCACCATTTATATAAAATTTTTTCTTATCTAACATTTTGAGAAACTATCCTTTCTTTATGATTTTGCAAATAGATTTGTTAATTCGTAAACAATTGTTGCGGCAGCAAGTGAGGTTACTTCAGCATGATCATATGCGGGTGAAACTTCGACTACATCAGCAGAAACTAAATTTAATCCAGATAACCCTCTTAATACATTTACCATTTCTCTTGTAGTCATTCCTGCAATCTCTGGTGTGCCTGTTCCAGGTGCAAATGCTGGATCAAGTACATCAATATCGATTGATAAATATAAAGGATTATCACCTACTCTTTTTTTTATTCTTTCAGCAATTTTATCCGTTCCCTCTGTTTGAAATTCATCGCAGTGAATTATTTTAAATCCAAAACTTTCATCGTTTTTAATATCATCTCTACTATAAAGTGGGCCTCTAATACCAACATGCATTGAAGCATCATCTAAAAATAAACCTTCTTCTCTCGCTCTTCTAAACGGAGTGCCATGTGTATAGGGTGCTCCAAAATAAGTATCCCAGGTATCAAGATGTGCATCAAAATGAACTAATGCAACTGGTCCATTACATTTTTTATTAATCGCTCTAAGAAGTGGTACAGCAATGGTGTGGTCACCGCCTAAACTAATTATACCTCCTACTTTATTTAATAATTCTGTAGCACCCACTTCAATTTGTTTAATAGCTTCATCAATACTAAATGGGTTGCAAGTAATATCCCCCGCATCTGCTACTTGTTGAACTTTAAAAGGTTCGACATCATAACTTGGATGATAATTGGTTCTCAAATGTCTTGAAGCTTGTCGAATACTTTGTGGGCCAAATCTTGCACCAGGCCTATAACTTGTGCCAGCATCAAATGGTACTCCTACAATCGCAACATCACAACTTTCAACATCTCTTAATTCTGGCAACCTTGCAAATGTTGATGGACCTGCAAATCTTGGAACTTTTGTTCCACTTACTGGTTGAACTGGATTTTTATTTCGCTCTTTTTTCATTTATAAACAAAATGTACCACATTCTTTTTAAATCGAATATCATCTAAATTATGTATATGAGGATTTTTAAGCTGGTTTTAATATCATTTTTTTTAATAACATCTGCAAACTCTAATTCTATTTATAATCTTATTAAAATACCCAATTTAGAAATCTATGAATTAAAAACACCCAATAAACTTAGATATTTCTATGCAGCAAAACCTTTTAGACTAGGAGTTCAAAAGAATATTGTATGTAATAATTCAGACCAAAAAACTTATGATAAAAAATATCAAATAATATCTAACAATTTAAATCGATATTCAAAAGAGTTTTTGAAAAAGATTAATCTTAAATATATTGTCATGTGTGAAAACCTATCTATTTCAGGAATAAATACAGCCGGAATTCCAGATCATGTAATGAAAACACTAATTATAGATTTAAAATTTAATGAAAAATACTTTGAAAGAGTAATCCACCACGAATTATTTCATATTATTAATGATGGTTTTAAAAAACTGTTTAATGAGGATGAATGGAAAAAATTTAATGAGCCAAATTTTAAATATGCAGAATGCTCAACTTGCTCAAAGAAGCTAGGTCTTGATACATATAACAAAACAAATGGTTTTTTTACTGAATACTCGATGACAATTCCATCTGAAGATATGGCAGAAGTATACTCGCATTTAATAATGGGGAATTATAAAAATTCAGATGATAAAATTCTGAATGAAAAAATCAAATTTATAAAAGATAAATTAAGAAAAATTGATAGTACTTTTGTATTTTAAACATGATTAAAAAAGTTAAAGCCTCACTACATGAAAAGTTAATTTTGATATTTCTAATACTATTGGGGGTTTTTGCTTTAAGTTTTGCAGTAATAATTAAAAATAAATGCTTGTTTGTAAAAAATTTTGATCCACAAAAAATTAATTATTCAAAACCAGAGAATATTGTTGTCCTTAATGCTGAGTGTGGAAATGTTATCATTGAACTTTATCCTGAGATATCTCCAAACGGGGTTGAAAGATTTAAAAAATTAATTAATTCAGAATCTTATGACAATGTAGCTTTTCATAGAGTGATCAAAGATAAGCTTGTACAAACTGGTGACATTCAGTTTGGAAAAAAAAATAAAATTGATTATGGAAAAATTGGGACGGGTAAATCTGGACTGGGTACCATTAAATCAGAAATAGATGCTGAATTTAACTTTGATAAAGGCAGTGTTGGTCTCGCAAGGTCGCTAAAATATAATACAGAGGATAGTCAATTTTTTATAATTCTTGATGATGAACCATTATTTGAAGGTGAATACACTCCTATAGGTAAAGTAATTTATGGAATTCAGGTATTAGAAAAAATTAAATACTCTCATCGATCAGAATATGTATTAAGACCAGATTTTGTTAATACTGTAAGAATGTTTAAATAAAATAATTATCTACTTATTATTAATTTAATAATAAGTTTATGTTATAGTTTTAAAATGTCAGTTCATATATCAGACCAAACAATTAAAAAAGAGTGGATAGATTATAATAACCACATGAACATGGCTTACTATGTTTTAGTTTTTGATGATGTTTGGGAAATTATTTTAAAAAAATTTCAAATGGGAGAAAACTCAGCTAAATCAACTAACATGAGCACCATGGTTGTTGAAACTCACACAACATACAATAGTGAAGTTAAATTAGGAGATGAAGTTGAAATTAACCTAACTTTTTTTGATCATGATAAAAAAAGATTGCACTTCAAAATGGAAATGATTGAAAAATCTTCAAAAAAATTATCTGCTACACTTGAAATGTTATCTTTATATATCGATCTTAAGAAACGGAAAGTTGCTGAATTTGAGCAAGAAAAAATAGATATTATGGATAAATTTATAGCAACCAATAAAGATCAATTTGAAAGTAATAATTTAGTGATTACTGGTAAATTAAAAAAATAATTAATTTACTAAAGGCTTACCAGTTGCAAGTGTGTGTTTAATTCTATCTTGGGTTTCCTTGGTCTCGATTAGCCTCATAAAAGCATCTAATTCCAATTTAAAAAGATCATCTTCAGTTAAAGTTTTATCAATTGTTGTGTCTCCACCACTTAATACATGGGCTAGTTCTTGTGCTACTTTTAAACCATGATCTAAAATTACTTTGTCATTATATAATTTATCTAAAATCTTATTCATTTCAGGAAGAACTGTTTTTCCTGGAAGATTAAATTTTGTCTCTAATGGAGCTTTAAAGTCTTTATTATTATTCAAAATTTCTTTTGAAACCTCAAGCAAACTATTTCTATTCATAATTTTTTTGTCTTCAGGTTTTAAATATTTCATTGGTTCCGCTTCAATTGGTGAGGTTGCAGTTTTACCGTAGCCAATAATATTGAATACTTTAAGAGGTGCGTAATTAGGATCATTTTTAGCCTCATTGGTATCAAGCCATCTAGCTAACATTTCTTTACATCCTCCACCTGCTGGAATTAATCCAACAATAGTTTCAACTAAACCAACAACAATGTTTGTATGTGAGGCAACAAAATTACTTTGAACCATTACTTCAAAACCACCGCCAAGAGTTAAGCCTGATGGTGCTGAAATTACTGGATGATCTGAATATTTAAGATGTTTGCATGTTTCTTGAAAATATTTAATAAATTTTTCAATAGATTTAAAATCACCTTTATCTGCAAAATCCATTGTATAAGTTAAATTTACTCCAGCAGAAAATTGCATACTCTCATTGATAATAATTAAAGGCTTATCAGTTGCTTTTTTAAGCGCATCCATTGAATTATAATCAAGTGCGTTAGCTTTGGTGGTAAATTCAACAATATTATAATCATTGAAACGATAAATTTGAGCTGAATTATTTCCATCAACACTAATTGCTTTCTTTTTGACTTTTCCTAAAGTATCAATTTCAGTATATTTTTGTCTAGAGCCATAAAAATCTTGATTCTTAGTTTTAGATAAATTTTCTAAAAACTCATTTCCTTCAAACTCATCAATTTTATTAAAAAAATCCTCAACACCAATTTCTTCTAACATTTCAAATGGACCTTTAGTCCAGTTAAAGCCTAGTCTCATCGCTTCATCTATGTCATTAAAATCTTTAGTAATTCCAGGAACTAATGAAGATGAATATTGTATAATTTTTGAGATAACTGACCAGGCGTACTTACCAAATTTATCTTCTCTTGAGATTAAAGATTTTATATCAACTTTATCAGAGCCTAAATTAATTTTTTGACTGGTAGAATACTCACCGGTTTCAAGGTTAATTGCTTCCATAACCTTTGTCGCACCAGTTTTGTTCATTCGGTAAAAACCACCCTTACCTTTTCGGCCAGTATAACCCGTTTCAATTAATTTTTTAACAAGAGGGATTTCTTTTGCAACTTCTTGAAAAGGATCATTTTCAGACAGTTCTTTAATAAAACTCTTAAGAACATCAGCCATTAAATCTATTCCAATTAAATCATAAAGGCCAAAAACTCCTGTTTTTGGAATTCCCATTGGTCTTCCAAATATTGCATCCGCTTCCTCAATACTTAATTTCATTTTAAAAGCTTCAGTCATTGCAACTTGCATTGCAAAAACACCTATTCTATTTCCTAGAAATCCTGGAGTATCATTACAAACAATTGCTCCTTTTCCAAGCTCCACTTCACAAAACTTCTTTAAAGAGTTTATTTTAGCTAAATCATTATTTTCATTTTTAACAATTTCTAATAATCCCATATACCTCACGGGATTAAAAAAGTGAGTGATACAAAAATCTTTCTTTTCTTCTGTAGTTAATTTTTCAGATAAAACTTTAATAGGAATGGATGATGTATTCGATGAAACAATCGCTCCCTCTTTTCTATTTTTGAAAATTTTTTCGTAAATATTATGCTTGATATCAATTCTCTCAACTACCGCTTCAACGACCCAATCAGCTTCTTTAACCACATCAAAATTATCATTAATATTACCTACTTTAATATTTTCAATTTGTGATTTATCTAACAGTAACGGTGGTTTTGACTTGAATATTCTATCTCTCGCTTTTTCAGATATTTCTGTTGTAAGATCCAACAATGTAACAGGTACATTTGCATTGCACAAATGAGCTGCAATCCCACTTCCCATCGTTCCTGATCCAATTACTACAACTTTTTTTATATCCATAATTTAATTTTGAAAAGAAATTTATATTGAAAAAATATAATTAAGTAAATTAATTATCTATTAATTCCTCTTAGTCTTTCAGATCTTCTTCTTAAAAGCTCCGCACTAACTAAGATTAAAGTAGACATTACAATCAAACATGTCGCAACTGCCATAATAGTTGGACTTAATTGTTCTCTTAATCCTACCCACATTTGAATTGGAATAGTAGTATTCTCTAATCCAGCTAAGAACAGTACAACTACAACTTCATCAAATGAAGTTACAAAAGCAAACAAGGCTCCTGAAATAACTCCAGGCATAATTAATGGTAATGTAATTTTCATAAATGTGTTTACTGGATTACTTCCTAAGCTTGCAGCAGCACGTGTTACACTGTGATCAAAACCTGTTAATGTTGCAGTAACCGTGATTACTACAAACGGAGTTCCCAAGATTATATGTGATAATATAATTCCTGTATGTGTTGCAGCTAAACCAACTTTTGCCATAAAGAAAAATATTGCTGTACCTGAAATAATTAATGGCACAATCATCGGTGAAATTAGTAAAGCCATGAATGCAGCTTTATATGGCATGTATCTACTGCTTAAACCTAATGCAGCAACCGTTCCGAGAATGGTTGACCCTATTGTTGCAAAGAAAGCAATAATTAAACTATTTTTAGTAGCTAGTCCCCATGGATTTTTAGTTCCATAAATCATGTCCTTGTACCATCTTAGAGAAAACCCTTCAGGATCTAACGCTAACATTTTTGCTGAAAAATGAATGTATTGCTCAGCATTAAATGACAGAGGTAAGATCACAAACAAAGGTGCTATTAAAAAGAAAAAAACTAAACCACAAAAGAATAGGTATGTGTAATGCCAAATTCTATAATTTAAAGGTGTGTGACTTGGTAATGCCATGATTATCCTAATTTAATATTATCTATTCCAACAAGTTTATTATAAATCCAATAAATAGTTAGTACTCCAACTAACAACATAGTTCCAAGAGCAGATGCAAACGCCCAGTCTAATGAACTCTTCATATGATAAGCAATTGTATTACTAATTAATGATC
>Ga0206682_10001536_pt1 | contig 22622 bp, 20 predicted proteins | sample M240m12015metaG_FD_155444 | JGI IMG/M metagenome (GOLD analysis project Ga0206682, IMG submission 155444) | Ammonia-oxidizing marine archaeal communities from Monterey Bay, California, United States - M2 40m 12015 | ecosystem: Environmental > Aquatic > Marine > Intertidal zone | place: USA...
CATCAAGTGTGCTTGGAATGGCTCCTTTTTTAAATGAATTAGGGCAGACAATAAGTGGAGAAGGAGCTACCATCGGCTTGTCAGCATTTCATACAATTTTTAATTTAACTAACGTATTATTATTGATTTGGTTCGTGCCTCAATTAGTTAGGATTGCTGAAGCAACAGTGAAATCCAAAGGTGAAGATGATGAAATATTTAAATTAGAATTTATTGCGAGCGGCATCACACAAACTCCTGAGTTATCTATATTAGAAGCAAAAAAAGAGGTTGTAAAATTCGCTGAATTAACGTTCAAGATGCATAAAAAAGCTAATGAATTAATTAACGAGTTAGATATTAAAAAAAGGAATAAACTGATGAAGAAAATTATCAAATATGAAGAGATAACAGATAATTTGGAATCAGAGATTGCTAATTACTTGGGTAAAGTTTCTACTTCCAAATTATCTGAAAAATCCTCTTTAAGACTTAGGTCAATGTTAAGTATTACAAGTGACTTGGAACGTATTGGTGATATTTACATGCAAATTTCTAAAACTGTAGATAAGAAAACTGATGCTAAACTGTGGTTTGATCAAAACCAAAGAGACAACCTTAATATGCTGTTTGATAAAGTTTTAGAAGCATACGAATTAATGATTAAAAACTTGAATGGTAATTACAGTGAAATTAACCTTGATAAATCAATTTCACTAGAGGTATCTATTAATAAATTACGAAATGATATTCGAAAGAAACATTTTAAAAGTATGGAAAAAGGAGATTATAATGCTCAAAGTGGTTTGATTTATAGTAATATATTTTCATCAATAGAAAGGATTGGTGATCATATTATAAATGTCTCAGAAGCTGCAAGTGGTCAGTATTTAAACTAGACCTCTCTGCAGAAAAACTAATTATTATACCCAAATGACAAATGTCATTTGGGTATTTTGTTTATTCGTATCTATGAAAATTCTGATTACGTTTTTATTAGGCATTTTTTATACTTTAACTTTAAGTGCTCAAAGCTTAATTGCTTTAATAGATAGAGATAATTCTTCAGCTGTAACGAACGCTGAAGGTCAAGGAGTTAATGTTACAGGATTAAGTCGGGGTCCTGGAATAAGTAAAACAACTGGTAATGCTACAGACTAGAACTCATATGGATGGGATGAATCAACCTTATCTTCAGCGATATCAGATGGTGATTATGTTCAATTTTCGTTCGATGTCAATCAAGGCTATATATTAGATTTAGATGAACTAATGATTAGAATAGATAGAAGTCCTCAAGGACCAGTTAATTATAACATAGTCTATTCTTTAGATAATTTTAGTACTTATTCTTCTATATACAATTTGAGTAATATTTCCTCTACTAATCCCCAATCATATACTATAAATACAACATCTATTAATAGTTTGAACGCTAATGAGTCTATTGATTTTAGATTGTATTGCTGGGGGGCATCTTCAAGTAATGGCACAATGGATATTGAAGGATTAGTTCCTACATACTCACCTTACGGTTGGCAGCCATCTAGTTTAGTAAGTAATGATCCTGGAATAGCTGTTTTAGGTTGTACTGCATCCATCCCTGTCTCAAATTCAAGTATTTGGCCAGTAAATACAAGTTCTGTTAAAATAGAGTGAAATAATCCTAAATGTTTTAGTCAAATTGTAATCATTGGTAAAGAAGGATCACCTCCTTCATTTAATCCCAATACAATGAATTGTAATGGAACAAATGGAGATTGCAACGCTAATGATTTTGTCATGAGTTCATCATTTACTGGAGGTTCATCAAATACAAATTTACCTCAAGATGAATATTGTGTATATAAAGGAGTTGGTGATAACACAACAATAACAAACCTTATAAATGGTAATAATTATTATTTCAAAATATATACTTACTTAAATCCTTGGTCTGATAATTTATTATCACCAATATTAAATGTCAGTGCTTTACCTGTTGATATTTTAAGTTTTAAAGGAAGATTCATTGATGAAGTTATTCGGTTAAAATGGCAAACTGGGTATGAAGTCAACAATGATTACTTTGAAATACAAAAGTCTAAAGATGGAATTAGATTTAATGCCATTGGAAGAATTAATGGAAGCGGTAATAGTTATCGAGTTAATGATTATTTATATGACGATGCTGATTCATATCCATATAAATCTTATTATAGATTAAAGCAAACGGATTTTGATGGTTCATATACTTACTCAAAGGTTATATGTATTAGGCCAAAAGTAAATGAATTTACGATTGAAGATTATTTAGACTATATGCAAATTAATTCATCACTATTAGAAAATGTAAAATACATAATAATAAATAACCAAGGTAAAGAAATAAATAGGGGCATTTTCAATAAATCATTTCAAATAATTAAGCGTAATTATTTGTCAGGAATTTACTATGTTCAACTGAAAACTCCTTATCATGAAGAAGTTTTGAAATTAGGACTTCAATAATTAAACTACTTATCTAATATTTTGTAACCTTCCAGATTATCAATTCCCCAATTTTGTAATTCTGTTTCTGACCATAGCTCTGGGAAAAATATACGTCTTTGATACTTTGGTAACATATATTTTCTCCAGTCTGACCCCCCAGTTGCCTCATCTACTGTTCCATCGTTATGTGTCAGATATTTACTAGCAGCATTGTAATGAGCCATGACCCATTTTACATTCAATGTATGATCATAATGTCTCATAGCATTTAATAGTTTTAAATCATTTTTCTTCTCATCAGGCAATGATTTAAAACATGTCCATAAATTCGTTTTATTATTATCTTTCATAAACTGAATAAACTCATCACGATATTTGTTTTCAAAGTTGGCTAATAGTGCATTCTTATCACCAGTTGTATGATCTTTACCAGCTGCCTGCCAATAAAGATGCTCAAAAGCGTGACTATATGGAGTATCTCTATTTATGGTCGATCTAAAACGATTATCTATTAAGTTGATTAGTTCAGTGCTTGCAAACTCAATTTTTCGATATTGTGCACTTTGAAATCCACTAGCAGGAGTAAGGGTAGTTCTAAATTTTTGATATTGCTCTTGACTCATACCTTCGCCCATTACAGAAAATGAAGAGGATAACATATCTACATATCGACTTATTCTGTAAAGTTTTTCTGCGAAAAAATCAACAGTTAAACTCTTATTATTTGATACTTGCTCAATTTCCCATAGCATCATTTTAAAAATGATTTCATTTACTTGATGATACATAATAAATACCATTTCATCAGGATATTGAGTCCTTTGTATTTGAAGGTTTAGAAGGGCATCTGTTTGAATATAGTCCCAGTATGTAATATAATTTGAATGCAATAGACCACTGAGGTGTGTATCTAAATCCTGACCTGTTGCACTAAATTTTTCTTCAAGTTGTTTTAGTAGATGTTTTCTTTCTTCGTTCATTGAGAGCAAAGAAAAGGAATCTTAATTGAATATGTCAATGTTTTGACAGAACTCTTTTATTTCATCTCGTGTGTCTCTGAATGATTTAATTAGCTCATTTGCACTACCTTTTTTCTTACTTGGATCAGTAAAATTATGATGAACTTTAGATTGATTGCCAGGTAATATAGGGCAAACTTCATTAGCATGATCACAAACTGTTATGATGATGTCAAAAAGAATGTCACCTAGCTCCTCTATTGTTTTTGAGGAATGATTTGATATATCTATTGAATCTTCTAAAAGAATTCCCATAGCAAATGGATTTAGACCATGTTTTTCGATACCAGCACTATAAATGTTATAATCTTTTCCGTGGTACAATCTTAAGTATGCTTCCGCCATTTGACTCCTGCAACTATTGCCTGTGCATAATACGAGTATGTTTTTCTTCATTTCTGATCTTTTATCTTGGTCCAAATATTAAATGAAATAATCATTCCTGAAATTGGTGCAATTAAATATATCCAATAATACTCCCAGTGTCCTGAAACAAGAGCGGGGCCAATACTTCGTGCAGGGTTCATGCTTACAGAAGTTAATAGCCCAACTATATATGTGTTGAAGGCAACTTGAAACCCAATTACATATGGAGCCAGTTTATTGTATTTATTGCTGGGGTCAGCTATCCAAAAGATGACCATCATTAGGATAACACTTAAAATTAATTCGAATAAACAAGCTAAAGGGACACTAACGGAAGGTAGAGTAGTACCAATGAATTCGCTTGGATATATTAAATTAAAAAGATAAGCACCAATAATGGCACCAAAACATTGAGATATAATGTAAAAAATGAGTTCTGCTGAAGTTAAGGATTTGTTATAATAAAAAGCAATGGATACTGCAGGATTTATATGTGCACCAGAAATATTACCAAACATTAGAATAGCTAAAGTGACAACTAATCCAAAAACAACTGTAATTAACCACAGAGATGCCTGAAAATTTTCTGATAAATGAACATTGCTATATTCAATGCTCCAGATACCAAAAAAAACTAAAAGAAAAGTGCCTAAAAATTCAGCTAAATATTTTTTCATTGAGACTACAAATTAATAAGATTTAAGATATTTGAACGTTAATATTACATTAAATAAATCATATGAATAAAAATATAATAATTCTACTATTTACTATAATTGCTTTTAGTGATATAGATGCCCAAGTCTCTGAAGAAAAACCATTTATAGAAATTAATGGGACTGCAGAACTTGAAGTTATTCCAAATCAAATATTTATTTGAATCTATTTATCTGAAAATACTGATAAAAGTAAAAAAACTATTGGTGAACAAGAAAAAGATTTAATAAAAGCATTACAATCTATTCAAATAAATCCAAATAAATTAGTTGTTACAGATGCAAATGCTTACTACGGTAAAACTGGAATAATAAGTAAAGAGGTAGTGAGTAGTAAGAGGTTTGAATTAGAGGTAGATAATGCAACTCAAGCAAGAAATGTTTTTGAAAAATTAGATAAAATAAATATTAAAAATGCTTCAATAGCGAGAGTGGATCATACTAATTTAGAAGAGTATAAAAAAAATGTTAAAATTAATGCTATAAAGTCAGCTAAAGAAAAAGCAAATTATCTTTTAAAGGCTATTGATCAAAATTTAGGGAATGCTCTAATTATCCGTGAAAATAATCATAATGTGAATGGGCTTCAATTTAAAGCAAATACATCATATTCAAAGCTATATAACGACTCTAAGCCGATTGTTAATTTAGACTTTAAGAAAATTACTTTACAATCTAGTATTTATGGAAAGTGGGAAATAAAATAAACATATTCAATGTATTGTTATTTGCTTTACCACAGAAGAGTTACCATTACTAATCGTTAAAAAATATGTGCCTGGAGTATATTGACTCACATTCATGAAGTTTATCCAATTATTAAAAGTACCAGATTTAAGTTGTTTTCCTTCTGAATTTTTAAGGTTGTAAATAGATTTAGGTTTAGTTTGTACTTGAATGATTTGTCTACTTGGATTAGGATAAACCAAGCACGGTAGTAGTTTTGATTTGTATGCAGATAAATTGGTTAAATTTTTAAGAATACTATCCGCCTTTAAAACATCTGGTATTCCGTAACCATATTCAAAATCTGGATTGTTGTATTTGTGACAACTTTTTAAAATAGCATCAAAAATTTGTTGATTTGATTTGTCAGTGTGTTTAGACATCAAACAGGCTACCATTCCCGCAATTATTGGACCTGAAAAGGAAGTGCCACTTCCAGTTCTCAAAATTCCATCTGCATTTGGTATCGTGTTTTTTCGACCCATTGCACATAGATCAGGTTTTACTCTCCCATCGGAAGAAGGACCTCTACTAGAAAAAGAAGCTATCTGACGAAAACTATCAACAGCACCAACACACAATACATCCTTACCATCACATGGAGCAGTTATATAATACCAAGGCTTATTGCCAGAATTTCCGGCACTATTGGTTATAAATATTCCACGTTCGGCAGCTAATTGAGCAGCAATTGTTATAATGGTACTTTTACCATCCATATCTTTATAACTGTAATCTCCTTGTAGGGTATCAAAGAGCGAGTAGCCTAAACTTGAATGTATTATATCAACACCTATAGAATCTGCCCACTCAAGTGCATTCACCCAATTTAATTCCTCAAGATGTGTTTCACTGGCAGTGTTTTCAGTTCGGGCGAGTACAAAATTAGCCTTTGGTGCCGCACCAATCATACTATCGGGGTAGTTAATTCCAGCCAAAGCTAATACTTGCATACCGTGTGTACTTTGATCAAAATTCATATCATTATTATTAACAAAATCTCTCGATGCAACAATTTGATTATTCGACCATAATGAATCAAAAATGGGTAAACTATCAACCTTCCAAAATCCACCATCAAATAAGGCTATTGTGATGCCTCTTCCAGTATTACCTTGTTCATGATATTCATTTAATTTAATCATGTTCAATTGCCAATCACTATAACCATAACTGTAGTCTTCATTAATTGAATAGTCTTCATGTGTATATTTATTCATTGTAATTACTTGAGAAACAAAAGGATATGATTTTACCTTTTCATAATAAGTATTTGGAACACATACAGCATTCAACCATTTGCTTTTACCAATAATTACTACTCCGTCATTTTTGAGTTGATTAATATAGTTATCGCAAACATTTGCCATGAAATAATCATTATTGTCAGAGCATTTATTGTTGAAGAATACCCAGTTATTTTGGGACTTTGAGATAAGAAAAACAAAGCATGCTATAAAAAAGAAACTAACTCTCAAGTATTTGTTTGATCTCATTTAATTTCATTAGTGATTCAATAGGTGTAAGTGTATCAACGTCAATTATATTTAATAATTCAATTATTTCTGTCGTTTTAGGGTCATTAATTTGAAATAGGTTCATTTGAACATTATTGGTTATTTTTTTTACAGAGTTTTTAGTGTCAATACTAACATGATCGGATTCTAATTGTTTCAAAATCTGGCTAGCTCTTTTCACAACAGGTTTTGGAATGCCAGCCATTCGAGCAACATGAATTCCAAAACTATTTTCACTTCCACCTTTTTTTATTTTTCTCAGGAAAATCACTTTATTTTTTTTCTCTTCAGTACTAATATGATAGTTGACAATTCCATTATTCAACTCTTCTAGTTGATTTAATTCATGATAGTGTGTAGCAAATAATGTCTTAGGTTTATATTGGCTACTATTCAGGAATTCTGCTATGCTACATGCTAAGCTAACCCCATCATAAGTACTAGTTCCTCTACCAATTTCATCAAGGACAACCAAGCTACGGTTAGATAAATTATTAAGTATGGATGCAGTTTCAACCATCTCAACCATAAAAGTGGACTCGCCTTGAGAAATATTATCGGAAGCCCCAACACGCGTATATACTTTATCTACTAAACCAATTTCAGCATGTCTTGCAGGCACGTAGGAGCCAATTTGAGATAGTATCACAATTAAAGCAGTTTGCCTTAATAATGCTGATTTACCACTCATATTCGGGCCCGTTAGGATAATAATTTGCTGGTCTTCATTATTTAGATAGATATCATTAGTTATATATTCTTCTCCCAATGGAAGTTGCTTTTCAATTACAGGGTGCCTTCCATCTTTTATTGCTAAATGGAAATCATTAGTTATTGATGGCTTCGAATAATCATTATTTTTTGCAACATGTGCAAGACTATTAAGGCAATCCATTTCAGCAATTAAACGTGCATCTTGCTGTATTGCGGTTACATAAACGATTAAACGATCAATAAATTCTGTATAAATTTTCGATTCAATCTCACTTATTTTACTGTCTGCTAGTAATATTTTCTCTTCAAATTCTTTAAGTTCAGGTGTTATGTATCGTTCGGCATTTACTAATGTTTGCTTTCTTATCCAATGTTCAGGAACTTTATCTTTATGGGTATTGGTAACTTCTAAATAATACCCAAAAACATTATTAAATGCCAGTTTTAGACTGGATATTCCTGTAAGTTCACTTTCACTATTTTTAATTCCAATCAGGTGATCTTTACTATTTTTAGAAATAGATAAATATTCGTCAAGTTCTTTATCAATTCCAGAATTGAATATACCACCCTTAGTAGCTATTACTGGAGCATCTATGGATATATGAGAGTCAATAAGTTCTATGATATCGTGATTTACATTGAGACTATTTGAAAATCGATGAATTGAATTATGATTTATCGACTGACATTCATCTTTAATCATTTGTATAGACTTCAATGAAGTAGATAACTGAAGTAATTCTCTAGGGTTGATTCTTTTAAGTGCAACTTTACTAATGATTCTCTCTAAATCACCTATCTTGGTGATTTCTGTGTTTAAATATGAATGGAATTTGTTATCAGATAAAATGTATTCAACGGCTTCTTGTCGGTATATAATTTGATTCAGATCAAGAAGAGGAAATAACAACCAATTTTTCATCAATCTACTACCCATTGGACTTATAGTATGATCAATGATGTCCAAAAGTGATATTCCATTGGAATGATTACTCTCAATAATTTCTAAATTTTTTAGTGTGAACGAATCTATCCATACATGTTCTTGCTCATCAATTCTCTTAATACTGTTAATATGTTCTAAATCAACATGATGACTTTGATTTAAATAGTGGATAATAGCACCAGCAGCCACGATAGATTCATTCATATTGCTGATACCAAACCCTTTTAGAGTTTCTGTCTTAAAATGCTTTAATAATTGTTCTTTGGAATATTCTTCTTCAAAAAACCAAGGATCGATAGGGTAGGTATAAAAATCGTCTCCGAATAGAGCATCGAATTTATTTCGATAATTTTTACTGATGATTGTTTCAGTTGGTTTTATGGATTTTATTAACTTCTCGATATAAGTTTGGTTTCCTTGTGCAACTAAAAATTCACCAGTACTTAAATCCGTAAATGCAACACCTGTACTATTTTTAAACTCATATACAGATGCTAGATAGTTGTTACTTCGACTATCTAACGTTTTATCATTAGCTGAGACACCAGGAGTTATGAGTTCTTTTACACCTCGTTTGACAATTCCCTTTGCATTTTTTGGGTCTTCAAGTTGTTCACATACAGCTACGCGTTGACCAGCTCGAACTAGTTTTGGTAGATAGCTATCTAAAGAATGATAGGGAAATCCTGCAAGTTCAACTTTACCAGCAGCACCATTTTTTCGGTAAGTTTGAACAATATCTAAGATTTTTGATGCGATTACAGCATCCTCACCAAACAATTCATAAAAATCACCAACTCTAAATAATAATAACGTGCCAGGATATGAAGCTTTTATTTGACGAAATTGCTTCATTAGAGGAGTTTCTTTTTGGTGTTTTATCTTCGTACTCAATTAACTAAAATTATTTTGACTCGCAAGTTAAAAAACAAGGACCTCAATAGGCTCAGTGTTGAAAAATATAGGAAAGTTTCCAAAACTCCAATTGTATTGGTTTTAGATAATATTCGGTCGATGCACAATGTTGGTTCTATTTTTCGAACATGTGATGCTTTTAGAATTAAAAAAATATATTTATGTGGGATTACTGCATCACCTCCTCACAGAGATATCCGAAAAACTGCTCTTGGTGCAGATGAATCTGTTGACTGGTGCTATTATAAAACAACTAAAGAAGCACTTTCAGAATTAAAGGATTGTCACATTTGTGCTTTAGAGCAAGTAATAAATAGTGTACCATTAAGAAACGTGCAGTTGCCTAAAAATAAAACTGTAGCATTAATCGTTGGGAATGAAGTGGATGGGGTTGATGACTGTTTATTTAAGTGGTGTGACCAGATTATTGAAATTCCTCAGTTTGGCGTCAAACATTCTTTCAACGTATCCGTATCAACCGGTATAACATTATGGGAAATATTTAATAAAATCAATGACTAAATATTTAAATTTCTTCTTCATTAGTATTCTACTCGCTGCATGTCATGTATCAATGGCTAATGAACAAATCAAAGAACTGGTTCAGTCTATTAAAAAAGAGCAGCAAAGAATAGACCAACTAGACAAAGAAATAGATGGCTTTGTTACCTTAAAAAGTAATATACAATCGAAACAAGCAACCTATATTTATCTTAATTTATCTAGAAAAATTGTCACCAATATTTCACAGGAATCTTCACTATCAATTGATCAAAAAATAAATCAACTCAAGACAATTGAAAAAATTTTAAATAGTGTTGGTAGTAAAAATATTCACTTATATACTCAGTTTAGTCCAAGACTTGAACATATCATTAAAATTCAAGAAATAAATAACACACAGCGTTTAAAGAGTATACTAAATAGTAATATTATTACATCACTAAAGTGCATTCCATTCTTCATTGATTACAGTATTAGTCAGTCATTTTTGTTAAAAGCAGTTCATGTTGAACCTTCAATAGTCTTAGAAAACTACAAGCAATTCAAACATAAAAGCTTTAGTGGTTTAATTTTAGATGAGGCTGCAATGATAGCTCCAATGAAAATTAAGACATACCTTCATAGTTGGAATGCTATACATATAAAAATAAAAGAAAGTAAAAATGAAACGACTCAAATTGTATATGATATTTATGAGGAAGTAGGCCCTATTTCTAGAGCATATATTTTACTCAATGATATTATATCCAACAAGATATCTATAAGTGAAGCCCATGATATATCAAAAACTGACAAATCACTTTTCCCATACTTAATTCAAATGCAATCAAACGGTATTATTTATGGTGCTCATTCTTCGAATGAAGCATTAAAATATCAATGTTTAAAGAAAGTTAATTTAATCAATGATTTACACGATGAATCAGATATTATTCGTTTTCGAATACTTGAAAACTTGAATTCTAAAGAGATATACACACTAATAGTATATAGTGAAGATGAAATATACACTTCTACTTTTCTTGGAATGTATAATCGTTTGATAAATAAAATTGATTTAGAAAGTAATTACGAATTCTTATTTTCATTAAAATTTAATCGGTTTAGGACATTTATTAAAATGTGTGCTGGATATAATATGTTAGATGATTTTCTTTTGAAAATGGGTGAATTTGAGAAACAGAAATTATTTGATAAACTTGTCCAAGGTATCGAAAATGCTAATGATAACCTAAGCAGTGCAGTGACATTAGTTGACACCTATGGGAGTATACAATCTTTACCCACTAAAATATTATTTGAGCGATCCATCCTGAGTTATTACAACACTATTGAATATTCAGAAGCTCAAAAGCTCTATGGTTCAATTTTAAGTATTTGTAATATTGGTGATGCTTCTCAAATGAACACAACAATTCATAATCAGAAGAAAGCACTAGAAATTTTAAGTCTCGATCGAATTTTCAAAGGAGATAAACACATACAGCAACATTTCTTTTTTGATGATGAAGATGGAAGAGCTTCATACAACCATTTTTTAGCAACATTTAACAAAGCGAACTGGACTGTTGAAGACCATCAAACTTACATCCTTATAAAAAGTGTTCAAGGTAATAAAATTGAAATATATGCGAATAAGCCATCAACAGAATATGCTGGACAAAATGCTATTAAAAGTCTATTTAAAACTCAAAATCGATGGCCAGATATTGTAGTTCATCGAGGACATTCTTATTTTGTTGATGCTGCTATAGAAAGCTTAACACCGTCTGCAGAAGTTGTTTTCTTAGGATCTTGTGGAGGATATAATATTATTTCTCAAGTATTAAAATACTCGCCAGACGCCCAAATTATCAGCAGCAAGCAAATTGGAACACTATTAGTTAATGATCGTTTATGTTATATGCTAAATGAAACTATAAGAAAAGGGGAGGATTTAAATTGGCAAAAATTATGGGATAACTTAAACAAAAGTTTTATAAAAGGGTCCATTGCTCATGAGCGATTTCAAGATTACATCCCACCTCATAAAAATTTGGGAGCACTACTCATAACCTCTTATCGTTCGATATTATAATTTTTTAATGTTAGAAGAGTTATTATTTAAATACTGGGGGTTTAACTCTTTTAGACCAAAGCAACGAGACATAATATTGTCCGTTATTAATGGGCATGACTCGCTAGTTCAGTTACCTACAGGAGGAGGTAAAAGTATTTGCTATCAACTTCCAGCTTTAGCTAAAAAAGGTGTTTGCTTAGTATTTAGTCCATTAATAGCTCTAATGAAAGATCAAGTAGACCAACTAAAAAGTATTGGGATCCCTGCGATAGCAGTACATAGTGGATTAACTTCTAACGAATTAGGAGTGGAGATGCAGAACATAGTTAATGAAAAATATAAGTTTGTATACTTAAGTCCAGAGAGAGCATCAAGCCAATTATTTAAAAGTTATTTAAAGCAAATTAATGTTAGTTTTTTTGTTGTCGATGAAGCACACTGCATTTCCCAATGGGGACATCAATTTAGACCCGAATATTTAAAAATAGGTGAACTAAGAAAATTATCACCTAATTCAAATATTATAGCAGTAACTGCCACAGCAAATCGAGATGTCAAAAACGATATTGTTAAATATTTGAAACTAAAAGCAGATCACCAATCTTTTATATCATCATTTAGTCGATCAAATCTTAGCTATATTGTTGTAAAAGATAATAATAATATCCGTAAATTATTAGATATCCTTAATAAGTTAAAAGGTTCAACAATTATTTATGTTAATACGAGAAAAAAAGCTTCAGAAATATGCAATTTATTAAATGAAAATAAAATAAGTGCTTGTTATTATCACGCAGGATTGGACATGAAACAAAGGGAAAGTATACAAGCTAAATGGATAGAAAATAAAGAGCGAGTTATTGTTAGCACTAATGCCTTTGGAATGGGTATCGATAAACCAGATGTTAGATTAGTTGTGCATTATGATATCCCTAATAGTCCTGAGGCATATTATCAGGAGGCAGGAAGGGCAGGACGGGACGGGCTAAAATCGCATTGTATTTTATTTTCTAATTCTGACACTCAAATCCAATCTCGTGAATTTCCGAAAATTGAACATATAAAACATTTTTTAAATTGCTTGTATAATTATCATCAAGTGGCATTTACATCTGGTAAGGGAATTAGTTATAAATTTAATTTAATTGAATTCACTCGAAATTTTGATATATCAATTCAATCAGCTTTAAATTCTCTAAATATTATAACTTCACTTGGATATATTAAAAATGAAAATATACATTATCAAGATAGGGTAAAAATTGAAGTTAATCAGGAAGATCTTTATTCATATCAAGTTAAACACCGATATCTAGACACAATTATCAAAATGCTTATAAGGTCTTACGCTGGTCTTTTCGATCACTATATACCCATACAAATAGGTTCCTTAGCCCAAAGATTAAACTGTTCTGTTAATGACCTTGATAATGCATTAAACAAGTTAAATTCTGATGGAATTTTAGATTACATACCAAAATCCTCAAACAATACAATAACTTATATTAAATCTAGACCTACCAAAGTTAGTGTTGATTATAAATTGTATTCCCAATTAAAAAATCAGTCTGAATATCGTGAAAAATATATTTTAGATTATGTTTACAACACATCTATTTGTAGAGAAAATTTCTTGCTCAAATATTTTGAAGAAATTTCACAAGAAAATTGTGGTAATTGTGACATTTGTAGAAATTTTAATAAAAAATCAATTTCTTCCACCTATAACAAAGACTTAATCGCTGAGATCAAGGAATTAACATTTAATAATGAAATTGATTTAATAGAAATTGTTTCAAGTTTTGATTTATATGAAAGTCATGAAGTCATATCAAATATTCAATGGTTGATGGATAATTTATATTTAACAAAAAAAAATAACAAATACGCTTGGAACAAAAAATCAAAGTCATAGCAACAGTAATTAATGATGTTATTTACGATCAACGCATGATTAGAATTTGTTCTACTTTGAGTGAGTCGTACGATGTTGAGTTGTGGGGGAGGAGAAAGAGTAAAAATGACATTTTAGATCAACCTTATCATCAACGCAGATTTAGGTTTATAGTAAATGGTGGGTTTTTGTTTTACTTAGCCTATAATTTAAGAATATTTTTAGCCTTACTTTTTAATAAGTTTGATGTTATTCACGCTGTTGATTTAGATACTCTTCCAGCTGGCTTTTTAGCATGTAAGATTAAAAGAAAAAAAATAGTCTATGATTCTCACGAGTACTTTACTGAGGTTCCTGAGTTAGTTAGTAGATCGATAGTAAGAGGGATTTGGCTTTTAATTGAAAGAATGCTAGTACCTAAGGTTAATGCTGCAATAACTGTTGGAAATAACATAGCAGAAATTTATACCAAAAAATATAATATCCAATTTCATGTTATACGTAATTGTACTGAAAGTAAAATTATAAAAGAAGAAGTTGACAAACGTGGCTATATACTTTATCAAGGAGCACTAAATAAGGGCAGAGGGCTTGAGGCACTAATTATTTCAATGAAGACAATCCCATTGAAACTAAAAATTGCAGGAAGTGGCGATATAGACCAAAAACTAAAAAAAATAGTTGCAGAAAACCATTTGTCAGATAAAATAGAATTTTTAGGATTAATCGAACCTCAAGAGCTTTCTAAATATACCAGTTTTGCTTTTATTGGTTATAATGTAATGGAAAATATGGGGTTAAGTTACTATTACTCATTAAGTAATAAGTTTTTTGATTACATACATAGTGAAGTTCCTGTGATTACTAATCAATTTCCAGAATATAATGATATAAATATCACTTATAATTGTTGCGTTTTTGCAGATGCTATACCAAAAGAGATATCAAAGAGCGTTAATGCTTTATTGAATGACCCAAAAAGTTATCAAAAATTGAAGATTAATTGTAAAAAAGCTACTAAAGAACTTAATTGGGGAATTGAAAAAAAGAAATTAACAAAACTATATAATGATCTTATCTGAAAGACGCATACTTCATATTATAGCTTTTGACGTCCCTTTTCCTGCAGATTATGGCGGAGTGATTGATATTTATTATAAGATTAAAGCTATTCATAAAGAAGGTATTGATATTAAATTACATATTTATAATTATGGTCGTAAACACAGTAAATCTGAACTAAGCAAGTATTGCGTAGAGGTTAATTATTATCCACGTAAAATATATAAAAATCCGTTCGTAGGTTCTAGACCATATATCGTTAATTCTAGAAATAGTGATGCTCTTTTAAAAAACTTACAGAAAGATAACGCTCCCATCTTATTTGAGGGTCTTCATTGCACATATTATCTTTCACACCCAAGTTTATCCAATCGTTTCAAGATTGTCAGAGCACATAACATTGAACATCATTACTACAAACACCTTGAAAACTCAGAATTTAAATACTTCAAAAAATATTTTTTCAGAATAGAAGCTGAAAAGTTAAAAAAACATGAAAATGTTTTAAAGCATGCCAATAAAATTGCAGCTATAAGCCCTAATGATTTTAAGTATTTTAATGATAAATTTGGGAAGACAATATATGTGTCTGCTTTTCACAAGAATACTAGTTTAGATAATCCAGGTGAAAAAGGAAAATACATTTTATATCATGGCAATTTATCCGTTCCTGAAAACTATACTGCAGCAATACAACTCATCAATAATGTCTTTTCAAAAATTGAAATACCAGCAGTTATAGCCGGAAATAATCCGCCGAAAGAATTAATATCATTGTGTAATAAATTTGATCATATATCCTTAAAATCAAACCTATCTACTGATGAAATACATAAGTTGATCAAGGAAGCTCATATAAATGTACTTTACACAAACCAAAATACTGGCATCAAGCTTAAATTGTTAAATGCTTTATATTTAGGTAAATTTTCTATTGTAAATCCATTAATGGTGGATGGATCTGGATTGGAAAATATGTGCATTTTGACCAATAGTTTTGAACAGATGATTCTTAGAATTAAAGAAACCATGCTCCTTGATTATGATTCTAATCACTACTTAAATAGAAAGAGTTTCTTGGATAGAAAATTTAATAATCAGAACAGTGTAAAAGAGCTATTAAATAATATAAATTTTCCAGATTATCAAGCGAAATACAATTACAAATCAGACGATTATAATTCAATAAAAAGGCTTTTAACATTTGTTTTTCAGTTATTTACATAATTCTTCCATAATAGGGGAATAGATATACATTTGCAGACCGACTAATACACAAAACATGGAAAGAAGTTCGACCATTGGATATATTTTAATATTTTTTTTATTCTTAGGATTTTGGTTTTTCAATAAAGACACAGTTCAGCAATTAGAAAATCAAGAACAAATATCTGAAGTAATTGAAGATACCACCCGTTCAAATCAAGAGGCAAATGATATTGTTAAATCAAACAATAATTCAATTTATAATTTAACTTCATTAAATGAAGAAATCAATACTCTAAAAAATTCCGTTTTAAAAGTCGATTTTTCTAATATAGGAGGAATACCAAAAGTCGTAAATCTATTAGATTATAAGAAATACGATTCTACTGATTTATTACTTATAGATAGTAACCAACTTCAATTTGAATATTCACTACCTTTATCAAATGGTCGTGTATTAAATACATCTGAACTTGAATTTAAATCAACTCAATCCATTGATAATTCAATAACTTATACTTATTCATATGAAGGTTCAGAGATAACTCAAACTTATACTTTAGAACCTAACTCTTACAGATTAGATTACGCTCTTAGCTTTACAGGGTTTGATAGAAAAATATCACCAAACAATCGTTTTGCAGAGGTAAACTGGAAATCAAAAATTCAACAAGTTGAAAAAACAGCTAAAGATGAACGCCCAGTCACATCTATTTACTATAAATATGCCTCGGAAGATGATATTGACAATCTAAGTGAAACTAGTGATGATGAAGAATTTCTAACATCTAATGTTCAATGGATTTCATTTAAACAGAAATTCTTTAATCATACATTAATTAATCAATCTAACTTTACGGAAGATGGAATTTCTTTAGAGACTATAGAGCCAGAAAATGAGAATGATGAATATGTTAAAACTTTATCAGCCAAATTATTTATTCCCATCGAGTCAAATGATGTACGTGAAAATATGTCGTGGTACTTTGGTCCTAATCATTATCCTACACTAAAAGATCAAAATATTGGACTTCAAAAGATAATTCCATTAGGCTGGGGAATTTTTGGTTGGGTTAATAAGGGATTGGTTATTCCAATATTTAATTGGTTAGATAACTATTTTTCTAATTATGGATTAATTATTCTGCTTTTAACTTTAATTATCAAGTTGGGGCTATTTTTCCCTATGTACAAGGTTTATAAATCTTCTGCTAAGATGAGAATTCTAAAACCTGAGTTAGATGAAATTAAAGAACGTACTAAGGGGGATGCCCAAAAAGCTCAACAAGAGCAAATGAAGCTTTATAAACAAGCTGGCGTTAGTCCTTTAGGTGGGTGTTTACCTCAACTCATACAGATGCCCATATTATTTGCTATGTTTAGATTCTTCCCCGCCTCAATTGAGTTAAGGCAAGAAAAACTCTGGTGGGCTGATGATCTTAGCAGTTATGATAGCATTTTTGATTTTCCTAATGGTTTTGAGATTCCTTTTTATGGTGATCATGTAAGTTTATTTACATTGATGATGACTTGTGTAACAATTCTATTCACCTATATGAATAGTCAAAATAGTGGCCAAATGGTAGGACCTATGAAAACAGTGATGTATGTGATGCCAATTATGTTTCTTGGTTTTTTCAATAACTACGCTGCTGCATTATCATTTTATTATTTTCTATCAACTTGTATCACCATTATTCAAAATGTAGTCATCAGAAAATTTGTGATAGATGAAGATAAATTACACAAACAAATACAGGAAAGTAAAAAGAAAAAGGTTGTAATCAAAAAGTCTAGTTTACAAAAGAGGTTAGAGAATATGGCTAAGAAGCGTGGAGTTGATCCTTATACAGGAAAAGCTAAGAAAAAGTAACATTTACACCCCGGCAAGAAGAAATTCTATCTCGCTACATGGAAGACTAAACCTTTTAGCTATAATTCTATTCGTAAGTTTTCCTTTGTATAAATATGTTCCCGCACGAAAACCTTCGTGGTTCTTAAGATATGTTTCGAAACCTCCATTTGATGAAATAGATGAAAGAAGGTGGGTGAAGATATTACTTAATGCGTAACTTGCTGTCCTAGAATACCTAGAAGGTAAATTTGGAACACAATAATGGAGAACATCATGCTTTTCAAATACTGGATTCTGGTGATCTGTAGGTTTTGAGGTTTCAAAACAACCTCCTTGATCAATACTGACATCAATAATGATTGACTGGTCTCTCATTTGAGCAACCATTTCTTCCGTAACAACACATGGGCTATAACCAAGTGGACTTCTCAATGCTCCAATTGCAACGTCACATTCTGAAATAGATTTTGCTAATGTTTTAGGTATTATAGTCGAACTGCATATTCTAGAACCTAAATTCCTTTCAATTCTTCTTAATTTATTGATATTGTTATCAAATATTTTTACTGACGCTCCAAGGGCTATTGCAGCATGAGCAGCATATTCTCCAACAGCACCAGCTCCAATTATTACTACCTTAGTTGGCTGAATACCAGGAATACCTCCAAATAGTTCTCCTTTACCAGCATTAAAATTACTTAAATACTCTGCTGCAATTAGTACAGAAGAACGGCCAGCAATTTCACTCATACATCGCATGATTGGCAAAGAACCCTCATCATCTCTTAATAATTCATAACCTATTGCTGTTATATTTTTTGAGATTAATTGCTTTATCATAGATTCTTTAGTCCTGACCATTTGAAGTGCACTAATCAAAACTTGATTAGATTTCATATAGTCTATTTCCTCAGAAGTGGGAGGGGCTATCTTAAGAATAATATCATTTTGATAGATTAATTCTTTTTTCTCAAGTATATCACCACCAGCAGTACTATAATCTAAATCAGTAAAATTAGCTTTTTCTCCACATCCAGACTCAAGCTGGATTGAATGGCCTTGTTGAACAAGTAACTGAACAGCCATAGGAGATAAGGGGACTCTGTTTTCCTGATAGGTAGTCTCCTTTGGAATCCCAATTGAAAGGGCTTTCAGGGAATCAGATAATCGAACGAGTTTTTCTTGAGGCTGTAAGCTTGCCTCTCTTGCTAAATCACCAAACGAAGGGTTAGATACTGAGCTCATTAATTAAAATCTTCTTCAACGCAATATAACTATATAATTTTATATAATATTGAACACATATTCGTTATGTTAATAATTGAAAGGGAATAATAGATTATAAATGAATTATTTTGAACTGATGAAAAAATATTTATTGTTGTGCCTATTATTTTTATTGCCTTTCTACGTTTATTCAAACGATAAGGATTCAAATGCAATTACTCTAAATACTAATACCCAATTTCAACAAAAAAATAGTTCAAGTTATGATTATATCTTAGATGCTAACAGTATTATAATAAATAACATCACTCCTAAAGAACTTTATTCTACTGAAATTGTATCTTTTGAAAGCAATAAAATTCCAGTAAACTATGAACTTTTTAAATGCCATATTAATTCATTGGATTTAGAAGTGCAAATGGACTATAATTCATTAGTTAAAAAGCAAATTGATTTTTTTGGTGTAAAGTGGCAATCTAAATTAAAACAGATGATCACCAAGTCTGAATATTTCTTTCCTATCTATGAAGAAATATTGAACACATATGATATGCCTATAGAGCTCAAATACTTATCCATCATAGAATCAGGCTTAAACCCTTTTGCTGGGTCTCATGTGGGAGCTATTGGCCCATGGCAATTTATGCCAGCTACAGCTCGAATATTTGACCTAAAAATGAATAGTTCAATTGACGAAAGAAGATCCATTGAGAAAAGTACTCATGCTGCTTGCACATATCTTAAACAAATGTTCAATCATTATGATGATTGGTTAGTTGCTTTAGCTGCTTATAATTGTGGGCCTGGAAATGTTAGAAAAGCAATGCGATACTCAGGAAAAAAAGATTTTTGGGGCATTTACAATTATCTTCCTCGTGAAACTCAAAATTATGTTCCTAAATATATTGCAATGACTTATATGATGAATTTCTATGATGAATATGGCATTATACCTGCTCCTTTTGACCCTTTTGAATATAACATAGCTAATGTTTATTGTAGAAAAGGCTTAGATTTAACAGTTATTGCTTACAAGTTAGACATGAGCACTAAAGAACTTTTAAATTTGAATCCTGAAATAAAATCAGATAAAATCCCTCATAATTATGATGGTTATTTTTTAAATATTCCAGAGAATAAATATGAAGAGTTTTATGCCTGTCAAGATGAATTAGTTGAAGAGTCAAAAGAAAGAGCAGAACAAATTAGACTAGAAGAAGCAAGAAAACCTAAGCCAAGATATTACTATGTTAAGAGAGGTGATTGCTTACCAATTATTGCTCGTAAATTCAAAATCTCTGTTTCACAATTAAAATCTTGGAATAAAATCAAGGGAAGTTTTATATATCCCAATCAACGCTTGATTATATCCAAATAAATTATTGTGAGATCATATTTAGTCTTATTACATCTAATTATTTTATTAGCATCTTGCTCATCACCAGAAAAAAGGGATAAATTAAAGCCTGAATCTGTTGGTAAATTATCTGAGCTAGTCGTTCTATCAAATTCATATGATGAAGAATATAAAATAGCAATAAATAATGTCTTTCAGAAAAAGTTAGATGGTTTCCCACCTCCAGGTGAGAATTCTTTCAAAATACTATTTGCAGATCCATCATTTTTTAAAGGATATTTCAAAAAACATCACAATATTTTTGTTTTACTAATTAAGGATCAAATTTTAGAATTGAGTAATGTTATTGATATTTCAATTTTAAATTCCGTTCAAGAAATAGATCAAACAAAGCCAAATTTACTTGGCATCAAACAGGCTAATCTTTTTGCAAAAAATCAAAATATTTTTTTTGTTATTGCTGATAATAAAAAAGATATGATGAAAAAACTATCTGAGAATAATAATCGATTTCTTAAAATAGCTCTTAACCATGAGTCTATTTCAGGCAAGGAAAAATTATTAGGGAGTATAAATTCTTCTAGCGATCCCTTCATACAACGTTCATTAACCAACTTCAACTATGGGATAAGAAAACCAAAATCATATCGAATTGCAATAGAAAATGAAGAGTTTACATGGCTAAGAAAAGTGAGTAATGTAAAAGAACAACAATTTGGTATAATGATGTTTGAAAGCAAATACAGAGATTCCAACGATTTGCGTCTTGATTCAATTCTTAAAGTTAGAAACTACTACACTAAAAAATATATCCCAGGTGAGATAAAAAATAGTTATATGAAATATTCAAGTGCTATTAATCCAGTCATGAAAAAATCAAATTATAATGGCAATTATTCGGCGGATATATATGGCTGGTGGGATGTTTATGGAGATTTTATGGGAGGACCATCTCATTTGAAAATTGTTGTAGACGAATCCAAAAGTAGGATAATATATGTGGAGGGATTTTTGTTTTACCCCAACGAGGCAAAAGCAGAATCTATGCGTGAACTAAGTATATTAATAAATACATTAACAATTCAATGATAAATATTGAAATTTGGGCTTCTGGTGGTGGTAGTAATGCCGATAAGATTTTATCTTATTTTAAAAATATACCTACTATTAATGTTGTTTCATTGGGTTGCAATAGGAGTAAGGCAGGAGCTTTTAATGTAGCTCAAAATCATCAAATAGAATCAATATTATGGGATAAAAAATCATGGGAACCATCCAATATATTAAGTGGACTTAAGGACAGAAATATTGATTTCATAGTGTTAGCTGGATTTTTGAAACTTGTCCCTGAAGAAATAATCAAACACTACAAGGGAAGAATCATCAATATTCACCCAAGTTTATTACCTAAATATGGTGGGAAAAATATGTATGGAAATCGTGTACATGAAGCCATAATTAAGAATAAAGAATTGAAATCAGGGATTACTATTCATGAAGTAAATGATGAGTTTGATAAAGGTAGAATTCTTGCACAATTCACAATTAATATTGATGCAAACGACGATGTAGAAATATTAAGAAAAAAAATACAACTTCTTGAACATCAACATTTTTCACCAATTATACATAGTTGGGTTATAGCTAAGTCTCAATAATTTTAAACTCTGTCCGCCTATTTTTGGCTCTATTTTCTTTTGAATTATTTTCAATAATTGGTTTGGTATCTCCATACCCTTTATATTTTACTCTTTCTTCCTCAATTGAGTTTCTCATGAGGTAATCACACACTGACTTAGCTCTATTTTTTGATAAATTCAAATTATGTTTTGAATCACCTATATCGTCTGTATGACCACTTATTTCAATTTTAATATCTTTATTTTCTTTTAAAAATAGTACGAGTTTTTCTAACTCCAATTTACTCTCATCTTTAAGATCAAACTTATCTGTGTCAAAAAATATATTATTTAAAACTACAGTATTCCCCAGTTTTATTTTTTCTAAATCAATATATAACTCTATCGGTTTATCTTTTTGAATATTAGGCATATCAAAATTTTCTGAGTAGAATAAATAACCATT
>Ga0206682_10001537_pt1 | contig 22619 bp, 29 predicted proteins | sample M240m12015metaG_FD_155444 | JGI IMG/M metagenome (GOLD analysis project Ga0206682, IMG submission 155444) | Ammonia-oxidizing marine archaeal communities from Monterey Bay, California, United States - M2 40m 12015 | ecosystem: Environmental > Aquatic > Marine > Intertidal zone | place: USA...
CAATTCATACAAGACATAATCGACCCCAAAATAAACTGGGTAACTGTCCTCTGGCCCTTTTTCACTTCAATTGTACAAAATGACTATACATGGGCTAAGCCAAATCGCGCATATATCAGCGAAGACGAGTATCTACCAAGTATGCGCTCAGAAGGCGCTGGTCACTTTGCCATTATCTTAGACACTAGCGCTTCTGTGAATGATAAAGAACTTACTGAGTTCTTTACTGAGATAGCTGCTATACACAGAGAGCTGCAACCAGAGCTTATAACAATCATACAATGCGATACTAAAGTCACAGACGTAAAGCAGATAGAGCAAGAAGACATCTTCAAAACTAACGACATTCAAGTATTAGGTAGAGGAGGTACTAGATTTTCTCCTGCTTTTCAGTATATAAACGACAATCTACATAACGTAGAAGCTGCAGTTTATCTCACTGACTTAGAATCCGACGACTTTGGAGATGCACCAAGCTACCCAGTACTTTGGGTGTCTACCACTAATCGCACAGAAGCTCCTTTCGGGAGAGTAATACGGATGTAAGGAAAAGCCTATGTTAACTTCCCTTATGTGCTTAGCAATCGCCGTATACTTTGAGGCGCGGGGTGAACCAACAGCGGGGCAGCTTGCTGTAGCCCATGTGATACATAACAGAATAAAAGACCCTCGATACCCAGACAGCGCATGCGAAGTAGTTAAACAAGGCTATTATTGGGATGGCAACCCAATAAGAAATAAATGCCAGTTTAGTTTTTACTGTGATGGTAAAAGCGATGTACCTAATAACAAACAAGCATGGTACAACGCCCTTTATATAGCATGGCTAAGCGGCATAATAGAAGACAAAACAAACAACGCAACTCACTACCACAGCGTCAATGTGTTTCCCGAATGGGCATACAATGGCGAGATAACCGTTAAAATCAATAAGCACATCTTTTACAAAGGCATTAATTAGTGACAACAACTAAAGTAAATAAAATAACTCCTGAAGAACGAGACTTACTCCGCGAAGAGTTAGCACAACAAATAAAAAACTATTTAAAGAAAGGCGGAACTATAACAAAATGCCCCCCTCGCGCATTCACACCAGACCAAGGCCCAAAGAAAAAATTTGCTGGCAGTCAGTTTGACTCTTTAACTGATCCAACCAACCGAGACGTAGGCGCGGTACGCCCTACCAAAAACAAAGGCGGGAGTGACTAAATGTATGACTACCAGTGTAAAATTGTCCGTGTTGTCGATGGAGATACTATCGATGTTGATATTGACCTTGGGTTTGATACTTGGCGTTGCGGTGAGCGCATTCGTTTGTACGGTGTTGATACTCCAGAGTGCCGCACACGCGATGCTGACGAAAAAGCTGCCGGATTCTTGGCAAAGGAGTTTGTCGAAGACACGCTACACGTCGGAGAAACCTACACTCTCACCACCAAAGAAAAAGGAAAGTTCGGCAGATACTTAGGCGTCATCATGCTAAGCGATAAAACTTCAATCAATGCAGCTTTAGTTAAAGAGCACTTAGCCGTGCCGTATCACGGGCAAAGCAAACAAGAAATAGAAGACGCCCACGCAGCAAACTACCAAATACTAAAAGATAAATGGTTGATATGAGCTACTTAATACTATTCGCTGCTCAAACTTGTTATATAGCTACCAGAGCCTTCCAACAACTAAACGTAATGCACCATAAACGCCTATGGCTGTTTTGGACAAGTGCAATAATGGCAGTGTTTGAATGCACCGTATTTGGCTCAATAACCTTCAAAGCTATAGATGTCTTTGAGTCCGGTAAGCTTATAGAGTTCGCTTTATTAGCTATACCCTTATGGCTCGGAGGTAGTTTAGGCTCCCTATGCTCTATGGAAATACACAAGAGGCTTCGTAAATGACTGATAACCCTAAACATATACAACAGCTAAAAGAAGGCAAGCCGCCTATGGAGTATGTCCCGTACGGCCCATTAGCCCAAGTAGCAAAAGTAATGCAGACAGGTGCTTTAAAGTACGGCAGAAAAAACTGGCGCCAAGACAAAATACTAGCCAGCACCTATGTCGGAGCTATAACCAGACACGCGCTGCTTGAATGGTCTGAAGGAGTAAACGTAGACAAAGAAAGCGGCCAACATCCTTTAGCACATGTAATAGCATGCTGCCTTTTAGTAATGGACGCAGAAACACACGGAACTTTAATAGATGATCGAATGAGCACCGAGAGTAAAAGTTCAAATGAAATTTACTGACTTACCTACTGTCTTTGAAGAAGTAAACTACCTAAAACAAAATGACCCTGAAACATATTACTTAATCTTTTCAGATAATTACTACCATTTACTAACTCATGAAGAAACTCTCCAACCCGAGTTCAGATGTTTACAAGTATTAGAAACATTTACACCCACAACTATGGACTTAACAATGCAAATAGAAGAATATATAAAACTTTCCGACCAATTTGACCTAACAACTGGCCCTGACAGCTTAGACCCAGCTGAACTAACTCAGTTTATAACGGTCTGGATAAAATCACGCAGCCCTGCCCTTTATGACTCTTTAAAAAGAGATTTTATTGCTATCGAATCAAACATTTACGCCCACAGAGAATGCGTAGCCAATAAGTACGACATATAAACTAACTCTACCAGGAGCGGTACTTTGAGTTTAACAAAAGTCACTTTAGACTTTGAGACGTACTATGACGTCAAACAAAGCTTAACCAAACTAACGACTATGGACTATGTCCGCCATGACAACTTTAAAGTCTGGGGCGTAGGCATCAAAGTCGAAGAAGAAGAAACTCAATGGTACGGAGAAGATGAGGTAGACCAAGCTATACAAGATATAGACTGGTCAACTACAGCCGTTATCTGTCACAACACCCCATTCGACGGTTTTATACTTACCGACTACTACAAAGTAATCCCTGCCTATTACATAGATACAGCCGCTATGTCTCGCGGTAACAACCCATCTAAGTCAGCAAGACTAAAAGATGTAGCAGAACGTATGTTCCCTGACGACCTTTCTATGCGTAAAGGCGATGAGCTTATAAACGCTAAAGGTATATATGACTTACCCCCTGACATAGAAGAACAGATAGCCAGCTACTGCATTCAAGACGTAGATCTAACTTGGGCAATCTACAAAGAGTTTATGAAGACATTCCCTCAAGAAGAGCTAGATCTCATAGACCTTACTACACGCATGTTCTGTGAACCCTCACTTAAGATTGACCGTGAACGACTGACCAAGTACCACGAATCAGAGCTGCATAACAATGAAACAACAATACTTGGCTCAGGTATAGAAAAAGACATACTAAGCTCTAACAACAAGTTTGTTGAGCTAGTAGAAAGTCTAGGCATCACTGTACCTACTAAACCAAGCCCATCAAACCCAGCAAAAAAGATTGCAGCCCTTGGTAAAAATGACGCTGGATTTAAACAAATGGCAGCTATGTACCCAGAGCATAACCATATATGGAATGCTCGCATAGCTATAAAGTCGCGTCTTACTGAAACCAGATCAAAGCGCTTCTTAGACGCAGCTGACGATAACGACTACATACCTGCCCCAATCAGATATTACGCTGCGCACACTGGTAGATTCGGCGGTACAGAAAAGCTAAACATGCAGAACCTGCCCAGAGGCGGTGAGTTACGCAAGTGTTTAATAGCGCCAGAAGGTCATCTTATCTATGTAGCTGATTTATCTAACATTGAGGCCCGTATGCTGGCTTGGCTTGCTAACGAACAAGGTCTGCTCCAGCAATTCCGAAACGGTGATGATATATACAGTAATTTTGCTTCTGTCATATACAACAGACCAATAGACAAGAGCAATAACCCCACAGAACGATTTGTAGGTAAAACTGCAATCTTGGGCCTAGGCTATGGCATGGGTCATGAGAAGTTCAAAGCTACTTTAAAGTCAGGTGCTATGGGGCCTGCTATGGAGTTTGATACAGAAGAATCAAGACGTATTGTTAATACTTATAGAAGCACTTACAGCGGTATCAAGAACCTCTGGTACAAGTTAGAAGACACTCTCAAACTGTCTATGGGTAAAAGCAACGAAGGAATGACCTATGGCCCCTTAACTGTGGGTCATAATTCCTTAATTTTACCCAATCAAATGTCTTTGACATACAACAACTTACGTTCATCAAAAGACGGTTTGATCTTTGACTCTAAACTTAAATCAGAATACACCTACGGCGGGAAGATAACAGAAAATGTAATTCAGGCTCTTTCAAGAATTATCATTACAGACAGTATGTTACGGTTATCAAAATCCATCCCAGGGGGAAAAGTAGCTCTAACAGTCCACGATGAGATCATCATGGTTGCGCCCGATACTAACCCTCATGCTACAATGGATAAGATCATCCAAGACATGTGTATAGCTCCTGATTGGGCAGCTGACATTCCCCTAGACGCCGAAGGCGGTTTTGATACTAGCTATAGTAAGTAATGCCAAGATTAGTTCTAACAAGAAAACTTGATGAAACTGTAGTTGTCCATAAAGACGGCTTAAAGCTGCTTACTTTAAAAATAACTAAAATAGATCGTAACCAAGTACGAATCACCTTCGAAGCGTCTAAAGAAATTATAATTGACCGAGAAGAGGTGCTCTCCGCGCCCAAATCCGGCGAATAACATACTTCTCTAGGAGGAGAATATGAGAGTAACTTTTCTTGAGGCGACTAATGGGCTGCGCCTCAGCAAACAACATTCAGCGACTAAAGGTTTTACGCCTTATCCGCACGTAAAAGCAGTAACTTCTCACAGATATGACATACCAATATCTGATTCAGGCTTAGATCAGTTTGAGCAGTTACTTCGAACCCACGGTAGCCAAGGTCATTGCTTGCTTAAAGGCGACCTTAAGCGTGATCTTATCGATGAAAGCCGTGCAGGGCTAGCTAATCGCAACGCCCTTACAAACTTGCTTGTTCTAGACATCGATGGAGTTACTCTTTCAAAGCAAGTCTCTACATCAAAGCTTACAACTACAGACGTAATCTATCTAGCTAATCAAGTTATAGCCGAGTTACCTCAAGAGCTGCACAACGTCAGTTATATAGCTCAAGCTTCTTCTAGCTTGGGTCTCAAAGGTAATAAAACGTCCTTACATATATTTATGTTTCTGTCCGTAGCAATGCCACCCAAAGCAGTAAAGCTATGGCTGCAGGACTCTAACTACGAATCTGATATTTTCTCTGAGCAATTAGAGCTATCTGTAAACGGCCAATCATTAAAGTACCCACTAGACTCATCAGTAGCAGATAACTCAAAACTTATATTCATAGCTCCTCCTACATTCGACGACGCTAAGAACAATCCCTTTGTTTCTGATCAAGATCGTATAGCTGTAGTTAAAAGAGACAACGCATCTTTTGATTTAGCTGCGCTTATGAAAAATATAAGCCCGCAAAAATGCCATGAAAAAAGCCAACTATTCAAAGACGCTTTGCGAGAAAAGTCTGGGTTTAAGAAAAAACCAACCAAGACTCGTTTAACTTCTGTAGACAATCAAACAGAAGAAATACTAGTTAACCCAGACAAGATGTCTATATCAGTGTCAGATACAACTAGCTTTCCTTACATACGTTGCAATATAAATGGCGGAGACAGTGGTGCTTATTACTTCAACATTGAAAAGCCCACGTACATGTATAACTTTAAAGACGAACCTATCTTCGAAATAGAAAAAGCTGATAAAGACTTTTACGCTTCTATTTTTGATACGTTCGCTCAAGAGTTAGAAAAGATAGGTAAAGCTGAATTCCCTACTGTTATGAGAGACTTCGATACAGACACCTTTTACGCAGGTCTGTTCGATCCCAATCAAAATCAGTTCTCTGACAGCTTTCCACTAACGCCTATAGGTAAAGTTAACATCGAAGACTTTTTCATGACTCATGGAAAGCTTCCACCCGACTTTATACCAGACGCTAAAGTTAAGTTTATACCTACGTCTAACGAACCAGCAATTAACCTTGCTAAGACGCCGTACGAGATAAATACATTTAGGCGCACCAAGTATGCTTTATCGCCAGAAAAACCAGCAAAGCCTCTTGAGTTTGGTACAGCTAACAACTTAGAGCGAATAACTCCTCTTACCTACACAATCATGAACCACATGCTTGGCAACGGTAAAGAAGAGTTCGAACGCTTTATTAACTGGCTCGCTTATATATTCCAAACACGTAAAAAGACAGGTGTATCTTGGGTACTCTCCGGTACACAAGGCACTGGTAAAGGTATTTTCTACTCACGCATACTACGAGGCCTCTTTGGTACGCATCACGCTCCAATGAGATACCTACAAAGTATGGAAGAGCAGTTTAACTTGTATATGAGAGACGCTTTGTTCCTGGTCGTCGATGAGTTCCATATGGCATCGTCTTCTAGCGGCGCTGGTAAGATGGCTGACAAACTAAAAAATCAAATAACAGAGTCAACCATTACGATACGAGGCATGCGCAGCAACCAAGTAGAAATGGATAACTATACAAACTTTATATTCTTAACTAACAGATCAGATGCCGTAAACATAGAAACCGGAGACAGGCGTTACAACATAGCACCTAAGCAAGATAAAAAACTCTTAGATGTCTACCCTGACCTCCCAGCCCGGTTAGATACTGACGAGCTTGAGCAAGAACTTTGGAAGCTAGCAGGTGTCCTCGAGACATTTGTCTATAACAAACGCTTTGTAGAAACTGCTATAGACAATACCGCTAAAGAACAAATGCGTAATGTATCTATGTCAGTGTTTGACGAGTTCTGCCAATCACTAAAAGACGGCACTCTTATCTTCTTTGCCGACATATTAGACATAAACGTAGCTGCAGTATTACACAGCAATGAGATAGAAATCGCTCAAAGGTTAGTAAAAACATGGATAGCTCAATCTCAAGATGAATATTCTGTTATACCTATGGAGCACTTACGAACCATCTACCACGTACAAACAGAGCAAAACCCACGTTTCTCCCAACGCGAGTTCTCCAAACGTATGAGCAGAAACGATTTAGTCTCTGAGCGCAAACGTCCTTATGGTGCAGGCAGGAATGCTAACTTACTAAGCGGCATAGTTGTTAATTGGAATATAACTGATATAGAACGTCAAAGGATCATAAACCAATACTTCAACAAAGAAGATAAATCTCTTTTACAAGCCGCTGATAACTAGCAATAATTTATATAATTGAGTACACTTGTCCAAACATTTAATAGGATATTACTGTGACAAAGCTTACTCAAGACACTAGACCAGACAATCTTAAGCCTTTAGAAACACCAAAAACCCTTGGAGAACTAAGAGCTTGGTCTTACTCAGCTCTTAAAGTCTTCGAAGAGTGCCCGTACCGTTCTTACATACAAAAAGTAAAAAAGATACAAGAACCTTCTAGCCCTGCTGCTGAACGTGGTACTCAAATTCACCAGCAAGCTGAAGATTATGTAAACGGTACACTCGGTGAATTCCCAGACACCTTAGCTAAATTTAAATCTGACTTCGAAGAACTTCGTGAGCTTTTCGCACAAGCCAAAGTAGAACTAGAAGGAGACTGGGGATTTAATCTTAGCTGGGAACCTTGTGGCTGGATGGAAAAAGATACTTGGGCACGCATCAAGCTAGATGCACTTGTTCACGAAGATGAACAAAGCGCGAGAGTTATTGACTACAAAACTGGTAAAAAGTTTGGCAATGAGATTGGGCATGCACAACAAGCATTGTTATATGCAATTGCCACTTTCTTTAGATACCCTCATATCGAGTTTGTTCAAACAGAACTATGGTATTTAGACAAAGGCGAACGAACAATAAAACAATACACTCGTGAGCAAGCAATGCAGTTTGCTCCAGGCTATCATCGCAGAGCCATAATAATGACAACTTGTGGAGACTTCACTCCTACACCTTCCAAAGATTCATGTAGATGGTGTGCTTACGGTAAAGGTGAGCACCCAGAATGTAATTGGGGGGTATACTAACTCTCACCAATTATATAAATGTATCTCCCCTTAGATATGTAATTGGTTTTAGCCCCCACCCCCTGCCCCACACAGGGGGTTTTTTTTGCATGGAGAAAACATGGGAACCGTACTACTAAGAATATTAACCTTCATTGAAATATTAGTATTCCTCAAAAGAGCTAGACAAAATGACAATGATATACACTCGCGACAACGTGCAGATACAGTACACGCTGAAGACGAATCCTCCGGAAGCAATGTATTGGACGACACACAACCTGAAAAAGACTGATATAAAACTAATAACTAAAACAGATAAAGAAACAGCAGCACAAATACGCCAGGAAATATTCGATGACATCATTAGCAGAGAACCTAATCAACGTAAAAAATATACGCCCTCCGCTGACTCGGTTTCAAAAAGGAGTAAAGCAACCAACTCTAAACATGCTCAAGTCAGGAGCAAACAACAAAAAACTAGGCAGCAAAATAAAAGTAAAAAAGTGGAAAAACATGCCGCTGTACAGCCTAACTCTAGAAGAACGCGCAACGTGTCCAAGTGACTGTGAGCAATGGGAAAACTGTTATGGCGATAACATGCCATTTGCACACAGATATGATGACTCTGCTTCTGACTTCAACAGTATGCTTGAGACCCAACTAACTCAACTTTCTAACAAACACCCAAGCGGTTTTGTAATACGTCTCCATGTACTTGGTGACTTTAGAAACAAACGCTACATAAACCAATGGAAACGTTGGTTAACCAAGTTCCCTAGCCTTAACGCCTTTGGTTACACTCACCACAAACTAATGACTACCGAAGGACAATTAATAAACGCAATGAACAACGCATACCCTGACCGCTGGCAGATACGATTCTCAGATGACACTTCTACTTCATTCAATGCTACAGTAACTAAAGACCCTAACTACAAACCAACTAAGACAGAAATAATGTGCCCAGAGCAGACAGGACTTACAGCTAGCTGCGCAACTTGCGGGTATTGCTGGTCATCAAATAAATCTGTCGTTTTTGTTGAACATTAATTATAAGTTATGCTAATATTATAGAATATCAACGAGTGATACCCTTATGCATGAAGCATTCGAACATCAAAAAGTAACATCAAAGTTTATCTTAGATAACAAACGTGTGCTTATTACCTCCGACCCCGGTACTGGTAAAACGCGCAGCGTCATTGATGCTTACAAAAAACAAAAAGAAGGCAAGCTGCTTGTATTAGCACCTCTGTCTATCCTCGGCGCGTCTTGGGGAGATGACATAGAAAAGTTTGCACCTGACCTTTCGTACGCTATTGCGTACTCTAAAAACCGTGCAAAAGCTTTCCAAGAAGACGTTGATATAGTTATTACAAACCACGATGCAGTCAAATGGATCGTCAAAAATCCGCATGCATTACAGGGTTTTGACACTCTTTGCATCGACGAGTTTACAGCATTTAAGAACAAAGACAGCGCTCGCAGCAAAGCTATTCTTAAGATTGCTAAGCATTTCGACAAGCGCATAGCAATGTCTGGTACTCCAAACAGCAACACTATACTTGATATATGGCATCCAACCTTAATAGTTGACGATGGTGAGCGCCTAGGACGTAGATTCTATGGCTTCAGATCAGCTGTATGTACTTCAAAATTCAATGGTTTTGCTAATGAATGGGTTGACCGCAGTGACGCCCAGGAGATAGTCGGTGCAGCTTTATCTGACATAAACATCAGATACAAGCTAGAAGAATGCATAGACATGCCAGAGCAAACTATACGTCAAATGTACGTGCAACTACCTAAAGCTATACAGACTCAATACGAAACGTTTGCCGCAGACTCTGTCTTGTATACTGGTGCAACAACTATTAACGCCGTCCATGCAGGAGCTAAAGTTAAAAAGCTACTTCAGTTATGTACAGGCGCTGTGTATGACGAAGATGGTAATGCCCAAGGCATACACACTGAGCGTTATGACCTAGTAATGCAGCTTGTCCAAGAGCGTTCTCATTCTCTAGTTGCCTTTAACTGGAAGCACGAACGCGACCATATGACAGCGTTAGCTGACAAACTTGGCATATCTTACGGGATAATTGACGGCAGCACTGCTAGCCACAAACGCAAAGACATTGTTGATCGCATTCAAGCTGGTCAACTACAGGTTGTATTTTGCCACCCGCAATCAGCAGGCCACGGTCTAACTATGACCAAAGCAACAACTATTATATGGTCATCACCAACTTACAATGCCGAGCATTATCAGCAGTTTAACAGACGTATCTACCGCGCCGGACAAACCCAAAAAACAGAAATTATACAAATCGCTGCCAAAGATACTTGGGAAACAGACGTTTACGATAAGCTAGATGGCAAACTAACTCGAATGGAAGAACTACTTAATATACTAACTGACTTACACACTAACAGGAAAAAACAATGACTCAAGAGTTAAACATAAATCAATTAATCGAAAAGCGAGCGGAAGTAAAAGCTGGTATGGAACAACTTAACCGTGAGCTAAAAGAATTGCGTGAGACACAAGATCAACTAGATGTCTTATTGCTAAAGAAGATGGACACCGAAGGTTTGTCTCGTACTGCGAATGACAAGGCATCAGTGTCAATCAACGAGGATACTGTCCCTGAGGTTATGGACTGGGAGCAACTTTACCAGCACATAATGAGTACTCAAGACTTTAGCCTCATCCAAAGACGTGTTAGTTCAACTGCTTACAAAGAACTGCTAAAGCTTGGCGAAGCAGTGCCAGGTCTGCAGCCACGAACTGTACGTCGCATTAACTTTAGAACCCTTTAATTATCAATGAACAAGGAACAATTAACTATGAGTAGCACAGCGTTAGCAATCCCAGAAGATAAACTCCCAGCTCACCTCAAGAATTCAGTAGGCGTAGGCAGGGGTAACGAAAACGTTGGTAGCAACGTAACAATCCCCCGCGTTAAGCTCTTGCAAAAGATGTCTGACGAAGTAGATAAGCATCACGCTAACTACGTAGCCGCGGCAGAGCCTGGTCATTTCTTAAACACTCTTACTGGCCAAAACTACGGCGAAGAACTGTATGCAATCAGTCTTACATTTAAGCACGAGTTTACAGTATGGCGTAAGCGAGATGCAGGCGGCGGTTTGTTAGGTTCTTTCCCGTCTAATGCAGATGCTCAAGCTGCTATCGACGTGCAAGAAAAACCGCTCGACTACGACATTACAGAGACTCACACTCACGTGCTTCTGCTTAAAAATCCAGAGTCAGGTGACCTAGAGCCTACTCCAGTAATCATGGACTTCGCTAGCTCTAAGCTGCGTATCTCCCGTAACTGGAACTCGCAGATCGGCATGAAAGGCGGCGACCGATTCGCTGGTCTTTGGAAGATCAAGTCAGTAGCTGTAGAAAACCGTATGGGCAATGCGTTTATGAATCTAGACGTAGAGTTTGTAGGTTGGGCGCAGGAAGAAGACTACAAAGTAGCTGAGACTTTATATGAGCAGCATTCGTAATCTTTAAAAGGCGTGTATGAACGAACACAGCTTTATTAAATCTGTGCATCGTTACCTTCCATCTGATTTATTTAAATGGAAAATACACGATACATATACTGGCGGGGTTCCAGATAGCTTTTATGCTGGCCCCGCTGGTATTTTGTTTGTTGAATACAAGTATGTAAAAACATTACCTGCTAAAGACTCTACAGCTATAAAAACTACATTGTCGCCCCTGCAGGCTCAATGGTTAAACAGAATGCTAGACTTTAACCAGCGTGCCGCCCTTGTTATAGGCTGTGAAGATACAGCTGTAATACTGACAAACAAAGAATGGGCAGCTACTTTTACTAAAAAAGACTATGTAGCTCGTGCTGTACCTCGGAAGCAAGTAGCCACCTGGATAACTGAGAGCTGCTTAGGATGACTTCTCCGCATAAAATACTACAGCTAGAATGGCGGCTTAAAAAACAAAAACTTAAAATAACTCAAGCCGAAGCTGCTGCTCATATTGGCTGGACTCAAAGTGCATTTAGCCAATACTTAAACGGTACAACTAAATTAAACCCTTCAGCAATAATAAAGTTTGCTACTTTTTTAGACATACCTCCGTCTAAAATAGATCCTTCTTTACAAGTGCTAACGGGCAACTCGCGCTGCCCGCATTGCAAAAAAGAAATCTAATACCCAGATTTCTTTTTCTTCTTCTTTTTCATACCTTTAGGCTTTTGATTAATACAAGGCTGACCGTTGTGCATGGCTATTCTCCTTTTGATCTTGAGTTTTTAATGTCTACACGCCTACCAAGAACTTCCTCCATCTTACTACCTAAAGAAAATCCTTGATCTGACAGTGTTTGAAAAGCTTCAAATATAGCTTCTTGTGCTATACCTTCTGCTTCTAGTTTCTCGTAAGCGTGCCTGCGAGACTCTATTGGGTCTTTCGTTAAGTTTCTATGAGACATTTATAATCAACCTTTTTGCTACGTACAAAGGATGCTTAAACTCAAACGAATAATCTCCCCCAACGTTAGCAGTAAAAGATAACTCTCCGTCATCTTCTGGCGTTATTACGTTGTCAGGCCATCTAACTTTTGACCCTACAGGAATATTAGTAACGCTTATTACGCTTCCTACTGTAGCTGGAGAAACAGTAACGTCAGGAAACTCTGTCTTATCAACAATGGCACCACTACCATTTACATATTGTGCATCGTAGTCAGCAAATATGTCAGTGACCATGTACAACTGACCTTGGTCAATGTTCATTTCTATTTCATCTTCTGCGCAAGATATAACTTTGACTATAGTACCGTCGGGTTCATAAACAGCATAAATATTCATCGCTTAACCCCCAACAAAGAAATAAACCAATTACCGCCAACAGCACCTGAGCCTGTACTACTGCCATATATACGGTAAGTAGTAGACCCAGTGCTAGGTGTATGAACAAAACCTGCGCTCATACAGTCAGAGAAACCTTGAAGACTAGACTGCCCAACTATGCCTTCCGAGCTATTAGCCGTTATTCTAAGCCCCCGCGTAACTTCGTTAGTACCAGTTGATGTAGCAATAATATTAAGCTGCCCAAAGAACTGCACTTGCGACGGAAGAAGCGAAGCGTCAGACCCCCAATTAACTGTAATAGAGCCTATTTGAGTCCACGCCGATCCAATAGAAACGCCGCTTGGCCCGGATATAGCACGGGGAACAGTAACGTTTTCACCAGCAATCTTAAGGGTAGTTACTTGTGCTGATCCTATCTTAGCAGCTGTTATTTGAGCATCACCAATCTTAGCGGTCGTTATAGTAGCGTTGTCTATCTTGGCGCCCGTCACGGCTAAGTTATCAATTTTTCCTGTAGTCACAGCTAAATTGTCAATCTTCGCTACGTCTACCGCTAGATCCCCAATTTTGGCAGTAGAAATAGTACCGTTTTGTATAAACGCGTCGGTTATGTAAACCCCAGTGCCAACAGTTTCTCCGCCAATCGTTGTTGGACTCGTCCTTACAATAAAAGGAATATCGGAATTTTGTATTGTAGAACCGATAGCAAACTCATCGGCTCTTACATAGAACTTAGCAGAAGTACTGTTGTTAACTAGCCCGAACCCCGCGACCATGCCGTTTGAATCAATTCTTACTGAGTACTCGCCCTCCAGCCCATTTATTGAGGTTGAATTAGTCTGAACAGTTGTAGATAAATTCCCAACAGTTGTGTTTACTTGGCTAACGTCAGAAGAAAGCGTTTGAACTTCGCCATCTAACGTAGACACACTAGTTGTTAGCTGATTAACAGCTGTCGCAGTAGCCGCTACACCTGTGGAAGGATCATTAACAGTCGATTCAAGTGCAGTAATATCAGAAGCATTTGTAGATATATTGTTACCCTGCTGGGTAACAGTCGTAGTTAAGCTAGACAGACCGCTAGATGTTGCTGCTACTCCAGTAGTAGGGTCATTGACGGTTGTTTCTAAAGCAGTGATGTCTGAAGCATTAGTTGTTATATCGTTACCCTGCTGGGTAACAGTTGTAGATAAACTAGATAAACCACTAGCTGTTGCCGCTACTCCAGTAGTAGGGTCATTAACGGTTGTTTCTAAAGCAGTAATATCAGAAGCATTTGTAGATATATTATTGCCCTGTTGGGTAACAGTTGTAGATAAACTAGATAAACCACTAGCTGTTGCTGCTACTCCAGTAGTAGGGTCATTAACGGTTGTTTCTAGGGCAGTAATGTCTGAAGCATTAGTTGTTATATCGGCACCCTGATTGGTAACAGTCGTCGACAAATTTGACAGGCCACTAGCAGTCGCATTAACTCCAGTAGTTGGATTGTTAACAGTTGTCTCAAGGCTCGTTATATCAGAAGCGTTAGTTGTTATATCGTTACCCTGCTGGGTAACAGTCGTCGACAAATTCGATAGCCCACTGGCCGTTGCGTTGACGCCAGTGGTCGGGTCGTTAACGGTTGTTTCTAAAGCAGTGATGTCTGAAGCATTAGTTGTTATATCGTTACCCTGCTGGGTAACAGTTGTAGATAAGCTAGATAAACCACTAGCTGTTGCCGCTACTCCAGTAGTAGGGTTGTTAACTGTTGTTTCTAAAGAAGTAATATCAGAGGCGTTAGTTGTTATATCGTTACCCTGCTGGGTAACAGTTGTAGATAAGCTAGATAAACCACTAGCTGTTGCTACTACGCCAGTTGATGGGTCGTTTACAGTTGTCTCTAAAGAAGTAATATCAGAAGCGTTAGTTGCAGTAGTTTGTTGTAAAGTAGTTATATTTGAGCTATTTGATCCTACAGTTGTATTCAGATTAGTTATTTGCGAAGTGTGAGTACTAGTTATTGTCTCCAAAGAAACTATATCATTCTCAGCTGCGTTAATTAAAAGCTGCGCTGCAGCTATATCTGCTTCAGCTGCAGCTATATCTGCTTCAGCTGCAGCTATATCTGCTTCAGCAGTAGCTAAATTTGTTTCAACTGTAGATAGATTAGTTTCAACTGTAGATAAAGTAGTTTCAACCGCGGCTAAATTTGCCTCGTTAACTTCAATAAGGTCGATTCTGTCGTTAAGACCTTGGTAAAATGCATCTTCAGTTATAGCCCCTTGCAAAACTTCTAATGTGTTAACCACATCTAAAGCTGTTTGACCTAGCGTGCCCGCAGACGCATTATAAGGCCCGACTATAGCAGCCGTGCTTACGTGGCGTATCCAATAGTAAAAAGACTGCCCTTCTCCGCAAGGATCAGAAAAAGCGAACCCGCTAGCAGTACCAATTAACTGTGCGTCGCCCAGCACATCAGAGTCATGCCGCCATATTTCAGTCAGAGAGTGATTGCTGTAGTTGGGGAAGTCCCAAAACAACAACATAACTGAATAGCCACCAGTTACTGAAAAACCAGTAGGCGCAGTTGGAATAGTAGTGTTTATTACTTCAGTGTCGCTACCAAAGTTCGAGCTGCCGTCAGGATTAAAAGGTCTGTTCGCCAGCTCTACTGCCAGCCCACTATCTATCAACTCCCTTAGAGTTACAGCTCGATCTCTTGTGTCTCCGCGTCTACCTAATCTTATCTCAACCGCTTCTGACAAACTCTCTAAGTATTTGCGTAAAGCAGGCGAGACGTCTCCTGGGGGTTTAGGTAACCCAGGTACTTTTGTAGGTTTTGTAGTGCGAACAGTCATACGCTACGTATCTCATCTATGCTCTGGGCGAGACAAACCTCGTCGATATCTACTGCTCCAGAAACTTCTACTTCCCACACACGACCAACAACAGCGGGTAACCTCATAATTGGCTCGCGCAACGTGCCAGCAGATATGCCGACAGGCACGGTTGTAGTCTGGGTATAAACGCCAGCAGCCTCGTCTACAGAGTAGTTAGCTATTAAAACACCGTCAGCCCATACTCTAACAGATACCGGATAATCTTGAGCAGTAACAGATACCCACGCCATACTTGTTGGTGCTGGCATAACTATTTGCTTACTCTTCCAAGCTAACGTGCGAGGCGTGGTGCCGCCTCTGTATTTTTTAATTTCACCAGCAACAATAAGATATAACTCTCCGTCTTTAGGGTTCATGTAACCCCCACGGATAGTGTCGTTGCCTGTTAATTTAGACAGTGCTGTTTCTTCAGCTCTCGGGTCATAGACAAACCCGCCACCGTCCCAGAACGCTACATAAGTACCTTCATGCCTAAACGCCTTAAACGTAGTAGGGTTGAAGTCAGCGTTCCACTGTTTTATAGACACAAGTCCCTTTGTAATGACTGTGCCTTCACCGCCAGAAACAGCGCAAAGCCCGTCAGGACTGGCGTACAAAAGATAGTTGCCCATATCAACAACGCTGTGCTTGTTAACACACGCTTGGGCTAAATCAACGCGGATAGCTGTCATTGCACTAGGTTCAGTGCCAGTGACAAAGTAGGGAGAACCGTCCGTAAGGCATATAACGCCATTACCAACGGCCCCTATAGCAACTATGTTTTCTTCAACTGTTATACGATAACCAATAGGCCAAGCGTGAGGTAGATATGGCTCGCTAAGGCAGAATCTTTTGCCAGTGAACCCTGCAAACGTACCGTTGGCAACGGCAATTAACCCCTGCAAAGGGCCATCTGGATACAAAGAAGCATTATCGTCAGGCGGGCCTATCCACGTTTCGCTAGGCAGTACTTCTCCTAACGCTGCTGACGCTGAAGTGTCTGTATAGGAAACCGTGGAAAAAGGAACTTCTGCTACAAACTGGAAAGTCGTGTTTGTAGAGCCAGTGTTAGACCTGTATATGCGCTTTAAAGCGCCGTCTGGAACGCTAAAATTGTAATTACCATTTGGATGGTCAGCAGATGGCATACTGATCGTAACTGACTCTGTATCAGTGCGCTCTAACACTGCGCTTGCAGGGCTAGGAGGGCCTTCTTCACCAAAGGCCGTAACAAACGTGTATACATAAGCCACGTCGTCTGGCGTTTGCGTCTCGTCAGCCGTGCCAGTTTTAGAAATAGAGGGGGCGTTTGCTGGGGCAGGGACACCTAACCTAAAAGAATTAGCAGGATACCCACTAGCGCCACTAACTATAGTAGACACCGTGCCCATTCTAGGGAAATCTTGGCCTGTCCAATACAGACGATCCGTAGTATCGCCGGGGATTGGGCCTTCGACGGCTTTTACGTAGTCTTCATTCCACTCAAGCCAAGTAGTGTCTCGGTAGTAATAAATAGAGTTACGAAAACCGCTAATTAAAGCAAACTCGACAGAATTATCAGTTATAGCAGACAGCCTGCCTGACTCAAAGTCTATATTGTCAGCAGTTTGAGCAAACTGTTCAGCTAGTAACCTTGGGGACACAGCTGGAGCTAATCCACTAAATCTGTCGCGTTTAAAATATACCATGTTATTTTTTCCCGTTGCTTCCGCCGAAAAAGAAAGCCGAAATACCCGAAACAAGACCGCCTAAGTAGCCTAATATAAGGTTAACAACGCCGTCATCGTTAGCGTCGGGGGGTTGTATAGTAACCATAAACACGTACCCGAGAAAGCCTATTAACGCTAACATGGCAAATACTCTAGGCGTAGGGTCGTCTGCAAACTTCTCTCTTGCGTCTTTCCTGTCGTCAACCTCAGCCTTAAAAGACTCAAGGTCAATCTCCATCTCTCGAATACGATCTTGAAACTCACGGTCAGCCTGCTTAACTAGTACAGCCTTCTCGGGTTGAGCCTCAAGAATCTTCTCAATCTGCTCTACATTTGCTTCGGGGCTACCTAATTTAGCAGCCACCATCTTTACAGCCATGCCCGCCATAGGCCCACCTGCGGCCTGCGCAAGTGTAGGAGCTAATGTCTTAAGCAAGCCGCCTATCTTAAGCATCTTCTGCGACTATTTTGTCTATCGTGTCGCACACATCTTCTACAATAACACCCGTAGTAGCTGATAGCGCAGAGCGGCCAACAGCACGCATGCCTTTGTAAACGCCTGAACAATAGAGTTCTTTGTTCTCTCGCACCTGTTCAACGGTAGTACAGGATGCCATAAGCAATGAAATGCTAAATACCAACGCCAGTTTTGCCATTTTTCTGATCCTTTAGAAATTTAGTCAATCGCTCTTTATAACCGTCCATAAAATGATCTGATACGCGGTCTTTGTAGCCCCTGTCCTTCTTACGTAAGTACTTGCTAGGGTTTATGTAGTCCACGCCACCATTAGAGAAGTAAAGCATATCTTGTGACTTGCTGGGGCCGTAAAAGAGCCTAGGAACCCGGCACACGGCATCACTGCCATTAACCACGGAGATCTGGTTGTCTAGCGTCATAGAACGCTTAAAACCTTTAAAGAATGTATTGGGCTTGCCAAAGGTAATCAAGTGGAGGTTGTCGTGCTTGCCGTTTAGTTTAACCGCTGTCAGCTCTGCCAAAGCGCCGCCAAGACTATGGCCACAGATTAGTGTGCGCTTATTATAGTCTATGTGCTTTTCTACCTCACCCCAAATAGAAGAATGAGCTGCTGCAAACCCTGCATGGCACATTCGTCCTGCGTACGGTACAGGAAATGGGATTAGGTTAAACGCCCAATCCTTTACCTGCTGTGTCCCACGAAACACAATAATATCTATAGTTTTGCGCTTTACTACAAACGCAGTAGTAGAAGTAAACGCCGATTCAATTTTGACGGCATCTCGATTTTCGTCGTTATAAGCCTTTATTGACCACGAACAGGCCATTGTCAGCATCACCGGGTCAAGTTTCATTTGTCAGCCTTATTTTCTAGTCGTTTAAATATAGCGCCGAGCATTTCCTTAACTTCTCGGATGTCTTCACGGTAGTCGTCCTTGGTTACATAAAGCATGGGGATAGCTTTCATATCAGCGTCAATACGATCTAAAAGCGCAAACACGCGATTAACCAACCATCCCACAACAAACCCTGCTAAGGCGATTGCCACGTTAAACATCACTTGATAATCCATCGCCCTATCCTACTACTAAGTTAACCATCCAGAAAGTTATACCCATTGTCGCTACCGTCATTAGGAGGATAAGGGCGCCGTCAATTATAAGTCGTTTCCGTTTAGCTCTAGCCTCTGCGGCTTCAAGGCGAAGTCTTCGTATACTGCGCCTAGTCTTCATCATCTCATTATAGAAAGCCTCACCCGGCCCGTAAACCACTATCATCTCTCTGAGTTTGGCCTCCATCTGCTGCGTCTTGTGCTTTGCCATCTGTATTTCTAGGGCTTGAGCTTCTACCGACGAGCCTCGCATGAACTTAGGGCCATGCTGATTCTCTTTTTCTATTTCAAGAAGTTTCTCTTTAGAATCAAAGAACTTGCCTATGTACTGTGCTGTATCCTCTATCTCACGGCCTGCGTTAACCGCTTTGGTAATCATGTTATAGGCTTTGCTTGCGCCAGATATACACGCGGTTATGGTTAGTGGATCCATTAGTACGGCCTCACTTTTGCGGGGTCTGCCCTTCGTGGTAAACAATAAGCTGCAAGGGCCACGCCTCTCGGCTCGTAATTAAGTGTCCGTTCTACTTTCCCCCTAACAATCGCGTTTGCAAAATAGTTGCACCTATGAATGTCATAGAAATACATGTCCGAAGACTGTATTTGGCCGTTGACCAGTACCATTAACAAAAATAGGTGCGTCACTATTCATACCTTATTGCTCTACAACCTCAGCAGCTTCCAAGGACTCAGTAAGCATCTTCAAAAAAGAATCTTTACCCACTTGCAATTGTTGAGTTTGAAAGTTCATGTTGTTAATCTTTCTGTCTAAATCAAGACAGTGATTCGTCATGACAATCTGCTCTTCAGTGAAGTTAGCTGTATCGTATTCAACATCGTTTATCGTAATCATTTGGGGTTTGTTGTCTTTACCCATTAGATTTTCTCCTAGTTAAAAACTACCACGGAACACCCGCAGCAGTGACAGGGTTGACCTGCAAATCAATGTTTGATTGCAGACTTGCTTCAGTAGCGTCTTTGTCTACTGAGTCGTACACCCACCCAAGAACAATCTCTTGAGTAAGATCAGCATAGGGTACATAACCTTCTGCTGAGGGTTCAGGGTTGAAGCCACAAGTGCCGTAAGTAGACGCAGTGTAAGTTACAGCATCGTCTCCTTCGCCAGTTGTTTCTTCAGCGTTTACTCTCCAGTGTGCGACTATGACAGCGCCATCCATATCAGAAGGCTGTAGGTCGTACTCTAAAGTTTGAATAGTCCAATTAAAAGTTGTCATGTGTTACTCCGGTTTAGTAGGCCAATCTGTTTCTGTTAAGTTTGGAAAGTTAGCGTGAGTAGGTATATCTCGCAGTGCTTGGCGGTATGTCGCCCATGCTTCTTTATTAGGACTAGTATAGTCCGGCATTTGAGTCCAATCTGACTCTGTTAGTTTAGCGTCTCGCTCTGTGCGAATCTCAGCAGCAGCGCGGTCATTAGCACCTGCTGCGTACTCAGCTTCCATTGCGTCCCATTCTGCTTCTTCTTCAGGAGTAAACGAAACAGTGCCTTCTGGTGTTGCTTTATAACGTGTCATTGTTTGCTCCTATGATTTTTTGTAGCCATACAATAATACTTCTCCGGCAGTTGCCAATGCGCTATTACTACCGAAAATCTGTATTCCGGTAATGTTACCGGCCGCAGGGTTGTATCCTGCTAATATTGCATTTACGCCAGAACCAACCGAAGAAACATTAAATACCGGTGAATTTGCGTTGTTAATTTCTATACGTCCGCCCGACCCTCCCCAAGAGGATTCATATTGCGAAATAAATCTAAATTCAGTTTGACTAAACAGTGAGCCACTCCTATGGTAAAAAGAATAGCCAGAAGTAACTAAAGTTCCTCCTTTATAAACCCTCATGTAAATATCTCTATTAGCATTTAAAACTAAATTACTAAAGAAAATAACATAATTATCATAAGTAGAAGAAAATCCGCTTGTTATGTCTATTGTGCTGACAGAGCTTGTAATAGTAGTAGTAGAGATAAGCTCCAAAGCACCACCACCACCAACACCAGTAAGCCCTGAGCCATCACCTACGAATGCATTAGCATTTACAGTGCCAGAGAAATGAGCGTCTTTGAACTTGTAGGATGAAGAACCTATGTCTGTTATCCCATTTACGCCAGTATTGTTTTTATAAGGTCTAATTGTGTTAGTAGCAAACCAAAGACCTGAACGGTTATTGCCTTCAATAAACATTTCGGAGGAGTTAGCACTACCAATAGTGCCTACTTCAGTGCTATTTGCGCGTAAGCTAATTATGTCACCAGTAGTGTTTAGCCTATTTAGCAGTAACGCTCTAGAACCATTAGAAATATGAGCCGCGTAATCTCCTTGCTGATCTGACAAAAATAGATGACCTACTGTAGATAAACTTGCAACAGACTGACCAACAAGTAGGTTGCCATAGGCATCAATTCTAACTCGCTCTGAGCCGTTTGTGGTGTCTCCTGTTGTAAAGGTAATAATTCCACTTCGACCGCCTGACTGTCCCCACGAGCTGAGATTAAGATTTAAAGGCGAACCTGAAGCACTTATACCTGACCCAAAAAGTGTATTGCTGCCTGTTGTGTTAAGGTCTAACTGATATTGTGGAGCTGTGTTTCCAATACCAACATTGCCTGATGAGTCAAGCGTCATTCTCTTGTTGCCAGTACCATCAGAGGCGCTAACCATAAACTCTAACGATCCAACCGTTCCTGTATCAATGCCATATGATCGTATTTGTGATTTGCTAGAGCCTTCATGACCTAATACTAAAGTAGCGGCTGAGTGGGCTATGTTTTGGGCTGTAAATCGTCCGACTCCGACATTGGCTGTGCCTGATAAGTACAAGCTGTTGAACCTTGCTCCGGTATTTCCTAAATTAACTCCGGCGTCACGAATAGCAAGATTGCTTGGGTTCATTGGGTAAATTGAAGAATTGCCAGATATAAAACTTAAACCTATATTTGAGCTGCCAACAAAAAGATTGTTAGTAAAAGCAGTACCAATACTACCTACGGTTGTGCCGCCTTTGCGGAACTGCGCTATCGTGCCATCACTGGCTGTACGGTTTAGAACTAACGAAGTACCCGAAGAGCTATGGTGCGTTTGTCCACTTGACTGAAGCGAAGAACCTGTAGTTGTGCCAAAAGAAACGTCAGGGTTCGTAGTACCCACCAACAGGTTGCCAGAAGTGTCAACGCGGAAACGCTCCGAGCCGTTAACGCCGAATAAAAATGGATCGTTTGTTTGCGTCCATAAAAACGCGCTACCAGTTGAGCTACTAGCCAATCTAACTTCTGTGTTGCTAGTTGTGTTATTTATTTTTATCTGTTGTGTGCCACTGTTTTCTATAGTTAGCGAATGCGTAGGACTCGTAGTGCCAATACCGACATTGCCACTGGAGTCTATGCGCATGCGTTCTGTGCCGCTAGACGCAAAACTCATATAGTCTGTGTTGTGGTTATATTGTACATAACCACGATACCTAGCATCACCAGTTGTGCCGTCTGCAAATGCTAGATAAGCTGTGTTGCTTGTTGCCGTTGACGCAATGGTTATACCGCCTTCAGTAGGGGCAGAAACAACTAAATTATCAGCATAATAATTTGTAGGACTACTAGTACCAATACCAACATTGCC